>Ga0316204_10002718_pt1 | contig 38696 bp, 37 predicted proteins | sample 6monrhotite_MG_2_FD_205661 | JGI IMG/M metagenome (GOLD analysis project Ga0316204, IMG submission 205661) | Microbial mat bacterial communities from mineral coupon in-situ incubated in ocean water Damariscotta River, Maine, United States -... | ecosystem: Environmental > Aquatic > Marine >...
TCTGCATCTGGTAGAGATTCAGATGGGAAATTATTTCGGCGAAGATGACATTATCAGATTGGCGGATGACTATGACCGCGCCTCATAACATTCTAAACACACGGTCAGTGATCGAACGCTACCAGGCTAATCCAATTCTGACAAAAGATGATGTTCCTTATCCTGTCGAGACCGTACATAACGCTGGCATCGCACAGTACGATGGTCGCATTATCATGCTGTTTCGATCCCATTTGCGTAGTGGCCGATCGATCATCGGCATTGCTGAGAGTATAGATGGCTTCAAATTCACGGTTTGACCTGAACCATTTTTGATCCCTTCGACACACGGTACATTTGCCGAGTACGAGGCCTTTGGAGTAGAAGATCCCAGAATCACCTGCATCGATGGTGACTACCTGATTACCTACAGCGCATATTCGCAACATGGTGTGCGCATTGGACTAGCAAAAACCCGTGACTTTCGAACTATCGAACGGGTTTCATTGATCACACAAGCAGATATGCGTAATGCCGTCATCTTCCCGGAAAAATTCAATGGCCGCTATGCCCGTTTGGATCGACCTCATTCAGAAATTAGTCCCTGGTCTGTATGGCTGTCATGGTCACCGGACCTGGTGCACTGGGGTGATTCCGAGGTGGTAATTAAACCTGTGCCATATCACTGGGACGAATCGAAGATCGGTCCTGGTGCTCCCCCCATCCGCACTGAACGTGGCTGGCTCAGCATCTATCATGGGGTATTCAAGACTATGGACGGGGCGATCTATCGTCTTGGTGTAGCACTACATGATCTCACCAACCCCGCAAAAATTATTGGCGTCTCGGATGAATGGGTGCTGGCCCCAGAGGACCCCTGGGAGATCACAGGCTACGTGCACAACGTTGTCTTTAGCTGTGGTGCGCTTGCCGATGATGATGGTGGCGTAAAGATTTACTGGGGTGGTGCGGACACCGTCATGTGTGTCGGAACTGCGCGTCTCAACGACTTGGTAGAACTCTGCCTAAACAACAGTCGACCAGCGTACTAACGCTTATGTCTTCATAGGCCATCCGTATTTATGGGTGAAGTTCGGCAGAGGTTTTCCACCGCTTGAGTGACTTCAGGAACTGCTGACACCACTCCTGTCAATAATGACCGCAATTACCCAATAAGGTCATAACAAATTATAAAAGGGGAGAGACATGACCAGAAAGCAACAGCTCTTTCAGCGTTATAAAGGCAATCCAATCCTTGTGCCGGAGCACTGGTCACATACAGTGAACGCAGTGTTCAACGCCGGCGCGGTTAGGATCGATGGTGAAACGCTACTGCTAGTCCGCGTCGAGGAACGTAGCGGCATCTCCCACCTCAGCGTTGCACGTAGCATAGATGGTTATACGAATTGGCGTATCGAGCCTGAGCCCAGTTTTCAGATGGATCCGGAACGCTACGAAGAGGCATGGGGCATCGAAGATCCAAGAATCACTCAGGTTGGCGACGAGTATATGATCGTCTATACAGGTTATTCCCCCGGTGGTCCGCTTGTATGTCTCGCGTCAACGCGTGACTTTCGCACTTTCGAACGTCGAGGTACGGTGATGCCTCCCAATGATAAGGATGCCAGTTTGTTTCCCTGCAAGTTCAACGATCGTTGGGCATTGATCCATCGGCCGTCGTCGAACAGTGACGACGATGGTAAGGTCGGTGCGCATATCTGGCTGTCATGGAGTCCGGACTTACGTCACTGGGGAGACCATACGATTCTCATTCATGCACGACGGGGAGGCTGGTGGGATGCAAATAAGATAGGGCTCGGCCCGCCACCCTTGCTCACAGATTACGGATGGCTCATTCTCTATCATAGTGTGCGTACCACGGCCTCCGGTTCGATCTATCGTCTGGGGCTTGCCTTACTTGACCGCGACAATCCAAGCCGCGTACTAGTGCGTGGCAATGAATGGATTTTTGGGCCTGAAACCGAGTACGAGCGCAGTGGCGACGTACCGGACGTAGTATTTCCTTGTGGTTGGATACTGGAAGACGATCACCGCACCATTCGGCTCTACTATGGTGCCGCTGATACAACCGTCTGTGTAGCTACTGGAGATATTGAGGGAATTATCGGCTACCTCTATCGCCACTGCATTTGTGGCCATCAGCACGAACCCGGAGAGTGTTGTCCAGTCGCAATGAGGGAACCCGTTAATGTCACGGGAAATTACTAGCGTGTAAACAATATTACAAAAGTAACAATCTGAAGCATAGCGTCTATCGTCACAAAGGATTATTCGTTTTCCATCGAAAATTCATATGTGCCATACCTTGCAGCCCCATTCAAACGAGCACGTTTATAAAGTGCATCCTGAGCCTGCTGAAGGTTTTCCTGTTGGCCTTGCCATGCCTGTAATGCCGGTTGTTGCAGGGCACGTCCATAGGAGAAAGAGAGTTCCCACGGTTCATTGGGGAACAGGGCATTCATGGCGTTAAGGTTGGCAGTGGCTTCTTCTGCTGTTTGGCCGCCAGACAGGAAATTGATACTGGGTACGGCGGCAGGCACGCTACGCCGCAATACTCTGACAGTATTCCTTGCGACATCCTCCGGGCTGGCTTTATTAGCAAATCCCTGACCAGGCGTCACCATGCTGGGCTTAAGAATAGTATATTCAAAGATAACCTTATGGCGGTGTAGGGCATGATAAACCGCATATTGAACTGCTTCGATGACTTCAAAGCAGCGTTCTATCGTATGCGCACCATCGATAAGCACTTCCGGTTCGACAATCGGAATAATCCCAACAGACTGACAGATTGCCGCGTAGCGAGCCAGAACTTCGGCATTGGCTTCAATACCTAATGGCGTCGGGTTGTTTGGGCTTATGGGATAAACTTCACGCCACTTTGCAAAGCGTGCGCCCTGTGACTTATAGTCTTCCAGACGTTCAGCTAAACCATCCAGCCCTTGAGTAATCATGTCACCCGCCGTATTGAACAGAGGAATCTTACCCTTGTCTACTTTGATACCGGGCACGATCCCGTTGGTTTCGGCTACTTCAGGTAAGGCTTTACCATCATCACTATGCTGTGACAGGGTTTCCTCAAACAGGATGACGCCGCTAATGTTATTACAAAGGTTCGGTGTCGTTAGCAGTAGACTACGCCAGACCCGGCGGTTTTCCTCGGTGGCCTCAACATTAATGGGGTTGAAGCGTTTGCTAATTGTGGGCAGACTTTCGTCCATGGCTAATATGCCTTTGCCCTTTTGTACCATAGCCTCAATTGTGGTTTGCATTTCAGTGTTGATTGACATGATAAATCTCCTTGCTTGGCTTAACAGTATTTGCGGACTCGTTCAGACCAAAATATGCGCCTGGTCAAAACTCCAACGCTAGTGTGCAAGTAGTGCCTAGCATCTATAGATGTTGATTGTTTCAAAAGTTGTCATATTTTAATGCCCATTTATATATGTAATATTACATATGCAAAGAAAGACAGAAAACTGGGAGCCATGCATGGCGTGTCATCACTTTGACTCTTGTGTGATGCTGGTGTTGAAAATATTTATGCCGGGCGCACTGAAAAATGGTGCTTTCCGAGTTTGAAAAGGTGTTACTGAAAATAAAAACCAGATTGATAACAAAGCGTATTCTTTGTCATCAACCGGGACGTTTTATGTCAAGCACTGACTTTTCTGCGCTTCTTTTTAATGGTGCGCTGGATCTTGGCGATTTGTTGTTTTTCCCAACGTTCACCCGCTGCCAACATCATTTTGGCTTTCTTTTCCCCGAGTGTCATAAGTTCCTGCTCACGCTTCTTTACCGCTGCCAATTGATCTTTTAGCACGGTGATTTCAGCCCTGGCAGCAGCTTTGACAAGTTTAAGCTCTTCTCGTGCCGCCGCATTGGCTGCCCGGAGGGCTTGTCGAGTGGCACTGAGATCCGCTCTCATTTTACTGGCTAGAGCTTTACGTCTGTCAGCCGCCTGTTTCTTTTTGGATGCGCCTGATGACTTTTTGCGGGAAGCTTTCTTTTTAACAGTTGCCATACTGAGTTTCTCCTTAGGTTTTTTATGCATATACAGTATAGGTATTAATGAATAAAAATGTGTATTAATTGAATATGGTTACCTTCTGAAATATAAAAGATGAAGCTAACATTTTTATTTCGCCGATACGTAGGACTACGTAGATACAAATATCTATTCTGGTTGTAGTATTTTTGCTGAATTCAATGGGGTTCGTTTGTCTCTATCATTATTAACAGAAGTAAACACTATGGCGAATATACCCGTACAACAAAGTAAAAGAGTTGATACGGATAAAGCCAAGGCAAAATTCAAAGATGGTATTCTGAAATTAACGTTACCAAAAGTAGAAAAGGCGCATCGCCAGACTATAAAAGTGGATTAATGTATATATTACATAATAATTTATCAGTGTTTTTTATGCGTTTCGGCTGAATAAAGCTACGTATTCTCAGTTATTGGATTCTCAATAATGCTATGTGACAGGCAACTCTGCTCAGTACCATTTCCCCCTGTTCGGTACTGAGTCTTTACAACGACCAAACGTATTGGTCGTTTTTTTTACAACACTCCTATATCCATATTCATAGTAGGTTATGTTTGCCTAGGTATAAATACGTATTACTGTTTACCTGATATAGACGTAGCCTAATCCATGACTGGAAACAAGGAATCTCTTGTGTCATATGAATTCAAACAGGGCGAGAATATTAATTACTGATACCGATTACAGTAAACTGCGAAAGCTAAGAAATACTCTGATCAAAAATGCATATGAAATATTTATCGCCGACAATATAGAAAAATTTTCATTTTTACTCAAAAGTTACCGGTTTGATTTAATCCTGCTTGACCTTTCAATTCCGGATATCAAGCCCCTTAATGTTGTAGACTCATTTAATGATGGCGATCTCTATACTGCCATTATTAGTGTTGGTGACCCTGTAAATTACGACATTGGTATTGAGACAGTAAGGCGTGGTGCCTTTGATTTTCTGATAAAACCTTACAAAGCAAATGTTCTTTTGCAATTAATCGTAAGCGCTCTCGATAATTCTGTGCAAATCAAACAGGAAAAACACTTTTCGCTAGAAATCGAACCTACCAGTAATATCTATCAGTTTATGATTGAAAATTCACAGGATATCCATTACGCCCTCGACCATGAGGGAAGGTTTACTTATATTAATAAAAGGGTGGAGTCGCTGCTTGGCTATGATCGCACAGAGTTGATAGGTGAGCATTATTCAAAAATTCTTCATGAAGAAGATCTTGAGAGGGCAAATTATCGTCTCCATAACAAGAGGCGTAATGGGCTTACGCCACAAAGCGTTGAGTTACGCTTTAAATGTAAAAACAATAATGAAAAGTCTCGCTACTTTGATGTTAATTCTACTTCCATCCCGCACACATCTAACAGGGATGGGAACAGTATATTAAACAAGCAATCTTTCTCACTTGAAGATATAACTTCATTTGCTGTCGCAAGGGACGTTAGTGAGCGAAAAAAAATTGAGAGAATCATCGAGAGAAAGGCCAGCCATGACCATTTAACGGGCCTGCCCAACAAAACCTTATTTTATGATCGTTTTAAACTGGCAATTGCTCGGGCGAAACGTAACGAAGAAACATTTGCAGTCATGTTTCTTGATCTTGATGATTTCAAGAACATTAATGATGTCTATGGCCATCGTGTTGGCGATAATGTCTTGCAGGCAATGAGTGCACGTATGCAGAAATGTCTGCGTGAAAGTGACACCCTTGCCAGGGTTGGCGGTGATGAGTTTACACTGCTATTGCCAGAGGTTAACAATCTGGATGAAGTAATCCTTATTGCCGAAAAATTAACGACCGCTATAAATAAATCATTTTCTGTCGGTGGTAAAAATCAGCAACTGAGCGTGAGCATAGGCATTGCCATATATCCGAATGACGGGGTAACACGCGAGTCTTTAGTCCATAGAGCAGATCAGGCTATGTACCAAATTAAGCATGAACAAAAAAATGGTTACCGATTTTTTGCAAAGCAAGTCGCTAGTGAATAAACACCTTTAACTGTCAAAGTTGCATTGCTGTAGCGTTTTCTGATTGAGATTTCAGCTGCCGGATAGCGGCCGTATGTTTCGCATGGGGTGGTATCACTACCTGACTGACATTTTCCGGCTCAGGATATTCAATCATCGTCGTCTTTTCAGATGCCACACGTTCTTCCGGCAATATAAGTATGAGACCTACTAACATCAAGATATGGATCGCTAACCTAATGATGGGAGGGCGTGCGTCTTGCATTCGTTTTTTCCTTATTGTTCTGGCTTGTTATTAGTCAAGATACATATGCAACATATACCATCGCGGGCTATCTGGTAATACGTAGTATTTCGTATTTCTTTATTCCGCCTGCTTGGAATGGCAGTGTGACATTCCGTGATATCAGTGACTTTATTACTCTTTGGGATACATCGATTTTAATACTAATTATGTACTGCAAGGTGATTATGGTATGCCCATATTTTTGATAAGATCGCTGCCTATGTTTTTTATATAAGTAAAACTACGTAGCTCATGATTTAGCCTCGCTACTATTAAAGATATTGACAGGACCTGGGCATGCTCAATATATGATAGGCTTTGTGAGACTCGTCTAATTTTTATCAGCTACATCTGCGAATAAGTGGATGAGCTTTTGTCCCAGGTAAGAATGAGAAAGTGATGATGTTAATGAAGTTTGAAGATATAAGTGCAGGGGCTTAAGAAAACCATTTTGTCGAGGCAAATGTAGATAAGAGGTATACCAGAGTGCTGGAACTGGAAAAACTGAGCAGGCAGGCATTACTTGAACAGGTCAGATTGTTGAAAACACAGCTCGCCAAGGGTTCTGATACCAGCAACACCGAAACTCTTATGCATGATTTAAGGATGCATCAAATTGAACTGGAAATGCAAAAGAGGGGACTGCGCGAGGCTCAGCAACAGCTTGAACAGACGCGCGACCTCTATGCCGAACTCTATGATTTCGCCCCTGTGAGTTATGTGACCCTGGATGAAAAAGGCATTATTGAAAATATCAACCTGACCGGCGCAGCAATGTTAGGCAAAGCGAGGGCACAGATAGTTGGCCAGCCATTTTCGAAATGGATAGTTAAGAGTGATGTGAGCCGAATTTTTTCCCATCTGCGTACAACATTACAGTTAGACGTAAAAGTAACGGATGAATTAAGGTTGAGAAGTGCTTCCGGGCAATTGTACGAGGTACGGCTTGAGAGCATCCGCAGTAGAAATGCGATAAATAAACCTTTCGTGTGTCGTTGTATTATTCTGGACGTCACGGAATATAATCGAGCAAAAAATGAAGTAACTCGGCAAGCGCGGCAGCTTAGACTTGCTACTGATGCCTTACCGGTTTTGATCGCATATATAGATGAATATGAGCAACATCTGTTTGCGAATAAAATGTATACAGACTGGTTTGCAGTTGCTTTTGACGATATTACTGGAAAGAGCCTCAGTAAAGTATGGGGGAAAAATAATTATTTAAAGATTAGTGCGCATCTCAAGAACTCCCTTTCCGGTATGCAGGTAACTTTTGATATGGAGTTACCTCTAAATGACAATCAGATAAAGTCTGTCAACATGACACTGATTCCAGATATCGATACTGATAAGCATGTTTGTGGTGTTATCGCTCTTATTAGTGATAACACCGATAGATTCGAGATCGAAGCACTCGATAGAAAACGCCTGCTGGATGCGGCACATATTTCCAGACTGAGCAGTATGGGTGAAATGGCCAGTGAGATTGCGCATGAGCTGAATCAACCACTGGCGGCGATTTCAATTTACAGTGATGCCTGTCGTCGTATGATTAAATCTGGAAAGGGAGGACAGGATAGTGTCATTCAGTCACTTATCGATATTAGTTCTCAGGCGGAGCGCGCTGGAGCAGTAATACGACGCATAAGAGAATTTACAAGTAAAAAAGAGCTGAGCCTTGATATGACAGATATCAATGAACTCGTTCAGGAAACTGTACAACTGCTTGCAGTGGAGCTTCGTTCGCATAATGTTCAGCTAACCTTAAGTCTGGAGAATGGGTTACCTTTAATATGTGTGGATAAAATTTTGATAGAACAAGTAATATTTAATCTGATACACAACGCTATTGAAGCCATGAATAGTATTGAAGAGTCACAACGATTATTACAAATAAATACTTCAGCGGGAGGAAAGAATGAAATCGAGGTCAGCATTGAGGACTCTGGGCCCGGCTTACCTGTGGAACAAATAAAACAGATATTTACCCCCTTTCACACTACTAAAGCCGATGGCATGGGGCTTGGGCTTGCCATAAGCAAGTCTATTATAGATGCGCATCAAGGTCGCCTGTGGGCCGTTTCAAATGAGACTAGTGGAACCATATTCAGCTTTACAATCCCTATAGAAAATCTGGAGGAAGACAGTGCAACATAAACCCATGGTACATATTGTTGATGATGATGATGCAGTGCGAGAGTCGCTACATATGTTAATGCAGTCAGAAGAAATTCCGGCTCAGACTTACGCCTCTGCGGAGGATTTTCTGGATCAACATGCACAGTCAAAGCTTGGCTGTCTGTTGCTGGATGTGCGCATGCCGGGGATGAGCGGTCTACAACTACTCGATTTATTAAAAAAACAGGATGTTACAATTCCGGTCATCTTTATTACAGGTCATGGCGACGTTGGTATGGCGGTGCAAGCCATGAAGTCCGGAGCTCTCGATTTTATCGAGAAACCTTTTGATAGTGAGCGATTATTAGAGGTTGTGAATAAATGCCTCTCAGATTGTGTAACTCTTGAAAGCACCAACGAGCTCCGACACGAGATCGCGGCGAAAATGGCACTGCTGACAAAACGCGAGCGACAGGTAATGGATTTATTGGTTGAAGGAAAGCAGAACAAGGTGGTTGCTCAGGAGCTGGATATAAGCCCCAGGACCGTAGAGCTTCACCGCTCAAAGGTTATGGATAAATTATGTGCACATTCCCTGTCAGAGGTGGTGCGTGCTGCCATGCTAATTTCAGAACACCGTTAGTCGCTAAACACGTATATATACGTATTCAATAATTCTCTCTTTTCATATATACGTCATAAAGGTTATGTAAATTTAACAGACTGCAATATTTTTATTGCCAGTCGTGAAGCTGTTTGTTTGGTGATAAAGAAGGACAGGGAGAAATTGCATGTTGGCTGGCGAATATTGTAATCGTGATGTCGCTATTCTCGGTAAGACAGACTCCGTTGTTAAGGCAGCACAATTAATGCGTGAGTGCCATGTTGGCGATGTACTTGTTGTTGAATCGCGTAACGATGAACGTGTGCCAGTGGGCATTTTAACTGATCGGGATATTGTTATTGGCGTGCTTGCGGAAGAAGTGGATATCAATATTGTCACGGTTGAAGATGTGATGAGTTGCAAATTAATCACCTCCAGGGAGAGTGATGATTTAATGATAACGATCAAACGGATGCGGGCAAATGGCGTACGTCGTATACCGATAGTTAACCAGCGTGGAGGTTTGGTAGGTATTTTGTCTACAGACGATATCCTCGATGTCATTGCAGAACAATTGATGGATATCGATCAGATTATTACCCGTGAACAGAGTAAAGAAAGAGAATTACGGCCAGCAACAATTAAGAATCGGTATGGTTAAGAAATTGATGTAAATACGACTGCTATCAAAATTTATAGTTAAAACGATCTTTTATTGCATGTAAAAAACTAGACTTACCATTTTAATTCTACGACTTGACGGACAGTTTCCCATGTTTGCTGGTGCAATCCCTTACCTCATGTGACATAGAACGTATTCTTGCTTAAAAGAGCATTTCTTAGCTGTTTTCTCTACAATATTTTAATCTTATTCGTCGATATTCATAACACCGTCTACAGTTAGTAGCAGGGGATGTAAAAAGTATAATGACAAAAAAACAAACGGCAAAGTTGACTTTTATCGGTGCCACACGACAGGTGACCGGTTCGTGCTACTTGCTGGAAACTGCTTCTTCCACCATTTTACTTGAGTGCGGTCTCTACCAGGGTGGTAGAAGGGCTGAACAACAGAACCGAGACGCATTTCCATTTAAGATTGATAAAATCGACGCGGTAGTGATTTCACATACCCATCTGGATCACTGTGGTCTCTTGCCGAAGCTGGTAAAAGGGGGCTATCAAGGTCCCATCTATATGACGACAGGAACCTATGATCTGATTGAGGTTATGCTCAAAGATGCAGCTCATCTTGAGGTAAAGGATGTCGAGTGGGAGAACAAACAACGTTTACGGGCCGGCAAACCTTTAATAGAACCACTCTACACGCAGGAGGATGTTGATCTAACATTACACTCGCGCGAAGCGATTAGATACGCGCAGGAAACCAAAATTAGACCTGACATCAGCCTTACCTTTCATGAAGCGGGACATATTCTTGGTTCTGCCGTTGTCGAACTGGAGATACGGGACAGCAAAGGCTCGAAGACACTGGTTTTCTCTGGTGACCTGGGGAATAGCGATGCGGCCTTGCTTAAAGACCCGGCGATCTTAACCCGTGCCGATATTCTTTTATTAGAATCCACCTATGGTGATCGCAATCATGTCTCCATGACCGCCACCATTGAAGAGTTTCGACAGGCACTGGATACTGCCGCAGAGAGTGGTGGCAATGTCATGATCCCATCTTTTGCTGTCGGGAGAACTCAGGAAGTCCTGTACTGGCTGGGGAAATTCTACCGTGATGGTTCATTAAGACAGCAACAGGTTTTTTTGGATAGCCCCATGGCCATTGCAGCCAGTGATATTTATTTTGAGAACCTGCATTTATTCAATGAAGAGGATGAAGCGGCATTTCGTCAGGTAGTGAAGAGTAACTGGAAAGAGTGGTTGCCAATTTTAAAATGTACTTTGACGCCTGAAGAATCAATGCAGATCAATCGAATTACCGGCGGCGCGATTATTATTGCCGGTAGTGGCATGTGTAGCGGCGGACGTATACGACATCACTTTAAAAACAATCTCTGGCGCAGCAATGCACATCTGGTAATTGTCGGCTTCCAGGCAGAAGGCACTTTGGGTCGAGCACTGGTGGATGGCGCGAAGAATGTCATGGTCTTTCGCAATGAAACCGCAGTAAATGCAACTTTGCATACCCTGGGTGGCTTTTCTGCCCACGCGGATCAGACGCAATTAATTAAATGGGCGGGTCATTTTAAAGATCCGCGTCCAGAATTATATTTGATTCATGGTGAGTTGGACAAAATGCTGGAGCTACAGCGATGCTTTCACGATAAGCATCAGTGGTATGCCAATATTCCAAAGCCCGGGCAAACGATTAGATTTTAATCTCAGCCATCGAAATTTGTTTTTGGGATTAAGCCTGTTTTATTTTTTCCATCACTGTTTCAAGCATATCCATCGGTACTGGAAAGACAATGGTATTGGTGCGCTCGTTAGCAATTTCAGTAAGCGTTTGTAGATAGCGCAGTTGTAATGCCTGCGATTGCCCTGAAAGTATTTTGGCGGCTTCCAGTAGTTTTTCAGCGGCCTGGATTTCACCTTCTGCATGGATTACTTTGGCGCGGCGTACCCGTTCGGCTTCTGCCTGTTTGGCGATCACACGCACCATAGTGGTATCCAGGTCAACGTGCTTGATTTCAACATTACTGACTTTAATGCCCCAGGCATTGGTTTGTTGATCAAGAATTTTTTGTATGTCGATATTTAGACGATCACGTTCAGACAGCATTTCATCCAGTTCATGTTGTCCCAGTACCGAACGCAACGTGGTCTGCGCAAGCTGACTGGTGGCATCATAAAAATTTTCCACCTGAATAATGGCCTTGTCGGGTTCTATCACGCGAAAGTAGATCACGGCATTAACCTTGACCGAGACGTTGTCTCGCGAGATAACGTCCTGGCTGGGGACATCCATGACAATGGTGCGTAAATCCACCCGTACCATTTGCTGAATGAAGGGGATAATAATAATAAAGCCGGGGCCTTTTACCTTCCAGAAACGACCAAGCAAGAATACCACGCCACGTTCATATTCGCGCAGTATCTTGATGGCGCTGGCAAAAAACAGGACAATAAAGATGAATACAATATATGTTGTATATGCCGTCATGATTATTTTTCCTCTATTGAAGATTCTGCTGAAAGGGGCAGGGGTTCAACTTCTAACACTAATCCCCGACTACCAATTACTTTAACGTGCTGACCTTTATGCAAGGGTGTTTTCGTCAGGGCCTGCCAGATTTCACTGTGAATGCTGACGGTGCCATTATTCTCAAAATCATTTAGTACAACGGCTTCACTGTTAATGAGTTCTTCACGGCCGCTGACAACAGGACGACGTCTTGCCTTCATCGCCATGCCAATAACAAAGATAAAGATCAATACGCTGCTAATAGCAAACGTAATAATGACAGAGATATCGATGCCAAAGCCTGGAGCCTCAGTATCGATCAGAATGATCGATCCAATGACAAAGGCAATGACGCCGCCGATCCCCAAAATACCAAAACGGGGTTCAAAGGCCTCGCCAACCATTAGAGCAACACCAAGCAGGATAAGGCCCATGCCGGCGTAGTTAATGGGTAATAACTGAAAGGCGTACAAGGCCAATAGCAGACAGATAGCCCCCACGGTGCCCGGCACAATTGTACCGGGATTTGAAAACTCCAGTATCAAGCCATAAATGCCAATGAGCATCAGAATATAAGCGACATTGGGATTGGTAATAACGCTAAGGAAACGGCTACGCCAATCGGGTTCGATGGTTTTGATTGGCAAACCAGTGGTTTGCAGGGTACGGCTGTGTCCCTGTACTTTTACGCTGCGGCCATGAATTTGTTTCAACAGATCGCCGGTACCTGTGGCAATGACATCAATGACATTTAGCTTTAAGGCTTTAGTGGCTGTCAGACTGGCGCCTTCACGAACGGCCTTTTCTGCCCAATCCTGGTTGCGGTCATGCAGTTCTGCCAGGCCGCGTATATAGGCAGCTGCATCGTTAACAATTTTTCGCTTCATGCTGGCTTTATTATCATTACCTTTGTGCTTAGCTTTATTTTTGTCGTCACTTTTCGGTGGCGTAATGCCACCTATTTGTACTGGCGTGGCTGCACCGAGATTAGTGCCTGGGGCCATAGCGGCAATGTGGCTAGCGTAGAGAATATAAGTCCCGGCACTAGCGGCACGCGCACCGGTGGGGGCCACGTAGGTCGCAATGGGAATGCTGGAATTGGTAATGTCTTTGATGATGCTGCGCATGGCGGAGTCCAAACCGCCCGGAGTATCTATACGAATAATAATGAGTTCGGCGCCTTGCTGTCGTGCGTTGTCGAATGAACGCTCAATATAATCCGCCGTGGCCGGACCGATGACATCTTTAATGGTTAACTGGATGATTGGCCCTGTCGTTTTGTTCGCAGCAACACTGTCCAGCACGAATAGCCCGAAGAAGAGAAGTGGCAAGAGCAGGTAGAACCTTTTCGTACGCACCATTTGCTGCACCTTCCTTTGTACCTGTCAGTACATATCTACAAAGCATAGTCACTCAGCATGTCATTTGCGAGATTAAAGGTATGTTTTGTTATATTCCGCTAACTCATGATTTGTCATTTTCGGAATCGACTTCAGGTGTATCGATGACAAGTGGTACAAAGGCGACACCAAGCAGTGATTCAGTCTGTGTTGAGCCATCCATATCCTTGGTGACGAGCATCAGCTCCTGATGCAGATAGGGCAGGCCGACCGGGATTACCATACGGCCACCGACTTTGAGCTGCTCTATAAGGGCAGGGGGAATATGACTGGCGGCTGCAGTGACAATGATTGCATCAAACGGTGCCTTTTCATGCCAGCCGGTATAGCCATTCGCACAGCGCGTTTCAATATTATCGTAAGCCAGATCTTTCAACCGTTGGCCCGCGGACTCGGCAAGCTCGGGAATCTTTTCAATGCTGTAAACCGTGTTACATAGTTTAGAAAGAATTGCTGTCTGGTAGCCGGAGCCGGTACCAATTTCCAGCACAATATTATCTGCTGTGAGATCAAGTAGATCCGTCATTAAGGCAACGATATAAGGCTGGGAAATGGTTTGACCGTAACCAATCGATAGTGGTCCGTTATCATAGGCAAAGGGCAGGTGATGAACAGGAACAAATTTTTCGCGTGGCACTTCTGCCATCGCACTCATTACGCGGTCACTAAATTTTTTCCTGCCAGTAAAACCAGCCGTAAAGGCGGCTTCGGATTCAATTTCTTTTAGTAAATATTTAAGTTTCTTTTCCATTACAGTTTCATGCGGCGGCTACGTAGTGCCTTCCTGCCAAGAGGTCAAATACTGCTGTTGTTCTTTTGTAAGTTGATCGATGTTGATGTCCATGGCATCAAGTTTGAGTTTAGCGATACGTTGATCGATTTCGGTAGGTACATTGTGAACAGTATTGCCCAGCTTACCACGCTGCCGCTGTAGATAAATAATAGACAGCACCTGATTGGCAAAACTCATATCCATCACAGCAGAAGGGTGGCCTTCTGCCGCAGCCAGGTTGACCAGTCGCCCTTCGCTTAGCAAGCGTAGTCTACGACCATCCTTTAGTATGTATTCCTGCACCGACTTGCGTGGTTTTGATTTTGACTTGCTGAGTGATTCAAGCGCAGGGATATTAATCTCGACATTAAAGTGTCCGGCATTGGCTAACACGCAGCCATCCTTCATAACTCGCATGTGTGCTTTGTCGATCACATGTTTATCGCCAGTGACCGTGAGAATGAAATCAGATTGTCGTGCAGCCTCCATTAGTGGCATGACACGATAACCGTCCATGCTGGCCTCCAGGGCACGCAGTGGATCAATCTCGGTAACAATGACATGGGCACCATGTCCCTTGGCACGCAGCGCAACACCACGGCCACACCAACCGTAACCAACAACGGTAAAGGTTTTACCCGCAAGTAGAATGTTGGTGGCGCGAATAATACCATCCAGTGCGCTTTGGCCGGTACCATAACGATTATCAAAAAGGTGTTTGGTCATGGCATCGTTTACGGCGATGATGGGGAATTTTAGCACCTGGTCATTTGCCATAGCGCGCAAGCGAATGACACCAGTCGTGGTCTCTTCAGTACCACCAATCATATTGGCGAGTAATTCGGGACGCGATTTATGCATTTCACTAACGAGATCGGCACCATCATCCATGGTAATGACCGGTTGATGATCCAGCGCTGCCTGTATGTGCTGATAATAAACTTCAGTTGCTTCACCTTGAATGGCAAACACCGGTATTTGATAGTTTTCCAGCAGGGCTGCAGCGACATCATCCTGAGTGCTTAGCGGATTACTTGCGCAAAGCACTAGATCGGCACCAGCTGCTTTCAGAGCGCGAGCAAGGTTGGCTGTCTCAGTCGTAATGTGCAAGCAACCACTTATTTTTATTCCGTCGAGAGGACGTTCTACTGCAAGTTGTTGCATAAGACCATTTAACACCGGCATTTCACTCAATGCCCACTCGATTCGTGAGTACCCCTGATCTGCGAGTGCTACATTTTTTATATCCGCCATGATTTGGCCTTTGTTAGTGTCTCAATGCAATTAAATAGGTATTACTACGTACATGTTATTGTCTTAAATCTTGGCATATTATCCTTGTTATTATTATATGGACATTACTTTGACTCAAATCAAAATCCATGTTGTTTTAGTGTGGTATAAAAATAGTAAGTAAACCTTCCAGACTCATCATTTACAAGGGGGTAACAATGCAGATTCCATTACAGATCACCTTCCGCCATATGGAGACCTCTGAGGCGCTAGAGGCAAAAATACGTGAAAAAGCCAGCAGCCTGGATCGGTTTGCAGATCACATTATGAGTTGTCGAGTCACGGTCGAGGCGCCACATCAACATAATCAACAGGGCAAGCTGTTTAATATCAAGATCGATATCACCATACCGGGCGGTGAGATTATTGCCGATCGGCATCCAGACAAACATCAGGCACATGAGGACGTTTATGTTGCCCTTCGGGATGCCTTTAATGCGGCCCGTCGCCAGCTGGAAGACTATGTTCGCAAGCAGCGTGGCAAGGTCAAAAAACATGAGGTTCCTCCGCATGGCAGGATAAAACAACTCTTTCCCGTCGAGGATTATGGTCTGATTGAGACAGCCGATGGTCGAGAAGTCTACTTTCATCGCAACAGTATTATCGAAACCGACTTTGATAAATTGGAAGAAGGGGATAGCGTCCATTTTAGTGAAGAGGCAGGTGTGGACGGTCCACAGGCATCTTCAGTTCATCTGGAGGGAAAACACCACGTCACCGGTTAGCAGGCATATCTTTTGTTCATAAAATTGACATTACTTTAAGGAATAATTATGTCAGTAGGAAAATATTGTAATCGCGACTAGGTGACTTAGTGGCGCTGATATCGAAAGAGATATCCAATCAAACTCTCTAAGAGACAGTAGTGCCTTTTCTACGTAGTAGTAAATAGCAGTCTATTTTATTTGCTTATGGTGAAGTGAGGTCTGAAAAAAAGCTTGATGCCTGCCGACAGGTTTTGCACACTGGTTACATTACCAGTGGTCGCCAGATGATAAAAAAGGAAACTATGGCCTGCTATTTACCACGTACTCAATTACAGTCTTTGCTGGATATTCTGCAGCAACAGGGTTATGACTGTATTGGGCCTCAGGTACGCGATGGTGCTATTGTCTATGAATCTCTGAACGCTGCTTCACAATTACCCACGGGGGTTCAGGACCAACAAAGTCCCGGTCAATATCGACTGATTGAAAACGACTCATTACGACACTTTTCCTGGGCCAATGGGCCTCAGGCGATAAAACCTCAGGTCTTTGCTCCGCGCGAGACTTTATGGCGTGTCCAACAGGACAGTCATGAACAAACCTGCCAGCTAAAATTTGAAACCGCTGCGCCCGCGTCAGTAATGATCGCCGTATTAGGTGTGCGTGCCTGTGACATCGCAGCCTTGCGATTACAGGACCAACACTTTCTTGAAAGTGAATATTGCGATCCCTATTACGCTGCCCGTCGTGAGGGACTCTTTTTAATTGCGGTGAATTGTAGTCATCCTGCTGCGACCTGTTTTTGTCACTCCACTGGTGACGGTCCCAACGCCAGCGGCAATTTTGATTTGTGTCTGGATGAACTGGATGAAGGTTTTGTGATTGAAGCGGGCAGTGATGCAGGGCAGGCTTTGTTGAATCAACTGGAATTAAAAGTAGCTACGCAAGAACACGTACAACAAGCTGCACAACAATATCAATTAGCAATACAGCAGCAACGACGTTTGCCAAAAAAAAATCTGCGCAATATATTATTTGAACAACTGGAACATCCACGTTGGGATGAAATAGCACAGCGCTGTCTTTCATGTGGTAACTGCACGGCAGTCTGTCCCACCTGTTTCTGCCACAGTGAACAGGAGCTTCCTTCACTGGATGGTAGCCACAGTGAACATGTTCGCCAATGGGATTCCTGTTTTACTCTGGGACATAGTTATATTCACGGTATGACCATACGCGAGGATACACGCCTGCGTTATCGTCAATGGCTGACGCACAAACTGGCGGGCTGGCATGATCAATATGGTCGCAGCGGTTGTGTCGGTTGCGGGCGTTGCATCAGCTGGTGCCCGGTGGGTATTGATCTCACCGAAGAGGTGACGGCTATCTGCGGGGAGAGCGACTAATGCTGAATCACTACGTGCCGCAGCAGGCTGAAGTCATTGAGCGCATCGAAGAGACACCGAGCATATTTACCTTGCGCCTGCATTTTTGTGATCCGAAGTTGCACCAGCAATTCAGCTTCCAGCCGGGGCAGTTCAATATGCTTTATATATATGGAGTAGGTGAAGTGCCCATTTCCATTGTCTCGGACCCGCAGGATGAACATAGTTATGATCACACGATTCGTATTGTCGGGCGGGTGACTCAGGCCCTGTCACAACTCAGTGCTGGTGATGTCATCGGGGTGCGTGGGCCCTTTGGTCGTGGCTGGCCTATTGAACAGACGCGGGGTAAAGACATTGTCGTGGTTACCGGTGGTCTGGGTTGTGCGCCGGTGGTCTCGGTGATTCACTATGTGATGCGGCGGCGTGATCAGTTTGGTCGCCTGGTGATTATGCAGAGTGTAAAGCATTCCGATGATCTAATCTGGCGCAAGCAGTATGAAGAATGGCAACAGGTGGAAGACACGCAGGTCATATTGGCGGCAGACCGCGCGGGGGCAGGTTGGCCCTGGGCCACCGGTCGAGTGACCGATCTGCTCGGCGAGGCACGTTTTGATGTCAACCACTGTAGTGTGATGATGTGTGGTCCGGAAGGCATGATGCAGGTAGCAGTGAACGGTTTAATGAACATGAACGTGGACGAGTCGAATCTCTGGTTGAGCATGGAGCGTAACATGCAGTGTGCGGTGGGGCATTGTGGTCACTGTCAGCACGGCCCCAATTTTGTCTGTAAGGATGGCCCCATTTTTAATTATTCGGAAATAAAGGAATGGTTCGGTGTCAGAGGTTTCTAAAGCAAGAGTAGCAGTACACAAGTTTGCCTCCTGCGATGGTTGTCAGCTCGCCTTTTTAAATGCCGGTGAAGATTTATTAACGCTGTCACAACTGGTGGAGCTGGTTCACTTTGCCGAAGCCGGTCCTTTAGATCCTGAAGAACACGTCAACATTGCCTTTGTCGAAGGCAGTATTAATACTGAAGAAGACTTGCAACGCATTCGTCGTGTCCGCGATCAAAGTGATCTACTGATTACGCTGGGTGCCTGTGCTACGGCCGGCGGCTTACAGGCGCTACGTAATCTGGCCGATGGTGAAGACTGGATAGGGGCCATTTATGCGCAGCCGCAATATATCTCCAGTCTCGGTAGTGCTACGCCGATCAAACAGCACGTCAAAGTTGATATGGAACTTTGGGGTTGCCCGGTCAATGGCAAACAGGTGCTGGCTGCCGTACGTGCATTGTTATTCGGTGTCGCGCCTGTGCAGGATAACGACAAGGTCTGCCAGGAATGTAAACGACAACAGACAGTCTGTGTCATGGTGGCAAAAGGCGAACCCTGCATGGGGCCAGTAACACGTACCGGTTGTGGTGCACTGTGTCCACGCTTTGGCCGTGACTGTTATGCCTGTTTCGGCCCGGCAGAAAACATTAATACCGATGCCATGGGCAAACGCCTGCAAGGTTTAGGTTTAATGCCTGATGCCATCTCGCGACGTTTTCATTTTATCAATAACGGAGAGCCGCAGTTTCATGCTGCCGGTATTGAATGGCGGAAGTGTAAACCATGAGCGACAAACGCGAGATCAATATCAGGGTGCCAGTGCTGGCCCGCGTCGAAGGTGAGGGTGCGCTGTCATTTACGGCGCGTGATGGCAGAATTGAAGATCTGCAGCTAAAGATATTCGAGCCGCCACGTCTGTTCGAAAAGTTTCTCGAAGGTCGTGACTATCATGAAGTGCCGGACATGGTGGCACGCATTTGCGGCATTTGTCCGGTGGCCTATCAGATGAGTGCGGTGCAGGCCATCGAGTCTATTTTTGAAATTAAAGTAACGCCCTGGGTACAGGCCATGCGTCGCGTCATGTACTGCGGTGAGTGGATACAGAGTCACGCCTTACATATTCATTTACTCGCTGCGCCGGACTATCTTGGTTACAACAGTGCCATTGAGATGGCGAAGGACCACGCCGATATTGTACAGCGTGGTCTGCGTTTGCAAAGTCTGGGGAACAAGTTGATTGGTTTGCTGGGTGCGCGTTCGGTACACCCTGTTGGCGTGTGTGTCGGTGGCTTTCATCATGCACCATCGTTAAGTGAAGTCGAAAGCCTATATCATGAACTGGAACAGTCGATAGTAGATGCCGAGGCACTTATCGGCTGGACGGCGACATTACCTTTACCCGATGACCAACAGGACTTTGTCAGCGTTGCACTTTCCAATGAACAACAGTTTGCGATTGAGCAAGGCCGTGTCATTTCCAGCGCAGGCCTAAATATTTCTCTCAACGAATATGAACAACACTTTGCCGAACATCAGGTACCGCATTCCACTGCCTTTCATTCTTTATTAGAGGGGCAACCCTATCTCGTGGGTCCGCTGGCACGGTTGAATTTGAATCTGCAACAATTACCACAAGAGATTCAAAAACTAGTAAAACAAAGTGGTATCCATTTTCCCTGTCAGAATATGTTTCTTAGTATCGTTGCCCGTGCTATCGAAATCCGATACGCCATTGGTGAGGCCATGCGTTTGTTAAAAAATTATCAGGTCCCTAATGCCAGGAAACAAACCGTCACACCAAAGGCCGGGGTCGGTTACGGTTGCACCGAGGCACCGCGCGGCATTCTCTGGCATCGTTATGAAGTTGATGCACAGGGAATAATTGTTAACGCCAATATTGTACCGCCCACCAGTCAGAATCAGGCACGCATCGAAGCCGACCTGCGTAACTCGCTAGAGGCCTATGGTTTGCAACACAGCGATGATGAACTACGCTTGCACGGTGAAATGGTCATTCGCAATTATGATCCCTGTATCTCCTGCGCCACGCACTTTCTGAAGATCAAGGTTGATCGAATTGATTGACCTGCGCGTCATTGCCGTGGGCTCACCCTTTACAGGTGATGACCTTGCCTGGCAGGTGAGTGACACACTGCAACAACAGTTCGATACGATTGATTTTATAAAACTGGACCGCCCAGGAAGTCAGTTGATCGAATATCTACAGGGGGTGGATAGGGTAGTGGTGATAGATGCCCTGGAAGAAAAAGTTACCAGCAGTATTGTCGAGTTAACTATGCAACAGTTACAACAAGAGACGAACCTTGTTTCCAGTCATGGCTTCGGCGTGTCTGAGACCTTACGGTTGGCAGAAGCTATGCAGGCATTACCTGAGACGTTATGTATTCTGGGTTTGTCGCCGGGGGTTGATATTCATAGTTTGGCAGACCGTTGTGCTGCAATAATAGCGTCATACACCACGATTCATCGACAGCAGGTCAGTCGAAATGCTATATAAGTTTCTGGCTGATTTTGTTTTAGTCCTTCATTTTTTATTTATCCTGACCGTGATTTTCGGTGCCTTGCTGGTGCTTATATGGCCGCGCTTTGCCTGGATTCATATACCGGTTGCACTATGGGCTATGTTGATCAGTTTCTTTGGCTGGATCTGTCCCTTAACGCCGTTGGAAAACTATTTTCGTAGCATGGCAGGGCAGGATGGTGTTGCGGGTGGTTTTATTGGTCACTATCTGTTGCCGATTATCTATCCAGGGGAGCTGACGCGTGAGATAGCGATTGGCATCGGAGTGTTTGTACTGATATGGAATGGCATGATTTATTCTGTGTTTATTTATCAACGTAAAAGGAATTAGTAGTGTTGAGCAGGGAATTTATGACCTATATCAGTTACGTCTAATTAATAACACTATAACCTGTCAGAATCGTAGTATAACCAGTAAGGTGAGTGTGTTCTTTATAATAAGCATGGTAGTTTGGCGCGAAGAATGAACCCCCAACAAAACGGGGCAAAAAGACACAATCGCAATGATATTCATCTTCAGTAGTAATACCTAAAAAATTAGTATGATAAATATGAGCTTTGGGATTTTAGTTTCGTTTAGTGGTTGTCAAGCTTAAGAAAAAATATTTTGCTCTTTATCTAAAGACAATCATTGTCATGCCGATGTTCTACACTTAGATAGTTATATTCTTTATCGCATATTTTTAATGTGTGCTTTCAGTATAGTTAAGGGTGATTAGTTTATGCTTTCAGCACCACATCCAGATAATGAAGAAGACCGCCTCAAGAAACTCTATGAGCTGGACATACTCGATACGCTGGAAGAGCAAGCCTATGATGACCTGACACATATTGCGGCCCAAATATGTAATGTTCCTATTGCCTTGATTAGCCTGATAGATCGAGATCGTCAGTTTCTCAAATCACATCATGGCCTGGATGTGAATGAAGTGTCACGTGAGCTTGGGTTTTGTCCGCATGCTATCCTCAATGATGATCTGACGATTGTTGAGGACACGAGCAAGGACGAGCGATTCCATGATAACCCTTTGGTTACCGATGGGCCCCGCGTTAAATTTTACGCCGGTGCACCTTTAATCTTTCCTAATAATATTCGGCTGGGTACCTTATGTATAGTTGATCATGCTGCGCGGACGATTACTCTCGAGCAGCAAAAGGCATTAGAGGCATTAGAGGCATTAGCGCGACAGGTGGTAGCACAACTTGTACAAAGAACGACAATTAAAGAATTAGAGATATCCAATGAACATCGCTCAGAAGTCCTGACCGCGCTTAAACGTACTGAAGCACGTGAACGCTCCCGCAGTGAGATACTGGAAAAACTTGCGAAGGGCGATTCGCTTACTGAGGTGCTGGAGAGCATCGTCTTCAGCATCGAAAGTGAACTTAACGGATCGCTTTGTTCAATCTTGCTGCTGGATGACGAAGGAGAACATCTTCTCACGGGGGCTGCACCAAATCTGCCAAAGTTTTACAACGATGCCATACACAACCTGGAAATTGGTCCAGAGGTTGGTAGTTGTGGTGCCGCCGCTCATAGTGGCCAGCGCATCATTGTTGATAATATCCAGAACCATCCATACTGGGAGCCCTTTAAGGCGCTGACCAGCAAAGTTGGACTGGCCGCTTGCTGGTCAGAGCCTATCTTCAGTAGTGAAGGCAAGGTACATGGAACATTCGCTATCTACCATACTAGCTCTCATGCGCCAGATGATACGGACATCGTCGTTATTGAGTATGCAGCTAAACTGGCGGGTATCGCTATTCAACGCAAGCAGGAAGAGATGGCATTACTTACTGCTATACGTTCAGCGGAAATTGCCAGTCAGGCCAAGTCTGAATTTCTCTCCAATATGAGTCATGAACTACGTACGCCATTAAATGCTATTCTTGGTTTTGGTCAATTACTGGAAATGGATATTCAGGATGATGAACATAAAGAAAGTGCTAAAGAGATCGTAAAAGCAGGTGATCACCTGCTGGAATTAATCAATGAAATTCTCGATCTGTCAAAGATCGAAGCAGGTAAGCTGGTGCTTTCACTGGAGAACTGTAGTTTAAACAATATTCTGATCGAGTGCATTACACTTATTAAACCACTAGCAGCACAGCGCGAAATTCAAGTGGTTGATAATATTACCAACATCGCGCATCACTTCGTTCATGCAGACTTTACTCGCTTTAAACAGGTAATACTTAATCTACTGTCTAACGCTGTAAAATATAATATTGAAAAGGGCACTATCACATTAAACTGTGAAGTTATTGATAACAAACATCTTCGTGTTTATGTGACCGACACAGGTAGAGGACTGTCAGAACAACAGCAGCAAGGCTTATTTATGCCATTTGAACGTCTGAAAGAGGGTGATGGTATTGAAGGCACGGGTATTGGCCTTGTAATCAGCAAGCGTTTGGTTGAGCTGATGGCTGGATCGATTGGTGTTGAGAGTGATGTGGATAATGGCAGCACTTTTTGGGTGCAGATTCCAATCAGTGAAGTTGACGAAAAGCCATCATTGTTGTTGGAATCTGCGTCGGAGCAAGCTGGTGGCATGAAGGTTAAACCCTCAGAGCAGGGGCTCATCCTTTATGTAGAAGATAACCCGGCCAACCTGAGACTGGTGGAACAGATTATTGGCAGTTACACATCTTATTCCCTGATTTCCAGCCCTGATGCCTCATTGGGTTTGGCGCTTGCCGAGACCCGACAGCCTGACCTGATTTTGATGGATATCAATCTACCTGGTATGGATGGTTATGAGGCCATGAAATGTCTACAGGAAAACAAAGCCACCCAGCATATTCCGGTAGTCGCCATTAGCGCCAATGCAATGCTTAGTGATATAAAAAAAAGTAAAGCGGCAAGGTTTCAGGAGTATCTTACCAAGCCTATAAATGTGACCACATTATTAAGTGTGCTAAGACAAATGCTTTCTTAAAGAATGGGTAGCCCATAGGCTTGTGCTAATCCATCCTTAAGGGTGCCCAGATCAATTCAATTAAACTGGCGAGTGGCGGGCTGAAGGATAAAGCCAAATGCTACCAGCGCACGAGAACCTTCGCCTGTGGCGATGTGTACCCGTCACAAAAGCAGTGGTGTAGCTGTCAGAATGAGATGCATGCTTATCGTTAAACCAGATTAGCGATATACTGACTTTGTTTTAAAGTCCCTACTATCTCAGCCGCATGATCTTTGCCCCGCGTCTGTAACACAAATTCCACTTCAACCGTTTGTATCGGCTGTGGGGAAAAGGCACGATGATGATGAACGTGGACAATATTCGCGCCGGTGTCTTCAATACATCGAGTAGCATCGGCCAGACTACCGGGGATATCGCGTAATTCGATACGCAAGCGAATCATACGACCATCGCGCACCATGCCGCGCTGAATAATGGACTCGAGAATCGGCATATCGATGTTGCCGCCAGAGATGATGAGGCCAACCTTTTTACCCTGATACTTATCTTTCTCGTGCAACAGCGCAGCAAGCCCTACCGCACCAGCGCCTTCGGCGACGGTTTTCTCCACTTCCAACAATAACAATACCGCCTGTTCAATTTCTTCTTCACTAACAAGAACAATGTCATCTACCAGTTCTTTGATGAGGGCTAAGGTCAGTTTACCAGGCTGCTTGACAGCAATGCCTTCGGCAATGGTGCTTCTGCCAAACTTAGCCTGCTGATTGTTTATCGCCGCATGCATGCAAGGATAACGACTCGCCTCAACACCAATAATTTTTATGTCGGGTTTGATAGCTTTAGTTGAAATCGCACTACCTGAGATCAGGCCACCGCCGCCAATGGGAATTAAAATGACATCAAGATCGGGTTGGCCTTTTAGCATTTCCAGGCCTATTGTGCCTTGTCCTGTGATGATTTTTATATCGTCATAGGGATGCACCAGAGTCAGGTTTTGTTCTTCGGCAAATTGCAGCGCATAAGAAGCGGCATCATCGTAATTCTCACCTTTTAGAACGACATTGGCACCAAAGGCGCGGGTATGTTCGACTTTTATATTGGGGGTATAGCGCGGCATGACAATCGTAGCCGGGATGTCGAGTTGCTGTGCATGGTAGGCGACGGCCTGGGCATGATTACCGGCAGACATGGCGATGATACCTTTATTGCGTTCTTCTTTTGTCAGAGAGAGTAATTTAGTCAATGCACCACGCTCTTTAAACGAGGCAGTGAATTGGAGGTTTTCAAGCTTAAGATAGACCTCGGAGCCAGTTAACATTGATAGCGTACGTGAGTGTACGAGTGGGGTGGGTTCAACATAACCCTTAATGTGTTTAGCGGCCTGTTGTATGTCTTCGAGTGTGATGGTCATAGAAAGACCTCCTGCGCACCAATCGAAAATAAAATATTTGCACCTGCCTCTCTCTGAGGGAGAGGGCATGGGTGAGGGTGCGTCGATAGCTTATATCCCCTCATCCTAACCTTCTCCCTGAGGGAGAAGGGATCTCAACTCTTTAATCATCTCTTCACGCATTTTAAATTTTTGCAGCTTGCCTGTTACGGTCATCGGAAACTCATCAACAAATAGAATGTACTTTGGAATTTTGAAATGAGCGATGTTGTCTTTGCAGAAGTTTCGCACGTCATCTTCTGTCATAGCCTCACCATGATGTAACTCGATCCACGCCACCACTTCCTCACCATAAAACTCATCAGGGATGCCGAACACAGCTACCTCGGCAACCTTTGGATGAGTAAAAATAAAATCTTCAATCTCGCGGGGATAGATGTTCTCGCCACCACGAATAATCATTTCCTTGCGACGTCCGGTGATCTGTACGTAACCGTGTTCATCCATGACACCAAGATCACCAGAGTACAACCAGCCGGCTTCATTTACCGTCTCGGCAGTTTTTTCGGCATCGCCATAATAACCGCGCATAATGTGATAACCACGAAAGCAGATCTCACCAATCTCACCTAATGGCACTGTGGCGCCAGTCTCGGTGTTAATGATTTTGACTTCCTGGTGTGGCAGGTTGTGACCAACGGTATTGATGCGGCGTTCAAAGCTGTCTTCAGGTGTGGTCAAGTGTGTTAGTGGTGATGCCTCGGTTTCTCCATAACCAATCAGAATCTCATTGCAATGCATGTCATTGATAACGCGTTTCATCAGTTCCGGTGGGCAGGGTGCGCCGGCCATGATGCCGGTGCGCAGGCTGCTCAAGTCATATTGTTTGAAGTGTTCGTGTTCCAGTTCGGCAATGAACATGGTGGGTACGCCATGAATGGCAGTGCACTTTTCCTTCGCTACGGCTTGCAAGACCTTCTCGGCATCAAAATGTTCGCTACTGATGACCACGCAGGCACCAACAGAAAAACACAATAGATTCGCGAGTACCATGCCAAAGCAGTGGTAAAAGGGCACCGGTACGACCAGGCGATCCTGTTCACTAAAGTGCATGGCCTGTGCAGAGAACCAGGCGTTATTTAAAATGTTGTGATGGGTCAGCATGACCGCCTTGGGAAAGCCGGTGGTACCGGAGGTATACTGGATGTTGATCACATCGTCGCGATCTAGTTGCTGAGTCACAACATCCAGTTCTTCCGGACTGATAGTCTCTGCCGCGTGAATGACTTCCTGCCAGGAGGTAAAGCCTGGTACCGTGGTTTCTGTGTGTATTGGATCATTGGGTTCATAAACCACAACGCGATGTAGATGCGGAAAGGCCCTTGAGTTGATCTCTGTGTTGTTGTCTTTCAGTTCCGGGATCAGCTCCTGCAACATTTCAACATACTGACTGCTACGAAATTGCGGAATGACAAACAAGCCCTGCACCTCGGATCGTTCCAGGGCATAGGCCAACTCTTTTAAGCGATAGGCTGGGTTGATGTTGACCAGTATCGCACCGATGCGAGCGGTGGCCATCTGAATTATCAACCATTCTATATTATTAGTAGACCAGACACCGATGCGATCTCCGTGCTTGAAACCGAGTGCCAGCAGGCCGCGGGCGACTTCATCTACGGCGTTGCAAAATTCTCTGTAAGTTAGACGCCGCTGTTGCGGCAGAGAGACCACGGCTTCCTTATCGGGGAAGTGCTCGACAATCGATAAAAAGTATTCTGGGATGGTTTGACCAAGCAGGGGTGTGTTGCCACCTCGATGAAAATAACTTTTGTTGATACTGGTCATGATTTGTTTTTGTTACCGCAAAGACGCAAAGTTCGCGAAGTAAATATTTTAAAACTCTGCGCTCTTTGCGTCTTTGCGGTGGAATAGTCTGTGTGACTATATGGAGTATTATTCATTCACCTCATCCCAATACGCATCCACTCGTGCCTGTATCTCTGCAACACCTTGTTCATCACGTTGTGGATGGAATAAATGTTTAAAACGTCCCTGCAATTTCAAATATTCTTCGACAGGTTTACGCTGTTTTGGAATTTTGGTGTGTACCACTTTGCCATCAATATATTCTTTCAGTGGCCACACGCCTGTCTGTACTGCAAGACGACCAATCTCGACACTTAGTTGAGGGTCGTAGTCCCAGCCGGTAGGACAGGGGGCTAATGAGATCAACATGCGAGGTCCTTTCATGGTCTGCAGCTTTTCTATTTTTTTTGCCAGGTCGAGCGGCTCGGCGGCAATCATGGTGGCCACATAAGCTGGCTTGTGTGCGGCCCAGATAGAGAATAGATCTTTTTTGAAACCGGGATAACCATGTGCCACTTTACTGGTCGACGTGATCGCCGCATGCGGTGTCGCCGCTGAATATTGTTGCCCGGTATTACCGTAGCCTTCGTTGTCATAACACAGATAGATATAGTCCAGGTTGCGGTCCATGGTACCGGACGTGGCAGAAAGCCCCATACCATTGGCAGAACCATCACCGGTGATGACGACCACTTCGACGTTTTCATCTTCAGACAGTTTTTTCTTTTTAATTAAGATATCCATGGCATCACGAATCCCCTGCGCACCGGCAGGAGCTGAAGCCATGGCGGTATACAACCAGCCACCTCTAAAGGGAGTAAATGGATAGACGGACAATAACGTCATACAACCCGCGGCATTTACAAACACAGTCTTCTCGCCAAGAATGTCATACATGTTATGCAAGGCTTCCAGACCACCACATCCAGCACACATGGGTGTACCAGTGCCCAGTAAATGCGTCGAAGGCATATCTTTCATACGATGAAAGTGCAGAGGTGATTCTTTAATCATAGTTGCATCCTGTTACTGCGTAATTACTTTTGTTTAATCTCGGCATGTTCCACTTGTGCAATAGCCTGCAATTTACGCATCTCGATTAATTCATTTTTTGTATATAAAAGTCTTGCCTCCAGAGTAGTACTATTATCAGCAGCCTGTTTGACATCATGTATCATTTGAAAAAATTCCTGCTGACTAATGTCGCGACCACCGAGGCCACCGATAAAACTGGCGACGACGGCAGGCGCATCATTTACGCCATACATCGTTGAAGTGATTTCACTGTGAATCACACCACCCATGCCCATAGAGATATTCTGATCGATCACAGCCACACCGCGACGACCTTTTAATAAGCTTCTGATCTTTTCCTGCGGTAATGGTCTAAACACGCGTAGACGCGCAAGGCCAACTTTCCATCCCTCTTTGCGTAAACTATCGACGGCATCACGCGCCTTGGTGGCAAACGAACCCAGCATAACAAACACGTACTCGGCATCATCCATTTGATAATTATCGATCATGTCGTAGCGGCGACCAAAGGTATCAGCAAATTCATCAGCGATATCATCATAAACAGACAATACCTGTTGCACAGCAAGGTGCGTTTCATAACGAAAATAGGAATAGGGGCCACCACCAAGTACTGCCATGGCTTGACTGAGAGGTGCACTGCTTTTGAATTGCAGGTTTTCCGGATCAAACTCTCCCACAAAGGCCGCAGCCTTTTCGGCATCAGGCAAATCAACCGGTTCACGGGTAAAGGAAAGATAAAAACCATCAAGGTTTACTATGGCCGGTACCCGCACAGCGGCATGTTCTGCCAGACGATATGCCATGAGTACATTGTCGCAAACTTCCTGACAGGTGGCGCTGTGAATTTGCATAAAGCCGCTATCGCGCGCGGCCATGATGTCGTTGTGATCGGATTCTAATGTTATGGGCGCAGATAGACCACGTGAGACATTGACCATCACAAACGGTACTCGCCAACCGGCGACGGTATAGAGCATTTCCATAGCATAAAGTAGTCCCTGGCTGGAGGTGGCAGTGAAGACACGCACACCCGAGGAAGCCGCACTACCTGCTGCCGTGATCATGGAATGTTCTGACTCCAGCATAGTCATACGTGCATCCATGTCACCACTGTCAATCCATATGGACAGGTCTTCAATGATCTCTGTTTGTGGTGTGATAGGAAATGCTGGAATGTAATCGGCACATGACAAACGCGCGCCCCACGCCGCAGCACCGTTACCCGTTAACAGCTTACGCGTCATGCGCCAGTTCCTCTTTCTGTGCTTCGTGTTCAGGTATCGCTTCAATGGCATGTGGTGGGCACTGTGCGACACAGATCAGGCATCCCTTGCAGTGGTCATAATCAATTTCCGGTTTGTTGTCTTTGCGCACATTGATGGCACCATCGGGACAGTAGGTACTGCACACCCACCAGCAACCACTGCATTTGTCGTAATCAATGACAGGGCGCATGGTGCGCCAGAGTCCGGTACGCACTTTGACACTGGTAGCACCGGCATGAATGGCAGGGGCGGAGATCGCCGCATTTTCAAACGGTAGTTGAATCCATTCAGGTGATTGGTATTGGTGAGCCGAGTATTGTTGTCCTGCTTGTACTTTTCCCGCATGTGATTTCATATCAGTGTAGGCCTGTAAGGCAGTGTCAATATTCTGCTTTACAATAGCTTCACCAAGATGTTCAAGCTCTTCGCTCAAAGCAGCGGTGAAAGTCTCTGCCGGAATAACGTCGGTTAATGCAGCGGCGGCAGCGGCACAACGACTGCCGATATAGGGGAGGGCAGCACGATCCTCGACATCTTCTGTCGCGGGTAAGATAAGCACCGTTGCTAGAGTATTAAGACGATGTTGCCAGACGTCAGCGCTCTCATGACTATTAATAAGCAGCACGATATGTTGATCAATACCCTGCAACACGCCAGCGGCAGGCATACCAACCAATGTGTCATCCGCAACGACAACAAGATCCGGCTGGGTTATGATGCCGCGTTCGTTCACTGGTGACTTGTCAGCGCGCACATAGGCAAAGATGGGCGCGCCACGTCGTTCCGCCCCATAGCGTGGAGCATCCTGTACTTCATAGCCTTGCATAAAAAAGGCCGTGCCCAAAATCCGGCTCGCTGTTTTCATGCCTTGCCCACCGCGACCATGAAAACGTATACGAAACATGTCTTATCTTCCTTTAGTTTTTAAAATAAATTCCAGCGACGAAAACTCATGGCTCTGTCAATACGCTTACGTGCCATGCGCATGGATGCCTCACGTGGCAAGATCTGCTCGCTTTTAGCGGTTTGCAAAACTTCTTGTGTATTTCGACGTAACTTTTCTTCGATAGTGGCAAAGGCAGCGGATTGACTGGCCCCCTGGTATTCCATCGCAGCACAGATAACACCACCGGCATTGGCGATAAAGTCGGGCACGTACAAAATACCTTTGCCATGCAAAATCTTTTCAGCTTCGTGTGTGACGGGGATGTTGGCAGCTTCAATCACCATTTTGGTATTGAGTCGATGCACATTGTCTTCGTGAATGACATCGGGACGGGCAGCAGGGATCCAGATATCACACTCAATATCGATAATCGCATCACCAGCAAGCTTTTTGCCATCCGGATAGTCGATAACACTCTTACCTGCATTTTTGAGTACGAGGAGTTTGGTAACATCAAGACCGTCTGGGTTATATATAGTGCCTTGTGTATCAGAAACAGCCACAGGAACAGCACCATTTTGACTCAAAAAATTAGTGACATGTTTGCCGACGGCACCAAAACCCTGCACCACAAAGCGGGCACCCTGAATTTCAAAATCACAGAATTTAAGAGCGACATCAACAACATGGCTCAGGCCCCAGCCGGTGGCACCAATCTCATCCAGTGGTATGCCGCCGACTTCACGTGGCAGGCCGACGACACGTCCGATTTCATCCTTGACCCAGGCCATGCACGTTTCATCCGTACCCATGTCCGGTGCAAAAATATATTGTTCGACTTCTTGCAGCGCACAGGCCATGCCGCGTATCAAAGTTTCTTTTTTTGTCAGCGGCATCTTAGGATCGCCAACCAATATGGCTTTACCGCCCCCATGAGGTAAACCTGCAGCGGCATTTTTAAACGTCATGGCGCGGGCAAGACGCGCACATTCTTCGATGGTGACGTCAGCAGCCATACGCACACCACCAATGGATGGGCCTTTGGCAACATTATCAACCACCAGTACAGCTTTTAATCCAATTGACGGTTCATGGACATGAATAATTTTAAGCGGCCCAAGCTCATCTACAAACGCAAAATTGTCACCCATATGTATTCCCTGAAATCATATCCCTGATTTAACTATAGTTTATTTTAGGCGGTACATATGACAGAAACCGTAAAGCAGACAGACTTGCCATTTATAATTTCTATTTCAATGGAATCTTGTCTTTGCACATCCATAGTTCAATAATAATGTTATGATTATTAAGTGTTCGTAATAATGATATGGTTGCTTGGCATATCAAAGACCATTTCTCAGTAAAGCTTGAGAGGGCGTTTTAAGACATGAAAAAGTCAGGTCCTATTATAATTTTTCTTGTAATGCTAATGGTTACACCTATGCTCATTTATGCTGATGATGCTGGGAAATCCAGCAAGGATAGTCTTTCAGCACTTGATCAACGCATGCTCGTCGAACGCAAGACCCGCTTCCAACCCTTTGTGCTGACTCCTCACAAGCCCAACTACGCACTGCCGTTCACTTATAATGAAACACCAAACAATGCTCCTGTTAATGTGGCGCGTGACGGCGAGCTGGATAATCATGAAATCAAGTTCCAGTTAAGCGTTAAATTTCCTATCGCTGAGAATCTTTTTGGCGTACATGGTTCATTACAGTTTGCTTATACCAACCTGTCATTTTGGCAGGCCTATAATAATCAATCTTCAAGTTCCTTTCGTGAGACAGTACATGAACCTGAAATTTTTCTGATCTTTGAGAATGAATGGGAGACTCTCGGTTTTCGAAATCGATTGGTACAGATCGGTATGGTGCATCAGTCTAATGGTCGCTCGGGAGCGGAATCACGTAGCTGGAATCGACTCTATGCGGATTTTATTTTTCAAAAAGACAATTTTTACATCAGCTTTAAACCCTGGTATCGAATAAACAATACTGGACCCGATGATAATCCTGATATTGAAACCTATCTTGGCCATGCGGAGTTTCGCGCAGCCTACACCGGCCATCACCATACTCTCAGTTTTATGCTGCGAAATAATTTTAAATCCCCGAACTATGGTGCAACCGAGGTCAACTGGAGTTTTCCCATGAGTCGGCGTGCCAAGTGGTTTATTCAATACTTTAATGGCTATGGTGAAAGTCTGATCGACTACAATGCCCGTGTTAACCGGTTAGGCATTGGCATTGCTTTAACGGATTGGTTATAGTGTTATTTCACTCCAATACTCGCATCCACAAAATGCCGACATCGAACGATTTAATCGTACTGCCCGACATGAATGGTTGGCTACACAATGACTAGGACTTACAATAATGAACGGCCGCATACGGCGATTGGTGGGGTTCCACCCCGACAATTACTGAATGTGGCTTAACCTCTACTTTTAACATCGATTATTAATGAGGGGATTACAACCTGACCTGTGAGCAATGCTGTTATTGAAGAACCTTACTGGTTCAATTTATTGTTTTTATTGATAATTCTGTGAATCATAGCAATGTATGCGGTCACAAAATGTGTCTTTATTCTGCTAGCTCTTATATGAGATATATAATCATTTCCTAATGGTTAATTTCTAAGCATTTTATCCAATAATGTCTAAAATATCCTGTTTATTAACTGGATCTATAGAATAGGAAGAGCATTGATATTAGAAGCAGGCTTGCTGACAGAGAATTACCAAATTGCTTCCAAAGATGATTACAGCAACATTGAGACTACCTTCTACGATCGTTCCGAATGCCATTAAGTGCAAAGTGTCCCCTGTAACAAAATATTCTGCTGACGCTTAAACAAATCTCATCGAAATTACTCTGCGGTTATTGAGGAGTAGATGCTGAATTGAAGTTTTTTAATAAACAAATCATTCAAACCTGTCTTGGGTATGGAATTCTGAGAATTCATTTTCCATTGGCAGACAATAAAAAGTTACCCTGATAATGCAATCAACACAGCTAAATGGTCTGAATTTATTCTAAAAAACGACAATTTTAAGTTCTATCAACCAAATTTGGTGGTTTTTTTAATATAAACTTCTACTCGAAAGATAAACATGAAATATGTGATATTTGCATATTTCAAATTACAGATTTTAGTAAAATAACGATAGCGCCATTGGAAAGCTTTTAAGTGTATTTACACCTATTGTTAAAAGAGACGATAATATGGTCAATTCCTATAAATGTGCTAAAATAATTTTTTTTATGACAAAAGGTTAGTTGAGAATGGCAAAAGCAAAAAAGATCGTAAAAGCATCCTCTCTTGCGAATTTGGTTCAAACCGCAACTGAGAATTTAGCAGCAGCACTAAAAGATGGTGAAGCCGCTTCAAACTCTCTCTCTAAAGACAGAAAAAAACTGGTTGCTGAAAGTAAGCGTTTTTCAAAGAAACGTGCCACATTGAGCAAAAAGAAAAAATCTGCTGCAGCCCGTTTAAAGAAAACGCCAAATGCAGAAAATCGCAAAGCCCTTTCTTCAATTAACAAAGAACTGGCAACTGTCAAAAAAGCTGGTGACAAGGCTCGTGCCGCTTCTTCAGCAAACAATGAAGAGCTGAAGTCAGTTAAGGCATCAGTGAAACAGGCCTCTGCCTATATCGCGATGATTGAAAAAGCGGATAAAAAACTCAACAAGCCTAAGAAAAAGCGTCGTAAAAAGCGTGCTAAAAAGGCTGCATAATCACCGCAAAAGTCACAAGGATGTGACAATTGTTTAACAAATATACAGGTGTGTTCCCAGCTAATTTCACCGATAAATTTTTTCTTTTTTCTATGATTCATATGACATTATTGATTTTATGAATCGCCTCAGATTTATTCGTTTTCTAGCCATTTTATTTTGTATGGCGCCACTGTTATTAAATGCGACCCAACAATATAATGACTCAAATTTAACCGTCCGTATCAAAGCGCGCACACCTCACCAAATGGCGGCATTTTATGAAGCCAGGGGATTCCCTCAGGCCATGATAAAGAAACTCAATTCTGTTTGTTTTTTTACGATTATCGTTAAAAACACGAGCAATAATATTCTCTGGCATGACCTTTCTCAGTGGCGGTTTAGTACGACCGGAAAAATCATTGAGCGTTATGACAGGACTTACTGGAAGACACAGTGGCAAAACATGAAAATCCCCATGGCCAGTCAATCAACCTTTCGCTGGACCCTGATGCCAGAGCGACTGGACTTTCGACCTGAGGAAACAGAGGGCGGCAATATCACATTACCCCGGAAAGCTACACCTTATACCATCCATGCCGCTTTTAAACTCGAGTCGGAAAACCCCGAAACTTTGATTAATGTGACATTGCCGAATGTGCGTTGCGCAGAGGATAACGGGGATAGCACACCATGACCTCTACAAATTCAATTTTAATGGCTTGTGTATTATTATTGCTTACCACAACACAAGTCACCGCAACTGAATTACCAAAGGGCATTATTGAAAGTGTAAATCGTACTGCTCCAGTCACTCAGTTGTCTGACATGGATGGCAAGTCGCAAAATATTGCTCAATATCGTGGACGCTGGGTGTTTGTACACTTTTGGGCCAGCTGGTGTGGCCCCTGTCGAAAGGAAATGCCGCATATCCAAAAACTGGTGACTAGCATGCAAGAGCAGGGACTCGCGTTTATGATCATTAACACGGCGGAATCAGAAGATACCGTGTTTGCTTTTCTAGGCGGAGTCGCCCCTGAACTGAACAGTCTTATGGATCGTGATGGTCTGGTGACAGAACGATGGCAACCTCGCGGTCTGCCTGCTACGTATCTTGTCGATCCTGTGGGTATAGTTCGCTATCAGGCGTTGGGCGGCAGGCCCTGGCATAAAGAACCTTATATGAATTTTTTAAAAGCACTCAGCAAGTCTGACACCTAAACACTCAAGCCGCTTACATGAAGGACGTTATAGTAGATATGGAAAATATGTATCCTCTGAGGCAGGCCTCGCAATGACACCACTGGAAAAATATCATGCTGATATTAATGACGGCATTTTAAAACCCGACAGTGCACAGGCAAGTGCCGTTGCACAGTTCGATGCGCTGTATCACCAACTCACCACCGCCAAAACACAAAAAAAAAGCTTTTTGGGAGCACTCTTCAAAAACAAGTCAACCCAGCATGGTTTATATTTGCATGGTGGAACAGGGCGAGGCAAGACCCACTTGATGGATGCCTTTTATGCTTGTCTTGAATTTCCTGATAAACATCGTTTGCATTTTCATCGGTTTATGCGTGATATTCACACACAAATACGTGAACATCCTAACACCCAGGACCCATTAAAAGTCATTGGCAATGAGTGGGCTGCAAAATATCAACTTTTATGTCTGGATGAATTTCACGTTACCGATATTACCGATGCCATGATCCTGGCACGACTACTGGATGCACTATTTGATAATGGTGTAACACTCGTCACGACATCAAATATCGCGATCGATGATCTATATAAAGATGGCCTACAACGCAGCAGCTTTTTACCGGCAATTGACCTTTTGCATTCACATACTAATGAAGTCGTGCTGGGTGACGGCACAGACTATCGTTTTGGCTATATGGAGCAGGCCAAAACATATTATGTCACTGATGATGCTGCAAACCTTGAAGATCTTGAGACACATTTTACCCGGCTTGCCGACGTACCACCAAAAACCAATCGAGGTATCGTTATTAACGACCGAGACATACGATATATCGCCTGGGCCAATGATATTATCTGGTTTGATTTTTCTGAGTTATGCCGCACATCACGATCTGCCATTGATTACCTGGAAATTGCACAATGCTTTGAAGCCGTATTCATTAGCAATGTCCAGCACATGAATGATGAGCAAAATGATGTGGCACGGCGTTTTGTGCATTTGATTGATGCCTTATATGACCACCGTGTAAAAGTCTTTATATCTGCTGATGCAAATCCTGATGCACTCTACACAGGAAAAAACATGGCTTTCGCCTTTGAACGAACCGTGAGCCGACTATCTGAAATGGAAACAAATCATTATCTTGGCGAAGCACATCACTAACACCGGTCAGATATGTTTGTAATGTGTCTGCAATTCAACAATAATTCATAACATGACACATCCAAAAATAGGTTTCGCACTTGGCGGTGGTGCAGCACGCGGCTGGGCACATATCGGTATTATTCGCGCGCTTGCCGAAATGGGGATCAAGCCAGATGTGATAGCAGGAACTTCCATTGGGGCATTAGTCGGTGCTGCCTATGCTGTAGATTGTATAGATGACCTCGAAGTCTGGGTCAGCAAACTCCGTCGACGTGATGTAGCCGCCTTGCTGGATATTAATATTTTTTCTGGCGGTATTATTGAAGGTGAAAAATTAATGGAAACCTTCAAGTCTTACTTTAGTAATAAAAATATTTCGGATCTAAAAATTCCCTTTGGTGCCATTGCGACAGACTTGTCCAATGGTAGTGAAGTATGGCTTCAGGATGGTGATTTATGGAGCGCCATACGTGCATCCATCGCTGTCCCTGGTCTTTTTTCTCCCTGGTATTATCGTAAAAAGTGGTTAGCCGATGGTGGTCTGGTCAACCCTGTACCCATTTCTTTATGTCGCTCTCTGGGTGCCGAGAAAATAATTGCAATAAATCTAAATTCTAACTTAATCACTAAACATTTTGATGCCATCAAGTTCAATAATAATAGTCATCATGATAAAGTCACTGCAAATGAAAGTGCAGATTTTAGCGAGTGGCTAACAACGATAAAGAACCGTATTATCGGAGAGGAACAAAATTCCCGACCCGGCATTATTGATGTTCTTGGTAGCTCACTTTATATCATGCAAGAGCGCATTACACGAAGCCGCATGGCAGGGGACCCGGCTGACGTTCTACTCAATCCGCACCTGGAAGAAATCGGCATGATGGAATTTAATCGTGCAAATGATGCCATTGAAGAAGGATATCAGGTGGTACAACGTATGCGCGATCATATTCTCAAAAACATCGATGTGAGTTAAGCCTTTTTATACACACCCGCATCAACAAAAACTTTAAATAAATGCTCGTCCAGTTTGCCGTGTTTTACTTGATCTTGCATCAAGTCCAAGGCCTTATCTATCGGCAGACTGCTTTTATAAGGTCTATCAACCGATGTTAAAGCATCATAAATATCCGCTATCGTCATAATACGTGATTGCATCGGAATTTCATCAGCCTGCAAGCGTTGTGGGTAGCCCGTACCGTCCAGCTTTTCATGATGAGCATGAGCAATCTCGGGCACCCTTTCCAAAGAACCTGTCCAGGGAATGTGATTCAAAAAGGCAAACGTATGACTAACGTGCGTCTCGATAGCGATACGTTCTTCTGGCGTAAGACTACCATGCGACAATTCAAGAGCGGAAAATTCAAATTCAGTTAAAATATTTTCAATTACATTCAAATGATTAACAAAACGAAATTGACTAACCTCATTCAACTCACCAGATATATCTTCATATTCAACCGTCGGCTGATTGCAACGAATTATTTTATCCAGGAATATATTTAGTTTTTTCTGCTCTCCAGTCAACTCAAGCTCCAGCTTCCTTCTCTGCTCCTTGAATTCTGCAGTCGCTAAATTTTCATTTTCGTATTCATGGATTAGCTTCTGATATGCCTGCGTCTGCAAGCATGAATAAGCGTAATTGAACCTTGCTTTTATTGCATCAAGCTCGTGAGGATATAGCTTTTTTGCTTTTTGCAAAACTTCTTCTTTAACACCCACTTTACCAAAGTCATGCAATAAAGAAGCGTAACGTATTTCTCTCATTTGCTCTCTGGAAAATATAATCTGCTTAAGAGCAGGGGCGTCAGATCTACTCACGGCCTCCGATAAATTGCACGTATAGTTGGCAACACGAAACGAGTGGCCGGCTGTTACTGGATCACGATCTTCAATTGCCTGTACTGAAGCAGTCACAAAACCTTCAAACAACTGTTCAATATTCTCGTGTAACTGAGCGTTTTTAACGGATATTGCCACCTGTGCTGATATCCCCGTCAATACTTCCAGATCATCCTCCTGAAAGATCTGCGGCGCACTATGCGTATCCACCTGAATAATACCAAGCACATCCCCTTTATAGATAAGAGGGGCGCACATCACACTTCGAATTGACAAG
>Ga0316204_10002720_pt1 | contig 38693 bp, 40 predicted proteins | sample 6monrhotite_MG_2_FD_205661 | JGI IMG/M metagenome (GOLD analysis project Ga0316204, IMG submission 205661) | Microbial mat bacterial communities from mineral coupon in-situ incubated in ocean water Damariscotta River, Maine, United States -... | ecosystem: Environmental > Aquatic > Marine >...
CGATTTCGGCGCGTTCCAGCAAGTAGCCGATCAGGGCAATCAAGGTGATTAGCCCAAGAATATTGGCAAGCTCTGTCATGCCTGTCTGCCTGTGTCATTGGCCAAAATGGACGCCACATGCGCAGGTCATTCCGTCCCAATCGCTTCACCGTTTAGCACCCAGTTTTCCACGACTTTTGTGCCACTTTCCTGAAGCATCTTTGACACCGCACAGTGATCGCGCAGCTTTTCCACGACGGCCAGCGCGCCATCACGCGGGCCTTGGTAATTTGCGGTTATGTTCAGCGTAACCGACGGAAAAGGCACATCAATTGGGTGGATCAACCGGGTTCCATGGCTGTCCATGGTCACGTCGATATCAATATCCATGTCTTGAAACGCGATCCCATTGGCCGCGGCCAGCTTGTTTGAAATCACATGGGTACAACCCACCAGCCCCATAAAAACATACTCAACCGGCATCGGGCCAAGATCGGTACCACCGCGCTGGACTGGCTCGTCAATGATGTGGGTCTTGCCGCGTGCAGTTGATGTCGATTTTGTAGGGGTTTCCTGCTGGCCAGTTACTTTAAACTTCCAAATCGGTTTTTCTTTAACTGCCACCGCGTCCTCCCAAACAACTGTGTCTGACAATTATGCACATCTGCCCAAGGGTTAGGAAACGATGCTTCTTGATGGCACTTATCGAATTTTGTATTAACCTTGGGTCAAAGGGCGCGGCCCTGTCGGTGATCGGCCAAGACCCGCGCACCCCCAAGCAGCACAACAAAAAACCGCCCCGAAATTCGAGGCGGCGGCTTCATTGATGTAAGCTATTGAATTTAAAGTGGAAACGTTCCGCGCGCCGGGTAATTGTTTTCCAACGCATAAGGAACTTTGCTCAGCAGGTTTGCAAGATCGGGTCGCGCCCATGGCATGTTGGAAATATCGATCAGATACAGCGACCCATCCGGTTTGATCCAAAACAGGCCCGGTTCGGTAAAGAAATCCGCCTCGACGTCCTTGAAGGCTTTGGAAACCCACAGGCCCCAGTTCCTGGCGTCTTCTATTGTAACCCCATAAGCCACGCGCAAGCGGCCCAGATCCCAGTCGTCAACCGCCTTTTGTGCCAGCGCCTCGTCATTCATCGAGGCGGCAACAACGGTGAATCCGGCTTTTTCAAATTCTTCAAGCTTGCTGACAAGACCGCCAAGATAGCCTTTGCAAACCGGGCAGTGATAGCCACGATAAAACAGGACCATCGTAAAGGTACCGGGTTTTTCAGCCGCGACATCATAAGTCCCGCCGCCAACAAGCGGCAATTTCAGGGATGGCGCCTGTGTGTCTGGCATAAGTTTTTGGCTCATTTTCGGATCGTCCTTTTGCTTTGGATTGAATTATTTACTTAACTTAACTTAACTTAACTTAACGGTGTCTTGGTATCACATGAAATCACGTCTTTGCATGGCCCATATCAGAAAGCGTAGTATTGGCGTGGCGGGCATTACCGAAGGTCGGTCATGCCCAGAAACCCCAAAATCGCCAGTGAAAATGCCTCGGGGTTGTTGACGTTGATGATGTGCCCGGCATCGGGGATCAAAACAAATTCGCCGTTTTTTGCCGCCGCCGCCATTTCGCGCATTGTATCGGGTGCCGCACCTTTGTCTTCTGATCCGGCCACAAACAATACCGGCACGTCCAAGCCGCCTAAATCCTTCAGGTAATTCAAATCTTTCAACGCCATGGCGCACCCGCGATAGCCCTCGGACGTGGTTTTCAAAAACTCGGTTTTCATATGGGCGACTGTATCGGGGTTGGCCGTGCGGAAATCCGGCGTCAGCCAAACCCCAAGTGATCCTTCCCACAGGCCCGCAACGCCCTTTTCCTTGATGATCGCCATGCGGTCATCCCAGCTTTGCCTAAAGGGTGGTGGGTTATCGGCGCGGGCCGCGGTACAAACGATTCGCTCGATCCGGTCCGGTGCCTGAATGCCCATGCCCAAGGCGGTCATGCTGCCCAGCGAGCACCCCATAACGCTGGCTTTCTCAATCCCGTTGCGATCCAAAACGCCAAAGGCATCGGCGACCAGATCATCAAAACGATAGGGCGCCGGTGGTGTCGGGCTTTGGCCATGGCCGCGCGTATCGATCTGGATCACGCGGTAAAACCGTTCCAGCATACCGCGTTGCGGTGCCCACATCTCGGTCGATGTCCCGAGCGAGTTCAACAGCAATAATGCCGGGCCATCGGATTTGCCGCTGATGCGTGTATAGGGTTCGTAGGCGCTCATAATCTCTCCAGTTCATTGATGGGGTTGGCTCGGGGTTTGTTGGCCATTGGCATGATTTTTTGGCAAGGCACAGCACTCGTTGACAGCGTATATAGCCAAGTTTCATGCAGCCCTCCCAAGCCGGGTGCAGGCCAGAAAACGAAAACGCTGCGCCCCAAGGATAAGGCCAGCACTGCTGTCATGAAAAACAACAAAAGCTGGACAGTGCTATCAACTTTACTGAACTCAAGGGCGATCTGGCCTGATCGATACAAGACGGCATCACGGCTTGCCGCACAGCCTGATGTAACGGCTTTAACCTTCGGTAAGGGCGATTTGCAACTCTGCTTGCAAGGTATCCAGAAAGGCTTGCGCCGCACGGTTCAACGGGCGCGCCTTGTGCGAAATTCGCATATATTCAACGGCAAGCGGCGGATCAGACAGCGGAATAAAGCGCCGCTTTAACCCGTCACGATCCGCGCGACCCAAAATACCGGGCAAGATCGACACCCATTCGGAATTCGCCACGATATCCAGCGTGCCCAACATTGCGTCCAGCTCCATCATCTCGGCTACTTTGATTTCGTTGACCGACAGGTATTGTTCAATTCGGGCGCGCCTTGCGTTGGCTTTTGTTGGCAAAACCAACCGAAGCGGCGCCATTTCTTTTATCGATTTCTGCCCCCTGCGCAAAAAGTCGGCGCCGCCTGCGCAAACAAGACATTCGCGATCCTCTGCCATTTGAAAAGTGTCAAGCCCAAGGTCATTTGTCACCGCAGGCACGACGGCAAAATCCATCAACCCTTCGGCGACCCGATTTGACAGATTCGGCGAATACGCCTCGTGGATTGAAACACGAACATGTTTGTATTCTTTTGAAAACTTCAAAAGAGTGGCGCCAAGGATCGACCCTGTGAACGTGGGCATCAGCCCGACATCGATTTGCCCGGATACGGCGCCTGACAATTCCTTTAACGTATCTTCGGCACGCGCCGCCGCGTTCAGCGTTTCAAGCGCCATTCTGTAAAATGTCCGCCCCGCTTCTGTCGGCACAGCGCCGGTCGAGCTGCGATTGAGCAAGGTAACCCCATAGCGGTTTTCAAGCTGGCGAACATGCATCGACAACCCCGATTGCGTCGCATTCACCCGAATCGCCCCCGCCGAAAACGAGCCTTCTTCATAGACGGCCACAAAAAATTTGAGCTGTTGAATTTTTATCATTTCGCACCTAGTCACCTGACAATTAGGCTATGCTATCAAGTTTTCTGTTAGAAAGTATAGAGTCTTATTAGTTGTTCTGAACACCAGATGCCCGATAATTAGGGCAACAACAGTGTTAGTGCCCCAAAGGACAGGACATGAATGTGATCGTCAAAACCACAGAACCGGCCATCGATCCACGCGAATTGCGTGATGTGCTTGGAAATTTTGCAACCGGTGTTGCCGTTGTCACCTCGATTGGCGACGCGGGAAAACCGGTCGGCATGACGATCAATTCGTTTTCATCCGTATCGCTCGACCCGCCGCTGGTGTTGTGGAGCATCGGCCTGAACACGCCTTCTCGTGGTGCTTATGCAACACACCCCAGTTTTGCGATCAACATCATGTGTGCCGACAGCAAAGACGTGTCGTTGCATTTTGCCAAACCGTCTGACGATAAATTTGAAGGTGTCGACTGGACCCCCGGCCATGACGGGGTACCGGTATTGACCAGCGCCCTTGCGACGCTGGAATGCCGGGTTCAGGATCGGATCATTTCCGGCGATCACGAAATCTATATCGGTCGCGTGATGTGCATCGATCAACAAGAGGGTGACCCCTTGCTGTTCCACAAAGGTAAATTCGCCAATCTTGGAGAGCAACTCTGATCGATGGGTACCACTTCACCCAAGACGCCGCTGCCAAATTTGATGGTTGCGCCAAACGGCGCGCGGCGCGGGCAATCTGATCATGCCGCTATTCCGCTGACGGATGATGCCCTTGTTGCCACGGCCATTGCATGTCAACGCGCCGGGGCGGATGGCATTCACCTTCATTTACGCGACAACCAAGGCGCGCATCTGCTAGATGCGGACCGCTATCGCGCCTTGCTGGCACGGCTTGCCGATGCCGTGCCCGATATGTATTTGCAGGTCACATCCGAGGCCGCGAACCGTTATCAGGCCGCATTTCAACAACAAATCGTCAAAGACCTGCGCCCGCGTCACGTTTCCGTGGCGCTGCGCGAGATGGTGCGACAGGGTGATGACTGGCCCGCCGCCACCGATTTTTACCGCTGGGCAGAAAACAACGGCGTTGAAATCCAGCATATCGTCTATTCAGTCGCGGAATTGCAGCAATTTCTAACCGCGTGCACCGTTGGCCGTATCGCTGGCGATCACCATCTGCTGCAATTGGTGCTGGGCACCTATGATGGCGGTGAACGAAGTGATCCCAGAAACATCGCCAAATTCACCGATCTGATGGCTGCCTCTGGCCTGTCGTTGGATTGGGGTCTTTGCGCCTTTGGCAAAGAAGAAACCGCCTGCCTTGTGGCGGCGGCGGCGCAGGGTGGCAAAGCCCGTGTTGGATTTGAAAATTCGTTGTGGAATGCTGACGGATCGGTTGCCACAGACAACGCCGCCCGCGTTTACGAGGCAAAAGCCAGCATCAAGGGCCTCGTGAATACCTAAAGCCCGTCAAACAAACGAGCGCCGAAACTTTCCGGCGCTCGTTTGTATTTCATCAAATAATGCGCCTCGGCGAATTACGCCTCTGGCTGCCAATCGGCTTCGGCCTTGGTTGCCTCTTGCAAGATCGGCATCACTTTTTCGCCCATCAAGATCATCGAATTCCGGCCCAATTCATAATCGGTCCAGTCATGGCCGGCATAGACAAGGTGTTTGGTCGGCCCGATCTCTTCGCGCATGGCAAGCAATTGATCGGCCACGGATTGCGCATCGCCGTGGATCACCAGACGATCCAGAACATAGTCAAGCGTGACATCCTCGTCGGGCATGTTCTGGTCGTGTTTGAACAGGTTCAACCGTTTGCCCACCCGCATCTTGGTCAAAAGTTGCGAATAATACAGCACATAGGGGCTGCCGGGATCGCGGGCATAGCTTTTCGCCGTGGCGCTGTCTTTGGCGACACAAATGTTTTTGGCGACGCGCCAGTCAGAATAAGAAGGCGTAAAGCCGCCTTGCAGGCACCCTTCGACATAATTCGGCCAATGGGTCGCGGCCCATTTGGGCAGCAGGAAATTACCCGAAATCGGCTGCCAGCCACGGGCCGCCATCGCTGTCACCCCTTTGGAAAACGGGGCAACCGCTGTGCCGATAATCGGCGGGTGCGGGTCATTTTGATAGGGTTGGATGACTTCGCCCTGCCCAATATCCAGAAGTTTTGTTTTGTCGGTGGTGATGTCCCAGAACTGGCCTTTCAGATTATACGGCCCCTTGCCTGCCCAAATTTCCAAAACCATGTTGATGCACTCAAGGAACATCGCGTTGCGGTCTTTTTCCAAATTCCCGAACACTTCCGCATCTGACATCAAGCCACCGGGCGAGATTCCGAAATTGAACCGCCCCTCCAGCATGTGATCCAGCATCGCAACCTCGGCGGCGACGCGTGCGGGGTGGGAATTTGGCATGTTGACCGTACCTGTGCCCAGCCGGATATTCTTGGTTTCATAGGCCAGACTGGCCAGAAACGCGACGCAAGAGGTGATGATTTCGGCCCTATCGGTCGTATGTTCCCCACAATAACCCTCGGCAAAACCAAGTTTATCGGCCAGCAAAAAAGCTTCGCGGTCCTCTTTGTAACTTTGCGAATATGGTTTTTCCAGCGGATGGATCGGCATTGTGAAAAACGAAAGCTTCATCGGTATCTCCTGTAGGTTTCACCTAGCATCGCTTTTTGGCGACCCAAAAAAAAACGATAGTTTCTGATGTCTATTATGAGGCAATCTTATAGCCGCCCAAAAACCCACATAATTGCCGCCGTTTCAGGGCCAGTTTTTGGATAAAGCAGCAAAGACGTCAGACGCGCAATTGATAGCTTAGCGGTATCCAGCGATACCGGCCCGCCGCTTTTTCGACATAGCCAACCGACGGAAAGGGCATATGGTGGCCGATGACCAGCAATCCCTGCGTCGCCACCATATCCAGAACGCGGCGGCGAGTTGCGATTGCCGCCTCTTTATCGTCGTCAAATCCAGCCGGGCTGTCTGGAAAACCAAGCGAAAAGACAAAGTGGTTGGCCACATCGCCCCAGACAAGCGCCGACAGGCCATCACTTTGCAGCCGATACATCATATGGCCTAATGAGTGCCCAAAAGCGGCCTCGGCGGTGATGCCGCCACAAACCTGATCGCCATCCTCAAGAAAGGTGAATTGATCGGCCAAAGGCGCAACAAGTTTCATAAACAATGCGCGGTTCTCAGCACGCTGGGGCGGGATATTGTCGCCGCTGTGCCATTCGTCAAACTCTCGTCGCCCGACCATCAGTCGGGCGTTGGCAAAGGCGGGCGCGCGCCCTTCCAGGAGGCCGCCAATATGGTCAGGATGCATATGGGTAAAGGCGACAATGTCGATATCTTCGGGCGCATATCCGGCCAAAGCCAGCCGTTCGCGTAAAAACCCCGCGCCATTGCCGCGACGCAGCGCCCCAAACCCCGTGTCAAACAGCACCAGCGCGTGACCCGTGTTCACCAGCGTCGGCACAAAGCTGTTTTCGATCACATCGTTTGGCAGATGCACGGCCCGGGTGATGGCCGCGATTTCATCGGCGCCTTTTTCCGCTAAAAACGGGCCTTGGATCGGTATCTGCAAGCCGCCATCGATGATCGTCGTCACCTCGAACCCGCCCAAAACGATGCGGTGAACGGGGCTTTGCAAACTCCCATAGCGCGGTGCTGGCATCGCTCTCTCCTCAGCCTTGATACTCAAGAATGAACAAGCCACCATTATAGTCATTGCTATAGACCAAGCCATCGGCGGAAACCGAAACATCGCAAGACTGGATCACCAGCGGGCGGTTCGGGCGATGGTCGACCAGACGCACCGGCGCGGGCGGCACAAAGGCGGCGACTTCTTTAGGCGCATAAGCGTTGCTGATGTCGGTCACGCGAATGCCGGCGTTTTGATAGGTGGAAAATATCAACTGATCGCTGATCAACCCGTCGGGTCGGTTTTCATAGATGTTATGCGGCCCGAAATGCGCGCCTTTGGCGACATAATCGGCCTCGTCCGGGGTTGGGAATGTCGCAATGCTGATCGGGTTCGAGGCCTCGCGAATATCAAACATCCAGATGTATTTTGTCCCGTCCTCGCAATTGTCCAGCACCGCCTCATCCGCCACCACCAACAGGTCGCGATCCGGCAACGGCAGGCAATTATGGGTGCCCCCGCCATAGGGCGGCGACCAGTTGCGGTGGGTGATCAGTTTCGGCTCGGTGCGGTCGGCGATGTCCAAAATCACCATGCCGCCATCACGCCACGCACAATAGGCGGTGTCACCGTGAACAATCGGGTGGTGCAGCCCGGCCCGGGCAGCAGCGTTTTCAGCAACCTCACCGCCCGCCGTGTGCATACCGGGGATCCACCAGCGCCCTGCTTCTTTCGGGTTTGCAGGATCGGCCATGTCGATGCTCATGAATATATAATCGGTATAGCCATCCAGCAAAACCGAGCAATAGGCCCATCGGCCGCCCACATACCAAATCCGGTGAATGCCGCCGCCCTCAACCGGCATGAACCCGATTTTGCGCGGCTCTGCCGGGTTGGCGATGTCATAAACCGCCATGCCAGCCGTCCAGTCGCGACCCGCCGCCGAAGCGCTGTCCGAGGTACCGACCTTCTTGCCCAACTGGCCTTTGTAATATTCTTTTTCGTCCTGAAACTCGGCCGAGGCAAACATGTCTTTGGCGTTGATCACCAACAACAAATCGCCGTGGGTTTGCAAATGGATGTTCCACGTATTCTTTGGCGCGGGGATATAATTTACCGGCTTTGGATCGCGCGGATCACGCACATCGATGACACTGAAACCCTTTGAAAACATATGCCCGGTGATCGCATGGCCCTTGTTGATCATCAGCTGCACCCCATCCGGGCGCCCGCCCTGATCGGAATAGCCGATCAGTTTCATGTTTTTGGCGAATTCAGGTTTTGGTAGATCTTGACTGGCCATCTTTGAATTTCCTCTTTGACCGAGACAAGCCCCGGCGTTGCTATTTACGCGGCGCCCAGAACGCGGCGCACGTTTTGGGCGGCCACCTCTGCAATTCGGCGATTGGATTCCAGTGTGACCCCCGCAATGTGGGGCGTCAGAATAAGGTTGTCGATCCCGGCAAAAAGCGCCCCGGTTTCCGGCGTAACCGGCTCTGTTGCCAATGTATCCAGCGCCGCACCGGCCAATTTTCCAGACCGCAACGCCGCCGCACAGGCCGCTTCATTCGCGATGCCGCCACGCGCCGAATTGATCAATACAGCGCCCTGTTTCATCGCGGCAAATTCCGCCGTATCGATCAGGTTCACGGTCTGCGGCAACAACGGACAATGCAGCGAAATCACATCTGCCTGCCGGATCAGGTCCGGCAATTTAACGCGGCGGGCCTGTGCCCATGCCGGTGCATCATCCGGCATCATCGCGTCATAGGCGATGACCTCCATGCCCATGGCGGCGGCTTTTGCGCCAACCACCTGCCCGATCGAGCCAAAACCAACGATGCCCATGGTGCGCCCGCCAAGTTCCACGCCGCCCGCGAATTTGGGCCGGTCCCATGCGCCGCCGATCACATCGGGCGTTGCATAATAGGCCGGACCGCGCAGCAGGATCATCGAGGTCGCGATCACATATTCCGCAACCGAGGCGGCGTTTGCGCCTATTGACGGGCAAACCTCGATACCCCGTTTTTTGCAGGCCGCCACATCGATGGTGTCAAGGCCAACGCCCATGCGGGCAACAATTTGCAGATTGGGGGCCGCGTCCAGCAGATCGACATTCACCAGTGTGCCGTTGCGCACAATGATCGCCTTGGCGCTGGCGATCTGTGCCTTTAATTCATCCCGCTTACCCCAAAGATCGGGGTCCCAATGCACATCATATTCGGCGATCAACCCTTCGGCGGTTGGCTTGTCCATAAATTCACTGATCAATACGTCGGCCATTGCGGCTTCCTTTCTGTGTCCGTCGCTCTAGCCGCGGCTAAAGAAACTCGCGCTCTTTATTATAGGGGTGTTCGCTGCCATAGCCATGCACCGCGCGGTACCCGTCATAGCGACGCTCAAGATATTCCATGACGATCCAAAAGGCCAAAAAGACGAACGGAATTGCGATCACGATCCGCGCCAGCACCGGCATCGGATATTGCATCAACCCCGAGGCCACCGCCCCCGTGGCGCTGAACAGAACGAAATAACCGGCGGTTTTGTGATAGGCCTCGAAAAAACGGCGCCGGTTGGTGCGGCTATAATGATCGCCCTGCCATGTGGCGGGATCGTTGGGATCGGCATTGTTATAGTATTTGCCGCCATGGGTGCCGCGCAACATGCCGAAAATCACTTGCACAATGGCCATCAGGATCGTCAGCATGCCAAATATCGAATGAACCGAGCCGCTGAAACCGCCGCTCACAACCAGTGCCACCACCACGCCCGCAATCGCCAATATAACCGCGCCATAAAGCCCGTATTTATGCGTGCTGAACCACCACCATTCGGGATGCCAAAGACTGACCTTGCGTTGCAGCCCCTTTTCTGTGGGTTTCGGCTTGCCATAACGGATAATCGTGATGCACAGCGGCACCCAGATCAGCCAAATCACAACCATCAGCAGCGCATGATAATTCCAGTGAATTGGGATCGTGCCAAGGATCGGCAGCGTGGCTTCGGTTGGAATATGCGAATAATTTGCGCTCATTTCATTGTCTCCACCGGCATCACTTATGGCATCGGAATGTCTGATACGAATTTCGGCAAGTCATAGCCGCGTTTTGTGGCGGGGCGCGCGACGATGCGCAAATACCAATCCCGCACATTGGGAAAATCATTCAGATCAATCTGTTGCCAATCATGGCGCGCTGTCCACGGAAACATCGCCATATCCGCGATGGTGTATTCACCACGCCCGGTGCCAGCAACGTAATCGCGCCCCTCCAGACGGGTGTTCAAAACTTTGTACAACCGTCTGGCCTCGGCCGAATAACGCTGTTCGGCGTATTCTGATTTACCCGCGTTATACTTCACAAAATGATGCACCTGACCCAGCATCGGGCCAAGCCCGCCCATTTGCCACATCAACCATTCAACCATCCGCCAATACTCGGGACCATCGGTTTTGAACTTGCCGTATTTATCCGCCAGATACATCATGATCGCGCCGGTTTCCATCAACTGCATGCCCGTTTCATGATCGACAATCGCCGGGATGCGGTTGTTTGGTGCGATCTTCAGAAAATCCGGCGCGAATTGCTCGTCTTTGGAAATGTCGATGGGGATGACTTTATACGGCACGCCAAGCTCTTCGAGCATAATCGAGACTTTGCGCCCGTTCGGCGTGGTCCAAGTGTAAAGGTCGATCATATGTTTGGCCCTTTCTGGTCGACAGTTATTTCCGCGCAACAAAATCGCTGCGGTTATACCCGACGATTGTAACGCTGTTTTGGCCCCGCGGGGAAGGGTAAATAAACCAATATTGCCAAAATGGTCGCGCCCCGGGCGTGAATTAAATGATTTTGGTCAGAAATTTGACCGGAAAACAGCGTGTCAAATCAGGCAAAATCAACATTTTTTCCGAATTGTTACGAATCTCTTTGGATTCTCGGAAAAATTGGTACATGCTGTGACAAATTGATACAATTGGTTGACCAATCAAGGAAAATGTCTCCTATGCCAGAATCGTTGCAAGACACAAAATCACCGGGGTCACCGGGCACTGCGTGGGGTCGCGTGACAACATCACCGGACATGCCGATCCCTGATGAAATGCGCGCATGGGTTCTGGGTGACCCAGAGGAACTGACGCTTTCAACCAAGCCCACGCCCGTTCCCGGCAAGGCCGAGGCATTGGTGCGCATCGATGCCGTAGCGATTTGCGCCACCGATTTGGAAGTGATCAAATACGGCACCCCTGCCCTGATCGAAGGCGGCCCACCCTTTAACAAAGGCTTCACGCCGGGTCACGAATACATGGGCACGATCGCGGCGCTTGGGCCGGGCGTCGATGAATTCAACATCGGCGACCGTGTTACCGTTGAAATCCACGCGGGCTGTGGGCAATGCAAACGCTGTCGCATGGGCATGTATACGTCCTGTCATAACTATGGGCTGAATTACGGCGATCGTGACAAGGGCCATCGCGCCAATGGGTTCACCACCAGCGGTGGTTTCGCCGAATACGCCATCAACAACATCAATACGATGATCAAAGTGCCCGATCACATGTCCGACGAAGAGGCGACGCTTGTGGTCACCGCCGGTACCTCGATGTACGGGCTGACCGAGCTTGGCGGGCTGGTCGCCGGTGAAAGCGTCGTGGTGATCGGCCCCGGCCCGATTGGGTTGCTGGCAGTTGCAGTGGCCAAGGCGCTGGGGGCCTCGCCGGTGATCCTTGTGGGCACCCGTGAAAATCGCAATGCCATCGGGGCAAAGCTGGGTGCCGACGTCACGATCGACGCCCGCGCCGAGGATGTCGTGGCCCGCGTCAAAGAACTGACCGGCAAAGGTGCCGATTATGTTGTCGATTGCGCCGGAACCGAAAAAACCGTCAATCAGGCGGTCCATATGACCAATCGCGGTGGTCGCATCTGTCTGGCGGCGTTTCCAAAAACAGCCGTATCGTTTGATTTGGGGGCCTTGGCCGTCAACAACATCTATCTTTATGGCATCCGCGGTGAAGGCAGATCAGCCACCCATCGCGCCATGGCGTTCATGGCCCAAAAACGCTTTGACGCCAGCCTGATCCATACCCACAGCTTTGCGATGGACGATCTGCAAACCGCTTTGCGCTATGCGCGGGATCGGGTGGACGGCGCGATCAAAGTTGTGGTGTCCAATCGCAAAAAATCAACAACTGCCAAGTCGGCAGCAAAATGAAATCAGGAAGTGACCAGAACAAATGAGCAAAGCCAAACGCGGCATCTATGCCGCCGCAGTTTCCCCTTTTAATTCCGATGGCACGCTGAATGCGCCAAAACTGCTGGCCTATTGCCAGCACCTTATGTCGCCCGCTGGCGGCTGTGACGGCGTGGCCCCCACCGGCACCACCGGCGAGGGAAACTCGATTGCCATGGCCGACCGGCTGGCGCTGCCCGGCGTTTTTGCCGAAGGCGGCGTTGATCGCGACCGGGTGATTTTCGGCACGGGTGCCTCGGCATCCGGCGATTGTGTGGCGCTCACCCAAGCGGCCGTTGACGCTGGTTTTATGAATGTGCTGGTCTTGCCGCCGTTTTATTACAAAAACCCTTCTGACGATGGGCTATTTGCCTATTACGCCAACCTTGTAGAAAAGATCGGCACGGATGATCTGCGGATTTATCTGTACCATTTTCCACAAATGTCGGCGACGCCTTTGTCGACCGATCTGGTGGTGCGCCTGCGCCGTGAATTCGGCGCGATCATTGCGGGGCTAAAAGACAGCAGCGGCGATTTTGAACAATCCCGCGCTTTTGTCACCGCTACCGGCGGCGTGAATGAGGATTTCGACGTGCTGCCCTCGTCCGAGGCGATGTTGTGGGACGGGCTGGATATTGGCACCGCCGGCATCATTTCCGGATCAACCAACGCCTTTGGTGCCAAGGCCCAAGCCGCCTTGCAAGCGCCCGCCGGTGCCCAACGGGATGCCGCGATGGCGATTGTAAAGGCCGCCCGCACAATGGCCGGAAAATACCCGCTGATGTCGGCGATGAAAACAATCGAGGCATGGCGCTCTGGTGATGACAACTGGCTGCGCATGGCCCCGCCGTTGCTGGCGCTTAGTGCCGCACAGCGAACAGGGCTGCGCGCTGATCTAGACGCATTGAATGCAAACTAAAATTGAGACGATGCAGAATTGGAAATATTTGGAACACCAACGAAAATTTTAAGAACCAGAGCGGGCTAAACCCGTCAAATTCGAAAAATGGTCTGGAAACAGACGCTTCAAGGAGGAAAAATATGAATACCTTTTTCAAACGTGTGGCAGGTGCCACCGCAATCTCGGTCATGTCCACGATGGCGATGGCCGATCACACCGTCACCCTTCGCATCGGTTCGGGCCACCCGCCCGGCGTGGTCTATGCCGGGTTGATGATCGACTATTTTCAGCCCGAACTGAAAAGGCGTATCGAAGAACGCACAGACCACAAGGTTAACTTTGTTGAAGGCTACTCGGGGTCGATCGTCAAGGTCACCGAGGTGCTTGAAGGCGTTCAGGACGGCATTCTGGACATCGGCGGTTTCTGCATGTGTTTTGAACCGTCAAACCTGCCGCTGCATGCGTTTCAGGTGATGATGCCCTTTGGCACGATGGACCCGGAAAAATCCCTGAAAATCGCGCAAGAGGTTTATGCCGAAGTCCCCTATCTGACCGATGTCTTTGAGGACAAGTTCAACCAGGTGTTGTTGTCACGCATTGCCGATGGCGGATACAATCTTGGCACGTCATTCGCATGGGATGATCTGGCCGACCTCAAGGGTCAAAAGATCGCCGGTGCGGGTCTGAACCTGAACTGGCTTAAACTCGCGGGTGTATCCGAAGTTCAGTCATCGCTGGCGACGGCCTATACTGAAATGAAAACCAACGTTTATGAAGGTTGGATCATGTTCCCGTCGGCTTGGGTGAACCTCAAGCTGTTTGAGCCCGGTCCATTCTATACGCTGATCGGTTTTGGGTCGATGACCTGGCATGCGCTGACAATCAATCAGGATACCTATAACGAACTGCCCGCTGACTTTCAGGAAATCCTGATGGAGGTCGCCGCTGATTATGAACAGCAAACCGGGTCGGTCAACGCGTCGGAATATGATCGTTTGGTTGACGTTCTGCGTGACACAATCACCGTCACCGAAATCGATCCTGCGGTGCGCAAAGAATGGGCCGAATCCCTGGCCGCGTGGCCACAATCCCTGGCGGACGATCTTGAAGCACAAGGTCTGCCAGCCAAGCAAGTGCTGAACCTTGTATTGGACCGCGCCGAGGCCAATGGCTACGAGTGGCCGGTTCGCTACGAAATCAAGTAACTTGATCGACCGTCGCTTCGCCGGATATTCCGGCGGAGCGATCCTTACTTTCACCGAACTCCCGAGGTTTTGATGGCGTTAATTCGATTAACTGATCGCTTAACCAAATTCCTGATGATTTTCGGGGCGCTCTGGGCGTTCGTTTTGTGTTTTTTCATTCTCGCCGACATTATTTTCCGGGCTTTGAACATGCCGATTTCCGGCACCAAGGAACTGGTCGCCAATTCGGTGGTGATGATCGTTTTTATGCAGGTCGGGTTTGCTGTTCGCAGTCAATCCATGCTGCGCGCCGATTTTCTGGTGATCATGATGCCAAAAATCGTGCAAAAGCTCTTGCTGATCTTTGCTCTTTTGCTGGGCGCTGCCTTGTTTCTGTTTTTGCTGAAAGCCGGGATAAAGCCCGCGCTCAGATCATTTGCAAACGGCGAATTTGATGGCGAGGGCGCGCTGCGTGTGCCCGTATGGCCAACCCGCTTTGCCATCCTTTTGGGCGGTGGGCTTGCGGGTGTGAACTATCTTTTGTTGTCCATTGTCGAAATCTTCGGCCTTCGGGTTGAACGCTTGGACCTTTAGGGATCGGAACGCACCCATGTTTGACTTTTCAACCGCGATGCTGATTATCGGCCTGCTCTTGTTTCTCGTTTTGATCGGCGTGCATGTTGCCGTGGCGCTGGGTATCACCAGCGCGATTGGCATCTATTTGGTCACCGGCAAGCTGCGCATTGTCGAGGCGACGCTGGCCTCGACCGCCGCCGAGGCGTTGCGGGATTTCACTTTTGCCGTGATCCCGCTGTTTATGCTTATGGGGGAATTTATCGGCCGGTCCGGCGCGATCACCGATCTTTACGTGGCCATTAACAAAGGGCTAAAACGTATCCCTGCCCGGCTGGCCATCGCGACGGTTCTGGGCAATACGATCTTTTCCTTTGTCACCGGCGTGTCGATCGCCTCGGCCGCCGCCTTCAGCCGGATCGCCTATCCGGAAATGAAGGCCCACAATTATGACCGCGGCTTTGCCCTTGGGGCCATTGCGGGATCCAGTTGTCTGGGGATGCTGATTCCGCCCTCGGTCTTGATGATTGTCTGGGGCATCCTGACCGAACAATCCATTGGCCGACTGTTTCTGGCAGGCGTTTTGCCGGGCGCTCTTTTGGCAACATTGTTCATCCTCTATATTGTCCTGACGGCGATCCTGAACCCGGAAAAGGTTGGCGAAGGCGCGGCCCATGTCGACGCGGCGACCGTCGAGGGCGGGCTTGACATCACCAAGGCCCCGCTGCCGCTTGGACAGTTTATTTCGTCGATGGTCGGGGTTCTCGGCATCATTTCAGCGGTGCTTGGCGGTATTTGGTGGGGCCTGTTCACCCCGACCGAAGGGGCCGGCGCGGGGGCGGCACTGGCGCTGATCCTTGCGAAGGTCAAAGGAATGAGCTGGCGCGGGTTTATCGACGCGATCTATTCCGTCGGCAAAACCGCGGCCCCGATTTTGATCCTGCTTTTGTTTGCCGCCCTTTATTCGCGTACCCTCGCGATGACCGGCGTAACCTCGGCGATCAGGGGGTTCTTTATCGACTCCGGCATGCAACCCTGGACCGTTCTCGCCATCATTGTGTTGATCTGGTTCGTTCTGGGCATGATCATCGATTCGATCTCGATCATGCTCTTGACTGTGCCCATCGTCGAGCCTATCGCCATGGCCTTTGGGTTTGATCAACTCAGCTTTGCCATCATCGGAATCATCGCCATCGAGGCCGGTCTTTTAACCCCGCCCTTTGGCTTGCTGGTCTATACCGTCAAGGCCGCGATACAGGATGACGAGGTCGGGGTGCAGCGCATATTCATGGCCTCGGTGCCTTATTGGGGCATCATGCTGTTCACCGTAATTCTGATCGTGGCCTTCCCGCTGATTGCCAACATCCTTCCCGACGCGCTGATGTAGCGCACACAATACAAGGAAACCAAACCATGCCCGCCTATTGGATTGCCCGCGCCAAAATCAACGACCCGGCCGCCTATAAACGCTATACCGATCTGGTGCCCGGAATTATCGCCAAACACGGCGGCAAGGTCATGGCCCGTGGCGGCCGGTTTCAGATCATGGAAGGCCCACAAAAATTTGGCCGTTTCGTGTTAATCGAGTTTCCAAGTTTTGCAGCCGGTGTAGGGTGTTTCCAGTCGCCGGAATATGACGCCGCCGCAAGGCATCGTCGCGAAAATGGCGCCGGCGAGGTCGAAACCATCATGCTCGACGCTGGCGAGTTCACAAAATAAGCAAACGACAGGATTTAGCCCGTGAAAACCACCCGCATAATAGTCAAAGAACAAGGCGCGCCAGAGGTCATGCAGCTTGAGGAAATCAGGCTGGCGGCACCGGGCACCGGCGAAATTCAGATCGCGCAAACGGCGATTGGCCTGAATTACATGGATATTTACCAGCGCTCCGGTGCTTACGGGCTGAACCTGCCCAGCCCGCTTGGGCTGGAAGCGGCGGGTGAAATCATCGCCATCGGCCAGGGCGTCAGCGGTTTTTCAATCGGTGACCGTGTGGCTTATGGGCCGGTGCTTGGGGCCTATGCGGCGCACAGAAATGTGCCCGCCGCGCGCGCCGTGAAAATTCCCGACGGCATTTCAAACGAGGTCGCGGCGGCGGTGCTGATGAAAGGCACGACGGTGGAATATTTGCTGAACCGCACCCATCAGGTCAAAGCCGGTCAGGATATTCTGTTTTGGGCGGCCTCTGGCGGGGTCGGGCAATTGGCGGGCCAATGGGGCGCGCATCTGGGGGCGCGGATGATTGGCGTGACATCCGGTCCTGAAAACTGTGCAGCCATCAAAAAGCTGGGCTATGCCGAAGCGATTGACCGAAATGCCGGGGATGTCGCGGCGCGGGTTGCCGAACTGACCGGCGGCAAAGGCGTGCCGGTCGTTTACGACAGCATCGGTGCCGCCAGTTTTGACGCCTCGATCAAATGCCTTGGCAGATACGGGTTGTTCGTATCTTACGGCGCCACCACAGGCGAGGCCCCGCCAGTGCCCCCTGCCCTGTTGCAACACAGCGGATCCTTGTATTTCACCCGGCCAACGCTGGCGGATTACATCAAGGACCGCGCCGATCTGGACCATGCCGCCAACGAGGTTTTCCGACTGGTTGGCGAGGGTGTTTTAAGCGTGAACATCAATCAACGCTATGCCCTGTCCGAGGTTGCGCAAGCCCACCATGATCTGGCCGCAAGCGCGACGACCGGCTCGTCCATCATCATACCCTAGGCCTTGGCGATCACCCGCACATCGGCCCTTGGCATTGCCAGTTTTCTGCTGGTTTTGGCGACTGTTCTGCTTACCGACGCGGATCAGATTGCCGTGCGAACAACCGTCATAAGCGGCCTTGCCATCGTTTTTTTCGCAACCCGGATACTGCCGGAAACCCTGACCGCGATCCTGTGCTTTCTGGCGTTTCTTGCTTTGGGATCGGCCCCGCCAGAGGTGATTTTTTCCGGCTTTACCTCCAGCGGTTTTTGGCTGATTTTCTCGGGCCTGATTATCGGTGCCGCGATCACGCAAACCGGCCTTGGCACCCAGATTGCCACGCGGATATTTGCGCGTACCGGCAATTCCTATCAACGGGTGGTGGTTCTTTTGTCCTTATCCGGCGTCGGGCTTGGGCTGCTGGTGCCCTCGACCATGCCGCGGATCATCGTGATGATGCCGGTGGCCGTGTCACTGGCCGCAACCATGGGTTATAAAACCGGATCGCGCGGACAGATCGGATTGGCCATCGCCGCCGCCACCGCAACCCTGTTGCCAACATACGCCATCCTGACCGCCAATTTGCCGACAATTGTGCATTACAGCGCGCTGGAAACCCTTTACGGGATCGAACCGTCTTACGGGAAGTATCTTTTGGCGCAATTGCCGGTAAACATCGTGCGGTTGGGCGTTTTGATTGGGCTGGTTTTGTCTCTAACAAAGGCAGAACCGGCGCTCGCGCCGCAAGACGCGCCTGATGCCAAATCGCCGATGACGCCCCCTCAAACCCGGCTTTTGTTTGTGCTTGCCATTGCGATTGCCTTTTGGGCCAGCGATGGCATTCACGGTATTTCCCCGGCTTGGGTCGCGCTTGGCGTGGCCGCAGTTGTGCTTTGGCCAGCCTCGGGTTTTTTGGCAAAAGACAGTATGAAAACCTCGATCGATATGTCGCCTGCCATCTTTTTGGCGGCGATTTTCGGCCTCAGCGCGGTGGCCCGGTACCTTGGCATCGACGCGCTGGTTGCCAATGCCTTGATCCCGCGTCTGGGGCTGACGGCTGGCTCTGATTTTCAAAACTTCTATTCAATGACAGGGTTTTCGGTTCTGATTTCTCATTTCACCACCGCCCCCGCCGCCCCGGTTGTTTTGGCCCCGCTTGCCGGGTCCATGGCCGACGCGACGGGGTGGCCGGTTTTTTCCGTGGCGATGGTGCAAGTCATCGGCATCTCGACACCGCTGATCCCCTATCAGGCACCGCCGTTGATCGTGGCGATGTCGCTGGCCTATATGCCGGTTTCGACCCTGACACGCATTTGCATCGCGCTGGCAATCGGTGTGGCTGTCTTGGGTCTGCCGCTTACCTATCTGTGGTGGCAGGTGATTGGGCTGCTCTAGTCAGGATCCTAAAAACCGCTCGGAACCTCTGTGCGTTCGATCTCCAGAAACAGGGCGGAATTATCAAGCTCGCCCTCGCCCGCCGCAAGGCTGCGCCGGATCACCTCAAGGTAACGATCGGCCATCGGCAACCCCTGCCCCGCTTGTTGGGCCTGTTTATAAATCAGCTCGAAATCCTTGGCGCATTGGGTGACCCGCCCCAAGGGCGAAAAGTCGCGCGATACCATCTTGGGGCCTTTTGACGCCATCACCTTGGATGATGCCGCCGAGTCCAGCGCCAGTTCCAGAAAACTGGCGGGCTCCAGCCCCACCGCTTTGGCAAAAACCACACCTTCGGCAACCGCCGCACGCGACAGCCCCAATATCAGATTGACCGCCAGTTTTGCACGATTACCGGCCCCGATGCCGCCCACATGGTAATGCGCCCGCGTCAACACATTGAACACAGGCGCAAGGTTTTTCGATATTTCCGCATCCCCCGCAACCATCAAAATCGCCTCGCCGTTTGCCAAATCGGCGCTGGTGCCCGAAATCGGGGCCTCGATCAGATCATAGCCCTTTTGCGCCGCCTTCATTGCGATGTCAGGCATCAGATCAGGGTCGCAGGTACTCAGCGAAACGATGGTTTTTTTGTTGCTGGCCGGTGCCGCCGCCACCAATGCCGCCAGTTGATCGGTGCTAAATACGGCGCATAAAATACAATCCGCACGCCAAACGCCCGCATCATCGCAAGGCCGTCCGCCAATGTCCTTCAGGCGTGACATCGCGGCGGGTTCGGGATCATATCCGCAAACCTCGACCCCCGCGTTGATCAACCGCGTTGCAATGGCGTGACCAATCAACCCCAAGCCGAACAGGCCCACCGTTTGTGGTAATTTCGTCATTCGTTTTCCCTTTACGCTTGTGGCATTGCCAACTCGCTGGCATCCGCCATCGTCGATAAAGTGCTGTTAAGATGGGCCTGCATCGCCTTGTGGGCGGCGGGGCCATCCCGGCGTTCCAGCGCATCGATTATGACATCATGTTCGTCAAACGAATGATAGCGCGCATCAGGCCGCGCCTGTGACGTATCAAGACGTCGCCAAACCACGACAAACCGCACGCCGTTCATAATTTTATACACGTCGCGCAACAGCGAATTGCCAGAGGCCTCGGCGACAAGATTGTGAAATTCCGAGTCTTTCTCCTCATAGGACAGCCAGCTTGGCGCCTCTCTCATGGCCTTGGCCAACAGCCGCAATTCCTTCAGATGACCCGGCGTGGCGTGCATTGCTGCCAACCGTGCCAATTCGGGTTCCAGCGCCAGCCGCGCGACCATCGCCTCAAACGGCCCCGTACGTTCGGCAATCTCTTCGGTGAGCTGTTTGGAGGCATCCGATTTCACCCGACCGGGTTTTTTCGCCAAAAACGTCCCACGCCCGACCTCTCGTCGTAAGGCGCCATTGTTTTCAAGGACAAGCAGCGCTTTGCGAAGCTCGGCGCGACCAATCCCGAGTGTGGCGCAAAGCTCGCGTTCGGCAGGCAACCGCGCACCATCTTTCAACCCGGAACTCAATATCCAGGTACGGACCCGTGCAAGAATTTTAGCGCTCATTTTTCATCATAACTTTCTTTATCGGGGCAAAAACAGCGTTTCTTGCCCAAACAGCAAGTTCAAAACAGCCTTCTCGCAGGCTGCCACCAGCATAACATCAGAGCGGTGCAAATTTCCAACGCTTTGAGTAAATTGAGCGGCCATTGTTTCACAAATAACAGCCATACCCGCCAGCGGCCCGACAAGCTGGGGCAACATCCACCCCCAAATGTTGCCCCAGACCTGCCATTCCACTAAGGTTTTGTGCATGCAACTGATCGCTGGGCGCTGTTGCCAATTATCACCGGGCAAACATTGCTATTGTCCAAACCGATCAAGAAAAGGCGCGAAAATGGCCATCGCTTCACCTGAAATACCCACCGAAGTATTTATCGGCCTTCTCGGACGCTCGATTGAAATTCACTGGAACTATCACGCGATCCTGATGTTTTTTATCTGGATCATCCTTGTGCCCCTATGCGTCACGATCATGCGGTTTCACAAACCCCCGCCCTCGGAAAAAGGCCTGCAACGCGATGTCAGTATTTGGCACCGGGAATGGTGGTTTTTCAGTATGCACAAGTTTGGCCTGTTTTTTGCAATGTTTCTGGCCGTTGCTGGCGCGGGTATTGCGATGATTGCCAGCGGCGGTTTTACCGGTTCGATACATGCCAGTTTTGGCGTATTGACGATCCTGATGGGGGGGGGCCAGATCATTTCATCGCAACTGCGCGGCACCCGCGGCGGCAAGTACCGCGAAGGGGCTGATCCCAATGATCCGGCCACATGGCAGGGCGATCAATACAACCACACGCCCAAACGCCGAATGTTTGAGGCCTATCACAAAACCGCCGGATATTTTACCATGGTTTTTGCGGTTGGCGCCGTTGGCTCCGGCCTTATGCTTTTTAATATGCCCATTCTGACGGGCCTGCTGTTCCTGCTGCTTTTGGTGGGGCTTGCGGCATGGATCACCTATGAATTCAAAGGGCGCGGCTATGACGGATACCGCGTCGCCCATGGCTATGGCCTTGAACATCCCTACAACAAAGACCGCGAATTTTTATAGCGAAGGATGAAAACGCCTTCGCATTTGCGGTTTTTTACAGGATCGATCCCGGCATCAAATCTTCCCAAAAGACAAAAATCGCCTCGGCGTTCAGCGCAGACATCCAGCCATGGCGTTCAAAATCCTGACGGTGGTTTTCATCAGCTATCTTTGCGTTGAACAACCGCTTGTCGGCATCGCGCTGTGTCGGGCTGCGTGATTGCACAAGATCGCGCACCTTGCCCAATTTTATCGCGCGGTCACTGGTTGGCGGAACGTTTTTTGTCTTTGCCACAGGCCCCGTGCCTTTGTGCGCATTGTTGCGCATCACGGCGGATAAATATCTTGCCTGATCGCGCACCCCGTCTTGGGCATTCACATAGTTCAGTTTTTGCGCCACGGCCTCTTCGCCATATTCGTCAATCCACTGGCGCGCCAACCTGTCGGCAACACCCAATGCCCGCACACGGTCATAAATTGGCGATTTGCGCCGGCCTGCGCCGTCATCCAGATCCAAAATCGCCAACTGCGGGTTTGACGCGATTTTGAAACGAATGTCGCTGACCGCCCTGCCCTGCTTGCGGAACTCTGCCGTCACAATGATGTTGGATGTCTTGTTCACCTCGTCCACGGCCGGTTTAACAACCTTGGCGTTAAGATGTTTGAATACCCTGTAATAGTCACTGTCTGAAACGCCCATCAACCGGCGAAAGGTTTCCAGCGACCACCAACCAGTGGTGCCGATCCGATGGAACCGGTAACAATTTTCATAAAGCGCGAGCGCGTGGCCCGAGTTGAACCGCCGTTGGATATTCAGGTTGATCAGCGCAAAAACTTTGGGGTCGTTCAGCTTTTCCGCCAGTGCTGGCGAATAGGCGTATTCGCAGACACCGGCCTTCAGTTTGGCATAGCTCAACAGGCTGGATACCCCCCATTCCTGGCGCCCCTGCCCGTCCAGCATGTCCCACTCGGCCACGGTTTCCGCCAAGCCTCGCAGTGATTGCTTTAACGTGTCTGTGTCGTTGGAATTATAGCCGACCATCATGCACAGGGTTTTTGCATCGATGCGAAAACTGTTTTGGCTGGTCAGTGTATCATAGGCGTTCAACAGCAATACGTTGGACAGTTTACGTTGCAACAAGGTCAGCTTACCTGACACATGAATGGCCGCCACGTGCTTTTTCACGGCGCCGCGACGCAGTGATCCGGTTAGATTATTTTTATCAATATCCTGCACAACGCCATTCCTGCCCGCTCTTTTATGCCGAATTTTTGTTTATCTTACATAAAAAGGAACCCTAAAACAATTCCCTCTTGGGAACCTTAAAGATATGATGTTCGGGATGCTCTCACAGCTGCGTGGGCGGTTTAAGGTACCCAATTACAGGATTACATGTTCGGGATTTTCGATCGCATCGGCTGGAATAGTGACTAAACAGCACACTAGACCCTATGTACTGCGAATCAGCACTTTAATTCCCGTTTTTTGGCACCCTTCATCCTGTATTTCGGCACCCTTTGCCCTGTATTGTGGTGCCTATAACCACATAACTTATTGATATATAATAATAATTACTGCCTTAAAGTCTTTAAAGATATATAAATTAACCTAAACAGCCGCAGGGCGTTTTTATATATATATTTCTTTAATTCCCATTTACACGATGATGTGCGATATTCTTGGGCACAAGCTGTTGAATACTAATCATCGGAATTATTTAATGCCCCATCCTATCGATTCAGCCCTGCCCCCCTATTTTGGTATTAACCCAGAAGATGCCGGTAAGCGTCTTGGTGATCCTATCGATACCGCCCGATTCGCAAAAGCCGCCAGTTTTGCTGCTCGGGGGCGCGAAGAACTTGCCAAATCCGGTCACGCGCCTGATGGTAAAAAACGGCTTCGCAAGTTTTCTACATGGGAGGTTTGCAAATATCTTATCCCCGTGGCCCCTGCCCATTTTCGTCGGGTACTGAAGGCGCGCCCGGAGTTACCGCAAGGCACCGGAGAAGGCACCTCCAAATGGTATTCACTAGAGGATGTAATCGCGCTGCGCCACCATTTTGCCAGCGAAGGGGCGGCAAATCGGGAATACCTTCCGTACCGCCCAGATGGTGTAAGGGCCAAGGTGGTGGCCGTAGCCAATTTCAAAGGCGGCGTTGGGAAAACCTCTACCTGTGCCCATTTGGCAATGTCGGCAGCGCTGGACGGCTATAAAGTTTTGGCCATCGACCTGGACAGTCAGGGTTCGTTAACATCTATTTTGGGGGGCGAAATCAAAGACGAATGGGATACCTCCTTTCCAATTATCGCAGGCGATTTTGCGCGGCATTTGCAGTCTGAAAACAAGGTTCGCATGGCCGGAGGGCAAGACCCTTTTCCCATGGACGAAACGTTAACAGAAGCTTTAGAGGTTTCGCCGCGAAACCTAATTCACGGCACTCACTGGCCCAATATTGACCTTCTGGGCGCGCAGTTGAACCTCTATTGGGCCGAGTTTCAAATCCCGGTTTGGCGCATGCAAAGCCGGTCTTGGCCGCTGTGGGATGCGTTGTTGAACGGGTTGGAAAATGGCGGCATTCTGGATGAATACGACATCGTTTTGCTGGATACTCCCCCCGCCCTTGGGTACTTGACGATCAACGCTCTTTCGGCCGCTGATATCTTGCTGGTTCCGCTTGGGGCTTCGTTTTTGGAATTTGATTCCACGGGGCGTTTTTTTGATATGCTGTATTCAACTTTCGCGTCGATTGAAGAAGGTGAAAACGCCAATCTTCGCCGCCAGGGATTGCCGGAAATGCGGTTTGAATGGGACGCCGTGCGCACTCTTATCACCCGGTTTGATGCTGCCCAGCAGACCGATCTGGCGAATGTGATTCAAGCCTATTTTGGCGACTTGATGACCACATTTCGCCAAGATATTACCGCGATGGTGGGGCAGGCGGGCGAGCAGGTGAACGGGATTTATGAGGCCGATTATCGAGAGTTCAATCGCGACACATATGTCCGGGGTCGCGAGGCCTTTGACCGGACCTGGGCCGAGGTAAAAGAGCTGATTATCGGGTCTTGGTGGCGGGATTTACATATGGCAGATGAAGGCCGAACCGAGGAAACAGGAGGTATGGATGGCACGTCGTAGAAAGGTTGTCGCACCCAGCGCCAAGGACCTTGAAGGGATTGAGGCAGAGTTTCGCCGCGAAACCCTTAACCGACCGAACGCAGCGTTAGCGCCTATTTCACAGGTGGCGGCAGAGACTGCGCAGATGCAACCGACCCAATCAACACAAGAGCGTGAAAAAAATGCCCACAATCTGCGCGACGCGAACGCACACCGTGATGCGGTAGGGCAGGGGCGTGTTATCGATCTGATCGCGCTGGAGGAAATTGACGAGAATGCGCTGGTTCGCGATCGCACCTTCCTGGATGCGGGCGAAATGACCGAGCTGAAAAACTCGATCGCGGGACATGGGTTGAGGTTGCCGATCGAGATATTCCGCGCGGCGGGCGAAAAACCCTACGGCCTGATTTCGGGGTATCGCCGGATGCATGCGGTTCGCGAATTATTCGCGCTGACGGGTGATGCGAAATACCAGACGATCAAAGCGATTATTCGCGATCCCGACGCGCTTGGCGGCACTATTACGGCGATGGTCGAAGAAAACGAAATTCGCGCGTCACTGTCGCATTATGAGCGGGGCCGGATTGCGGTGATCGCGGCCCAGCAGGGCGTTTTTTCGACGGCGGTCGAGGCTGTAAATCAACTGTTTAACGCTGGATCAAAAGCAAAGCGTTCAAAAATTCGATCATTTTCGCTGATTTTTGAAGAGCTTGGGGATATGTTGGAATTCCCCGAAGATCTGCGGGAAAAAGATGGGCTGCGGGTTGCAACCGCGCTGAGGGCAGGGGGCGAGGCACGGTTTCGAGAGGCTCTGGCCCATGCGCAGGCGCCCAATGCCAAGGACGAATGGGCATGTTTGGAAGCGGTGGTTCAGGAATATGAAGCCGAGGCTTTGCCGGCGACCAAAGGCGGACGCCCAAAAAACCGCGCACCGTCGCCGGGGTGGCAAGGCAAGGACACCTTGCATTTGTCCAGCGGCATAACCTTGCAACGGGGCGAAGACAGCCATGGATATATTATCCGGCTGCGGGGCAAAGGTATCAACAGCGATCTGGTATCACTGGCAATGGGCGAGTTGCAGCGGCTTTTGGAGAAATAGATTTTGCCGGTTTGTTGCCTGCTGTTCCTTCAATCATCATACCCGTTCAGACGAAGCCAGCAGGGTCGATCATTTATGCCCAGTTACATACTTGGAATAGTGTTGGCCCGCGAATATCTGCTTAGGGTCAGAACCCGCTGACGCCTTCTTGTAACACAAGCCGGGGCATCGACGGGGCGCAGGCGGGGCACAGGGTAGCAAGCGGACACTTCAAGTGGGTACTGTATCGAGGCAGCGCGCCGGTTTATATGCCGATACCAAACCATCAAAGCGGGGCAGGGGGTCCGGCATCAAATACTGATCAAAGCCAGTCACCTGACAAAATTGCGTGGGCGGCGATGTGTTTCGGGTAATAGTTGTTATGTTAAATAAGTATCTGCCATCTGGTATATAGCTCCGTCAATTCCTTTCTGTTCGGGGATCAACTTTGCAAGACATGCGCCGCGATATTACCCATAGCCATGGTCGCGGTCAGTTGCCGCGCACAAATCGAACGCGTTGATAAATGCTGTGCTGGGTTTGTTCCGGGTGAGCCGGGCCAACAGCCTTGAAAAACCGAAATGATTGTTGTCTGGTGAGTGGTGGGTAACATGACAAAGGTAGGATGATGGATCTAGGGGTTTGGGCGACGTGGTATGATCTGGATGATGCCCATAAGGAAGCGTATCTTAGCTGGGCGCATGATGTCTATTTACCCTATCTCAGGGCGATGCCCGGCATCAGCTGGGTTGCGCATTATGGCCACGAGGGCGGCGGGCCACAGATGAAAAAACTGGTCAAAAGCGTTATTGGCCGCACGGATGCCGACATTGGTCAGGGCACGCAATTTGTCATTCTGGTGGGGGCCGCCTCGCCGCATACTTTTTTCAACCCACATATTCCCGATATTGTCTGGCCGGATGGGTTTGACGCCATGCTGGCGCGGCAACGTGGGCGCCGCGCGGCGATTTTGGCCGAGGTGCATCGGTTGTCGGGGCCAGATGGGGAAACCGCGACCGTGGGCGGCCCGCCGGGGCCGTATATCCAGATGGGATCGTTTTGCATGAGCAACGAGGAAAAGGATTTCGAGCTGGGCAAATGGTACGCGCAACATCGGTTGCCTTATATGGCGCAGATGCCGGGATGTATCGCGACGCGAAAATATGTGGGGGTCGCGGGTTGGGCCAAACATGCGGTGATGTATGAATTTACCTCGGCAAAGGCGCGGCTGAAACAGTTTGAGGTCAAGCATGAAACCCATAATCTGGACAGCGAGGCGTGGCACACGAAAGTTTTGCCTTTCACGCGCCACACGCCTGGATCACCGACCATCGGGCCACGGCTTTGGCCGCCGGTGGATTAAAACGGTTTGCATTTTCCGAGGGGCATTTGCCATCACAATTTGCGTTTAAAATCAGAAGGATACTGATTGAAGGCCGCGAAATGTGATGCATTGTTAACGCAAACGCTGTAGCGCCTATTCGGCGGCGGTCTGAAGTTGGCGTTCTGCGGCACCGACGCTGGCAAATTTGCTGGCAAAAGCCTCGATGTCGTCGACCGAAAGCCCGTCAACCGCATTCCATTGCTTGCGGTTATATTCTTCGGTTTCAAGATCGGTGCAAAAGCTGTCGTTCAGACGGTTGATCATGTTGAACATCGCGCAGGCCATCGAAATTTCAACGATCTCGGCATCGCTGAAATTGGCTTTCATCGCCTCCCATGCCGCCTTGTCGCGTTGTGCCGTGTTATTGGTCATCGCCTCGGACCAGGCAATGGCGGCACGGTCGCGGGCGTCAAAAAGCGGGCTGGTTTTATAGCTGTCGTCCATCAACGCCGCAAGTTCATCGTCTTTCATCCCAAGGCCCTGACCAAAGGTCGAGGTATGCGCAGTGCAATAGGCGCAGGCGTTTACCATCGACGTTTTGATCACCGCCAGCCCGCGATAGCGCACATCTGACGTGGCGCCCAGATTTGGCTGGCGCACCGCGGCCACCAAACCGCCAAACCAACGTGCCAGATAGGGGCTGTGGGTTGACAGAATGCGTTGCAGATTGGCCGTGCGGCCCAAGAACTGATCGGACCCTTCAAAAACAAGTTTCGCGGTACCGGTTGCTTCTTCGTGGCTTAGGCCACTCAATCGCTGTGTCATATTTTGGGCTCCTTATTTCGTTAAGTTTCAGTGTATTAAGGTATTAATTCACAGGCTGACCGCCTGTCCTGTTTCGGCGGAACGCACGATCGCATCCAGCACTTCGATGTTATGAATCAGCTCGAAATCGGTATAGGGATAGGGGGCATCACCGCGAATGGCACCGGCAAATGCCTCAAGGTTATCGGTGACACTGTCGGTCCATTCGATCACCTCGGTTTTGGCATCATCGATGCTTTTAAAGCATTCCATCGTGACCCTTCCGCCCGGGGTGTCGGGATGGGTGGCGTTGCGAACCTCGACCCACATGTCGCTGCCGAAAATATGGGTGCGGATGAAATGCGGGGTGTGCAGGATCGCCTGCAAGGTCGCCGTCATCCCGGCCTCGAATTTAAGCTGCACGGTCACCACATCACCGGTTTCCCAGCCAAGGCTGCGGTCGCTGGTATATGCATGCAATGACGCGACCTTACCAAAATACGAGATCAACAGATCGGTCAGATGGATGCCCATTTGCGTCATGCCAGCGGCGGGGGCAAAGGCCTTGCTGGTGCGCCAACTGTCAGCGGTCAGCCCGATCAGCTTGTTGTGGCTAAAGGCCAGTTCGGCATGCATGATTGTGCCAAGCGCACCTTCGTTCAGCAGCTGGCGCAGTTTAACCAACGCTGGCTCAAACCGGCGCTCGTGGCCGATGCCCAGCACCAGCCCCGCCGCGCGGCAGGATTCAACGCTTTTTCGGGCGTTTTCGGCGGACAAAGACAAGGGTTTTTCGCAAAATACGTGCTTTTTGGCGGCAACCGCGGCGGCGATTTGCGCATCATGCAGATCGTTCGGAGATGTCAAAATCACCGCCTCGACGCCGACAGCCGCCAAGGCATCCTCATAGCTGTCATAGACCTGCAACCCGAGTGCTGTGATTTCGTCGTGCAGGGCCTTGGCAGGTTCCACAACGCCGCGCAGATCAAATTCGGCGTGGTCCTTTAAGCGGCGCGCAATATGCTGGCCCCACCAACCAAACCCGACAAGTGCTATTCCAATCATGACTCATATCCTCCATTCGTGTTCTTGCGTAATATTCTGGTTTGTCAGGGCTTGGCCCTGGCGGCCTCGATCGACAAAAGGATCGCCGAATTGTCCAAATCCCCGTTGCCCGCGGTGAGTGCGAGCGCCATCATTTCCTGATAGGTCGTCGCAAAGGGCAAATGCTGTCCTTTGGCATCGGCTAACCCCCTGATCAGGCTGAAATCCTTGGCCGATTGGGCGATCCGGCCCAAAGGCGCGAAATCACGGGACACCATTTTTAACCCCTTAGAGGGCATTGTCGCCGAATAAGCGGCGGTATCCTGCAAAAGCGGCAGGAATGCCGCCGGATCAAGGCCAACGCAATTGGCATAAACCAACCCTTCGGCCAATGCGGCGCGGTTCAGGCCCAAGACAAGGTTCACAGCGAGCTTGGCGCGGTTGCCGTTGCCAATGTCGCCAACATAGTGGTGCCCGCGACCAAGGATTGACCAAAGCCAGCCCAGCGTTTTGATTTGATCCTTGTCGCCGCCCAGCAGGAAAACCGCATTGCCGTCGCTCAGGTCTTTGCTGGTTCCAGACAAGGGTGCCTCGACCAGATGGATATTTTTGCCACCTGCCTTTGCCGCCAGTTCGGGCATCCGGTCAGGATCACAGGTGCTGGTGGAAATAAGAATGCTGTCGGTGCCGATCGGCGCATGTTCAATCAGGTTGGCGAGCTGATCGGTGTCAAACACCGCCGCCAGAATAACCGGTGCCGTCCAGATATCGGTGGGCGTTTTTGCCGTGCCGCCAAGGGCGGTGAATTCGTCAGCACGCGCCGCATCAGGATCATGCCCGATGACCGAACAATCGGCACCAACCAGCCTGTGGGTGAGGGCTTTGCCGATCAGGCCAAGCCCGAATATTCCGACAGTTTGCGTCATGTGCCGGCCTTTAGCGTATTGGCAAGCTGGTCATACATCGGGAACAAATGGGTGAAATCCGTGCCCGCGTGCCCGGCGTCACGCGCGGCATTCAGCAAGGCGACCGTCAGGCCGGTAATGGGCGCAGCCCCGTCCAGATTTTTCGCCAGATCCGCCGCAAGGCCAAGGTCTTTGGCAAGGTTGGCAATGCTGGATCGCCCGTTCATTGTGGCACTTAGGATATCGCGCGGAAAGCGCACCTCGGTCACGAAACTGCGGGCATTTCCGGCGTTCAGCACATCCACAGCGGCGTCGATATCCAAACCCGCCCGCTGGGCCAGCCGCAACCCTTCGCAGGTTGCCATGAAGGAACTGTGCAGGATCAGATTGTGAACCAGTTTCATCGTATGGCCGCTGCCCACCGCGCCAAGGTGAAAGAAACGCGCGGAAATGGCATCAAAAACCGGTTTTATTGCCGCGATCCTGTCGGCATCGCCGCCTGCCATCAATGTCAGCGTTCCGGCATCGGCGCCAGCGGCACCACCGGTCATCGCCGCATCAATATAATGAAAACCGCGGGTTTTCAGTTCGGCCGCCAACGCCATGCTTTGTGCCGGATCAGAGGTCGTCAGATCGACAATTGTCGTGCCAGCGCCGTGGCAGCCCGTCAGAAATTCGGCGATCTGGGCGGTTGAGGGCACGGCGCATACGACAACATCCACGCGATCAACCATCGACTGCCCGCGCAAAACCGGGGCGGAAACGCTGGCGCAGGTCCCGGTATTTGTATCAAATACCGAGGCCAAAAAACCGCTGGCCGCAAGATTGCGGGCGATGCCGCCACCCATTTGGCCAAGGCCAACCACGCCGGTTTTTTGGGGGTTAGTCGCCACGTTGTTTTGCCTTTAGATCCGCCAATTGCGCCAGCGCAAAGTTGGACAGGGGCAGGGTCACCGGATCGCCGATTTCGGCGGAAATGTCAGCCGCAGAGTAACATTCCATAACCATGCGCGCATGTTCAGGGGCCACCATTGGCGGGGTGTCCAGCAACACCGCCTCAAGGAAATGGATGGTTTCGGGGCCCATTTGACCGGCAAACATGTGATCCACATGTTCCCCCGGCATCGTGGACATCGGATATTCGGTGCCGTTTTTAACCGTGTTAAGCCAGTTGTCCCGCGAGGTATCGTCAAGGATCAACGCGCCTTCGGTGCCGGTGATTTCGATCCATGTGCCGCAATAATTGGGATAGTTCGGCGGCAGGTTCCAGCCACCGCCGACAACAACCAATGTGCCGTCGCTCATCGTGACCGTGGACCACATGCAATCATAAGATCCGTTCAGATCTTTCATATAGCCATAGGCGCCCTGACTATAGACTTTGACCGGCTTGGCAGGTTCCAACAGCCACATGACGAAATCCAGATCATGGGTGCTTTCCATTGCTGCGGGCGACAGCTTCACGCGGTTGGCGATCTTTTTGCCCAGATTGCGCGACAAATGGCGGCTGACCATCACATTGACGACTTTGCCCAGCTTACCCTCGGTGATCGACTTTTTCGCATAGGCAATTTTGCCATTGAACCGCTGGGAATAGCCGATGGTGAATTTCACGTGTTTTTCGCGCGCAATGGCGATCAATTCATCCGCTTCCCATAATTCCAGCGCAATCGGTTTTTCCAACAGCACGTGTTTGCCCGCCTTTAGGCAATCACGCGCAATGGGATAGTGTGATCCTTCGGGCGTTGTCGAAATATAGACCACCTCGATGGCCGGATTGGCGATGATGTCCTGATAATCAAGGGTGGCGGTCGCCGGGTTGGTCAGGGTTTTCACTTCGGCCAGCCGCGCAGGCAAAATTTCGCAGATATGCAGCTTGTCAACCAAAGCGGATTTGGCCAGCGTTTCTGCACGAATGCCGCCGCACCATCCACAGCCAATCACGGCAACCTCAACTTGTTTCATTCCAATTCCCTTCGTTTGTCTTGATATTCAACAACGCGATATGCGCTATCTAAACTGTTCATCGCCGCATCCCTTGCGAAGGTCGCGCCTTGCTGCAATGCTTTGGGCAAATGGAACCGACATGACCCACCTAGACCTGATCACGCGGCGACATATGCGCCACGGTTTCGCCGGTTTCTGTGAATGTCCGCGTCACATCGCGTGCCCCGTAAATCCAGAGGATCGTCAAAGGCCCGTCGCCGATGTTGCGAAAATAATGCGGCAGGTTTGCCGGCACAAAGGTCGTGTCCATGGGCCCGAGATGCCGGATTTTTCCGCCAAACATCACCTCGGCGGTGCCGTCAAGGATCGTGACCTGTTCGGTGCAGTTGTGACTGTGCAACGGTGCCGCACAGCCCGCCGGAAAAACCGTTGTGCCGGTGGTAAACGCCGCGTTCTGGGCGTTGCCTTTGCCGACCATCAACCGCGTCACCACCCCGTCGCCCCGCGCAAACGGGGTGATATCTTTGTAGTTAACTGTCAGACCTTCGGACATATTATCCCCCTTAAGGAGCAAGTGTAATGAGCGACCGACCCCACATGACGACCCAGGCGAATTTGCAAGATTTCATCACCCGCAGCTTTCTGGTCTGCGGGGTCGATGCCAAGGGCGCCGCCCTTGCCGCCGATCTGATGGCGCGGGCTGATCTGATGGGTCAGGATGGGCATGGGGTGTTCCGGCTGGCGCAATATATCAAGCGTATTCAGGCTGGCGGCATCAACCCTGCACCGGTGTTTCGTACTGTGGAAGACCGCGCCGCCACGGCACTGGTTGATGGCGACAACGGTTTGGGGCATCTGGTGATGCATCACGCCACAAAATTGGCGATGCAAAAGGCTGAAACCACCGGTGTGGCATGGGTCGGCGTGCGCAATTCCAACCATGCGGGCCCGGCGTCTCTCTATGCGATGATGCCGCTGAAAAAAGATATGATCGGGCTTTATGTGGCGGTTGCCAGCGCAAATCACATGCCGCCTTGGGGTGGCACCACGTCCCTGCTTGGCACCAATCCGATTGCGGTGGCGATCCCGTCGGGCGTAAACCCGCCCATCGTTTTGGACATGGCCACGACGGTGGCGGCATATGGCAAGGTTAAAACCGCCGCCCAACGCGGTGAACCCATGCCCGAGGGGTGGATGATTGACCATTTTGGCAAAACAATCACCGATCCCGCCAAATCCAAAGACGGTTTTCTGCTGCCCATCGGCGGGGCCAAAGGTTACGGGTTGGCGTTGATTTTTGGCATTCTGGCCGGCACGCTGAACGGGGCCGCGTTCGGGCGCAATGTGGTGGATTTCAACGCCGATGCCACAACACAAACCAACACCGGCCAGTTCATTATTGCCCTTGATATCAAGGCATTTGCCGATCCAGCCGTGTTTCGCCAAGGCATTGACCGGGTTTGGGCGGATATGAAATCCTCGGACAGGTTGCCGGGCGTCGGCGAAATCCGCATCCCCGGCGAGCGGTTGCACGGCATCAAGCAGGATCGCGCCGCCAAGGGCATTCCGATTGCCGCGGCGCTGAAGGCACAGCTGGATGTTCTGGCCGCATCCCTGGGCGTCAAGCCGCTGTGATTGCCGCGCCAAAATAATCATCAAAGCACCGGCAAAACCGGTGTGCGCAACGCGTCGGGCAAGGCCATGCGGGTCAGCCTGCCGCCGCGATCCATCTGGTCATCGATCCCCATCATGCGCAGCGCGTACCAATAGGTCGCGGCGTTCGAGGAGACGACGGTTTTGCCCAGACGCGCCTCATAACCATCGATCAGATCGACAATCCCCAGCGCGCCGCCAACGTGCAAAATTGTATCGGCGTCACTGGCGCCGACCTCGTCAAACGCGGCATTGATTGCCTCAACCGTCACATCAATGATCCGCGCCGAGGTGGCGACTTGAAAGCACGCGCTGGCAATCACTTCAAAGCCATGCGCGCGGTAATAGGCGGCGGCAGATTTGGATTTTTCTTCGTCCATCGGCGAAATCAGCGCAATCCGCTTGGCGCCAACGGTTTTCAGGGCGGCGACGGTTGCATCGGTTGCGTTCACGGCGGGCACATCCGGGCCAAGGGCCTCGCGGATTTGTTGCCGATAGAGCGCTTGCCGCTCGGGCGACCACCAACGCATTTCCAGCGAATTGCTGCAAACGACCATGTCGGGCCAGCATCCTGCGGTTTGCGGCAAGGTGGCTAAAACCGCCTCGGGCACGACGTGCTGTTCGGCAATATTGAAACGGTACATTTGATTGCTGATGCCATCGGGCCGCATCGCCTCGTATTCGGGCTGCATGTTGGAATTTTGTTCCGGGATGGCAACCGCCACCACGCCACGTGGGCCAAATCGATCAGGCATTTATGAATTTCCGCGTTTTAAGGAATGGAAAATAGGGTTCAGGGCGGATTTCGCCGCCCTGAAACGATTGCATTGTTATTTGGTGATTGCGTCAACGAGGGTTTTGTAGTTCTCGCTTTGCTGAACACGCATGGCCTGGTAATCTTCGCCAAGCAAAAGATCGGTGTTTTCACCCAGACGACCCATGAGTCTCGTATAGGTTTTATCGTCCTGCAACGCGGTAAATGCCGCTTCCAGTTTTTTCACAACATCATCTGGGGTGCCGGCAGGCGCCAGCACAACGCGGTGCATAAAGCCTACATCGCCCTCAATACCGGCTTCGGTGAATGTCGGGATGCCGTCATAAATCCGCTCGGGGCCGGATGTGGCCAAAACGCGAATTTTACCGGAATCAAGTAGCGGCCCGATCACCGACGGGAAACCCATGCTGACATCCGCATCGCCAGCCAGCAACGCCTGCATAGCGGGCCCGCCACCTTGGTAAGGCACGAGGTTCAGATCAATATCGCGCGATTTCATCATCTGCGCGGCGGGTACAAACAAAGCCCCCCAGTTGCCGGAATGCGCCATGGAAATGCTGCCGGGTGCAGCTTTGGCAGCGGCGACCATATCCTCAAAGGTCTGGAACGGGCTGCTGGCAGGCACGATCACCGCGATTGGCGCATAATTAACCCGCGCAACCGGGATGAAATCATTCATCGGATCATAAGGCAGATCATCGGTGTATTGCTTTAGCATATCCAGATAGTTGTGCGAAAACAGCAACGTATAACCGTCGGCTTCGGCATTTGCCACTTCGGACGTGCCTTTTTGACCACCCGCGCCGGGTGTCAGACGCACGATCATTGCCTGATTGAGGTAGGTTGGAATGATCGAGGTGATGACCCGTGCGTTCAAATCGTGGCTGCCGCCGGCGCCAAACGGAATAACCAGGGTGATTGGTTTGTCGGGATATTCCTCTGCAACCGCGGCACCCAGTGTTGCGCTGATCGCAACCCCCGCCACAGCCAGCATTTTTGCTGTTTTTTGAATTGTATTGATAAACATTTCTGTTTCCTCCCTAAGGTGCATCTCTGGTTCAAAGTCGAAGGTGCCCGATGGATGCAATCGCGGGCACTTCGGTTGGTAAGTTCTTGGCTAAACCGGCTGTCTAAGGCGTCGCCAAAGGTAAAATCCGACCAGCGGGCTTAGGATCAGGACAAGCATTGCGCCCCAGCGTTCACCCATAAAAAATCCGATATAGTCGTTGTTGGCCATCGCCACGGTTTGCGCAAAAGCGTATTCCATGGGGGGCCCAAGAATGAATCCCATAACCATCGGCATGACATCAAATCTGGCGCTCTTGGCAATGATACCAAATATGCCGAACGCCACCAACATCAACAAATCAATGCTGTCAGAACGAAATACATAGGTGCCCGCAAAGGCGAACATGATCACCAGGGGGATCAGGATCGAAACCTTGATCGAGACGATCCGCGAAAAAATCGGGATCGACAGATAGCCAATAACCAAGAACAGCAGATTGGCAAAAACCATGGCAACCAAAATAGCAAAAACGACGGTGCCCTGTTCTTCAAACAACTGCGGTCCGGGGCGCAGGCCCTGGGCCACAAAGGCCCCCAGTAAAATTGCTGTAACATTGTCGCCCGGTATGCCAAGCGTTAACAAAGGCACCATTGTCGGGCCGTTGACCGCGTTATTTGCCGCCTCGGCAGCGGCAACGCCCTCCAGTTCACCGGTACCAAATTTTTCCGGCGTAGGTGACGCGTTTTTGGCGGCAGAATAGCCCATCATGGCCGCAACAACCTGCCCCAGCCCCGGAATAGTCCCGATACCTGTGCCGATGGCAGTAGACCGGCAAATCGTTTTGAAACACCGGCGAAATTCTGCAAAGGTCAACCTTTCGCCCAATACATTGGCCAGTTTACGGGCCATGTTGTTTTCCATCACGACTTTGGCGACCTCTGGAATGGCAAAGACACCAATCAGCATGGGCAACAGCGGGATGCCCGATCTCAGATCAAAAAGCCCGAATGTAAACCGTTCAACCCCGCCGACCGGATCGGTGCCAACCGTCGCCAGCCACAGGCCAAGTAACATCATGATCACCGTCTTGATCAGGTTCGATCCCGACGTGGCGGCGATGATGATCAGGCTCATCAACAGCACGGCAAAAATCTCTGGCGGGCCGAATTGCATGACCAAAAGAGCGATGGGAAAGATCATCAATATGGTGAAAATATCGCTGGCCGTGTCGCCAAACACCGACGAAAACAAGGCGATATCCAGCGCCTTGCGGGATTTGCCCTTTTTAGTCAGCGCATAACCGTCGCGGGATGTGGCAACAGCCGCACCGGTACCGGGCATAGACACCAGAATGGCGGGAATACTGCCACCAAAAATGCCACCCTTATAGATGCCCAGCAGAAAAGGAATGCCAACGATTGGTTCCAGAAAGAATGAAATAGGCAACAGGATCGCCATGGCCATCAGCGTGGTAAAGCCCGGCAAGGCCCCGACAAGCATGCCAAAAAACAAGCCCGCGATCATCACAAGAAAGGTATCGATGCGCAAAGCCATGGCAAACCCGTCCAGGAACATTTCAAACATTAGGGCACCCCGAGTTGTAAATTATTTGCATTTTGTTCATCCCCCCAAAAGTTTTGAAAGCGCGAGTTCAATCGCGTTAAGTTCAGGCAAAGAAACTGCCAACAGCCGTGTTGCAGCCAGATACAGCAGCACAGGCGCCAAAGCTGATACCAAAACGATTTGCACAAATGATCTGTTGCCGACGAACCAGGATAAAACCGCCAAGGCGATGGTCGAGGAAACGGTAAAGCCAATTGGCACCATCAACAGGCCGTAGGCGGCCATGATACCAAAAAAGACCCCGCCTCTTTGCAAGCCGACAAGGCCGATTACTTCGTTTTCATCCGGTTTGTGCCGGTTGGAAAAATATAGATCGGCGATGCAAAGGATGGTAAGCGCGCCCAGAATGATGCTTGGAAAACTGGTCGGCGTGATGGTTGTCAGCGGCTTGCCAAACAGCATCTTTGGCGGGCCGACCAGCATGTTGATGAACACGAACCCAAGGGCGCTGAACACCAAGCAGGTTGATACGAATATATTCTCGGTTTTTTTCCAGAATTCTCTGGTCATAATTGGCTCCCTGAACTCATTGCCAAATCGGTTTCAAACAGATCGATCAGGTCAGGACCAAGCCCGACCCGTGTTGCATCACCTTTTTTGCGGGTCGCTGTCGCAAACCGCCCGCCGTCTTTGATCGTCGCGCCGGGGCGCGCCGCACCATCGTCTTGGGCAAGAAACTGCACGGCCGGCGCGTGCCCCGACTTGTCGCCTTGATATCCCCCAAGGGTAATGCGCTCAGACATTGTTTGAAATCCATAAGGCGGCCGCAATCAGGGCCGGAAGACAAAGGAATGTCAGCAAGGTAGACACCGCAATGGCGCCCGAAACCGCCACGCTGTGTGGGCTGAACTGATGGGCATAGATGTGATTGATGATCGCTATCGGCATTGTTGCCAGCAAAAATACCGTACCCGCAGCGACACCGCCGAGATCAAGCAGCCATATTACGGCAAGCCCGGAAATCAGGCCAAAAGCCAAGCGTGCGAAACTGATGCCAAGCGAGGATACCAGATTGCCGACCTTGAAAGTGGCCAGTGACGCGCCAAGAACGATTACGCTGGCCGGAATCATCATCGCGCCAAGCATCTGGGTCGTCGTCATGATAACTTGGGGCACAAACAGGTCAAAACTGGTCACCAGCAGAACCAGTATCACCGCATAGAGCAAGGGCTGGCGCGCCAGCCGTCGCAGATCTACGGTGCCAGCCGCAATTGAAAACCCCACTGAATGCTGGGCCGCCGAAACCATAAAGAAATACGAAATCCCGAGTTTCATGCCCTCATCCCCGAACGTCAGCAACACGAGGGCCAGCCCCATATTGCCGGAATTGGGAAACACCAAACTGGGCAGAAACGCCTGCATCGGCGCCCGCGTCACAGACAGAACAATAAACCCCAGAATGCCCGATATCGACATCGCCAAAACCGCAGCAAAAGCCATTTTGCCCAAGGTGGCTGGGTCGATGTCCATTGAAACCAGAGTATTGAAGATCAGCGAAGGCGTGGCCACAAGCAGAATGAGCGAGCCTATGGTGCGCATATCCAGGCCGATTTCGGCGCGTTCCAGCAAGTAGCCGATCAGGGCAATCAAGGTGATTGGCCCAAGAATATTGGCAAGCTCTGTCATGCCTGTCTGCCTGTGTCATTGGCCAAAATGGACGCCACATGCGCAGGTCATTCCGTCCCAATCGCTTCACCGTTTAGCACCC
>Ga0316204_10002721_pt1 | contig 38690 bp, 35 predicted proteins | sample 6monrhotite_MG_2_FD_205661 | JGI IMG/M metagenome (GOLD analysis project Ga0316204, IMG submission 205661) | Microbial mat bacterial communities from mineral coupon in-situ incubated in ocean water Damariscotta River, Maine, United States -... | ecosystem: Environmental > Aquatic > Marine >...
CCTCTGGAAATGGAACAACGAGTTGATGAAATATCCAGAATGTTAGGTGGTTTAGAGATTACACAACAAACAATCGATCACGCAAAAGATATGTTGAATCGTTCACAGCTTGACGCCTGATAAAACAGCCTACGCTGTATAGGTTTATATTTAACCTTAGAGATACACTCACAGGTTTTTATCTTACCTTACAATGCCTAATCCACATTAGAAGCTAAATTTTTGGGTAAATCAGATCTTATCTTATGCTTTGTGAAATTAGAAATAAACTACTAGAGCTATGCTTAAAGTAGCTATTGAAATTAAGTGATGACGGACTGATTTACATTAACCCAAAATATTTTCTTTAAACTGCTGCTGTATACTCTCGACCTGATGCATATTTTTGAGTAACGCATTCACACAATTTTGATCCAATTTCTCTCCTGCTAACTCCTGCAATGCTTCGATTGCCTGAGCATTACTCCAGGCCTCTTTATAAGATCTTTTACTGGTTAAAGCGTCAAAAACATCAGCAACAGCTACAATCCGAGCTTCTAGAGGAATATTGTCAGCCTTTATTCCTGCAGGATAACCTGTTCCATTTACTGCCTCATGGTGACCTTCAGCTATGTTCCGTAAGATTTCCATGTGTTTAATATTACTTAACCCAAAGTTTTGAAGTAACTCGTCGATGATTTCACAGCCTTTGTAAACGTGAGTTTTCATTACAACTGTTTCGTCTTCATCAAGCTGACCCGGTTTAAGTAAAATATTATCTGGAATAGCGATTTTTCCTATATCGTGCAATGGTGAAAACATAAATATATGCTCGATATAATCATCATCCAGATCATAGTCTTCAGCTAATTCAACTGCTATCAAGCGACTATAACGAGACATTCTATCAAGATGACTGCCCGTCTCAGGATCTCTCATGTGAGTGATGTGACCCGTGGTTTTTACAGCTGCAGTAAGAATTTTTATTGAACTTAGTTCATTAATTACCATTAAAGTAATCATATGGGCGTATACATCTATATGCCTTAAAACAGTTTCAGTAAATACATCTATTTTGTCTGAATTAAAAAAAATAAAGCCTATGAATTCACCTTCATTAAATATAGGTAAGGTATAACTAGCAGCAAAACCACCGCGTCCAATGCGACGTGTATGTTCATGTGTACCATTATCAAACGTTAGTAAATTATTAATAACTCTTGGTAAACCTTTTTCTAATATTTTCTTTAATGATGGAGCATCATCAAGCAATGTTTGATAATTCTCCAGAGGATTATCATCATCACCACTGTGTAAATATGTTTTGAGGACCTTAGTTTGAGGATCATATAACGCAATTGCAATACGTACGATAAAAGGAAAAATTTCACTTAAAGACTTATGTGTTGAAATCAGTTTATCTTTAAGGGGAAGATGCTTATTGATATCGCCAAGTATGTCATGATGTTCAGTCATAGATATAATATAGTCCATTTAAAACAGTTGACATGATTTTATAGATTAGTATATAAGAAAATATTTAAATATAATCACTAAGGAACATGCAGGCATCATTACACGCCTCCATAAACACCTAAAGTATAGTTTAATTAAAATAAGTATTTATAGAGAGATAAAAGATACTTACCAAGGTGCGAATGAATTCATAAAATTCATTGGTCGAGAGACATTACTACTCATATTTGACATATCGTAGCGCATTTGATTCATCGACATAGACATATTGCGCATATTTTTATTCATTTCACTAATATGCGCAGACTGGTCTTGCATGATTAACGTCATACTATGCACATCTGTTGACATCTGAGTCATATTACGGCTCATATTAACCATTTCAGTAGAAACAACTGAAATATCTTTAGTTAAGCTAAAAATAAGGAAAAAACCATAAACAGCTAATACAACAAAACTAAACATAGCCGGGTAAACAATTAACTCCCAACGTTTTGCACTCGCTGTAAAAGTTTTAGTTAAATCATCAAGGCTTCTACTTAATACATGCTCAACACTATCCGTAATAGTATCGTCAAAATAACCAAACATTGATAATTTTTTATCACAAACATCAGGTGAGTTTGGACAGGTATCAGGGTCTGCTGTACAGCCTTTAATACCAGGCTCACATTCTATTGACTCTATAATGACTTCGCGTACATTTTTTATTTTTTTAGGTTTATGATCTTCGTTCATTTTTTTCTCAAATAAAATTAACTAGTCTGGTTTAATTCGGCTTGTAATTTATCAGCAGTTTCTGTATCTAGACCGCGGATTATACGTAGCAGATGCTGTGCCTGATAAGAATTCTTAGTTTTACTGAGTTTAAGAGCAGCCTGATAATAAGCATCACTCGCCTGCTTCCATTTAGACTGCATATAATAAAGGTTGCCCAATTCGCCGTAAGCATTAGGGTCGTCATTTACCATTTCAGTTAATTGAATGTATGTAGTTTCTGCCGTTTTTAAATCACCGTTCCAGTAAGCCAAACGAGCCTTAAACAGTAACTCTTGTGCACTTAATAATGATGAATCACTTCCCTGGGGCTCTGACTCTTTTTCATCCATAATACTTTCAAGAGTCTCACTCACTGACTCTTTAACAGCTGAAACTATTTGCGTCATATCAAGATCTGAGTCTTCAGTTTGATCTGATGCAGAAGCATCCCCAGTAATTTCAGTATCTTGTAATACTGCAGACTCATCCATCATTATCTCTGCAAGTGGAACAGGCTCTTGATAAGATGGAGCAGTAGTTATCGATTCTTCAGCTTGCATAGCTGGTTTAGACTCACCTAGATATTGGTTATATAAAGACTCTTCATTACTAGCCAGCTGGTATGAGGGAATTGTAAAGCCTATAGCTTCAGATGCCTGATTAAGAACATTATCAACTGGTCTGTTAAAGTCCGGTGTAAAAATGAATGCACGATAATATATAAGAGCTAAAATGGGCAGTAAATAAATAATTAACCATATTGTATTCTTAACTAAGCTTTTCATTTTTAACTCCAATTAATGCAGGTCAGCGTATAAGGCTGAGGCTAGTGTATTAAATTCTTTTGCGCTTTTACTATTAGGAGATATCTCATTTATAGACATACCTTCACTTAGAGTACGTCTGAACATAGTTCTTTGACAAAGTCTGTGAGGCAGCACCTTAATACTCTTTATTGTATTAAGTGCATCTTCAGTTTCATCAGATTCACGTACCATTCTATGAGTGTCTGCCCTGTTTACAAATGCCAGCATCTCTAAAGGTTTGTCGTTTGAATCACACTCTTTAACTATTTTTAGAAATCGCTGAGTTGCCCATAAATCAGGTTGGCTCGGTGAAACAGGTATCAATACACGATCAGCCGACTCGATGGCCAGTTTCATATCCTGCATGTTTGAAGCACCCACATCTATAAGGATATTTTTATCAAGATGATTTTTAATCTCATTAACATCAGTTAATACGTCAAGTGCCTCATAGCCCTCATCTTTTCTAACGTCAGCCACATCGCTCAATGTACCCTGCGGATCAAGATCAAATGCCATTATATTTTGACCATTTTCTTTAAGCCATAAAGCAAGATTAAAAACAACTGTGCTTTTACCTGAACCACCCTTCAAATTTGCAATTACAGTAACCAAAATAGTTCTACCTGTAGTTTTGTGGTGCGTTAGCGGGAGGCCTATTCTGACGATTGAATGACCTGTTTGATGGTAATTGTTCTGGTCTTACCAATTTATAATTATCTGGTACTACAAATATTGCCTTTTTTTGAACACCCACTTTAATATTCTTAAGCTCTCTGATATAGCCACCAGGTAACTCTTCTTTAATAGATATCTCTAATTGAGGGTCATACCACTGATATGAACTAACTGTAGATCCATCAGGCCTACTAATAGTTCTTACCCAGCGTTCTGTTTTACGACCATTAATAACTTCATTTTTTTCGAGTTTCATTTCTGCCATTGATCCGTCATTAAAGAACTCACGCACGGCCAATTGTCTTTTAGCATCAACCCAGTGCAATGTTCTTACATTTTTTCCACTTTGAATTGCAACAACCTGCCATTTCTGAGTTTGTCTTCCATCAACTAGTTCTTTTCCCAGTAATGTACAACTGGCATCCTGAATTCGGTTACAGGGATTTGTATCCTGATTTTTATTCTGTTTATCAACGGGTATTTCAATATACTGTTGATGTTTTGTATTTAGTTTAATGACTTTTCCCTGATAAGGAAAAGCTATATCTATAATAATGCCATCACTAGTCTGTATTTCTGTTCGAACAACATTCTTACCCACAAATAATTTACTTGTCGTAGATGGCTGACCAGGTATAGATACTACAGCATCAGCCGAAAACTCTTTATCTGTTATTGATGCATAACTAGTGCTAGCAATCGTTATTAACATCATTGTTAGTATCAAAGACTTAAAAATCATGAGCATTCGTCTGCCTGTAAGGTTTATTAAAAAAAATAAGACACACATCCCTGTGTTTTCTTATTATCAGTAACGTTAAGTTACTGAACTGGTACTGGAGCAGGACCGTAACCCGGATGACCACCACCATAAGGCACGCCATAACCATAAGGAGCACCACCATAGGGAGCACCATAACCATAAGGAGCACCGCCGTAGCCATAAGGGCCACCACCATAACCATTATATCCATTGTAACCGTTATAACGATTGTAACCATTATATTGATTATTACCGTACCCACTACCGTAACCGTTACCTCGACCACTACCACTCATATTAAAGTCCAGGCCGCCATTACCCAGGAAGTCACCCATTCCCCAACCATTTCCACTACCGTTATTATAATTATTGTTATTCCAGCCGTTATTATTATTTCCCCAACCGTTATTATTAAATGGGCCCCACCATGCGTCAGCTACCATAGGAGTAGCTAGAGCGCCTAATAATGCAGCTGCAGATACAATTTTTGATACTTTTTTCATCGTATTATCCTCAGTTAAGTATTTATTTTTTCCTGAAGACTTATGCCTTCTAAACAAACATGTTGCGGAAAATTCAACATGCGATAACTAAATCAAAATTTGATTTAATATATTCTATCGCCAACCATACCGATTAAACGGCATGTAACCACGCCCCATATATGGATAAGAATTATAACCCCCAAAACCATAACCAGGGTTTGTATACATTGGTGAAAAACCACCAGAATCTGAGTAAGTTGGGTAATGACCCGCTATGGGCACTAAAGATGGGTTTCTATTTTGATTGAGTAATAAATTATTATTACCAAATGGTTGATACTTGGGCCGCTGATTTCCATGAACACTACTATTCACAGAATCTTTTTTACTTTTATTCTTAGTTTTAGCTGAAAACTTTTCAGGTACACTACCCCAGGGACGTTTAGCATTCATATCTGAAAAACCATTATTATCAGATTTTTTAATTACCCAGGGATTAACTGATTTTTTTTGTGGTTCAGTTAAAGCATAATTATTAACTTCATACTTCTTATTAGAAACAGGTGCGTGATGCCTTCTTTTTCTAACATTAAAATTAGATCCTGTTTTCCACTTTTTAAGGTCATGAACATTTGTGCCATGATCATGATTTGAATGATCATAAATTGACGAATTCTGATTTGAATGTGCTATCAATGGCATTACTGCTGCCACTGAAACACTCATAATTACGACAATACTAAATTTTAATTTATTCATAACTCTCTCTGTAAACCCTTATCGCTCAACGTGAATATCTATTATATGGATTAACATTAGGCTGCCGATTTATAAAATCCGGATAAGACTGCTGCATAGGAACAGGCGCGAATTGTCTATTTACATTGGGCGCATTATAAAAAGGTTGTGTACGTTGTTGTGGCATAACGGGAGTCTGACCAGGTTGTTGCACAAATGCTCTGTTCATATTTGGTTTAACTAAATAACCCTGATTCATTGCTGGTCGTTGCTGGTTAGCAGGCGCTTGTTGGAATCGATTATTGATGGGCATCTGATTAACTGGTGGCATCTGACGCATACTATTAAAGCCTTTAATAGCCTGCGAATTACGTTGCATAGAATTTTGCATGGGCATTGGAGGGTTATTTTTCATCGCAGCCAACTGTCTTTGTTGTTGCTCTAACATATCTTTTCTAACCCATTCAGGAAGGTCTTTTGCCTTTTCAATTTGTAACTTTTGATTTTTGGCGAATTTATCGAGTTCTGACTGCCAGTACTCTTTCATTCTTTTATTATTTTCTGCCATCCACTTTTTACTTTCTTCATTTCTTTTAATAGAAAGTGCTTCTGCTTTTTCAAGGTATTCTGTGAAACGTTTTTCATTCTCTTTATTTTTCTCTTCATTTTCTTTCAACATTTTTTCAATTTTTTCTTTATTCTCCTGCTGTTTGCTTAACACCCATTCAGGCGGTTGATTTGCAGGTTTATGAAAAGTCTGATTACTTACAGGAAAACGATTAAATGCCTGAGCTGTTCTGCCCTGCTGATAAGGATTAGCCTGTGCTTGTTGAGAACCGTATGGAACAAAAGCAGGTGGCGTATTATTCATAATAGATTTATAGGGTCCAGGTGGCGGCATAATTTGATTATTTTCTACCGTCGCAGCTATTAGCTGTGTACTGATCATCAATCCTGATATATATAATATTTTATTAAATTTCATATTCTTACCCTACTCAACTCATTTATTTTCAAGGTTTATGTCATCTAACTTATGACTTATCTTCTGAATCATCTTTATCCGCTTCATTATTTTCAGAGTCATCTTTTAACTTAATGCCTCTGCGTTTTTTCACAGCTGATTTTTTCTTAGGTACTGCTTTTTTCTTAGGTACTGCTTTCTTCTTAGGTGGCGCTGTCTTCTTAGGAGCTGCCTTCTTCTTAACTATTGCTTTTTTCTTAGGAGCAGCTTTCTTCTTAACTGTTTCCTTTGCAACTGTTTCACCTGATGATTTAACCTTTGAAGCAGATTTATCACTTGATGGTTTATCTTCTTCTGGATTATCAACTGATGAATCTGTAGAAGATGTTTTAATCTCAGGTTCATCCGGCGTCGGCGGAGAATCTACCGCAGGTTCAGAGGCAAAGTTATTAGTAGAAGAATCATTTTTCGACGAACCAAAAATGCGATCAAATCCCATTTTGGCCATTATCACAACCATACGACCTATATAGAATAACCACATTGCAGCATTAATAACTGAAGAATAAATTGTCATCCATAATGGTAATTTGTACTCTTCAGGCTCTTCGCGATAAATAATAACTTCACCATCATCGCAATGACACATGTAGAAATGTTTCTTGATACTGATACAACCCAGAGGAATAACCACTAAAGTCAATACCGTTGCGACACCAGCACCAAACAATAAACTAACCGCCATACCTTTAAAAATAAGATCATCAAGTATCATGTACGAACCGGCCATTAACGTTAAGGCGGTGATTAAAATAGGACGCATTCTAGCTTTACCCGCATTTAATACAGCATCACAAATTTCACCGCCATCAGCCACTTCGTGTTTAACAAATTCCACTAATAAAATTGAGTTTCGGACGACTATTCCAGCGAGAGCTATGAAACCGATCATTGAGGTTGCTGTAAACTCAGCTCCTGTGATCATATGCCCAGGGATGATGCCTATCAATGTCAGAGGAATTGGCGCCATGATCAGACCACCTAAAGTAAAATCTTTAAACTCCCAAACGATCAAACCGTAAATGAGTAACATAGCCGCCATGAATGCACCGCCCATATCACGAAACGTTTCGTAAGTTACAGTCCATTCACCACCCCATTCAAATGCAGACTTAAAGTCATCTTTAGGTGGCCCAAGTAAACCCATTGGCATACCGGTTATTGTTTGACCATCCGGCGTTACATATTCTTTAAGCAAATCCTCAACAGAGAACATACCGTAAATTGGCGCACCCAATCGCCCTGCCATTTCACCTGTTACATACTCTACATCACGTAGATCTTTGTGATACACAATGGGGTCTTCAGTTGCACGAATAAAACGACCTAATTCAGTCAGTGGAATTGACTGACCATTAACACCCGTAATCGGCATATTTCCAAGTCGATTAATTTCTGAACGAACCCCCATTGGTGCCTGAATAACAATATAGGTAGGTTCTAATAATTTGCCTTTTTTAACATCGCCTAATTGATAACCGCCCATAACCATTGCCAGCGTTTGGTTAATAGTCGTTACAGACACACCACGACGTGCAGCTTTTTTTGTATCTACTTCAAAACGCCAGTACTCATACTCATCTGACATATAATTATCAACATCAACAACACCTTCAGCCTGCTCAAAGATGTCGGTCATGTCTTTAGCTACCTGCCGTCGCGTTTCAGCATCAGGTCCGTATATTTCCGCAACAACCGTTTGTAAAACAGGTGGTCCGGGTGGCATTTCAACTATTTGTATTCGAGCACCTACCTCATCAGCTATTGGTTTTAATAACTCACGTGCATTAACCGCTATATCATGACTAAATCGTTCACGATCATCTTTATCTAACAACATGACCTGAATATCAGCATGCCAGGGTTGCTTACGAATATAATAATGCCTGACCATACCATTAAAATTAAACGGCGAAGATGTACCCACATAAGTCTGAATGGCCGTAATTTCTGGAATTTCCTGAAGCTTTGCAGCAAGGCGCGACGTCAGGTTTGCTGTTACAGGCAAAGCAGTACCTTCCGGCATATTGATAACAACATTAAACTCGGGTTTATTATCAAACGGTAACATTTTTACTGTTACGGCCTTTATAGAAAAAAGGTAACAGGAGATAATTGTTAACGCTATTAAGGAGAATAAAAAGACTCGTCCCACTAATTTATTTTTAATTAGCGGATTCATAATGGGCTCATAAAAACGCCCAACTAGCTCAATTTGTCTTTTTTCTCTTTTCTCTGCTTTTTTCAACGCCTCTAAATCAGGACGAAGTCTCATAGCAAACCAGGGAACAAAAATGAAAGCCGCAAGTAAAGACAGGAACATGGCTGCAGAACCGAGCACAGGAATGGGTCGCATATATGGCCCCATCATGCCACTTACAAATCCCATTGCTAATAATGCTGCAATAATTGCAAGGGTTGCCATTATCGTCGGGTTACCCACTTCACGAACAGCATCTATTGCAATATTGGTGGTCGTTTTACCTGCCTTTAACCAACGCCTGAAAATATTTTCTACGACAACTGTTGCATCATCAACCAGAATACCAATTGTAAACACAAGTGCAAATAAGCTTACCCGATCTATTGTATAGTCGACTACCCAGGCAGCCCAAACAGTCATTAATATCACAACAGGAATAACAAAAATAACAACGGAAGCCGCTCGAGCACCCAAGCCAATTAAACACAAAATACTAACAGCAACAGTGGCTTCAAATAATGCTAATAACAATTCATTAACTTTATCATTAGCCGATTTACCATAATCACGGGTTATACTAACTTCAACATTATCAGGAATTAAATGCCCCTTTAATGATTCGAGTTTTGCTATCAGTGCTCTAGCAATCGAAACACCATTAGAACCTACTTTTTTTGCAACCGCGATTGTAACCGCCTGTGATCCGGCAGTAGTTGGCCCATCTCCTTCATAGGCAGGGCCCGTTGCGAAATTAACTATTTGAGATGTTTCAGCAGGTGCTTGATAGACATGAGCAATATCCCTGACATAAACAGGTGAGCCATTTCTAACTGCAACAACAAGATTTGCAACATCCTGTGCATTATTTAAAAATGCCCCCGTATAAACATTAAAGGTTCTGTTTCCGCCTTCAATATTACCTGCAGCTAATTCACTGTTTGCCGTTTTAATGGTATTTGAAACTTCCTGAATACTTATGCCAAAACCGTTTAAGCGTTCTGGTGAAACCTCAATTCTGATCTGATCTGCGCGACCACCGACCACAAAGCCTTTACCTGAATTAGGAACCTGCTCGAGGTTTTGTAAAATATCCAAAGAAAGTGTTCGTAACATTGCATCATCAATAGATGGATCTTCAGACCAGATTGTTGCCGTGATAACTGGAACATCATCTGGCCCCACTGGTTTAACTAAAGGCATGGATACACCCGGTGGTATTGCATCCATATTTGATTGTATTTTGTCGTGAATTTTTACAATTGACTCACCAAGATCTTCACCCACATAAAACTGTGCTGTTACTAAACCTGAGCCACGTTGGCTAGCAGAATAAACATGACGAATGCCAGGAATTTCACTAATCATTCTTTCAAGAGGGTTAATTGCAAGATTAGCTATTTGTTCTGCTGATGCGCCAGGGTATTGAACAAATATATCAACCATTGGCACTGATATTTTTGGATCTTCCTGCCTGGGTGTAAACATTAATCCCAATATACCTATCATTAAAAATGCTGCCATTAATAATGGTGTTACAGGTGAATTAATAAACTGACGAGTAATCCTGCCGGCTATACCCAGATGTTTTTCATCTAATTCTTCAGTTGTATCTTTTTCGTTTAAATCATTTGCCATGTTTGGTAACTCGGTTAATTACTTTCCTGCTTAGTTAATAACTCTTCTCTGTTTTAAATTTTTTAAGGAAATACTCGAAATAAGCACATCCAAATTTAAAATCAGTAACCCTTATAAGTGCTACTTAATATAAAAATATTTGTTATTTATTACCTTTCGTTTTTTGTGGACTCCATCCTGACCTCATACCAGGATGCGGGTTAACAAAAACACTTTCACCAGGTTGTACACCGGCCAGAACAGCCACATGAAAATTATCAACCTGATCACCTAACCTGACTAACCTCAACTCTGCCTGATTTTGACTATTAAGAACAAAGACGGCGGGCAAACTTCCCCGATGAACAATTGATGATGATGGGATTACCGGCATACTATTTATTGGTGTATTAAGATCTGGAATCATTACCTCGGCATACATGCCCGGGCCACCCGGTGCCCCTTCAGGTAAATCGAATTTCACAGTAACAGTATGTCTTTGCTTATCCGCAGTTGGATATATCTGTGCAACTCTCACATCAATATAAGTACTCCCAACATCCAGTTTTGCAGGAACAAGCGTTCCCACATCAATTGATGAAACGAGACGAGCCGGTACTTCAACCTCTAACTGAAGCACTCTTGTGTCGGAGTATTTAACAAGAGGCTGACCTCTTTGCACTGTATCTCCAGTTTCCGCTAACATTTCAACAATAACGCCTTCAAACGGGCTAATCGATCTTGCATCACGAAGATGTGTATCAATCTCATTAACTCTTGAGCGCATTGCCATGATATTACTTTTTGCTACGCTAACATTGTTTTCACTGGCATACATATCCAGATCACGATGTATCCAGGGGTTTAACTGAGTATTTGTGTATTCAAGATTAAATACCTGTTGTTTTACAGCAGGTTGAGAAACCGCTGCGGGAGGGGCTTGAGCTGGCGCATTGCCGCCCATCCCCATAAAGCGATCAAACATAGTTGGAAAGTAACCCATACCAGAACCCTGCGCTGGTGCAGCAGCTTGAGCTGCTGCTGGCGCTGGCATGGGACCATAGAGTTTATTTTTCTGATTGTTATAATCACGATAGGCCTGGGGAGCCCAATACTCTTTGGTATAATTAACTTTCGCGTTTCCTAGTGATGCTTCAGTTCTATATAAATTAGCAATAGCCTGCTCACGCTGAGCTAAGATATTGTCATGATTAAGCGCAACAAGTATTTGCCCTTCTTCAAACCAGTCACCCTCTTCACCAGCGATATAATCAACGCGGCCAGAAATTTGCGCTGTCATAATAATTTCTTTATCTGCTACTACGGTACCTCCAAGAACAACGTGTGCGCCTGTTTTTATATTAGAAACAGGCACAATTTGTGGAGTATTAATATTTTGCCCGAAATTTTTCTGATTACGCTGACTGTAATAAGCTGCAGGTGCCTGATTAACTTGTTGTATCTGTTGGTTCTGCACTACGGGTTGATTAAAAGAACGGGTTGAAAGATTTTGATAATAACCAGCATCAACTGCCTGAAGCGTTGATATCAACCATAGAGGAGATAAAAATAGAGCAAGCTTAATAATTTGTTTCATTTTCATTATAATCACATTCTGGGGCGAGTTAGTCGTTTCATAATTATTTACAAAACTCAATTTTTAAAATTATAGTTATTTGCATTTAAAAGGCGACCGGCTCAGCCATAAAAGCATGATGAACCAGCCTTTAATTGTTCTAACGCAACTTTTTATGAATTACTTTGGTTTTTTTCACGTTAAACCTTACCCATCACCCCAAAACTTTTAATAAAGGGTCCAGCCATACGCGGGTCTTTCACCATTGCGGCATAGTCTCCGACATTAAATTTTAACTTTTTAGTTGTGTATGCCATGCCAAGCCCCATCATTCCTGGTGGCTTTTTTGACCATTTTTGCCAGTTATCTTCAGTTGCTCGTAAATCCCAGTTTAGATCTTGACCATCGTACTCACCAGCTGAAACAACCTTTCCATTCTCAACACTAATAACACCAAGAGGTGCATCTTGGCCCTCAAAACCATAACCAATAACCGAATTAAAACTTATTTCACCTAGCGCATCAGCCAAACCCGGCTCATTATTCCAGATTTCACCGTAATGCTTCATCCACTCTTCATTAAACATACTCATTCGTCTTCTCCTTTTTTCATTTTTTAATAAGTATTAACTGGAATTGCAACATGTATGCCAACAACATAAGCTACTGTTTTTATTAACAATAAATATATATTAAGTATCTATAAAAATCTTGTTGCAACGCTTAAATACAGCAGGTATGAGCTAAGTTACTGATTTTATTGAAAGATGATATTTAAAATGTTGCAACACGTTGCAAAATGTTGCATTTGCACTATCTTTAGAAGTAAGTGGTAAATTCATAAGCCGATTAAAGAAGCGTACAAATGACAAAACCAACCAAATTCAATTTCGCCCCCCTTGCAAAAACGGTAATTCAACATATAGATGAAGGTATTATAGTTGCTGATCAGTTAGGAAAAATTCTATATTACAACTCTGCCGTTAAAAAATTATTAGGCATAAAAGAGGGTATTGAATTAAATAAGCTAAATGACATCGGTAAATTCAACTTACAGAAATCATTACTTCGCGCCGCTATTGACTCAGGCGAAGTTGATGCCGCAGGTAAACCGAGTGGAAACTTTGTTACATTTGAAGAACGAATAAAGCACACCGATACATACCGAGTAATTGAAATTACCAGCGGCTTAATATCAGAAGATGAATCAAATGATCGTAAACGATTGTTATTATTCAGGGATAAGACGGATTACCATCACATCCAGTCAGTACTCAACCCAAACGGCTCTAAGCTTTCAAGTAAAGACCCTCAAATGCTTGAGATAATTAATCGAATTCAACAAATTGCTCCCACTAATGCATTTACCTTATTACAAGGTGAGTCTGGCACAGGAAAAACTCAGTTGGCACGTTTAACTCATAATCAGAGCCAGCGTTCAAATGAAGCTTTTATAGAAGTTAACTGCGCAGCCATTCCAGAATCCTTACTCGAGTCAGAACTATTTGGTCATGTTAAAGGCGCTTTTACCGGTGCCAGCGCTGATCGTTTGGGCCGTTTCCAAAGTGCACATAATGGTACTTTGTTTCTCGATGAAGTAGGTGAAATCCCACTGCACTTACAGGCAAAGCTGTTACGGGCAATACAGGACCAGGAATTTGAAATGGTAGGTTCTGATAAAACAATAAAGGTTGATGCTCGCATCATCGCCGCTTCAAACAAAAATCTGCGTGACATGGTTGATAATGGAAAGTTTCGCGCTGACTTATATTATCGACTTGCAGTAATAGCAATAACCGTTCCTTCTCTACGAGATCGTCCCGGCGATATTCCTGTATTAATCGAGCACTTTTGCACACAACTACAAAACCGTGGTTATCCCGGCAATATGAAATGCAACCAGGACTCCATGAGAATGATGATGGATTACCCCTGGCCAGGTAATGTTCGAGAACTTGAAAATGCCGTTGAACACGGCATTATTTGCGCCAAAGATGGCATGGTATTCCCAGAAAGCTTACCTCAGGACATACGTGAATATTGTACTGATATAAAGGCCCATGCAAAAATATCAGATAATGAAGATAACACTATAAATGAAATACAAACGGCAATGAAAGAGTGCGATGGAAACAAAGCAGAAGCAGCTAAAATATTAGGTGTAAACAGAACGACTTTATGGCGCTGGATTCAAAAGTATAATATTTCTGTATAAATACATTTCACTGATCTTTAAAGATAATATACCTATAAAGCCAGATATGAAATTAATTAAGCAAAAATTACTACCTAAGGCTGCGGTTCATTATAAGTGTATATTTAATCTACACATTTGTTCACTTGCTTCGACCTAAGTTTACAAACTTACTTTAACCGTATTACTACCATTTTCTTTAGCAACGAATAGTCCCATGTCTGCTTTTCGCATTAATGACGATAAACTTTCATCAGGATCAGATACTATAGTTAGACCAATACTAACTGTGGTAGTAATTACATCATTCTGAAATTTCAATTTTATCTGAGCCGCCTTAGCCCTTATTTTTTCAGCAATTGATTTAGCATGTATTAAATCAGTTTCATCCTGCAAAATTATAAAACCCTCATTGCCGTAACGACCTAATACATCTCCTTCATTCAAGCAAGACATGATAGTTGTTGAAACAGTCTTAAACAATTTAGCACCCGCGTCTCTACCTTGCGAATCAGTTACTAATTCAAGATTATCTATTTCAACAATAAAAAGTGAACACTCTCGTGGCTTAGATAATTTTTCAAATACTGGCTTAACTTTAGAGACAAACTGCTCACGGGTAAAAAGCGTTAGCTTTGTAACTACTGCATCACTATTAAGACGTTTAATTTCATCTTGTAAACGCGCCTGCCGCAAAGCAATCATACTGTGAAACACAATACTTGATGCAAGTTTCACATCATGAGTATCAAACAACAACTCATCTCTAAATAAAGTGACAAGACCAACAACTTTTTGATTAGAAATAACAGGAACATCAAGTCTGTGTATTGGTTCAGTTACATTATCTGTAGCCGCACTTAAGTTTGACTGTGTACTTAAAATAGGCTCACGTAATGAAAATAACTCTTTTACTCTTTGGTTAGACCAGTTAAGTGATTTGACATGTAAATAATCATCATCACCATAAGTGGCAATTTTACGTATATTTTTATCCTGTAACATTCCAACAGCAGCTGCATCAAACTCCATTGCACCATGCAAAAAAGCTAACATGCGCTTGAATAACTGATCAACATCAGTGGTATTTTTTAACTCTCCATGCAACTCCCTAAGAATTAACTCCCAGTCATGGGTAATTGAAGACTCATTCAAAGGCAGCACATTTATGTCCAGCTCAGCTTTTATAACCTGCTCATCAGGCTGATGCGGTAAAACATCCTCACTTTCTGATGTTTCATACCTGGAATCCTGAAGAGCCTGATTAAAAGAATCAGAATTTGAATTAACACCTGAATATTCAACTTTACTCAAACTAATCACAGAAAACACTGCACTGGACAACAACAATAGCGTCGGAGCTAATAAATAAATTATTTCAGTATTTGTAAATAATATTAAAACAGCTATGAACGCAACTATAAAGGTCACAGACAGATAAATACTATATCTGAAATAACGTCCCAGCCAAAACGTAACAAAACACAAACCTATTAGATACACATTCTGAGACATACCTAAATACTGCGCCTCAACCACATCTTTTATAACACTGGAATTTAAATCATTAATAAAATTTAGATAGACTACATATGACCAGCTGAAAAAAACGAATGAAAACGCAAGAACCGGTGTGATTTTATTAAGATATATATGTTGAATTTTTGTTACTGAAAAAAACAGAACAATAAGAAATAGTACGGGCACAATTTGTGCAGCTATTTTGACATCAAAATAAACAGGAACAGAAAACAACCAGCTAGAACCAACAACTGAAGCACTTATTAAAATCAGTAACGCTAAACCCCGGTTTAAATCCTGATTAAGTTGCCATTTTGATTTTTTCGCATTATTACCCTGTAGAAACTTAAACAATGCCTGCTCCCTTAAATAACATCGTATTTAATTTATCATTTACTATTATTTTTATAAAAACACTTTTTATTAATTTTAAATTAACCTGACATTGTAAACTTACAATGCCTGGTTTTTACACTGTGCTATGTAGGCTATAAAGCCATAGAGAACTAAATTATAAGCTCAATCGAGTTATTAACCTTTTTTAGATTCTATCTGAAATTCAATTCTAGAAATAATTTCAGAAGGTTCATCTACATTCATAAAAATCGTATCAAAATTAGTTTTCATTTTGGCTGCAAATGCTCTTTTATCCGCTTCACCTAGTAACTGAGCTAGTGCATCCAGATTTTCACCACTGCCATTTGCAGCATCACGACGAATTGCAACATAACGTTTATTAACAAACTCATTCAAGGTTACATCAGGCGTAACCGCATCAGAAGTAGAACTGGTACTCGAAGATATCTCAGTAAAGGCTGAACAAGCAGGTAAGCCTGCTAAAAATGAAGAAGCTATTAGCACTTTGGTAAATTTATTCATAAATACTCTCTTAAATATACTGGATTATTTTAATACTATAGGACAATACTTATTATAGACTGTGACCTGTTATTTGTTTTTCATATCCTGTCCAATGGCTATTTTATTACCTTCAGGATCTTCTACAAAAAACTGCCTTACATGATACGCTGTGTCTTCTATTTGACCAACATTAATTCCCCTGGCGGTCATAAACTGGTGCTGAGCTGATATATCAGAGGTAAAGTAGTGTAAAACAACAGGGCTAGAATGTGCCAGAGACGGCATTTGTGTATTTTTTTGCAACATCAGATAAGTGTTATCTGATTTGATATAAGCCCATTGCAGGCCCGTATCGGTTTCGGTCTTATTAATAATAATATAACGTAATGCTTGCTGATAAAATTCCAGCATTTCCTCTATATGACTACATTGAATAACTGGAATAAGACCTTCAAAGTTCATTACCATTTCAGCAAAGCTGCACCCCAGGTAAAACCACCACCAAAAGCTTCTAACATGACGGTTTCACCTTCCTGAATACGGCCTTCCCTTACCGCTGTATCAAGTGCTAAAGGCACAGAAGCAGCTGATGTATTACCATGTTTATCAACAGTTACTACAACATGATCCGGGTTCAAACCTAATTTCTTACCCGTAGCATTGATAATTCGAATATTAGCCTGATGTGGAACCAGCCAGTCGATATCAGACTTTTGCATATTGTTTGCTGCTAGCGTCTCATCAACAATACGACCTAATGTATTAACCGCCATTTTGAAAACTTCATTGCCCTTCATAGTAATATGCGCGCCTTCTTCTCTAAAACGCTGCTGGTTTTTAGAAATACCATTAGGCACATTAAGTAAGTGCTCATAACTACCGTCAGCATGTAAATGAGAGGATAAAATACCCGGCTTATCACTGGCTTCTACAATAACTGCTCCGGCACCATCTCCAAATAAAACACAGGTTCCCCGGTCATTCCAGTCAAGTATTCTGGATAAGGTTTCAGCGCCAACGACTAAGGCGCATTTAGCACTTCCCGCTTTTATAAAGTTATCTGCAATACCCAGGGCATAAACAAAACCTGTGCATACGGCCTGAACATCAAATGCGCAGCAACCGTGAATATCTAACTTTTTCTGCAATAAACAGGCAACACTAGGAAACACCTGATCAGGTGTCGTTGTTGCAACAATAATAAGATCTATATCATCTTTAGTTTTACCGGCCGCTTCCATTGCTTTAATAGACGCTAATTCAGCTAAATCACAGGTTGTTTGATCATCCGCTGCAATATGTCGTTGCTTAATACCCGTACGATCCTGAATCCATTGATCAGTAGTATCAACAATTTTTTCAATGTCCGCATTCGTCATAATGCGTTCAGGTAGATAACTTCCGGTTCCAGTAATGCGCGCGTATTTCAATATAATTGCTCTTTAAAATAGATAAATACAAACAGGGGTCAGCCCTGCATATTTGTAGCCCTGCAAAAGCTTATTTTTCTAATAATGCACCGAGATGGCTTTCAATGCATTGAGGTACTGATTTTTCAGCTTCTAATATAGCCACATCAATGGCTTTGCTAAATGCATATTCATCAGCGCCACCGTGACTCTTGATAACAATCTGTTTTAAGCCTAACAGACTCGCTCCATTATAACGCCTGTGATCAACACGCTTTTTAAATGCTTTTAGAACAGGTAATGCAATTAAGCCTATAATTTTGGTGAGTATATTGCGATTAAACTCTTCCCGAATAAACTGACCAAACATCTTGGCAACGCCTTCTGAGCTTTTAAGCGAAACATTACCGACGAAACCATCACAGACTACCACATCTACAGATCCATTGAAGATATCATCACCCTCTACAAACCCGATATAGTTAAGATTACTATTCTGCAACAATGGCTCTGCTGCTTTCACCTGCGCATTACCTTTCATGGCCTCTGAACCGATGTTCAATAAACCTACTCGAGGATTTCCGACATTATCCACCGCTGAAGCCGTGACAGAGCCCATCACAGCAAACTGAAATAGATTCTCGGCAGCAGAATCAACATTTGCTCCGAGATCCATCATATGGGTATGCCCTGTCATATTGGGCAATGTAGTCATAATGGCAGGCCTGTCTATGCCGCTAAGGGTTTTTAAAACGAACTTTGCTGTCGCCATCAAAGCACCGGTATTACCCGCACTGACAGCTGCTGAAGCTGCGCCCTCATGAACCAGATTAATAGCCACTCTCATTGAAGAGTCTTTCTTTTTTCTAAGCGCTAACGCAGGCGCCTCATCCATTGCAACAATTTCAGAGGCATGTTTAACAACTAATCTGTCTGATTCACTCAAATTAAGGCGAGATAACTCATGCTTAATTTTATCTTCAAGACCAACAAGGATGAGTTTAACATCATGACGTTGCTTAAGAATACGAGCTGCAGCTGCAACAGTGACTTCTGGGCCAATGTCTCCACCCATGGCATCAATAGCAATAATAGGTGTTTCAGGCATATAGTCTCTAATATAAATGATTTGAAATCGTTAAAGCCAGGTAAGACAGGCCAAACGTTGCATAATTTTATGCGAGTAACTCTGCGTAAACTGATTCGAATGGTCAGTTTTTACACGTGTGTATTAACACGTATAAATTACATATCCCGGAGATATTCCCCGGGGATATGTACAACTATATATTAGCTTTCGCTAGAACTAGCTGCGATCTTGCGGCCTTTAAAGTAACCATCTGGGCTTACATGGTGACGCAGGTGAGTTTCACCAGTAGTCTGCTCTACAGACAATGCAGCACTTGTTAGTGCATCATGTGAACGACGCATGCCACGCTTAGAACGTGTTTTACGGCTTTTTTGTACTGCCATTTCAATCTCCAAAAAATTAAGTAGCATTATAATTGCTACATAAAACAATTACTTAAATTATATTCTTAAAGTAGATCCTTGAGTACGGAAAACGGATTTTCCTTCTTTTCAGATTCCTCTACTTCATTCTGTTGTTCTGATTCCTGCTGTTGCAAATAATCAGAACAATCGAATTCGTGCATGGCTACCAGAGGCAGCCCTAATAATAACTCTTCTTCCAGCATATCTGGCAGATGGTTACTATCGGTTTCTATCAGATAAGGCTCAGCATCATCTGGTAGTTTTTCCATTTGCGCTTCATTAATCACCAGTCCCAGTTTAAACCTGATATCAACAGGATATGCCATCGGGTGCATACAGCGTTGACACCTCAATTGAAGCTCAGTTGTTATATGACCGTGAATAAACGGCACAGGACCAACTCTTTCAAACTTAAGCTCAACTGCTATATCACCTTCATCAGACAATAAAGACTCTGACAAACGTTTTAACTGCTTTATAGGCAGTTTTCCCTGAATTTCGAAGCCAATTTTGGCTTTTTGCGCGAAGTTCAGATGGACAGGTAATGTCTGGTTCATAATAATCGCGCGATTCTATATGTAAATCGCCTCGCTGTCAAAGAAATTCCCTTTATATTCAAGCATTTCCACTTATTTTAAAAGTTGATGTCAATTTCTTCAGGCGGCCTACTTGAACTAAAAGTTGAGTTAATAATATTCAGCGGCATTTTACATCAAATACACAGTATAAATACCACTATATAGCCTCTTATTTAACTATTAACATTTAAAAAGAAAGGGTAATATTCCACGCATTATTAATTCAAAGAAAATCATTAAATATGAAACTTGTTTTAGCCTCAAGCTCCCCATTTCGTAAAGCCTTGCTTGAAAAACTACACCTGCAATTTGAAACAGATTCACCTGATATAGATGAAACGCCTTTAGTAAATGAGTCAATCGAATCGATGGTCAAACGGCTATCTGAAAGCAAAGCCAGAGCGCTAATAGAAACCCATCCCGACTCACTCATTATCGGCTCAGATCAGAGTGCGACTCTTAATGGTCATGTTTTAGATAAACCCGGTAATTACGATGTTGCTTTTGAGCAACTAAAAGCAGCCTCATGTCAAAGCATAACCTTTTATACCGGTTTATGTTTATTAAATAGTCGCACAGGTAAAGCACAAACAGTTTGTGAGCCGTTTATAGTTAAGTTTCGAGACTTAACAGATAACGAAATCGAAAACTATCTTAAAACAGAAGAGCCTTATAACTGTGCCGGTAGTTTTAAATCAGAAGCGTTAGGTATCAGTCTGTTTGAAAGTATGCAGGGAACCGACCCTAATACTTTGATAGGACTACCCCTTATTCAGTTATGCCGAATGTTAAAGGAAAACGGACAGCCTGTTATATAAAGAAATTATAGGTAGGCTGGCTATACCCCTCTGATAACCTGCTACACTTAGAATCACCTCTATAACAATAATAAAAGTTAAATTTTTATCAAATGAGCTCACAACATCCTCTCTGGCAAAACCTTTTTCGACATAAAGAAGACCGCACCTCAGAAGTAACAGAGATGTGGATGTCGACTCCCCTATTCGATAAAATCACTAAACGAGAATGCAGAGACCTTGTTAAAACAATGCACCCTCGACATTACAAAAAGGGAGAAATGGTTTTTAACAGTGGTGATATTGGTGCCAGTATTGTTCTCATTCGAAGTGGTGGCATAGAAATTAAAGCCGCTGAAAAATTATTAGCCGAACTATCAGCAGGTGATTTTTTTGGTGAAGTAGCACTCATCATTGATGAACCTCGCACTGCAGACGCCATTGCCTGTGAAGACTCGGAATTAATATTCTTTTTGCGTTCCGATCTGGAAGAATGGGTAAAACGATCTCCCAAGAGCGGCGCCCAGTTTATGTTAAATATCTCAACCGTATTAGCAGCAAGACTACGCCATACGAATATTTTGCTTTCACTACAAAATAACTAATACAAATGATACAGACGCTAATTCAACATCCACTTAGTAAAACATTATTTGTTTTTAGTCTTATCAGTACAGTAGTTGCATTACTGGCCATATTGCTGGCGCCATTACTTATCCCCATTATCATCTCTTTTGCTTTGTATGCATTACTTGAACCCATATCAGAAGTATTTGAACGCCATGGCTTATCTCGTAACGCATCATCACTTAGTGTTCTATTAATCCTGGTCGCAGTGGGTAGCTTAGGTATTTCATTATTATTACCACACTTATCAGTACAACTTTCATCACTTCAATCACAACTCCCCATAGTCTGGCAAACCATTACCACTATGGGTTACGACTTTAGCCAACACATCGTTTCATCACTGGGATTAGAAACGCAGTCTAGTGGCTTAACACAACACTTTTTTAACCAGGCAAATGACTGGGGGAAAATGGCATTAATTGAAGGCTCAAATATGATTATTAGTCTTTCTGTTTTATTAGTGCTGGTACCTATATTTACATTCTTTCTTATTCGAGATTTTAGAAATTTCAGAAACAACTTACTCGATAAGCTACCCAATTCAAGCTTTGAAATGGGCTGGTTAATATATTATCGGGTTGCTCACCAGCTTCAGGAATATATACGCGGCATAATGATTCAGTCAGGCATTATGAGTGTTGTCACAACACTGGGCTTTTTCGCTATCGGTTTAGACTCGCCCTTTTTATTAGGCTTAGTCGCTGGTGTACTTAACTTAATTCCATATGTAGGCCCATTACTGGCAACCGTACTTCCTGTTTTACTGGCTCTGGGTCATGTACCCGTTGAGTTATGGCTTGTAGGCGCAGCAGTATCCGTCATATTAATCGCACAAATAATTGATAATGTAATCGTTATTCCGGCCGTAATAGCCAATGCAGTTAATTTGCATCCATTAGTCGTTATAGTCGGCATAATTGTCTTCGGTAATTTATTTGGTTTTATAGGTATGGTTGTTGCTATACCGGTTATATCAACAATGAATATAATTTTTTGCGGATTACATCAGGGGATTAAAACAAGATTTGATCTGAAACTAAAAAATCAGGTTATAGAATAAAACTATAACGAAAAGCGATATTTACTTTTTACTGGTAATACTCATGGTATTACCCTCTTTTTCAACTTTCATTCTATTTAAAAACGTCATTCCAAGCAGAATCTGTCTCGGGTAATCACCGTCTATAACCATACCCCGTACGTTATGCTCAAGCAACTCACCCAGACGCACAGTTTTAAGCTGTATAGACCATGCTTTGGCAAGACCTGAAGCAGTACTCGCCTGTGTCGGAGTACCTTCCAGTCGATATTGAATACCTAGTCTACGAGCATCTTTTGCACTCATTGCAACAGTACTAGCGCCTGTATCAACAAGAAACTTTACAGTATGACCGTTAATACTTCCAAAACTTCTAAACATACCGTAATTATCGATAATAACTCTTTCTGTTATCAATTCACGAGGTCTGAAACTTGTACTTACCGTTGTTCCCATTTGGTAATTTTTCTTTTCACCATTTACTTCAAGCACCGCGGTATTAGTTGTCGAAGATATAAGTTTGACGCCCTGTGCATGCCCACCTGTTTTTAAAGTTGTTCTGTTACCATCAATTAACAATACAACCATTCCCGGCATTAAAGCCTGTACCTCAATCTTATCGACAGCATTAACTTGCAATGAAAACAACAAAAGAGAAATAATGACCGTGTGATTAAATAGCTTCATAAATTAAATTATATCAAACAAAATAAAGTATAGCGTGCAGACAGACCAGTGCAAAAATACCCGCCAGAACATCATCCAGCATGATACCCAGGCCTCCCTGACAGTTTTTATCTAACCAGGAAATTGGCCAGGGTTTTAATATATCAAAAATCCTAAACAGCACAAAACCGATTAATACCCAAAGCCAGTCAAAGGGTACTGCCATCATAGTTATGAAGTATCCCGCGATTTCATCAATAACGATTCCAGAATGATCGTGTACGCCTAAGGCTTTACTTGTATAACTACAGGCATAAATACCCGCAACAGTTACCACACAGGTAATAAGAAAATACATCCAGAAATCCAGATGGCTTATAACAAAATATAAGGGAATAGCGGCTATAGTTCCGAATGTACCTGGTGCTTTAGGCAACAGTCCAGAACCAAAACCAACTGATATAAAATGTATTGGATTTTTCAAATAAGAAACGGGGATTTTTTTAGTGCTTTTCATTTTAAAAATGGTTGTATCCTGTTTTCTCAAAGTTTAATAAATTATCTTCATACATACATTGAACATCCGTGCCTGAGACAATTTTTCCTATACAGGTTATTTTAATATTATTTGATTCTATTAAACTTTGCATTTCAATAATTTGTTCTTCAGGGCAGGTAAAACATAGCTCGTAATCATCACCTGCTGATAGAATAGTTTGCCAGTCAGGTTCATTGCCATAGAAAGCTAGCAAGGCCTCAGAAACGGGTATTTTTTCTAAATCCAATATTGCACCAACTCCGCTGGCCTTACAAACATGATTTAAGTCTGCTTTTAAACCATCTGAGATATCAATTGCAGCAATTGGAAATGCCGTCAATAATTTTCCTGCTAAAACCTGTGGATAAGGCCGGTTTAAACGATCAACACAGTAGTTTTTATGCTTATCAGTAAAGCATTTTTTCGTAGTAATTTCATTTAAAATAACATCAAGAGCAATACTCGCATCACCAATATTTCCTGTTACAAAAATGCTATCGCCCACTTTTGCATTTGATCGTCTTAGAGCAGTATCGGCATCTAAAAACCCCGTGACATTAACCGTAATACTTAATGCCCCCTGAGTTGTATCTCCACCTATGAGCGCCACATTAAACTGCTCTGCCAGCTCATTAAAACCTCGCATAAAGGCATCTAACCAGTTTGTATTTGAATCCGGAAGACTAATTGCCAGACTGACCCAAGCAGGTTCCGCACCCATTGCTGCCAGATCACTTAAATTAACTGCCAGTGCTTTATACGCTATATCTTCAGCTGAAGTGGTTAACGGAAAATGCACACCACTAATTAGTGTATCGGTTGATACGGCAAGTATTTTACCGGGCGGTGGTGAAAGCATTGCACAATCATCACCTATACCAAGTAAAACATCATCACGTTTAACTTTAGTGTTTTTAAAAAATTGATTGATGAGATCAAATTCTGACACAGATAAATGTCTCTCTACACTTCTGCTCGCATATGAGGGAATAAAATAACATCTCGTATAGAAGGCGAGTCAGTTAACAACATTACCAACCTGTCTATACCGATACCTTCTCCGGCGGTAGGTGGCAAACCATGCTCTAATGCACGAATATAATCAGCATCGTAATGCATAGCCTCATTATCACCCGCATCTTTTTCAGCTACTTGCTGCTTAAAACGCTCCGCCTGATCTTCAGCGTCATTTAACTCGGAGAAACCATTAGCAATTTCACGTCCGCCTACAAAAAATTCAAATCGATCAGTAATAAAATCATTATTATCATTACGTCGTGCTAACGGAGAAACTTCTGTCGGATACTCAGTAATAAATGTTGGATCCATTAATCGATGTTCAACTGTCTTTTCGAAAATTTCAATTTGAATTTTACCCAGACCAAAAATATCTTTTAATGGAATTTCCAGCTTTTCAGCAACTTTACGTGCCGAATCAATATTATCAATATCACCTGAGGTTAATTCTGAATTGTATTTAAGAATAGAATCAAATACAGATAAACGCGTAAATTTACTGCCAAAGTCATACACATCACCCTGATAGTCAATTTTAACTTTACCAACAACATCTTTGGCAAGGCCGTGCAACAGTGCTTCAGTAATATCCATTAAATCATTGTAATCTGCATATGACTGATAAAACTCAAGCATTGTAAATTCAGGATTATGTCGGGTAGAAACACCTTCATTTCTAAAGTTGCGATTAATTTCAAAAACTTTTTCAAAACCACCTACAACCAGTCGTTTCAAATAAAGCTCTGGAGCGATGCGCATAAACATCGGCATATCTAACGCATTATGGTGCGTTTCAAATGGACGTGCTGTCGCACCTCCCGGTATACCTTGTAACATAGGGGTTTCAACATCCATATATCCACGGTCTTCAAAAAACCGTCGAATATAGGTTACAATTTTAGAACGCATGTGAAATGTTTCACGCACTTCTTCATTCATAATCAAATCAACATAACGCTGACGATAACGTGTTTCCTGATCAGACAAACCATGAAATTTTTCTGGCAAGGGACGTAATGACTTCGTCAATAACTGAATACCTGTTAATTTAACTGAGAGTTCATCCGTTTTGGTTTTAAACAAAACACCTTCAGCACCGACAATATCGCCGATGTCCCATTTTTTGAAACCATCGTTATACAAACCTTCAGGCAATGCATCACGCTGTAAAAACAACTGAACCCTGCCTGACATATCCTGTAATTGTGCAAAACTGGCTTTACCCATTATGCGTTTTGCCATCATTCGTCCGGCCACTTTCACCGTGACGTTTAGCTCTTCTAGTTCTTCTTTCGTTTTTTCATCAAATTCAGCATGAAGCTCAGCGGCCAGACTGTCTCGACGAAAATCATTTGGAAAAGCGTTACCATTGTCACGCATTACTGATAGCTTTTCTCGACGTTGAGCAATCAGTTTATTTTCGTCTACCTGTATTTCTTCTGTTTTATTTTCGTCAGTCATAATCTTTTGTTTATCTACAGTAAATTTAATGAATTAAAATAATGTTATTTACAAACCTGATTTTAAACTAGCCTCGATAAACATATCGATACCACCATCTAAAACAGCCTGTGTATTACCTGTTTCTACATTTGTACGTAAGTCTTTTATTCTGGATGAGTCGAGCACATATGAACGTATCTGGCTACCCCACCCAATATCCGACTTATTATCTTCAACTACTTGCTGATCACCACTACGTTTTTGTAACTCAAGCTCATATAGTTTAGCTTTAAGCTGCTTCATTGCACTGGCTTTATTTTTATGTTGCGATCGATCATTCTGGCACTGCACAACGACATTTGTAGGTAAGTGAGTTATACGCACGGCTGACTCTGTTTTGTTTACATGCTGTCCACCTGCGCCAGATGCCCGGTAAACATCAATACGTAAATCTGCCGGATTAATTTCAATATCTATATCGTCATCAACTTCAGGGGAAACGAATACAGCAGCAAATGAAGTGTGTCTGCGACTACCAGAATCGAAGGGAGATTTTCTGACCAGTCGGTGCACGCCAGTTTCTGTGCGCAGCCAACCATAGGCGTATTCACCCTGAAAGCTAATGGTTGCACCTTTAATGCCAGCAACATCTCCGGCGGTTACTTCCATTAATTCAGTTTTAAAACCATGGGCTTCACCCCAACGTAAATACATACGCAAAATCATTTCAGCCCAGTCCTGAGCTTCTGTTCCACCGGAACCAGACTGTATATCTAAAAATGCATTTGCAGCATCCATTTCACCTGAAAACATACGTCGAAATTCGAGCTCTTCAATCTGTTTTTCCATTATAGACAGATCATCTGCTACTGACTGAACACCTTCATCGTCATTCTCATCAACTGACATCTCAAGCAGCTCAGCTGCATCAGACAGACCGTTATCTAAATTAACAATGGTAAGTACAATAGCCTCAAGACGAGACCGCTCTTTACCGAGTTGCTGTGCACGCGCCTGATCATTCCACACATCAGGCTGCTCAAGTTCACGATTTATTTCATCTAACTCTTCTTTACGGGTATCGAAGTCAAAGATACCCCCGAAGATCGTCGCGGCGAGATGATAGGTCGGTAATCAGGTTTTGAATAGGGTTTATTTCTAACATAAATCCGGTTTATTTTAGCTACAAGTAAAGCGCGCTATATTACCTTATATTGGCAGTTGCATCTACACAGTGATTAAGACGCTAATTGACAGATTAAACTGATATGAAGTAACTCAGGTTCTATGCTAAGAAATACAGCACAAACATACTTTTAGTTATTCTTTGACTGCTCGCCTTTTTTCTTTGCCACATCATTACGTAAATACACAGGTAAAGCCTGCGATGCATTAACGGCCTCCCCACGCTTAAAGGCATCAGCCGCCAATTTTACTATACTGGAAGAATGGGGTAATTCGTCACCATAAATGTCTGTTATCTGGTCACCTGTAATACTTGTAAGTGCTTCTTTATAGGTAGACCAGCCACTACCTGTACCACACCAGCTTTTGGATAAGTCACCTGTCAAAACAACAGACTCAGCTGATGTCACACACTCCTCTGATGATAAACCCATTATGTTGTTTTCATCTTTTACATAACAGGCCCAGTATATTTCCCCCATACGTGCATCAATAGTCGCTAGCACATGCTCGTGTTGATGGTTGTCATAAGCCTGTTGAGCCAGAGCAGCTAAAGTAGAAACAGGCACAACAGGAAGGTCGCTGGCAAAAGCTAAGCCCTGAATGATTCCCGTCGCAATACGCACGCCTGTAAACGAACCTGGACCGCGACCAAACGCGAGCGCATCTAATTGTCCGACCTTAAGTTCGGATTGTTCCAGCAAAATCTCAATCATATTCAAAATAAGCTGTGTATGCTCTCTGGGTGCCACCTGAAACTGTTCAGTAATCACGCCATCGATATACAATGCAGCTGAACAGGCTTCGGTAGCTGTATCTATTGCCAGAATTTTCATAACTCAGTCACTCTTACTCATCGACCCAGGATTGATAAAACGCCTGAACATCTTCTAATCTATTGCTTTGCGGCATATCCGGCAGGCTTTCGATAAAGGTTTTACCATAGCGCTTTGTCTTGAGACGGTTGTCTCCAATCATCAGTACACCGTAGTCTTTCATATCACGAATTAATCGGCCCGCACCCTGCTTTAATGCAATAACAGCCTGGGGTAATTGATAGTCCATAAAAGGGTTACCACCCTGTTTACGAATACCTTCAAGACGTGCCTGCATAACTGGGTCACCAGGTGAAGCAAAAGGCAGTTTATCAATAATAACGCAAGACAAAGCCTCTCCCCTTACATCAACACCTTCCCAGAAACTGCTGGTGCCCAGTAGAACTGCATTACCTAACTCACGAAACTTTTCTAGCAGCTGATGCTTGGGCAAACTCCCCTGAATTAATATTGGGTAATCAACTTTTCTCTGTAATAATTTAGCAGCCTCATTAAGCGCACGGTAACTGGTAAACAATAAAAAAGCGCGCCCTTTGCTTGCTTCTAACACAGGTATTGCCTGTTGAATTAATTTTTCTGTGTAATCAAAACTTGATGCTTCAGGCAAGTTATCCGGTAGAAATAATAATGATTGCTGTTGATAATCAAACGGGCTGTTCCAGTTACCCTTTTCATATTCATCAAGTCCCAAACGCTTTGCGAAATGATCAAAGTCATGACCTACTTCCAGTGTCGCAGATGTAAAAATCCAGCTACCGGGTAACGCATCACGTTGCTGCTTAAATAAAGCCGCAATATCAATTGGTGTGGAGTGTAATACAAATCCTTTACTGAAAGTTTCATACCAGTAAATAGACGTTAACTCATCTGCAGACTCTTCACCATAGGCTTTGAAACTTTGATATAACTCCAGACACCTGACTGCACATTGCTCTAAACCTTTGCCTCTTTCTGCAACATCCTGCAATATTTCTGTAAGATCCTGAAAGTGATTTAATAAGTTTTCTCTGGCTTTTTGTAAGGCGGGTTTATATTTTATTTTTGCCCAGCCATCACGCTGATTATCGACACCTAAGTCTAATCTAAACTGGGCCATACTGGTTTTTAATTCATCACAGGCATCGCGAATTTCACTTATTTCAGGCGCATCTTTAACCTGCTCGGCAATACAGTCATTAATTAAATTATTTATTTGTCGACTGCTACACCCCTTACCAAAAAATCGAGAAGCCACTTCTGGTAATTGATGCGCTTCATCAATAATAAACGTATCTGCTGCCGGTAATAACTCACCAAAACCTTCTTCTTTTATTGCCATATCGGCCAATAATAAATGATGATTTACAACTACAATGTCAGCCTCCTGAGCATCACGTCTCGCTTTAACCACAAAACAATCTGACCAGTCTAAGCACTCACTACCTAGACAATTATCTGAAGTCGAGGTTACGATGGGCCATACCCGCGCGTCTTCAGATATTTCTGACATCTCAGCCCGATCACCACACACTGTCGATTTAGACCACTGGCGTATTCTTGCCAAGTGATCTTGTGTCTCACGAGTTAAGTATGATTGTTGATGCGCTATATCAAGGCGATATTTACACAGATAATTTGCACGACCTTTTAATAGCGAACAAGGTAAATCTACTTTTAACGCTTTTTTAACCAGTGGAATATCTGAATGAAACAACTGGTCCTGCAAATGACGTGTTCCGGTAGAAATGATTACTTTTTTATTAGATGTAATAGCCGGAACCAGATAGGCAAATGTTTTTCCAATCCCCGTACCAGCTTCGGCAATTAACACCTGCTTATTTGTTATCACTTTTTCAATGGCTGAACTCAGAGCCTGTTGACCAGAGCGTGAGGTAAAGCCGTCAAGTGTATCCGCAAAAACACCTTGCTCACTTAATAAATCTGAAGACTTACTCAATGCATTTGTTCCTTTTGAATAACACTAGAAGCTTCACTGGAACCTGGCCTTATTATTTTATTATTAAATTTTCGTAATGAATCGTTATTCTTAATAACACTGTTAGATCTTTTTGCATGTTGTCGTGCCTGTTCAAGTTTGCCCTGCTTTAAATAAACCTGGGCCATACGAGACCAGACTTCAGCATAACGCGGGTTAATACGCACAGCTCTTTCCAGCGTTGCGAGTGCGCCAGCAAAGTCGTTATTTAAATACTGCTTATCAGACTGGGAGATTAATGATTTAATTACATCCGGTAACTGTGCACTATCTGCAACGGGCAAAACTCCAGCTGAGGGTTTATCAACCAGCAGCTGAGGTGTACAGGCGGTGAACAGAAATAAAGATAACAGCAGAAAAAGTAACTGCTTGTTTGGCACTATTTGAAGAAACGTTTTATTTGATCGATAATTCCGACGGACTTGCATTCTGCTTTCTCTGTTGGTTCAGACCCCTGAATAAAGGGTAATTCTACCGCACCCAGACAATTTTTATTAGATAATCCACCACTTTCAGCATCAATCCAGACATTATTAACCCCCGTTGGCGGAATCATTTCAAGAGAATCCACTTTTATATGACTAAAAAGATCAGACCATAACCTGAGCGCACCTGAAGAGCCAGTTAGACCCATGCTCGCATTATCATCACGGCCAATCCAGGCGACAGCTAGTTGATTATCTGAAAAGCCAGCAAACCAGCTATCGCGTAAATCATCAGTGGTCCCTGTTTTACCTGCTAAAGATTGTGGAAATAAATTTGCTAGCGACTTAGCGGTACCGGTTTGCGTAACCTGATGTAAAACATGATTGACAAGATAAATTGATTTTTCATCTATGGTTTTCTCAGATTCCAGAGGGTAACGTTTAAGGGGTTGACCATCTTTATTTAATACCTCACGAATCACTTTTAAAGGCACATTAAAGCCACTAGCCGCAAATGTTTGATACATATTTGCCACATCAAATGGTGAAAGACTAAAAGCACCTAAGGTCATTGACGGATAAGCAGGTATCTCCCTTTTTACACCCAGATTATGAAGTGTATCTGATATATCCGGTAAACCAATATCCAGACCTAACCTCACAGTAGGTACATTGCGGGATTTATTTAAGGCCTCAAAGAGTAAAATATCACCGGAAAACTTTTTATCATAGTTTTGAGGTGACCAAAGTTTGTCTTTAGATGTTTTTATACGCAATGGACTATCATCAAGCTGACTTGCCAGAGTATATCGCTGAGGTTGTTGTAATGCTGTCAAATAGATAGCCGGTTTAATTAAAGAACCAATCTGGCGTACCGCATCAAGTGAGCGATTAAAACCAGGGAAAGACGGTTTTCGATCAGACACCATCGCCTGTATTTCACCTTGCTGGCTAGATGCCACTATCAATGATGTCTGTAGGTTTTCTGCCTGGTTATAACTTTTTTCCAGACGAGATATTACTCGCTTAACACTCGCTTCAGCTTGTGACTGAATAAACGGATCAATACTCGTAAAAATTTTTAATCCCGAAGACTTTAAATCATCTTCATTGTAATCCCGTTTTAATTGTCTTTTAACCAGGTCAACCAATGCGGGAAAACGGTTAGCTGAAAATCTTGGTTTTTTCGCCAGACCCAACTCTAATGATTTATACTTATTTAATTGAGCCTGACTTAATGCTCCGCGCTCATGCATTAACTTTAAAACCTGATCACGCCTCGCTTTAGCACGTTCAGGGTGCTTTCTTGGCTCATACCATGAAGGCCCTTTAACCAGACCAACCAATAATGCCATTTGATCCCGGCGCAGCTTTCTTAATGAATTGGCGAAATAGTACTGGCTTGCCAGTTCAAAACCGTGAATTTGTTGAGCCCCGTTTTGCCCAAGATAAACTTCATTAATATAGGTTTCAAGAATCACTGATTTGTCGTAACTGATCTCTAACAAAATAGCCATCAACGCTTCATTTATTTTTCTGCTCAGTGTTCTTTCCGGAGATAAAAATAAATTCTTAACCAGCTGCTGCGTTAAAGTACTACCACCTTGCACCGTCCCACCTGCCATTAAATTTGCCAGCATGGCTCTAACTATTGATCGAGGGTCAACACCCCAGTGCTCATAAAATCGTCTGTCTTCAACCGCAAGCAGAGCCAGTACCAGATCATCGGGAACCTCGTCCAGTTTAATTAACTGCCTTTCTTCTTTCGTTGATGGATATATCCCCGCAAATTTTACGGGCTCCATTCTGAAAATGGGTAGTGTTTTATCTGAATACAATTCATGTAATATACTAATTTTATTATCATAAATACTTAATCGAATACCCTGTGATTTTTGCTCTCCATCCCAGTAAGTAAAATTCCGACTAATGATTTCAAAATGCGATTCATTAAGAACACGAAATTGCCCCGGTTTAATTGGCCTGTTCTGAACCCTGATAAATTCAGTTTGCTTTAACTCAGAAATTAACTGTTTAACCGTTATATGCTTGCCCTGATAAAGTTCAAGCGGACGCGCATAGACATGGGAAGGCAGAGACCAGATACGCCCAGACATTTTCTCTGTTATTTGAATATTCAAATAAAACAGATAACTGGAAAAAAAGAGCACAAACGCGATTAAACCTAGTAATGAATACCTATTAAATAAAAATCTAAGCCGTCCTGACGGTTTTTTTACTACTTTCTTTTTTACTACCTTCCTTATTGAAGGTTTTTTACGAGCTTTAGATTTTGGTTTCGTCATAAGGTTATAAGTTACAGCAATATAAATACAAATTAATAATGATCGCTATAACAAGTAGCAATCAAAAGACCAGTTTCAAGTTTATATATCATCAGATAAACAGCAAGGAATTAGCTCTCAAACACGGCATACTGATTAAATAACAGTTTACATAGCATTATTTATCGCTTTGCGATTATGCTTAAAGACAATATTTTTACCCACAAAAAAAGGGTATCAAATAGATACCCTTTCCATTATTGAATTATAACAGTTGTTATCGGCAGGTTGAAAGGAACCTTGCTGACTTTCCTTTGCAGGGATCGGATTCAAAGGTTTCCGGTTTTTTGATATCTTTCGATTTTGTTGAAGCTTGCGCTTTAGCCTTGCGTGCTTTCTCAGCTTCCATCGCTTTTCTGTCTCTTTCTAACTGCGCTTTCTGACTCGCTAGCGCTTTACGCTCATCATCAATACGTTTACGTTGCTCAGATGTTTTTCTGTTTTCTGCATCCTGACTTGATTTACGCTTTGCCGCTGCTGCTTTACGTTTTTTCTCATCTTCTTTTTTCTTATTAGCTTTCAGACGATCTTCTTCTGCTTTACGCTTCTTAGCATCTGCCAATGCCGTCGCACGCTTTTTAGCTTCTCTTTCTCTGATACGTGCTAATTCTTCTTCTACTGCTATAGCCTCATGCTCAGCCTCAGGAATACCATTAAAGGTAGCTTTATTTAACCAGGTTAAAGCATTGTTAAGGCTTTTAGGAACACCTATACCAGTGGCATACATTTTTCCAAGAAAATATTGCGCATTGGCATTACCAGAAGCAGACTCCTGACGAAGCACACCCAGCTGGGTTTTAGTAAAATCATTCAGACCGTTAGATTTTATTTCTAGATAAAGTAGTTTGTAACTTGATTTCTTATGCCCCTGAGCCGCTGCTTTCTCAAACCATGACAAGGCAACTTGTGCATCTTTATTCACACCAGTACCTAGCTCATACATTTCACCCACTTTATATTGCGCTTCCGGGTTACCCTGCTCAGCCAGTTTTATCTGAAAACGAAATACACCCGCAGATACATCTGAAAAATAAACAGCTGGCTCAGCATTAGCGCTGACAGGCACTAACAAAGCCAGTGTTAAACCGATTTTAAAGATATTGCTCAATATATTTCGCATAATCACATTGTCCACAAACAATTTAAAATCCTTTTTGTGAAAAGCTCTCCATAATTATTATGGAGAGCAATACTTATTTGTTTTATTTTTTAATAAGATGATATTTAGAAAATAACATCTACAGCTGCACTGATCAGGGTGCCACTATCACCATCTACAAAATCAGCTGGTAATGAACCTAAAGCAAATAGACCGGCACTTCCAGTACTTCGATCTGGTTCAATAGATTGAACTTCAAACTTAAAGGCGGCACTATCATTAATTTCATATCGAACACCTAATGTAAGTGAATCTTGCGTTACTCCTGGGGCTCCACCTGTTACTGGTTCAGCTTCAGAGTTAGCAATAGTTAAATGCGGTAAAAAGTTCCCCATTCGATAACCAACGGTTACATACCAGGCATCCTGATCAGGAAACAGGGCATCCAAGGGAGCACTTGCACCTGGGCCAGATTCATCTTCAATATCACGCGTTACATATTCTGCGTATGCAACAAAGTTATTAACATCGGTAGACAGGCCAAAACTGGTTAAGGTCGCCGTACCCTCTGAGCCGAATGGAATTGGAAAACCTGTGGTTGTATTTACAACACCTGTTGCTCCAGAGACACCAACATCTGTAGTCAGAAAACTTACCTGAGCTGTGAATGAACGTGATGCCAATTGAAGCGCAGCACCATAAAAGTTCGAAGCATCAAACGTTAAACCCGGCTGGTTAGGCACACCTTCAGAGTTAGACCCCAAATAAGGCTGAATAGTTAAACCCATTCCACCCACATCCATTTGTATTAAAGCTTCAAACCCGTTAATCGTGTTAATTGGGTTATTTCGATAAACTTCCTGAGGTGGGCGAATCCAGGGATAGGCATAACCCACTTCAATATAATCTGATATCAAAAATACCGGCTCTTTAACTTTACCGCCACGTAAACTGATCGTATCGTTAAGAATCCAGTCGAGGTATGCCCACTCAACATCCAGATCAAAGTTTTCATCTGAACCTGCCGCTAGTATCTGAGATACAACCTGCATGTTTTCTGATACATCTGCTGTTACTTGTAAACCAAACTTTGAATCATTATCAAAACGAATATCATCTGTAATCGTATCCAGGTATGTAGCATCTTCCTGATCATGCAATGAAAAACCCGCTGTTAAAAAACCATCCCATTCTAGGGCATTAGCCTGTTGTGAAAAGCTTAAAGCCGCCGCTATGGCAACCGGAACTATTGCTCTTTTCATTCTATAGCCTCGTTATTTGTTATTTATATTTATACTAAACTGGTATTTAGAAAGATACCGTATACAACTGAAATTATTACGATTAATTCAAATATAGATAATAATAATCCATAGGTCAAATTAGTATTAATTAATATATAGTCGAATAAAATCAAAACACAATGTGTTTTATTGAACTTAAAATATAAGTATACGTTATAACTTATTGAAATATATAGAATTTATGTGCAATTCTTTTATTTTTTGTGCCTTGCGTGCTCTCTGGTTTTAACTTTATTTTTTTTCTTAATAGATTTACCAAACGGTGTTTTACCTGGTTTTTTAGCCGGTGCCCGGGGGTTAGAGCGCTTAGCATACGGATTATCACTGGTTTTAAACTCCATTCTCATGGGTGTCCCGATAAGCTTTAAGGCATCGATAAAATGATTCATCAGATAACGGGCATAAGACTTTGGTAATAAATCAGTTTGATTACCATGAACAACCACTATCGGAGGATTTTTACCCCCTTGATGAGCATACCGTAACTTTATCCGCCGACCTCTAACCGTGGGTGGCTGGTGCCCCTGAACCGCATTATCAAGAATACGTGTTAACTCTGAGGTTGGCATATCTTTCATTGCAGAGTCGTAAGCCTTATTAATCGCTTTATATAACAAACCAACATTAGAGCCATGAAGAGCAGAAATAAAATAGATATCGGCAAATTGCACAAAACTCAATCTGCGCTCTAATTCTTCCTTTATTTGTTCTTTTTTATATTCATCCATACCGTCCCACTTATTAACCACAATAATAAGTGCCCGGCCTGAATCTATTGCATAACCTAAAAGGTGTAAATCCTGGTCTGTAATGCCCTCACGAGCGGAGATCATAATAATAGTGACGTTAGACTGATCAACCGCTTGCAGTGTTTTAATAACACTGAACTTTTCAACGGTTTCTTTAACTTTAGTCGAACGACGAACACCCGCAGTATCAATCAGGGTGTATTCTTTACCATCATGCTCAAAGGGTATAAAAATACTGTCACGGGTCGTACCCGGCATATCCATTACCACAACCCTTTCCTCGCCTAACATGCGGTTAATCAGGGTGGATTTACCCACATTGGGCTTACCTGCTATAGCAACTCGAATACCTTTGTATTTACTGTCGAGATCTTCATCCCACTCAGGCCAGTCAGTCAAAAGCTTCTCAACCAGCTGAACAACCCCCTTCTTGTGGGCAGCTGCAATTGGATACGACTCTGAAAAACCTAAACTTGCAAAATCTGATTCTGCCGTTTGCACATCAATACCATCTGTTTTATTGATTACAAGCTGTATGTTTTTACCCAGACGACGAATCTGTCTGGCAATGCTTTCATCTGCGGCGGTAATACCTGCGCGACCATCCACCATTAACAAAACGATATTCGCTTCATCTATCGCCATTAGCGTTTGACGGGCCATATGCTCATCAAGCTCTTCTGACTCGCCACTTAGACCACCTGTATCGATAAGAATGTACGTTTTATCATTAAACTGGGCGTGACCATATTTACGGTCACGTGTTAGCCCGGGGTAATCAGCAACCAGTGCATCACGACTTTTTGTCAACACATTATAAAGTGTAGATTTTCCAACATTGGGTCGGCCAACGAGGGCAATAACAGGTAACATAGAGTATTCCAGACAATAACTAAAAAACAGTAAAGGGCCTAAAAGGCCCCTTACAGATGGTATTTTAACGTATTTTAAAGACTAATTCAGATTCATTTTCAGCCTTTATAAAAGCTCGAATTAAGGCGTAACGGGGGCACCACCACCCATAGATGACATAATCTGTTGCATTGGATCAACTGGTTTTTCATTAATGATTAATTCACCCTGATGCATACTGATTTTGCTTAAGTAAACACCTTCATTCATCACCAGCCAGTTTTCATCTAACATACCCTGAATATTTTCTGACACTTTCTGCTCCAGTGAAATATCTGCTTCAATTTTCTTATTCTTATCAGACCCCAGTGAAACATCTGCCAGTTGATTACTTTCTAACTCCCAGCTAACAAACTGTTTTAACAGTTGCTCATCAACAGAGAAATTTAAATCAAGACTGATTGCTCCAAGTAAAAACATAGGGTCAGCCGGTGCATCTGAATCAATGCCTTCAAGCGTAAAATCCAGGTCAGCTTCCAGCTTGCCTAACTCGCTATTAATACTGAGTGGGTTAATTTTAATTTCAGCTGCTTTAACCAAATCAGGCATAATACCCATTATTTGACCTGTCATCATAGCGTTAACCTGCTCAGGCGGTATACCTTGCTGCAGCTTTTCATCAAGCTCAGATTGAATATCCTGCAGCTGATTTAAACTTTCCGCATTAATACCATTAACACTCATATTTAAAACTAATGGGCCGAATTTTTGATTTGAAGCGAGCATTTCACGGGCTTCTATTCGACTATTTGAATTAATTAATCCTGCATTTTCTGATGTAACAGAACGCACAACCAGATCACGCACCGCAAACTGATCATCACCTGAATCAATGTCCAGCAGATTCATTGAAACAACTGAATCACCAACCATAATGTCATTAGCACCCATAGAACCTGAAAAACTCACACTTATTGAGTCTGCGTTCATGGCCAGCACTTCTGACTTAACCTTAAACACAGGCATTTGCATGTCGCCATTTATAAGACCTGTCGCTGATGAGTAATGCTCATTAATAATCACCCCTGCAGACTGAATATGCACCGGACCGAATTCATCCTCAAAACTTGCATCAACAGATGGCATATAGAATTGCGCTGATAAATCACCAGAAAAATCTATCGTAGTTTGATACACCAGTGGATTATTACCAGAAAATATTTGTTGCACTAACTCCTCTTGCGACGCAGACACATCCAACTGACCTTTAACAACAGCCGCGACAAATGGAGATTTACCCTGACTAATCAAGCCTAAATAGACTGGCCCATGAATAATGCTCTCTTTAAAATGCAATTGCTCTGGCATATTTGGCAAGCTTACTGCCAACACCGCATCTGATGAAAATAGTCCCTGCTCATATTCGATAAGCTCTATTTTAACTTGTGACATGTCAGAAAATTCATTAATCAATGATGAATAATCTGTTTTTATTTTAAAGCCAAGTGCAAGTGGAGTTAGTGAGATTACGATTAAGGCAAAAACAAATAGCCATAAAATAATTTCAGCGATACTGATTCTTTTTGTGCTCATATTTATCCTTTTTTAATTATTCTCAATTCAAACTGCCGC
>Ga0316204_10002722_pt1 | contig 38671 bp, 37 predicted proteins | sample 6monrhotite_MG_2_FD_205661 | JGI IMG/M metagenome (GOLD analysis project Ga0316204, IMG submission 205661) | Microbial mat bacterial communities from mineral coupon in-situ incubated in ocean water Damariscotta River, Maine, United States -... | ecosystem: Environmental > Aquatic > Marine >...
ATTTTGATGCCGACCAGGCCTATCAGTTCGTTCAAAAGCAAGTGGATTTTGGCCCGAGAGTGCCCAATTCAGAAGCGCACAAGAAAACGGCAGCATGGCTGCAAGAGACTTTTGAAGGCTATGGCGCCAAGGTGTACATGCAAGAGTTTGAGGATTATGTATACGATGGTACCAAAGTAGAACTGGTGAACATCATTGCCTCTTATAATCCAGGGGTCAAGAAACGCATCTTACTGGCAGCGCATTGGGATACCCGCCCCTTTGGCGACCAAAATGAAGATGATAAGCGTGCGCCTATCGATGGCGCCAATGATGGCGGCAGTGGTGTAGGTGTTTTGCTGGAAATAGCCAGAATCATTGGAGGCGACCAGGGCCCATCAGTTGGTGTAGACATCATTTTGTTTGATGGCGAAGATTGGGGTACTCACGGATCTGAGAGTCCTACCCGTCCTCCACAAGGTAAAGAATCCTGGTGGGCACTGGGTTCGCAGCATTGGAGCCAAAACAAACACATCCCTAACTATTCTGCTTACTACGGTATTCTTCTCGATATGGTGGGAGCCCCTAATGCTACCTTCTATTATGATTCGGTGTCGCAAAGCAATGCCGGAAGGGTGATGAAGAAGGTTTGGGAAAGAGGAGTAAAGCTTGGTCATGAAGAGTACTTCATTCCAAAGCTTGGTTTTACTGGTATTGTAGATGATCATGTGTATGTGAACAGCATGGCCCGAATTCCCATGATCGATATTATTGATTATCGTGGCGGTCAGTTTACTCCGGCCTGGCACACATCATCTGACAACATGAGTGGTATAGATAAGAATACTCTGAAAGTAGTAGGAGAAGTGGTGCTGAGTATGATTTATAATGAGTAGCTCCACTACTTAAGAATACAGAGCAAAAACATTGAAGCGAAGGGGAAACCTTTCGCTTTTTTTATGCCATTTGTCAGAAAATGACCTCTGTAACTCTATTTGCCTAACGATCGTTTGTTAGTGAACGGGAATTCGCGTAATTTTCGGAGTAAACTACAATAGAAATGGACTTTGATTTGAATGAAGACCAGCGGATGATTGCGGATATGATCCGTGATTTTGGTGAAAAGGAGATCACTCCCTACAGAGGAAAATGGGACGATGATCAGGAGTTTCCTTTACACGTATTTAAGAAGCTGGGAGAATTGGGGCTGATGGGAGTGCTGGTGCCACAGGAATATGGAGGTTCTGGCTTCAGCTACTTTGAATACATTACAGCGATAGCCGAAGTGGCCAAACTCGATCCGGGAATAGGCCTATCATTGGCTGCTCACAACTCACTGTGTACCGGTCACATTCTTCAGTTTGGTAATGAAGAGCAGAAGCAGCGCTGGTTGCCTAAGTTGGCTACCTGCGAATGGCTGGGTGCCTGGGGACTTACAGAGCCTAACACGGGCTCTGATGCTGGCAATATGCGTACCGTAGCCAAAAAAGATGGAGATGACTGGGTCTTGAATGGTACCAAAAACTGGATTACCCACGGCAAGTCTGGTGATGTAGCTGTGGTGATAGCCCGCACCGGAGAAGTAGGAGATTCGCATGGTATGACCGCCTTTGTGGTAGAACGAGGAACAGCCGGCTTTTCAGGAGGCCGTAAAGAGGATAAGCTAGGAATGCGTACTTCTGAGACAGCAGAGATGATCTTTGAAGACTGCCGCATTCCAGCCAGCAATGTGCTGGGAGAAGTAGGTGACGGTTTTATACAATCGATGAAGGTGCTGGATGGCGGCCGCATTAGCATTGCCGCTTTGAGCCTGGGCATAGCAGAAGGAGCTTACCTGGAGGCATTGAAGTATGCACAAGAGCGCCATCAGTTCAACCAGCCTATTTTCAATTTTCAAGGCATCTCTTTTAAACTGGCCGATATGGCTACTAAACTGGAGGCTGCTAAGCTGTTGACCTTCAGAGCAGCTGACCTGAAAAATAAGGGCAAGAGTGTTACCAAAGAGTCTGCCATGGCCAAATACCATGCTTCTGAATGTGCAGTAGAAAACTCAGTAGAGGCTGTGCAGATTTTTGGTGGCTATGGCTATACCAAGGACTATCCGGTAGAGAAATATTACCGTGATTCGAAGCTCTGTACCATTGGTGAGGGCACTTCGGAAATCCAAAAACTGGTGATTTCAAGGTCAATTCTCAAATAAGAAATCGAGCATTCAAGTTATATCAAGCCAACATCCATTTAGGGTGTCGGCTTTTTTCTTGCTTAAGAATTGGCGGATTGATTTTTTTCTTACCTTTGCAGTCCCAATTTGAGAGGAGGTGTTTCAATTATGATCATAATTAACGTAAAAGAAAACGAATCAATCGACAAAGCTCTGAAGAGGTTCAAGAAGAAATTCGAGAGAACCGGAGTATTGCGCGAACTGAGAGGCAGAACTGCCTACAAGAAGCCTTCAATCGCTAGAAGAGAAGTGAGAATTAAGGCGGCTTACAAGCAAAAAATGTACGCCCAAGATAACTACTAAGCCATTCCTAATGTGCTTATAAATTACTATGTTAGTACTACGTTCACGTAGTGCTAACATGGTTGATTCCTTCCTCAAGTATATCTCTTACGAAAAAAGATACAGTCAGCACACTGTCACGTCTTACCAAAACGACCTCAGACAATTCACTGACTACCTTTCCAACAAATTTAACGTAACCGATCTGGCCCAGGCCAGTCAGCTAATGGTACGCTCATGGGTGCTTTCACTCATGGATGAAGGCATTGCTGCCAAAAGTGTGAATCGGAAGATTGCCAGTCTGCGGTCTTATTATAAGTTCATGCTCAAGCGTGAGGCCATCAGTAAAGACCCCACTGCACGTGTTAAGTTGCTGAAAACCCCCAAAGAATTGCCCGACTTTGCCGATGAACAGGAGCTGAGCAGTCATCTGGACGGTAAGGGCTTTGAAATTGATGGCAGAGGTTTTGACGAGGGGTTTAAAGGCAACCAGCAGCGCATCATCATGGAGCTGCTCTATGGCACAGGCATGCGATTGAGTGAGTTGCTGGGTGTGAAGGAAACAGACATCAGTCGGCATGATCGAACCGTAAAGGTTTTGGGTAAGAGGAACAAAGAAAGAATCATCCCCATTTCTGCTTCTCTCATACAAGTTATTGACGATTACATAAATGATAAAAATCATCGTTTTGAAGCCAATCCAAATGGCAAATTAATCGTAAACAATAATGGAGGAGAGGCATACCCGATGTTGATATACAGAACCGTTAAAGAGTATTTGAACCGAATTAGTTCGGTAGACAAAAAAAGCCCCCACGTTTTAAGACATACGTTTGCCACGCACCTTTTGAATAAGGGTGCAGACTTAAATGCTGTGAAAGATCTTTTAGGGCACAGCAGCCTGGCGGCAACACAGGTTTATACACACAATTCGCTTGATAAATTGAAAGCCGTTTTCGATCAGGCGCACCCTAAAGCTTAGTTTTTAACCCTTTAAATTATAATGTTATGAGAGTACAAGTCCAATCAGTCCACTTTGATGCAGATGCCAAGTTGATCGATTTCATTGAAAGGAAATTGAATAAGCTGGAGACTTTCTATGACCGTGCTATTGATGCGGAAGTGATATTGAGATTGAATAACGAGGGTAGAGAAAACAAAACCGTTGAGATAAAGCTCAACATACCCGGAGAGCAGCTTTTTGCTGAGAAAAGTAATGGTTCGTTTGAAGCGGCTACTGACCATTGTACTGAGGCATTGCGCAGACAAATCAGGAAGCATAAAGACAAAATGATGGCCCACTAAGCCAGGAAAGAACAAACAACAAAAAATTAAAGGCCCTGGTCCCGGGTATTCGGGGTCAGGGCCTTTTTATATGCTTTTAAAATGCTCGTTTTATAAACCGAAAGAGGCTTTTACCTTGTCGACATAGTCTAGTTTTTCCCAGGTAAAGAGTTCCACTTCCATGTCATGGGTTTTGCCATCTGCACCTTTAAAACTCTTGGTTACCACCTCGTTTTCTCTACCCATGTGACCATAGGCAGCTGTTTCAAGGTACATAGGGCTTCTGAGTTTCAAACGGCTTTCAATAGCCGCAGGCCTCATGTCGAATACCTCAGTCACTTTGTTGGCAATTTCGCCATCGTTTAGGTCTACTTTTGCAGTGCCATAAGTGTCAACGAAGATGCCCATGGGCTCAACAACACCAATGGCGTATGATACCTGCACCAAAACTTCATCGGCTACTCCCGCTGCTACCAGGTTTTTGGCAATGTGCCTGGTGGCATATGCTGCAGAGCGGTCTACTTTCGAAGGATCTTTACCAGAAAAGGCACCACCACCGTGTGCTCCTTTACCGCCATAAGTATCTACAATGATCTTACGACCTGTAAGGCCAGTATCGCCATGAGGTCCACCAATCACAAACTTTCCGGTTGGGTTGATGTGATATTTGATGTCGTCATTGAACAGGGCCTGAATATTAGCAGGGAGGCTCGCCTTTACACGCGGGATTAAAATATTAACGATGTCTTCTCTGATTTTGGCCAGCATGGCTTCATCATTGTCAAAATCATCGTGTTGTGTAGATACCACAATGGCTTCAATGCGCTGTGGTGTATTGTCATCAGAATACTCAATGGTAACCTGCGATTTGGCATCAGGCCTCAGATATGCGATTTGCTGATTTTGTCTTCTCAGTGCAGCCAGCTCTATCAGTATCTTGTGCGAGAGGTCCAGGGCCAAAGGCATAAAGTTTTCTGTTTCACGGGTAGCATAGCCAAACATCATACCCTGGTCACCAGCGCCTTGCTCTTCTTTGCTTTCGCGATCAACGCCTCGGTTGATGTCGTCAGATTGCTCGTGAATGGCTGAAAGCACACCACAAGATTTGCTATCGAACTGATATTCAGCTTTGGTATAACCAATTTTCTCGATTACATCTCTGGCAATTCTCTGTACATCCAGGTAGGTGTTAGACTTTACTTCTCCTGCCAGAACTACCTGGCCAGTAGTCACTAAAGTTTCACAGGCTACTTTAGATTCAGGATCAAAGGCCAGGAAGTTGTCAATCAATGCGTCTGATATTTGATCTGACACTTTATCTGGGTGTCCCTCTGAAACTGATTCGGATGTGAATAAATAGGGCATACTTTATTTTTTTATTTGAAGGGCACAAAAATAGACGAATAGAATAAATATGAAAAGGAATCAACTAATTCCTTACTGACTATATAGAAGGAAAATAGCAGGGGTCTTATGTAACTTAATATCTCCCGGTTTCCATTTAGCTAAAGGTTTGGTTACAATTTCTTCCGAATCACCGGTAATGTCTTTGGCTACACAAAGGAAGGTGTCTTTTCTACCCACCTTGATCAGGTCTCTCAGCAATGGCTCATTTCGGTAGGGGGTGTCCATGAAAATCTGAGTCCTGTTTTTCTCTAATGACTCTTTTTCCAAAGCCCTGATGGCCTGCTGACGGGCTTTCTTGTCTATGGGCAGGTAGCCATGGAAGGTGAACGACTGTCCGTTGAAGCCACTGGCCATCAAGGCCATTAAGATAGAAGAGGGGCCAACGTAGGGTACCACCCGTATGCCAAACTGATGCGCCATATGTACCAGTCTTGAACCTGGGTCGGCCACACCTGGGCAGCCCGATTCGGAAATAACTCCCCCCGTTTTGCCTTCCATCAGGGGTTGTAATAAATCTATACAGTCTTCAAAGGAGGTCTTTTTGTCCAATATTTCCAGCTGCAAGTCTTCAATGGTGAGCCCTAGTTTTAATGAGCTGATGTATCGCCTGGCAGTACGCAGGTTTTCTACATAGAAAATATCACAGGCCTTGATGGCTTCTTTGGCCCCGGCACTAATCACCGATTCATGTGTATTGTCGGCAATGACCGTAGGGATCATTAATAGCTGTCCTGAAAAACTTGTCATTGCAGAAATTGGGTTGTGATCTGAAAAAACTCTTGTGGCTTTTCGGCATGTAGCCAGTGGCCTGCATCCAGGGTTTCAACCTTACTATTGGTGAAAATGCTATGGATGAGGTTGAGATCGGTGTCTTTAATATAGTCTGATTTACTACCCCGAATGAAAAGAGCAGGTTGAGCGTAACTGGTATTTTGATTCAACCCTTTGCCAATTTGCTCAATGTTTGAAGCAATTACAGGAAGGTTGATTTTCCAGCCAAACCCACCATCTGTTCGAGCCAGGTTTTTCAAAAGAAACTGCCTCACACCCATTTCTGGAATGTACTCAGCCATTTTCGCGTCTGCTTCTTTTCTTGAGCCTAGTGCGTCTAGATCAACTGAAAAAAGGCCCTTGAGTATGGTGCTGTGATGCACCGGGTAAGATTGTGGACCAATGTCGGCTACAATGAGTTTGCCTACCTTTTGGGGCCATGTGCTGGCAAAGACCATGGCGGTTTTTCCACCCATAGAGTGCCCCAGGATGTCGGCTTTTTCTATGCCTTGCCTGGTCATGAACTGGTTCAGGTCCTCTGCCATGGCTTCATAACTGATTTCATCGTCATGAAAAGACTGGCCATGATTTCTTTGGTCTAGCAGATATACTTTGTGCTTTTCCGCATAGCGTTTGCCAAGGGTGAGCCAATTGTCAGAGGCTCCGAAAAGCCCATGTAGTATAATAAGGGGAGAACCTTCACCTAATTCCCGAAAATAGAGTTGCTGCATTTATCGAAGTGCTCTTAAGTACAATTGAATGGCATTTTCCAGCCCTAAATACAAGGCATCGCAAATTAAGGCATGACCAATGGAAACTTCTGCTAAAAAGGGAATCTCTTTTTTAAGAAAAGCCAGGTTGTTCAGGTCCAGGTCATGGCCCGCATTGATGCCAAGACCAATTTCATGTGCTCTGTTGGCTGCTTTTGCATAGGAAGCTATGGCTTGTGCGGGGTCTTTCAAGTAGCCGGTAGCATACATTTCGGTATAGAGCTCTATGCGGTTGGTACCAATGGCTGCGGCACCCTCTATGATGGCCACGTCAGGCTCTGCAAAAATGGAGGTTCTGATGCCGTCATTTTTCAACTCGGTAATTACCTCTGTTAGCAGGGCTTTGTGCTTGAGCGTGTCCCAACCTGCATTGCTGGTAAGTACATCAGGTGGGTCGGGCACCAGGGTGGCCTGGTGGGGCTTTACCTCTTTGATAATGCGCATAAAGCGCTCATCCGGGTAGCCTTCAATGTTGAATTCAGTGGTTACCACCTCTTTCAGGGCATAGACATCATCAGTTGTAATGTGCCTTTCATCTGGTCTGGGGTGAATGGTGATGCCCTGGGCACCAAATCGCTCTGCATCGAGCGCCACTTTTACTACATCAGGATTATTTCCCCCTCGGGCATTCCGGATGGTTGCCACCTTATTAATGTTCACACTAAGGCTCGTCATTCATTGCCATTTAAATGCATAACTTTGCGCGCAAGTTAATAATTTCAAAAACCCCTCTTTTGTTTTCGCCCGGTGGACTATTATTTATTATGGCTTCGGCCCCACTCATGAAGAAAGAGGCATAACTAAACACGATGAGTCTTAAACAGCAGATAGAAGCAGATATTAAGAAAGCCATGTTGGCCAAACAGAAAGATGAATTGAAGGCATTGAGGGCCATTAAGTCGATGATTTTGCTGGCTGAAACCGAAAAGGGCAGTGGAGGAGAGGTCTCTGATGAAGCTGGCAACAAGATTTTGATGAAAGCAGTGAAGCAGCGAAGAGACTCAGCGGGCATCTATAAGGAGCAAGGCAGAGATGACCTCTATACAGTCGAAATGGAAGAAGTAGCAGTGATTGAGAAATATTTGCCCAAGCAACTCTCAATTGAAGAGGTAACCGATAAGTTGAAAGAAATTGTTGCTCAGACAGGTGCCAGTGGCCCGCAAGACATGGGCAAGGTAATGGGCATGGCCACCAAAGCCCTGGCAGGTAAATCTGACGGAAAAACCATTTCGGGCATTGTAAGACAACTGCTTACCCAATAGGTTGAAGACCCTCGACATCATATTGCTGATACCGCTTATTTTTGGTGCAGTCATGGGCTTTCGCAAAGGCCTGCTGCTAGAGATTGTGGGTATTCTGGCCTTTGTACTGGGCATTATCGGGGGTTTCAAACTAATGGAACTAGGCATGACCTACCTGGAAGGGTACATGGAGGATTTCGATCACCTATTGCCTTTCGTTTCCTTCCTCATCATCTTTCTGGCCATTCTATTGCTGGTCAATCTGCTGGGTAAGGCAGTGAAAAAGGTTTTGGATATGACCTTGTTGGGTGGTGTAGATAAGTTTGCCGGTGCTATTGTAGGCGTAGCCAAATGGGCTATAGGTTTGAGCCTGATCCTTTGGCTCACACACCATTTTGGCATACAGTTGCCGGGGCAAGACGAAGATTTAGTCTTGTATCCTTATTTGACTGATTTAGGCCCCAATCTCATCCAATCGCTATCGGTAGTGCTTCCTTTTGCTGAAGAAATGATCGATTCTATCAAAGAACTGGTTTCGCCTGTATAAGTGGTTCTACTTTTAGATAATTTTGATTCCTTTACTTATAACCTGGTCGATTATTTCGGTCAGTTGGGCATTGCTACTCATGTGCTAAGGAATGATGTGCCTTTGAATGAAATCAAGCAAAAAGACTATCAGGCAGTGGTTTTGAGTCCCGGTCCGGAAACCCCCGCTACAGCGGGTAATCTCATGGAAGTAATCGACTGTTACCTGGGCAAACTGCCTATGCTCGGCATTTGTCTGGGGCATCAGGCCATTGGGCAGTATCTGGGTGCCAGCCTGGAGAAAGCGGCCTATCCCATGCATGGTAAAATATCAGAAATACATACGGATGGAGAGGTGCTGTTCCAGGCTTTGCCAGCTCAATTTGATGTGGTGCGATATCATTCGCTGGTGTTGAATGATCTGCCGGATACTTTAAAGCCGACTGCATTTACTAAGGCTGGAGAGCTCATGGCTTTCGAAAATCAAGAGCAACAAGTTTTCGGAATCCAGTTTCATCCAGAAGCTGCGTTGACCCAGCATGGATTGCAGATCCTGAACAATTGGGCTAGGTTTTCTGATATTGTTTAATAGCTTCGTAGAGAAATGCAAGGTATAATAGCTGCTGTAAGTTCTCTCATGGAACCGAATTGAAAAATGTAAGGTTGGCTTTAAAAAAAGATATCATTTGACCTTTGCCTGCCGTTTAATTCGAACCAGAGCACGAGTAAAAGTATAGAGGGGGAGAAAGCTTATGGACTATCAAGTAGAAACAAAGATGATAGCACTGGAACTGATAAATCACATGATTCCACCATTGAAACGTTCAGATGATGGCCATAAAGCCATGGTTTGGATGGAGGAATTGCGTGCCAACCAGCTACCGGTAGTCGAGAAAGGTCGTTTCCTGGGGTTTATCTCGGAGGAGATTATTCTGGAAGAAAATGATAAAACCCGCAATGTAAGCGAGTACGATTTGTATGGTGAGCAATGCTTTGTGTACGATCACCAACACTTTTATGACATTATAAAACTGGCTGCCGAATATGAAGTACAGCTGGTGGCAGTACTCAACAAGGAAGGCGGCTTTGAAGGAGTGGTACCAGTTGAAGACACCATTGCCGCTTTTGCACAGAGCACGGCAGTACAGGAAATAGGCGCTATTTTGGTCATCTCTATGAACCATCGCGATTACTCATTAGCTGAGATTAGCAGATTAGTTGAAGGAGAAAATGCCCGAATTCTGAGTAGTTGCGTTACCAGCGATCACTTTGACGCTGCCAAGATCAAAGTCACTCTCAAGATCAACAAAACAGAACTTTCACACATTACCGCCACCCTCGAACGTTTCGGCTACCGTATCATTGGCCGCTTTCAAGAGGTGGAATCAAAGTCAAACGACAAAGACCGGTATGATATGTTGATGAAATACCTCGACATTTAATCATTCTGAAATGAAAATTGCCCTACACGGAAAGAGTACCTCTGAAGAGGCGCTGGCTTGTGTCAGCGACCTGGTTGCTGTGCTCAAAAAGCGCGAAGTGGACCTTGCCATTTCTGACGATTTTCAAGAGCGTTTGGGGAATGCACCAATCGAAACCAGTGACATGACTGTTTTCACTCAGGGCGATGACCTCAGTGAGTTTGATTTCATTTTGAGCCTTGGCGGAGATGGTACCATGCTGGACACAGTTACCTACTCAGCGGCCAGCGAAACCCCAATAGTGGGCATCAACCTGGGCCGATTGGGCTTTTTGGCCACCACACCAAGAGATGAAATAGAAGAAACGGTAGAGCTCTTGTATGAAGGAGCGTATACCCTCGAATCTCGCTCACTTATTCATGTAGACTCCAATCTGGGCCTTTTTGAACCCTTCAACTTTGGCTTGAACGAATTTACCATTGTGAAGAAGGAAACCTCATCCATGATCCGGGTCAATACCTATGTAGACGGAGACTTTCTCAACTCATATTGGGCCGATGGTTTGATTGTATCTACACCCACAGGTTCTACCGGCTATTCGCTTAGTTGTGGAGGCCCTTTGGTGCATCCAAAACTGAAGAACTTTATCATTACGCCAGTAAGTCCTCACAACCTGAATGTACGACCGATTATCGTCTCAGATACCAGCGAAATCACCTTCAAAATCGAAGGTAGGTCGAAACAATTCATGGTTTCACTCGATTCCAGGTCGAGTAGTGTAGACGATAAAGTAGAAATTTCCGTTAAGAGAGAAGGGTTCGAGGCAAATTTGGTCCAGTTCAAAAAGAAAAGTTACTTTGACACCCTGAGACATAAGCTAAACTGGGGAGTAGATGCGCGGAATTGAATTAACATTATTTAACTGGCCTTCAACCAGGTATCTTCAAGATGTTATCTAGCTTGCAATCATATCATACGGATAAACGGGTGCTTAAACCAAAGTGTATATTTGGTCTGGCATTAGCAGCAATGCTATGCCTTGTTTCGCCTGCCAGGGCCCAAAATTCTGAAATAGGATTTGAATTGGGCGGCTATAATTACCTGGGAGATGTAACACGCAGCTACAAACTGAATAATCATTCGGTCGGTGCCCAATTCTTCATCAGAAAACACGTAGACAATGCCTTGAGCATGCGGTGGAGCCTTGGAGTGGGAAACCTGAGAGGAGCAGATGATGAAGCCTTTGACGTATTTTCAGCAAATAGAAGGGCCTCTTTCAATGGCAGTTTCTTCAATACCGACATGCTTTTTGAGTACCACTTCCTGGACTACCGGGACGAAAAATTGCAACAATATTGGACTCCCTATCTACTTTTTGGTTTGGGGCTCTATCGGTTTGAGGGCACCGATAATTTTGGCAACTCCTACAGTTCAGGCATCAACCTTCGACTGCCTGTTGGCATTGGAATCAAATACATGCTTGACAGGCGTTGGACGCTGGCTATAAGCACCTCGGCCATCAAGAGTAATTCAGATGTTCTTGACAATGTTTCATTAACCACCCCCAACATAAAAGACTATCGTGGAGGTAATCCCAACGATGACGATTGGATGTTTTTTACCGCGGTTTCCATCAGTTACACGCTTTGGAAAATCGTGTGTCCCCAGACCCGCTTGCGATAAGGCCTGTTAAAGAGCCGCTTATCATTTAAAAACCAGAAGCATTTTTGTACATTCGCGGTTGTTTTGCGCGAAGCTGACGAAATGAAGGAGAAAATTGATCCGGAAAATCTGCCTGAACACATCGCTGTGATCATGGACGGGAACGGTCGCTGGGCTAAGAAAAAAGGCGCTGCGAGGGTTTTTGGGCATAAAAATGCGATCAAGGCGGTAAGAGATGTGACGGAAGGCAGCGCTGAATTAGGAGTAAAATTTTTGACACTTTATGCCTTTTCTACTGAGAATTGGAATAGGCCTAAAGCTGAGGTAAGTGCCCTGATGCAACTGCTGGTATCAACGATTAGCGCTGAGATCAAGACCTTGATGGACAATGAGATCAGACTGGATACCATTGGCAACACAGAAAGTTTGCCAAAAAAAGCACAGAGGGAACTGGCTGAGGCCATGGCCAAAACTGCCAATAACAAGCGAATGACCTTGGTGTTGGCCTTGAGTTATAGCGGTCGTTGGGACATCGTGAATGCTGTTAAAGATTTGCTGAAAGACAAGGAGTCAGGACAACTCCGAGAAGAAGATATTAATCAGGATATGTTCGAAAAATACTTGAATACATCAGGTATGCCCGATCCTGAGTTGTTGATAAGAACGAGTGGCGAACAGCGCATCAGTAACTTTCTGTTATGGCAAATGGCCTACACAGAATTTTACATAACCGATACGCTTTGGCCCGATTTCAGAAAAGACAATTTGTACGAAGCCATCGTGGCCTACCAACAGCGCGAGAGGCGATTCGGAAAAACAAGTGAGCAGGTAAAGAATTAAGGTTGGAATGAGGAAATTAATCATCGTATTGGGGATTGCTTTATGTGTGTTTCAGCTGGCTGAAGCGCAGGTGAGGTATGGTGTGAATGCGGGGCAGGGTGTGCAGATAGACTACTCCAACCCGAAAGTATTCGAGATTGCCGACATTAAATTCACGGGCCTGAATGTACTGGAAGAAAGAGCATTGATCTCTTTTGCCGGTATTAAAGTAGGCGACCGAATTCCGATTCCCGGCAGGGAAATCTCACAGGCCATCAAAAAACTTTGGAAACAAGGCATTATTGCCAACGTTGAGTTTTGGCTCACCAAAATTGAAGGAGACAGGGCTTTCCTTGAAGTGAGACTAACTGAGCGTCCGCGAATTCTTTCCTTCGATATTACTGGTGTAAACGCTACTCAAAGGTCTGACATTGAAGACCAGATAGGAATTGTAGGTAAAGTAGCCAGTGCTCCATTGGTTAAAAATACCGAGCTGCTCATCAATAAGTACTTCATTGAAAAAGGCTACCTGAATACTTCGGTAAAAACGAGTCAGTCTCGCGATACCGTGGTAGCTGATGGTATACGAATGCTGTTTGAAGTTGACAAGCAGTCGAAAGTGAAGATTAACAAAATCACTTTTGAAGGCAACGATAGTTATTCACGCAGCCGTTTAAAAAAGACATTAAGAAACACGCACGAAAAACCTCGATTCTGGTTGATTTCTGCTCTGTTCGATCAAGTCTTTAAGACCAATCCCGGAACTATCATAGATTACGTAGATTCTTCATATGTCGTCTCTAAACGCGACTTTAAAGAGTTTTTGAGCGACAATGTGAAGTTGAACTTCCTTCAGACGTCAAAATTCATTAGAAGCGATTTCAATGACGATAAAGATGGCCTGGTAGCTTTCTACAATACAAAGGGTTACCGCGATGCCTTTGTAGTAAGCGATAGTGTTTCCAAGCTCAATAAAGACTTCATCAATGTAAACGTGAAAGTAGATGAGGGTAACCAATACCGCATCCGCGACATTGACTGGGTGGGCAACTTCAAATACACCGATGCACAATTAACTGAGAAATTGGGCATTCAGAAGGGCGACATTTATAACCAGCAGAAGATAGACCAGCGTACCCAGTTTGATGGTGAAGGTGGTGATGATATCAACTCGCTGTACATGGATGACGGCTACCTGTTCTTCCGACTGGATGTGGTAGAAGTAAGGGCTGAAAATGACTCCATTGACCTGGAGATGAGAATTTACGAAGGTGAGCAGGCTACTATCAAGCGAATTATCCTCAAAGGAAACGATCGTACCAGTGACCATGTGGTGCTAAGAGAAATCAGAACACTGCCTGGCCAGAAATTTAGCCGTAAAGAGCTAATTCGTACTACCAGAGAGCTGGCTCAGTTGGGCTATTTTGACCCTGAGCAGATCAACCCAAGACCTATCCCTAACCTGGCCGATGGTACTGTAGACATTGAATTTGAATTGGTTGAAAAGTCATCGGATCAGATTCAGCTGAGTGGTGGTTTTGGCGGTCCCTTTGGTTTTGTAGGTACAGTTGGCCTTTCGCTGAACAACTTCTCTGTGAAGAACATTGGCAACTGGGACAAGTGGAGACCTTACCCAGCCGGTGATGGTCAAAGACTTTCTCTGCAGATTCAATCGAACGGTAGAAGGTTCCAGAGCTATAACCTCACCTTTTCAGAACCCTGGTTAGGGGGTAGAAAGCCAAATAACTTCACCGTTAGTCTTAACAGAACGGTAAACAGGAGCATTGACATTTTCACCAACGACCTGAATGGGTTCCTGAAAGCTTCTGGTTTTACCATTGGTTTGGGTAGAAGGTTGAGATGGCCTGATGATTATTTCCAGATATCAAACAACATTTCTTACCAGTTCTATCAGGTATTTAACTTTGGCCAAACGCTCGGGTTCTCTACCGGTGACGCCAACAGTTTGACCTTCAATACGGTGATCTCAAGAAGTAATATTGACAACCCTCAATTTCCACGATACGGTTCGCAGGTGACGCTCAATATGAACATGACACCACCCTGGTCGTTGCTAAATGGCGATAAGTTTGAAGATTCTGACATCAGTACGGCAGAGCGCTATCGTTTGATTGAGTATCATAAATATATTTTTGATGCCAGCTTCTTTATACCGCTGCCTTCTAAGTTTGTGATCAATGCCAGAGCGCACCTTGGCTTCATTGGTAGCTATGGCAACAGGACTGATACGGGACCATTCGAAAGGTTCTTCCTTGGAGGTAATGGATTGAATGGAGCGAACAATTTTATAATTGGGCAGGACATTATTGCGTTGAGAGGATATGACGATAATAGTATCGTGCCGATCGACCCGGTAACCGGCTTCAGAGGTGGTTTGATTTTTAACAAGTTTGTAACAGAGATCAGGTATCCTATTTCTTTGCAACCAACGTCTACCATCTATGTACAGGCTTTTGCCGAAGCAGGGAATGCCTGGAATGATTACGCACAATTCTCTACCCGTGACCTCTTTAGGTCGGCTGGTTTTGGTGCGAGAATCTTCCTGCCAGCATTTGGATTATTGGGTATAGACTGGGCCTATGGTTTTGACACTAACGCAGCACTGGGCATTACTGAACCAGGCTCACAGGTTCACTTTACGATCGGGCAACAAATACGCTGATCACCATGTATAAAGTTCTGAAGCTCATAGCATTATTTCTAATTATACCTAACTTTGCACTTGCTCAAAAACTGGGGCATATCGACTCGGAATACGTGTTGAATAAGATGCCCGAATACTCTGAAAAGAAAGCTGAAATTGATCAGCTGGCAAAGGACTACCAAAAAGAGGTACGGAGTTTGTTAAGTGAAGTAGAAGCCATGCGTTCAGACTTGCGGTCTAAAGAAGTTCTATTCACCGCAGAGATGAAAAAAGAGCGCGAAGCAGAGATTGAGAAAAAGGCACAAGAAGCACTGGACAAACAAACACAGCTTTTTGGATTTGACGGGCTTTTGTTCAAGAAACAAGAAGAACTGCTGCAGCCTTTGAGGCAAAAACTTTGGGAAGCAGTAGAATCAGTAGCCAGACAAAGAGGGCTCGATTATATTTTGGACAAAGCCGCGGATGTGGGCATCATTTATTCCAACCCCGTACACGATTACACTGAGTATGTGCTGGAAGAATTGGGATTACTTGAAGACGATAACTAAAACATTAAAATTAATAGAGGAGAAATCATGAGTCGTAAATTATTTGTAGTGGCAGCTATGATGCTGATGACAGTAGTTGCCTATGGACAGGATTTTAAAATTGGCTATACCAATATTGACGCGATTGTATTCAACATGCCAGAAATCACTGGTATCAACTCTGAGTTGGATACTTATCAAAAGCAATTGGGAAGCCAGGTAAACACTAAAAGAGGTGAGATTAACACCAAAATGCAGCAATATGAGCAAATGGCGCAAGATCCAAATGCCGCTAAAATTGTACTGCAGGAAAGGCAAAACGAGATCATCAAATTGCAGGAAAACCTACAGGCATTTTCAGTGCAAGCTGAACAAGCCTATGGCAACAAGCAGGCTCAATTGTTGAACCCAGTTTACCAAAAGGTGCAAAACGCCATTGAGGATGTAAGGAATGAAAAAGGCTATGCCATGATCCTTAATGCTCAAATTGCAGGTGCAGGCGGTATCGTTCTGGCCGGTAGAGATGAGGATAACATCACTGAGGCAGTATTTGCCAAGTTGGGTGTGCCAATGCCTTCAACTACCGAAGATGGTGCTCCTTCTGCTACTGCTAATACCGGTAACAACGGAGGCAACTAAAAAGAAAAATATTGTTTCATCTAGAAAACCCCTTCCAAACGAAGGGGTTTTTTATTTTTGGTGCATGAAGATGCCTCCCCCTTTAAAGCCCGGTGATAGGGTAGCGGTAGTAAACCCCGCAAAGCGCCTGCAATCAGACATGGAGGCAGGTCTGGGCTTGCTGAAGGCCTGGGGCCTTGAACCTATGCTGGGTAAGCATGTTAACAAAGAGCATCAGCTATTTGCAGGGGAAGATGCCGAGCGGCTGGAAGACCTGCAATGGGCCCTGGAAGACCCTGAAGTCAAGGCGATAATCATTGCCAGAGGCGGGTACGGTACCACCCGTATTCTCGATCAACTGAACCTGGATAATTTTCTAAAGGAGCCTAAATGGGTTTGTGGCTTTAGTGATATTACCACCCTGCTTTGCCGACTAGACAATGAAGGGGTAGCGGCCATTCACGGACCTATGGTGGCCTCTATGGGTAGAAATGAGGATTCGGATGAATATCTCAGAGGTTTACTTTTTGGCCAGTCACTGTCTTATACAGTAAAGGGAACCAAGAGCAATGTTTTAGGCCAGGGCCAGGGAGAATTAATTGGTGGTAACCTAACTATGATTTGTAACTCAATAGGCACCTCATCAGAAATCAATACTAAAAACCGCATCCTCTTTCTGGAGGAGGTAGGAGAGTACATCTATCACCTCGACCGCATGATGGTTCATCTGCTTAGGGCAGGAAAACTGGGTACTCTGCAAGGGATAGTGATTGGTGATTTTTCAAGTATGAAAGATCATAACGATAGTTTTGGTATGTCTACCCTGGATGTGCTCAAATCGCACTTCAATCATCTGGGTTGTCCGGTAGCCTATGGTTTTCCGGCAGGTCATGAAAAGAAGAACTACCCAATGGCCTTTGGCGTGCCAGCCATGCTTCAGGTGGGTGCTGAGAAGGTGAGGCTAGACATTAGCCAATAAGAAAACCAGCTAACAACCCGGCCAGAATAATCAAAGGCGCTGGTATTTTGGTATAAGTGAGCAGCATGAATGTGCCAATCACCACCGAAACATTCAGCACACTGTTTTCAATGGGTTCAAACAGGATAAAAGCAGCGGCTGCCACCATGCCGGCACTGGCAGCATTTACACCTTCCAACGAGGCTCTTACTACCCTGTATCTCTTCAATTCCTCCCAAAAGCGAATCACAAAGAAGATAAGGAAGGTGCCTGGTAGAAAAATACCAGCTGCAGCAATGAAGCCAGCCAATATCTGTGCACCAATGCCCATGTCGCGGACGGAAAGTGCGCCCACGTATGAGCTGAAGGAGAATACCGGACCAGGAACAGCCTGTACCATGCCAAAGCCACTCAAAAACTCTTCTGAACTCAGGTATCCTTTAAATTCAACAAACTCAGTATTAAGGAAAGGAATGAGCACCTGCCCACCTCCAAAAATGAGGCTGCCGTTACGGTAAAAATTCTCAAACAGTAACACAATGCGGTCTTGTGTAAACCCTCCTAGTAGGGCCGCACCAATGAGCACCAGGCCCCAAAGGGTAAAATTGCCCCATTTGATTTTGATCTTCTGCTTTTCTTCAGGAGCGTGTTTTTTATACTTAAAGGCGGTGATACAGCCTGCGAAGATCAGCACAAGTGGCAGTGCTACCGGCTTAGAAATGAAGTAAGTGACGATGGCAGACAGGGCCATGAGGCCACCGGCAGTTTTAGAATTGATGACCCTGGAAGCAATTATATAGGCCCCATAACTTACAAAGCCTACCGCCATGGGCTGGATAAACCTGGTAAACTCAAGGCTGAAATTTTTGCTTTGATAGCTATTGATCAGAATGGCAGCGGTGGTCATCAGCGTCACGGCCGGTAGCATCCACACCAGCAGGGTGAGGTATGCCAGACCGGCACCTCCTTTACGAAAGCCTATGGCGGTGATGGTTTGGGTCGAAGTAGGGCCTGGCAAAATCTGACAAAGCGCATTGAGCTCCAGCAGCTCTTCTTCGGTAAGGTAGCCGCGCTTTTGCACCATCAGCTTCAGCACCATGGCAAAGTGAGCCTGGGGGCCGCCAAAAGCACTGACGGCTAGCGTCAGTACATCTTTGAGAAAGATGTTATACCTAATCCGCTTTATCACGGGGTCATATTTGTTTACTACTTTTTAAGGCCAATTTCGGTCAGGCGCTGATGTAGAAACTGACCAGCTGTAATGTCTTCGTAAAGCTTTGGATTGTCTGCATCTATGCAGCTTTCCAGGCAGTTGAGCTTCATCTCTGAACGCGGGTGCATGAAAAATGGGATGCTAAACCTTGAGGTTTTCATCTGCTCTTTCGGAGGGTTCACCACCCTGTGGATGGTCGATTTCAACTTGTTATTAGTATGGCGGGAAAGCATATCGCCTACATTCACCACTACCTGGTTAGGCAGGGCAGTGATAGGAATCCATACATCATCTTTACGCAATACCTGAAGTCCATCTGCACTCGCACCCATAAGCAAAGTGATCAGGTTGATGTCGCCATGCTCTGCAGCCCTAACGGCATCATCGGGTACCTCTTCAGGGTTTTCAATGGGGAAGTAGTGAATGGGGCGCAAAATGCTGTTGCCATTGTGCACCTTATTGTCAAAGTAGTTTTCGTCTTCACCCAGGTACAGGGCTATGGCTTTGAGCATTTGTATGCCGGCAGCTTCAAGAGTCTTGTACACTTTCAGGCCAATGGCCTCGAATTCAGGAATTTCGTCTGGCCAGATGTTGTCTGGGTATTCTGCTTTAATGGCATCACCATCGGTTACGTCTTGCCCTACATGGTAAAACTCTTTCAGGTCACCGGTGGTTCTGCCTTTGGCATGCTCTTTTCCTTTGCCAATATATCCTCTTTGTCCTGCCAATTCAGGCACCTCGTATTTAGTTTTCAAATCGTCTGGTTGACCGAAGAATTTTTGAATAGTTGCATAAAGATGAGCGGTGTCATCGTCTGAAAGGCCATGGTTTTTGATGGCTACAAACCCAATGTTGTTATAGGCTTCACCCAAAGCCTTTACAAAAGCCATTTTCTTTGCCTCATCACCTGATGTAAAATCGGCCAGGTCTAAAGAGGGGATTTCATCGTATAATCTTTCGCTCATGTCTATGATGTTAAGGAGCCTACAATTTACCAAATAATTGCTTTATCGACTTAGGAAAGCACTTCTTTCAGCACTTCCAATGACTTGATGTCTTGTAAAGCATCGGTATGCAAGCGGTAAAACTTTAAAATATGGTCCAATAACTCTCTTCTAAACTGGTTTGTGATCTGAATTTCCTCGCCCATTGGCCTTTTCAAAAACTGTTCAATAACTGCGATCTCCTCGTTTTCTGTGGTAAGATGAAGCCCATAATCAGAGAGTTGCAAGAGGAAGTCTCGGGCCGACTCGGGTTTGAAACCCAGGTAGGCACTGGATTTAAGGAGGAACTGTAAATGGAAATTGACTACGCCTGTTTGCAGGTGATCAAACACCTGGATGGCACTGAACATGAAGGTAAAAAGCTCTTTGTTTTCGGATTCTTCCCTCAGCAATTTGCTCATCACTTCAGTCAGAAATATGCTCAAGCCCGTTTTTATAGGCTCAAAGGGTATGCTGCTAAATGGCATGCTACATTTGGCTTCAGAAATTCTCTGCAGGTCTTTTTCAATCTTTCTGTACACCACCATGTCCAGGAGGGTGAGGGGCTGGTATAGGGCGATCTTGCCACGCGATTTGGCACTTCTTACTCCATTTACAATGTAGCTTTGCATGCCGAATGCCTCGGTAAATACCCGTACAATGATGGAAGTTTCTCTGAACTTGATGTAGTTGAACACTATGCCGCGAGTATGATGGAGCATCAGATGACCGCTATTTTTCCCACATAAGTTTCGGTGCCATCGGCATTGGAGGAGTACACCAGGTACACACCAGTAGACACCGTACGGCCGTTATAGTCGCGCCCATTCCAAAGGGCGGTACTGCCTTGAGCTCTAACCTCTTTTACCAGTTTGCCCGATACATCGGTGATCTTTACCTGGGCATTGTTCACCAGTCCGTTGATGACAATCTGGTCCAGGGTATTGCGCATGGCCGGGTTGGGGTAGATGCTCACATTTTCATGCTGGTTGGTGCCTTCTGTAGCATCACTTCTGAAGCTCACGGTGCCTTTGTCGGTGCCAATAAAGAGCTCTCCGGTTTGAGGATTCATCGCCAGATTGGTGATTTGGTCTGAGGGGAGGGGACTGTTGTCGGCAGTAAAGTGCCTGATCTGCTCTTCGCCTGTTTCGCTGAATAGCCAGAGGCCATTATTACGGGTGCCAAACCACTTGCGGTTGCCCGGGTCTATGGCAATGCTGGTAATGAATTCGTCACGCAGCAATAGTCTGTTTTCGAAAATGGGCACAGAGGCTGTGAGTGCTCCGCCATCCAGTATGGCATTGAGATTGGGGTAAAAAGCAATGCCTTCGTTGGTTCCTACCCAGAGGAAGAAATCACTGTCCAGGGCGAGTGAAGTCACCTGGCTGCCTGGCAGACCACCTTGCCCTCCATTGGTGTTGAGGTAGCGTTCGGTTTGGCTGGTTTCGTTAAATACCACAATGCCTCCGCCTCTTTCCGGGTCTACTGTCAGCCATTTATCTCCATTGGGTGCTACATAGAGGTCTACCGCAAAGTCTGCCTGGCTTATGGCCAAATTATAAGGTGTCCAGGTATCGGTGCCGGGTTCCCAAAAATGTAATGGCACGGTGGCCCCATAGTTGGTGAGCCAAAGGCCCTCGCCTTCTTTCGCTATGGCAGTCATGTTTACAGAGCCATTGACCACTGCAAGGGTACTATTGGGGGAGATTTCATTTACCACAGCTACCTCATCTGCGGTGATTGCTACCAGTCCACGATCAAAGGATGCAAGGTAGAGTGGGGTATTTTCATCGGTAGGGATTTCCATATCCACCAGGTCGAAAAGGCCATTGTTAACACCTAAAGAAGCCAGGGAAATTTCCCAGCTATTGTTACTGCCGAAAGTAGAATACTCACCTGTGCGACCCAGAGTAGTCACTTCTTCACTAAAGCCACCTTGCAAAATGGTGACTGCTTCCTGCCCAAAAGTCATTCGCCAGCTCAGGTCACTGATGGGGCCGGGAGGCGAAAATGATTCTTCCGAACCACCACTGAGTCTCAGCAGGCCATTCACGCTATTGCCAAGCCATAAACTATTACCGTCTGGTGCAATCGCCTGGGCATCTGTCTCCAGGTCTTGCAGCTTTTGAACGTCATTAGCCTCAACCCGGTAGAGGGCATCCGTTGTGAGTATCAAAAGTTGACTGGTGAAATCGAAGTCAGTGACCGTGCCTTCGAGCCTGTGAGTGAGCTCCCACTTGTCATTGGTGTACACATAAATTTCACCAAAACTAGCTGCAAGCAGGTCGGTGCCGTTGCTTTCTATGTGGGAAAACGGAACCGTTGGCAGTGCATGATTCCAGTTGTTAAAGTCTTGCCGGTTAGTACTGGTGGCCAGGCTGGCCGAAAAGATGCCCCGATTACTGGCGGCATAAATACTATCGGAGCTAAAACTTAGCCCCAGCACTCCTACACGTTCACCATTATTTAGGTTCTGGTATGATTCTGTGATCTGTTTCAATTGCAAGTCCAATACCAGCACACCCTGATCGGTAGATAGGTAGGCCAGGCCTTGATTGAACTTGATGTCTCGAATGACTTTACCGCCAATGGTAGTCGCATCTATAAAGCCCCGGATGTTGGTAATTGTATTGGCTTCCAACAGGTCTATGTTGCCATTGGTATAGCCTATCACCAGCGTATTGCTGCCCGGAGCTACTCCAATGGCTCCGATGGCCACACCTGACAATCCATCAATTTTGGTGAGTTTGTGAATGGACAACTCCTGCTTATCCACATAAAAAAGAGCATTAGGAGAGGCGGCATAAACCCTGTCAGCCGACTGCGCTATATCAAATACGTTTTGATAAGAGAAATGTGAGCGCCAGGTAAAAACAGGGATGTTTTCCTGGCCATGAGTCAGTTGACCATGTACCAGCATGGTTAAAGTACAGGTCAGAAGCAGTACTGCTTTTTTCACGAGCCCTTTTTCTCTTCTTGTTCTTTAAGCCCTTCGTAGAAATATTTCCGATTGCGGGCTTCGTATTTGTCTTGCTCACCAACCTCTACGGTTTTGTCAGAGCCGGTGAATCGGTAAGAAAACGAAGCGAGGGAGCCACTTATGGTACATATGGCATGAAGTTTTGTCACAAATTCGGCAATGGCCAGTAAATAAGGCATGGGGCCAAAAGGCTTGCCGTTTGAGTCCATATCCAGACCTGCAACAATCACGCGTTTACCACTATTGGCCAATTTGCGGCATACATCAACTATTTGATCGTCAAAAAACTGGGCTTCATCTATGCCCACTACATCACTATCGCCCGCCAGCAGCAGTATGTCTGATGAAAATTGTACTGGAGTAGAACGAATGGCTGTTCTGTTGTGCGAAACCACATCATCTTCATCATAGCGAACGTCAATGGCTGGTTTAAATATTTCCACCTGCTGCTTGGCTATGGTGGCTCTTCTCAATCGCCTGATCAGCTCTTCTGTTTTACCAGAAAACATGCAGCCACATACCACCTCGATGGATCCACTTGTATGTTCATTCGATATTTTGGTTTGAGGTTCTAAAAACATTTACTCGCTGTACTCAATATGTGGAAATTTATTTTCCTCCGCTACCTTCACCGAAACATTGCCCAGCAGACGTGTTTGACAAGCCAGTCGCTCGTTCTTTTTTAGCCTACCCAGGGTCAAAAATTTCTTCTCTACCTCGCTTATCTCTGATAAGTTTTCCTGGCCTTCCGTCACTATTACTTTACAGGTAGTGCAGCGGCCTTTTGCCCCACAGGCATGCATCCAGTCGATGCCCTGTTCATGAATAATATTCAGCACAGTCTGTGAGTTATCGTTACTGGTAATCAGCCTATTATCGAGATTTTTGATAAGTATTTGGGGCATAATTTTTTTAAATGCAATGCTACTTTTGAAGAGCGGAAGTGGTATTAACTTCGACTCTCAGGATTTAGAATCAACAAAAAGCAATTTTATGATTTGTCCTGAGTTTTAATACCAGTTATTTTACAAATCAAAAGAAATAAGGCATGAGCTACAAATTAAAGCATGATTCTATCGGAGGTTTTTCAGAGAAGGTCGCTAGTACCCTTTGTAACGGGTTTTATGCGGGTAAAAAACGAGCTGATGGTGCTGCTTTGATGAAGTTTACTGATTCTAAACAGGTGAACTCTTTTTTGGTGAAGAACCTGTTTGAAAAATGGCAATCGGAAACCACAAGTTTGCAAAGTCCTTATTTTGATTTTGAGCACAAGGTGGTGAAAGAAGCCCTGAAGGAGTTTATGAATAAGCTTTCAGAGTACATCAGTGTGGCGCAACAAGACCTGGAGCCTTTGGTAGCTGAGGCGGTGGCTGATACTGTCCTGGTTACTTTCGACCCGGTGGCTTATGTAAATAAGATCATAACAGGCTCGGGAAGCCTCTCATTAAAGTATATCAAAGCCCGTAAGGCATCATTCAAACAATTGAAAAGCCTAAGTGCAGTTAGTGCCAGCGACTTTGATGAGGAACCGCCCATATCGCCAGAAGACTTTGTGAATGCTTTTGGTATGGATGTCTCAGATCTGTTTGAAGAAGAGTCCCTTTCTTTCTTCGATCGTCAAGATGATGATGAGGATGAAGAATTGGTGATTAAGGCAGAAGAGGTGATAGCGCCTGAGGTACCTGTAGCACCAGAGCCAGAGGCCGCTCCTGATCCTGAACCAGTGTACAGACCCGAACCTATGTCAGCTTCTGAGCCTGAACCTGAAGCCCTCCAAACCAAAGAGGACATTACTGAGAGTGAGGCCACAATTGAAAGTTCAGAACAGAGCAATGGTACTTCAGAAACCCTGAACGATCGCTTTAACAGACCTGCTAAGGTGGAAACCCTGGCGGATAAACTGCACAAGAGCAAAAAGAAAAGCCTGGAAGACAGCCTGAACCTGAATGAGAAGTTCATGTTCATCAATTCGCTTTTTGAGGGTGATAAAGGCCGCATGAGCGAAGCCCTTTCAGACGTTGATCAAGCTGCTGATCATGATGAGGCCAAAGTGAAGGCCTATAAATACGGTGAAAACTGGGACATGGAAAGCGAAGAGGTAGAAGCCTTTTTCGATCTGATTGAAAGGCGATTTGCCTAACCTCTGGTAAGTACCTGAGTTCGATGTGCGTCTATCTTGAGCAGCACAAATAGCATAATGGTAAAAGACCACAAAGAAGAACCCCCATAGCTAAAAAAGGGCAGTGGAATACCTACCACAGGAAAGAGGCCAATGGTCATGGCCAGGTTGATGGTGAAGTGGAAGAAGATGATGCCCGCCACACAATAGCCATAGATGCGTGCAAACTGAGATTTCTGCCGTTCAGCAATGGCCGTTATCCGGAAGAGCAAGACCATAAAGAGCGCCACCAAGACTAAGCTGCCCACCCAACCATGTTCTTCGGCCAGGGTACTGAAAATAAAGTCAGTGCTTTGCTCGGGCACAAAACCAAACTTGGTTTGGGTGCCTTCTAAAAATCCTTTGCCGGTAAGCCCCCCAGAACCAATGGCTATTTTTGACTGATTCAGATTGTATCCTGCGCCTTGCTGATCTATGGTATTGGGGTAGAAGATGACCAGGATTCGATTTTTCTGATAGGTGGGTAGTACATTATCAAAGGTGTAATCGAAGCCAAAGCCAAAACCAATACTTGCCAGAACTATCAACAGTGTTAACAGAATATTTTTTACTGTTCTGGAAGTGAGTAGTACCCAAATGACACCCACACCAAGCACCACTACCGCTACAGTTTCCATAGGCAGCACAATAGTAAGTACGCCAATAACGGCTGCAGAAAGGCCTGTGAGTAGATATACTGGTGGAAACCCTTCACGAAACAGGGCAAAGGAAAAAGAAAAGAAGATCAAGGCCGAACCCAAATCAGGCTGTAGCATAATTAGCGCTATGGGTGCAAACATGATAGAGATGGCCACAAATTGATTTTTGAAATTGCTCAGTTTTACCCCAGTGGTGGAGACGTATCGGGCCAACAATAAGGCGGTGGCAAACTTGGCCAGCTCAGCGGGTTGCAGCCTGAAGGCTCCAAATTGAAACCAGGCTTTTGCCCCGTTGATTTCGACCCCTACAAAGCGTACGGCAAGCAAGAGCAGTATAAAGAGGGCATAAAGCAGTGGTGCCAGGGACTCGTAGATGCGAAAGTCTACAATGAGAATAATGGAAATGAGAATAAGTGAGGTGCCTATCCAGAGTAGCTGCTTGCCAGAATTAATTGAAAGGTCAAACATGCTGGTGGTACTTTCTGCATCGTAAACAGATGCGAAAATATTGAACCAACCCAGCGTAATCAGGATGAGATAGATTAGTACGACTGACCAATCCAGATTACCAAAAATGCCGCCCTCACTTCTCAATGGTTATCGTTCTTCAAATTGTCCAGGTACTTGCTCTCTTTGATGTATGTTTCCCTGTCAAACCACCCACTATGGTCTATGACCCTTTTCAGGTATTTTTCCATGACCAATGCCGCAGTTACTGCAGCAGCACCTCCACCCCAACCGGCATTTTCAACGTACACAGAGATCGCAATTTTCGGATTTTCTCTGGGCGCAAAGGCCATGAATACTGAGTGGTCTATGGTTTCATCTTTGATGCCGTTCTCGGCAGTACCTGTTTTACCTGCTATTTCTACTCCTTTGATTTTAGCCACACCAGCTGTATAACCCGCTGCCCTTACCATGCCTTCGATGATGGCGGGGTAGTATTCATTGGATTTGCCAGTAGATATTTTATCAAAGTTGAGGTAGGTTACTTCTCCGTTTTCTTCCAGGCCTTTGACCAGGTGTGGTGTCACATAGTAGCCCTGATTGGCTATAATGGCCCCAAGGTTGGCCACTTGCAGTGGAGTAACCAATAGTTCACCTTGGCCAATTGATAATGAATAGATGGTGCTAAATGCCCATCGGTGCTTTCCATGCATTTTGTCATAGGTGATTTCATCAGGTACCGAGCCGCCTTCTTCTCCTGGCATGTCCAGGCCTAATGGCGAACCGAAGCCATATTTTTCTACCGCATCGGCCCATTTTTCGAGTCCCAGTCGGCTGTCTCTGAAAATGCTTCTATCGTCACCTCGTTGTACCACTTTTTCCATTACTTCAAAAAAGTAGTTGTTGGAAGATACTTTGATGCCCTCTGGCACATCGTAAGGTTGTATAGGTGCGTGGTCACCCATGTGCATCTTTCGGGGTTTTATTTTTTCATCCACACCAATCAAGCCTTCATCAAGTGCTATCAGGGCTTGTACTGTTTTAAAGATGGAGCCGGGAGGGTATACTGCTTGAATGGCCCGGTTAAAGAGTCGCTTGTTTGTGTCTGCGGCTATCATCTGGTAGTTGCTACTGAACTCACGGCCGCTCATCAAGTTGGGGTCATATGAGGGGGCTGTCACCATGGCAAGTATTTCACCGGTGGCGGGTTCTATGGCCACTATACTGCCTCGTTTGCCTTCTAGAAGCCATTCGGCATATTCCTGTACTTCTCTGTCTATGGTGGTGATCAGGTTTTTACCAGGCAGGGGCACCGTGTCCAGCGCACCATCCAGGTACGATCCTTTTTGTATGCCACTTACATTTACCAGTTTGTAGCTCACGCCCCTTTCGCCACGCAGTTCATTTTCATAGTACTGTTCAAGGCCGGTAAGCCCTATGTGATCACCCGATCGATAGTAGCCGGAGGTATCTATATTCAACTGGTTTTGGCTTATTTCCCCGATATAGCCCACTTCATTGGCCAGCATGGTAGTAGCATACTTGCGTACCGTTCTGGGGTTCATGTAAAAGCCACCGTAGTTGTATAATTCGTCTTGAATGTGCGCATATTCATCATGCGAAATCTTCTTGAGAAAGGAGATGGGGCGAGCTGATGAATGCCCACGGGGCAGTTTCATGTTTTTCGTAAAAGTCTCAAGGTCGATGTTGAGCAGTTCACAAAACTTGGTAGTATCGGCAATGTATACATCTCTGGGTACCATCATCAGGTCATAGATGGGTTCATTGTATACCAGCAATTCCTGGTTGCGATCGTAGATGAGACCTCGGAAGGGATACTCTACTACCCTTGTTCGGGTATTGCGTTCGGCCTTGAACTTATAGCTACTGTCAGTTACCTGAAGGGCAAAGAGTTTGACCAGGAAAACTACTCCGATCAGCACAAAAATTCCCTGGATGATATATCGCCTGTTTTCGAGCATTTACGCTTTGCCTTTAGGATAGAAAAGATACTGTAAAGCGACCATAAAAACCAGCGTTATGAGGCTGGTAAGGCCTGCTTTTGACAAAGTGAGCCAGAACAAACCAGAGCCGGATGCTTCCAGAAAAAACACAGTCAATGAGTGCATTATGATAAGTGGGGTGGCATACAGCAAAAACCAGATGAGGCCATAGTTGGCTATGCTGGGTAATGTATTTACTTCAAAGCCCTGCCGTGGCGTAATAATGCCCAGCCAGAATGGGCGAAGGAACATGAAAAAGACACTTGAGGCTGCGTGAATGCCCAGGGTGCCCAGGAAAATATCTACGATGAGCCCCACAACCAATGCACCCAGCATGCCTTGCACATAGCCAATTTCATTGGGCAGCAGCAGCAAAAAAAGCAGGTATATGAAGCAGAAGCCAATATTGAACAGGGCGAGGTGGCCAAGTACCAGCACCTGAAATGGCAACAGCACCAACAGTGCAATGAGCAATATGGATAGGTTTCTACTCATCTAGAACTCCAGCGGGTCATTTTCTACCAGTGAATCTTTTTCTATGATGTACTTATTTTCTATCACGTACACGTATTCCAGCGCATTAAAGTCAACTGAAAGGTCTACCTGGATTTCAAGGTCGCGCTGGTTGGCATCAGGCGCCACAGCTGATACAATGCCTATCATCAGGGCTTTTGGGTACACGGCATTAAAGCCTGAGGTAATGATGGTATCGCCTGGGGCTACATCAACCTCGCGGGTAACGTAAAGCAGGCGTGCCCTTTTGGGGTCGGTGCCATCCCACTGTATGGTGCCCATTCGCTGAGAAGGCAGGTGCCTGGCAGAAATAGGGTTTCGGGTGTTTAATAAAGAAACCACCCTGGCATAGCGTTTACCAACAGACCTCACTTTTCCTGCCACGCCTCTTGAAGTAATTACACCCATGCCCTCCTCGATGCCATCACCACGGCCCTTGTTAATCATGAACATGTTATTCACCAGGCTGGTGGAGTTGTCAATTACCTCTGCGGCCCGCAGGTAGTACTGCACCGTGTCGGTAGTATCGGGGTCAATGTCTAATTGTACCAGACTGTCCAGTGATTCGGGCAGGTTAAGGAGCTGTGCTCTGAGCCTTTCGTTTTCTTCGGCCAGCTCTCGGTTTACCCTTGCCAGCGAAAAGTAGTCGGAAACCTCATTGGCACTTTCATTGACAGAGCCAATGAGGCCTGAAGCCGAATTGATGAAAACGGTTTTTTGGTAGTTGTTATTAGAAACGATTAGCCAAATGCAAAACACCTCCAGTATCAGGAAGGTGAAAAATGCTCTGTACTTATATAGAAAGGCTAATAACTGACCCATTCATCATCAAGACATCAGTACGGCTCGGAATGAGTTGATATTCTTAAGCGCTTCTCCGGTACCCCTTACCACTGCTCTCAACGGATCTTCGGCAATGTGGATAGGAAGCTTGGTCTTCAAAGCCAGACGCTTGTCCAGGCCCTTGAGCATGGCACCGCCACCAGTAAGGTGGATACCACGGTCGTAGATGTCGGCAGAAAGCTCTGGTGGAGAAATCTCCAGAGCTTTGAGCACGGCTTCTTCGATCTTGGATACGGATTTGTCCAGGGCGAAGGCAATTTCAGAGTAAGAGATCTTGATCACCTTCGGAATGCCCGTCATGAGGTCACGTCCGCGGATTTCGTAATCTTCCGGTGGCTCTTCCAACTCTGTGAGGGCCGAACCGATGGCAATTTTTACCTTTTCAGCAGAACGTTCACCAATCAGCAGGTTGTGCTGCCTTCTCATATAGTCGAGAATGTCTTTGGTAAAGGTGTCACCTGCTACACGAATAGATTGATCACAGACGATACCCGACAGGGCAATCACCGCAATCTCAGTAGTACCACCCCCAATGTCTACAATCATAGAACCCATAGGTTCATCGATTTTGATACCGGTACCAATGGCCGCAGCAATCGGTTCGTAGATCATGTACACTTCTTTGGCGTTGGCATGCTCGGCTGAGTCACGCACTGCACGTTTTTCCACTTCAGTAATGCCTGAAGGAATGCAGATGACCATGCGATGAGAAGAAGGCATAATGCTTTTCTTCTTCAAATCTATCATCTTGATCATGCCCTTGATCATGAGCTCAGCTGCCTGGAAATCGGCAATCACTCCATCTTTCAGTGGGCGAATGGTCTTGATGTTCTCATGCGTCTTTTCGTGCATGTTCATTGCCTCTCGACCGATCGCCAGCACCTTATTGCTGTTCTTGTCTATGGCAATGATAGAAGGTTCGTCTACTACTATTTTATCTTTATGAATGATCAAGGTATTTGCCGTACCCAGGTCTATCGCAATATCGCTTGTTAGAAAGTCAAAAAAACCCATTTCTTCTCGGTCTCCGCTGTAATTGTTCGTTCTAAGGAAAGTTAGTAATAACTCTCGTATATTAATTCAATTGCCCTTCTTTTAGTGTTTGAAGTGGCGGGTACCAGTAAATACCATCGCCATGTCGTGTTTGTCACAAAAATCGATGGATAACTGGTCTTTGATTGATCCTCCCGGTTGGATAACGGCTGTGACTCCTTCTCCTTGTGCTATTTCCACACAATCGGGAAATGGGAAGAAGGCATCCGATGCCATTACTGATCCGTTTAGGTCGAAACCAAAATTTTTGGCCTTCTCAATGGCCTGGTTCAGGGCATCTACCCTGGAGGTTTGTCCTACACCACTGGAAAGCATTTGATCCTTGTTGGTCAATACAATGGTATTGGACTTGGTATGTTTACAAATTTTGCTGGCGAAGACTAATGCTTCATTTTCGTCAGCAGTGGTAGCTCTTTTAGTTACTCCTTTGAAATCAGCGGCCTTGTCGGTCACCAAATCCCTGTCCTGAACAATCACGCCATTCAGCAGGCTCTTAAACTGCTTGGTAGTGCTCAGGGTTTGCTTTTTAATCAGGAGTATTCTATTCTTTTTGCTCTTGAGCAGTGCCAAAGCATCCTCATCAAAAGATGGAGCGATGAGCACTTCAAAGAACAACTTGTGAAGCTCTTCAGCAGCAGCCAGACTTATGGCTTGGTTGGTTACCAGCACGCCTCCGAAGGCACTTACTGTATCGGCTGCGAAAGCTTTCAGGTAAGCATCTTTAGTGTCCGTGCCAATGGCCACGCCACAGGCATTGGTGTGCTTGAGTATAGCAAAGGCGTTTTCACTGTCATCAAACTCTTCAATGAGCGATACAGCAGCATCAATGTCTACCAGGTTGTTGTAAGAAATAGCTTTGCCATTCAGCTGGTCGAATAGCTCATCCATAGGACCGAAAAACTGGCCTTGCTGGTGAGGGTTTTCGCCATAACGCAGCGCACTGCCTTTTCTCTCACTGGCTTTGAACCTCAATAGCTCATCATCGGCATTGAAATAGTTGAAGATGGCTGTGTCATAATGAGACGAAATATCAAAAGCTTCTGCTGCAAACTTCTTTCTATCGCTAATTTCAGTAGTTCCTCCTTTTTCTTCCAGCAGGCTGGTAATGGCGGGGTACTGCTCTCGTGAAGAGACGATCAGCACATCTTTGAAATTCTTTGCGGCAGCCCTAATGAGCGAAATACCACCAATGTCAATCTTCTCGATGATGTCTTGCTCGCTGGCTCCAGAGGCTACAGTTTCTTCAAAAGGATAAAGGTCTACAATCACCAGGTCGATGGAAGGAATTTCATATTGCCCTGCCTGATCAAGGTCACCTTCATTGTCTCTTCTGTGAAGAATGCCTCCGAATACTTTAGGGTGAAGCGTTTTTACCCTGCCTCCAAAAATGGAGGGGTAGCTGGTGAGGTCTTCAACAGCCACTACTTCAGCGCCTTGTTCTTCGATAAATTTTTGTGTGCCGCCAGTTGAGTAGATGGTCACGCTCTGTTCTTTCAGCAGCCTCACAATAGGGGCGAGGTTGTCTTTATAAAAAACTGAAATCAGTGCGGACTTAATCTTTACTTGCGACATGTATAGGGGGGTATTTACTAAGTGGCAAAACTAGAAAATATCTTAGTATTTAAGAACTAGATTCTCAATCACTTTCGGATAATTTTCATGCTCCAGTATTTGCACTTTTTTGGCGATGTCAACAGGGCTGTCTGTCGGGTCTAGTTGACAGCTAAATTGGGCGATAATTGCCCCTTCGTCATAGTGCTCATTTACAAAGTGAATGGTGATGCCCGTCTCCTTTTCTCCAGCCGCTTTTACGGCCTCGTGCACATGCATGCCATACATGCCTCTGCCTCCATATTTAGGCAACAGGGCTGGGTGAATATTGGTGATCTGATTGGGAAATTGAGCCACCAGATTTTCAGGGACCAGCCACATGAAACCCGCCAACACAACCAGGTCGATGTTTTCTTCCTTAAGGCGATCAGCTATTTCGGTGCTATCATAAAACTGGCTGCGGTTAAATACTAAGGTGGGGATGCCAAAGCGTTCTGCCCTTTCGAGCACAAAGGCATTTTGCTTATTACAGCAGAGCAGGCTTATTTCTGCCTGTTCATGATTTTGGAAAAACTGGAAAATCTTCTCAGCGTTGGTACCGTTACCAGACGCAAATACGGCTATCTTCTTCTTTCTCATATCCAGATCATGCTGATCACCCCAAGTAACATGATGACTTTGCAGAGGCTGCTCAGTCGATGATACTCCCGTATGGTATCTGCTTTATTGAGTCCAAATATGAGTAAAATAAGCGTAAGAATCAGGGCCACTGGTAAAACGATAGAAATACTACCAATCATCAGCCAAACAGTGATAATAAAGAGCGAAATGAGGCCATAGATGAACTTTTTGGTAGTGGCAATGCCCCAAATAATCGGCAGTGTTTTGCAGCCAAATCGCTCATCGCCTTTGACGTCTTCCATGTCTTTGATGACCTCACGAATGAGCGTGATAAAGCCAGCAAAGATGGCATAGGTAAGAATGAGATATTCTCTTTCTCCGTAGTACTCTCCTACAAGAAATAACGTAGTGCCAGTAAGCATGGCCACAACCAGGTTGCCCACAAATGGGAGCCTTTTGAGCTGATTGGAATAGAGCCATAACAGAAAGGCAGCCATGAAATTGATAACACCAATGACCGGGCTGATGTAAAAACCAATGGCAATGCCCAGGAAATTAAGGGCAGTATGCCCTGCAATAACCCATCTGCGCCTGAGGGTGCGCCCCACCTGAACCCGATCTGGCCGGTTTACATAGTCTATTTTAATGTCGTAATAGTCGTTGATGAGGTAGCCAGCCGAGGTGATGATCACCGTAGAAGATACCAACAGAAAAAAGCCTTTGTTAGTGATAATCTCCATCCAGTTGCCACGGGTACCCACCAGGAAAATGGCCGTGAGGTACTGAGTAAGTGCCACAATCAGCAGATTGAGGGCCCTTATCATTTTCAGATAACTGAAGACCAAAGAGGGTTTACGTAACAAGGCGATTTGCATCGATAAGGTTTACGATGCAAAGATAGGCAGGTTGGCGGCTATTTTATCCAGGTATATGAAATAGACTATCTATTATAGCCGCAAGTCACTTTGAATCAGACGCTTTGCTTCGTTAAACGTATCACCATAGCGGTGCTATGCTATCTAAGTTAAACTTCCTGATTCCCCGCCTGAACGGAACGGGCAGGTTTGTGCTTTACGACTTCATCACGATTTCCATTTCATAAACCAGGATTATAAGTTTTTGTGAGCACCGTCACAAAAAGGGGCATTGGCCGAGTGCTTACAGGCACACCAGAACACTTTTTTTGCTTCAGTTACCTTTTCCATCAAAGGGGCAAAGCTGCTGCCTTTATGAGCACCATCGCAAAAGGGTTGGTTTGTGCTTTTGCCACAGGAGCACCAGAAGTAAGTGCCGGGCTCTACGTCCATCATGATGGGGGTTTTCTGTGGGATGTTTGGCTTGTCCATGCTTTCTGTTTTCAAGCAAGAACCTTCTGTGTGTACAATTGTTTGGTCAGGAAGAATAGTAGTCGATGATGTGTTGGCTCATGAGCTGATAAATTTCAGCGACCTGTTCATCATTTCCCAGCGCTGCCATTTGCTTGTCCAGAGTTTCCATGTCGCCTCTGATGGCGGGGCCGGTTTGGGCATGTTCCGGGCCAATCTCCAGTGATTTATTGAGTGTCTCGGAAATCAAAGGGTGCAATACTTCGAAGTCGAGTTCATGTTGGGCCAATATACCTTTAGAAAGGGTAAGCAGGTGGTTGGTAAAGTTGCAGGCAAAAACAGCTGCCAGGTGAATGAGTCTCCTTTGGCCACTTTCCAGCAATTGTACGCGTTTGCTCACACTGTTGGCCAGGGCGGCCAATTCATTCTGAGCATGGGCCGTTTCGCCTTCTATACACACCGGTACCTGTTCGAAATCAATGTTTTTACCTAGAGTCAGGGTTTGCAAGGGGTAAAACACCCCAATATCTTCAGTAGCTGCGTAAGCTAGGCTTTTAATGGATAGCGTGCCCGAAGTATGCGCCAATACCGCCTCGTCTGGAAGTATGAGTTCCTGGGCTACCTCGGTGATGCTGTCATCTGCCAGGGCCATGATGAAAATCTCAGCCTCGCTGTCTGAAAAGTCGAGCGAGTCAGTAGCCTCGGCCTGGTAGCTGCTTCTCACCAGCCTGGTGGCATTGTCAAGCGTACGGCCGTAGATTTCCGTAATGTTGTGTCCTGCATTCTCAAAGGCCAGTTGCAAGTGCCAGGCCACATTGCCTGTGCCCAAAATCGCGATCTTCTTCGTCATAGTCTCGATAACTCCTCAACAGCCTCAACCAATCTGTCGAGCTCGTTAATTCTGGTATAAACATGTGGGGTGATGCGCACACCATTTACTTTTTCCCATTTAATGGGGCTGGTGTGGATTTTATAATATCTGAAGAGCCAATTGTGTACAGGGCCGGCATCCATGCCCTCTATACCGAAGTTAAACAGGGCCCTGCTATGCATATCATCGGTAGCGGTATAGCACCTTACTTTGGGTAAATCTTTTACCCGGTCTACCCAGTATCTTTTGAGGTATTGGAGTCTGGCCTCTTTGCGTGCGCTACCAATGGCCTGGTGAAAGTCTATGGCTGAGCCAATGGCCTGTTCTATGGCAAAAGAACGGGTACCGATGTTTTCGAACTTTCTGATGTTGTCTGCCTGGTTTTCAGGCGATGCCAGGAGAGGCCATACCTGGTTGATCTTCTCCTTCTGGATATACAAAAGGCCGGTGCCAAAAGGCGCACAGAGCCACTTGTGCAGGCTGGTACCGAAGAAGTCACAACCCAGGTCGGGGATGTTAAAATCCATATGTCCGAAGGTGTGGGCACCGTCTACCAGAGAAAGAATACCATTTTCACGGGCCAGGCTACATAGCGCCTTGGCAGGCATGATGTGCCCGGTCCAGTTAATCATATGGGTGATGTGGAACACCTTGGTTTTAGCCGTAATGGCAGCTTTGAACTTTTCAACCACCAACTCATCAGATTCCATGGGGATGTCAAAATCTAGCCACTTCAGTACCACTCCATCCCGCCTCTCGCGTTGCTTCCAGGCATTGATCATGTTAGGGTAGTCGTACTTGGTAAGTATCACTTCATCTCCGGCTTTCAGGTCGAGCCCAAAGATGACTGTATTGACAGCCTCAGTGGTATTTCGGTTAATTGCCAACTCATCAGATGAGCAGCCTGCCAGGTGTGCCAGCTTGGCCCTCAGTGGTTCGCGTCCCTGATCTAGAATACGCCACATATAGTAGGAGGGCGCCTCATTGCAATAGGTATAGTAGCGATTGGCTGCGTCCTGTACCACCTTAGGCTGAGGGCTTACTCCACCGTTGTTGAAATTGATGATGCCCGTAGAGGTAGTATAGGCTTGCTGAATACGGGCCCAGAGCTCTTCGTTCTGAGCCGCTGCTGACGGACTGAGGTTGTTGATTTCCACAAGTGCGTTCTTCACATCCTCTGCCAGGCTTTTTTTGAAAAAACCGCTGAGGGATAGCGTACCTGCTGTGAGGAAAGATTTCCTGATAAAGGACCTGCGATTGTTCATAAGCCTGTGTGACTAAAAAGTGGTGAACACAAAATAGCCAAAATATTAAGGCCCAAAAACCTGCTTTTGATAAAGGACTATTCCACCCCTTTGTCACGCATAGTACGAAATTCAATATACCGCCTGCGTGTGGCTATGATGAAGCCTGCCACCATGACCAATGTGCCTATCCACAATATATTAATGTGCGGCTTTTGCAATGACTTGATAATGATGACATCTTTTTGGGTAGTATTAATGCCTAGGGTTATGGTTACGTTACCATTATCAATATTGATATCCTCCAGTCTAAAGCGCGTAGCTACTTCTTTTACAACATCAGGAAATATTTGTCCAATGCCATCTTTGATCACGAAAAGAGGCTGGGCCAGGTGCATTTCGCCATTTTCAGCCAGTACTTCAATGTTGGCTTTAACGGCTACATCATTAGGGCCTAACTCAGTATAGTTGACCGCATCTACCCTGACGAGGCCGGTAAATGTGGCCACGTAGTCGTTGGCAAAGAAGCGCTCTCCATTGCTCAACTCTTTCATTTCTACCTCACTCCATTCTATCTCTTCTTCAAAAATAGGTGGAGAAGATACATAGGTGTAGATGTCTCTGCTCCATAGCTTTTTAATGTCAGGTGAACTCAGGGAGCCTCCCATCTGTTCGTTCTTCTGAACTCTTGGATAGAGGCTGAATTCTTTGCCTGTGACCAAATGTTTGAAGTCTATTTGGTAATAGCGGTTCTCAGGGCTCGGCAGATACAGGGTGTCACCCGGCAGGGCCAAGGTAATGTTGTTATTCACTACCTCTTGTTTCACTACCTTATAATAGTCGTCCTCGGTATCGTCCAGGTAAGATTTCCTTATATAACCATCAATGCCTTCTGCCTTTACCAACTCCCTACGGTAGGTGATCTCATAGTTATCCATGCGAGTGGTTTCATTGAGAAAGAGAGGCATATTGGTAGAATTCCATTCTTCAGACATACCTCTGGAAATGGTAAGTGTGCTCAGGCTTATGGGCTTGGAATAACCCTCTGAAAACATAATGCCAATGAGCATCAGAGCAATACCGATGTGGGCAACTGAGCCCCCTGCCAGCTTATAGCTTTTTGATTTCAGAAATTTGACCAATATGGTAGTATTGGCAGTGATGGAGTAGACCCCTGCCAGCAACACTACTATGTAAACGGGGTTGAATATTTTCGCCACCAGGAAGATGACTGCTGAGATCACCAACGAAATCATCAATGGCAGAGAGAGCGCATTCCACAGTTTATCCTTGTCCATCTTGTTCCAGAAAAAGAACTGGCCGGTACCAGAAAGCAAGGCCAGACCTACTGCAAACCATACCTGGAATTTTGAGTAATAGGCAATTTGATCTGCCGGAACAGCAATGTTGGAGATTCCTCCAAAAGCTTCGATAATGCTATTGAAAACGGGGATTGATGTGGGTACTAACACCTGGAATCCCATGAGGCAAAGCGTAAGGGCGCCTATGAATATCCAGAATTCCCGGCTGTAAGTCGATGCTTCTTTTTCTGAGCTGGGTATTTCTTTCCAAACCCTTGCCGAAAATACAATAGAGGCACCCAAAAAGAAGAGCAGGTACAGCAATAGCTGACCCGATAGCCCGAGGTCGGTGAATGAGTGAACGGATGCATTGCCTAATATTCCGCTTCGGGTTAGGAAGGTGGAATAGAGAATGAGTATAAAAGTGGCAATAACCAGTATGATCGAAGTCTTAAGTGCTGTTGCACTCTTTTTAAAAGTGATCATGGTATGGATGCCTGCCACCAGTATGAGCCAGGGTACATACACGGCATTTTCAACAGGGTCCCAGTTCCAGTAGCCTCCAAAGTTGAGCGTTTCATAAGCCCAATAGCCACCCATAAGTATGCCCACACCCAGTACTGCGGCCGAAAATATTGCCCAGGGCAAGGCAGGCCTGATCCACTCTTTGTATTTACGAGTCCACAAGCCAGCAATGGCATAGGAGAAAGGGATCAATGTAGTGGCAAAACCCAGGAATAACACGGGTGGGTGTATGACCATCCAGTAGTTTTGAAGAATTGGATTAAGGCCTGTGCCATCAAATGGAACCAGATCGGGGTTGAGGAGAAAAACCTTATTTTGAACTACATCCCTCATGAGCATGAAGGGTGAGCTTCCGATTTTTACATCACCAAATACTACTCCCAAAATCATAGAAGCAAGGAAGGCCTGCACAACGGCAAAAACGGTCATCACTGGCGCTTCCCATTTCTTATTGGTTTTGATCACTACAAAACCCAGCAGCGCCTGCCATATGGCCCAGGTCATAAAACTGCCCTCTTGTCCTTCCCAGAAACAGGCTATGATATATTCGGTAGCCAGGTTGAGCGAAGAGTGGCTGTACACATAATGGTACTCAAAATAGTGGTTGTAAATAATAAAGAAGAGGATGCCTGCAACGCTAATAATGGCAAGGCCATGGATAATGAAGGCATAGCGGGCAAATTTGATCCAGGGTTGCTTTCCTATTTCGTTCTTCTGTGTAGCAATGAAATAGGCCACAGCCGCAACCAGAGAAGTGATAAATGAAATGATAATGAGTAGATGACCGGCTTGACCGGGGAGTTCATGAACCATAGCAACCTGGCTTCAGAATTGGAGAATGAGATTGAGTTTAATACTCTGTTTCTTCGTACTTGGATGGGCACTTGAGCAACACCTGGTCGGCTACAAATACATCATCTTGATAGTTGCCAATGACTACCACTTGCTCAGACTTGAGCAAATCGGCTGGCATAGGATCATTAAGAAAAACGGTCTGTTCTTTTTGATCCTCGTCTATCATTGTAAAAGTAACAGAAAGCCTGCTGGGGCCGGGAACTATACCTACAGGTCGTCCCATGCCATCCTTCTTCAATTCTCCTACAACATGAATCATTTTAGAGTCTCCACTCTCTGCCATTTCTTTGGCGGTTGAGAATGTAACATAAGCGCTGGCTTCTGCCGAAGTGGAAATGATGATTGCCACCGCAGCTGCTATGACTACCAACCCTAT
>Ga0316204_10002723_pt1 | contig 38663 bp, 34 predicted proteins | sample 6monrhotite_MG_2_FD_205661 | JGI IMG/M metagenome (GOLD analysis project Ga0316204, IMG submission 205661) | Microbial mat bacterial communities from mineral coupon in-situ incubated in ocean water Damariscotta River, Maine, United States -... | ecosystem: Environmental > Aquatic > Marine >...
CTGATGCGGAGAAAAACGGCGCTCAATTTGCTCAAAAAAATGATGCTCGTGTTACACGGCTAGGTGCATTTATACGTAAAACACGTATAGATGAGTTGCCGCAGATCATTAATGTTCTAAAGGGAGATATGAGTTTTATAGGCCCAAGACCTGAAAGACCACAATTCGTTTTAGGTTTTGAAAAAACCATACCGCACTATTCTTTACGTCATACTGTTAAACCAGGAATAACTGGCTGGGCTCAGATTTGTTATCCATATGGTGAGACTGAAGAAGATACCCGTAAAAAATTACAATATGATTTGTATTACATAAAAAATTATAGTTTGTTTTTAGATATGACTATTTTGTTCCAAACAGTTCAAGTGGTATTATTTGGCAAAGGACAATAGTTATTACTACTAAGGTTGAATACAGAGTTACTCTTGAGAATACATGTTCATACGAACATTCAAGGGTGAATCTTGGTGTCTTACCCAATGTGTTACTCTGCCTTCGTTAAAGTGTACTTCAGATTTTCCATAATACCAGATATCCCCATCAGTTTCTGATGGTGCTCCTTGAATCCCGATTACGTCAGAAATACTTGAGCCACGTGTAAAATAGCTATTGCTAGCAAATAATTTATTCTCATCTGCTAAAATACTTTGTGTAGCGCTCTCAGCAAATGTTTTTTGTGCAAGATGATCTGCAAGGTACTTAGTAGTATTTGAGGTTTTTGTGGGTGATGTATGTAGCTGAACTTTACTTATACTATTTGACGCAGAGTTTATCTCTTGTTTAGAATGGATATTGGCATCCATTTTATGGCTAAAAAAATAATATGCAGTGAAGCAAATTGTTAATACTAAAATAGTAATAACATGTCGTGATTTCTTTTTAGGTGTTGATACGTGATTTTTTCTAAAGTTGTCATTGCTCGCATTCTTAGTTGTTTCATTGTTTTCTTCAGGCGATTGTTTTTGCGTAGAATATTTACGTACTTTTGATGAAGTGGCTGGATCTATATTTTTGTTGTCTTTGTATTCACCTACGAGTGGTAATTTACCTTTTTCACGATAATACTTATTTATATGATCATAAGCAATATTCAGTGTTTTGATTTTATTTTCAGCAGCTAATTTTTCATTGCTACCATCTTCAAACCGATCTGGATGCCACTTTTGTATTGATTTTTTGTAGGCGCTACGAAGTTCAGCCCAGTTACAGCCGGGCTGCATATCTAATATGCTATAGCAATCGTAATAAGAATATTTTTTTCGCATAAGTGTAAATAGTAGCAGAGTTAAAATGCATATCGATTTTATCGAATATAACAAATTTTGCGCTTTATGTGCTACTTTTATGAGTTCTATAATATCTACTTATAGAAGGCTAATACTACCCAAGGATATAAATTCTACAAATTATGATGCTATTTGTTAAATATTGCTCGAAGTATCTGATTTAACGTAAGTTATGATGGATTTGTGTGTAAGGAATTCGTAAGATAGAGGGGTTGATTGAATGTATAATGAAATTACATGTCTCTATCAAAAATAGGACTGTATATTGATAAATAATGGATATTTGCTGGAGAATAAAATGTCTAGAGCCTTACGGGCCATTATGGTTACCATATTATTACCGTTTCTATTTACTGGGTGTGCATCGGATGCCTATATACCTGCTACGTCTACTATTTTACAAGATAGTTCTGAAACCATACCTGCATATCATATAGGCGTTGATGACACTATATCAATTAATGTCTGGCGTAATCCCGAGTTAAGCGTTTCAGTACCTGTACGTCCTGATGGTAAAGTATCTATGCCGTTAATAGGAGACGTACATGCTGCTGGGCGCACGCCTGAAGAAGTAGCCACAGCTATACAGACGAAACTAAGAAGTTTTGTACGAGATCCTAATGTTACCTTGATGGTCACTGGCTTAATGAGTAATGAATATCTAACTCGGTTACGTATTACTGGCGCTGTTACAAATCCTTCATCGATTAACTATAGGCAGGGCATGACAGTATTAGATGCAATATTGGCATCTGGTAGTATTAACGATTTTGCTTCACCTAATAACACTAAGCTCTACCGAAAAATAAAGGGTAAGGTACGCGTTATTAATATTCATCTAGGTGATATTTTATTTAAGGGTGAGCTTCAAACAAACATCGAACTTAGGCCTGGTGATATTTTAACTGTTCCTGAACGCTTATTTTAATCTCGCAGGAGAAACAATAATATGAACTTGCCTTTTGAAGACCTTATCAAAATTCTGTTCGGTGAAGTCTTTACACGTCGTAACTCAGTTTTTGCGTTATTCGTCATTATTAGTATTACATTCTTATCTGTTGGTTCTGTTTGGCCTAAGCGATATACATCAAGTAGTTCAATTCTTGCTGATGGGAGTGATATCTTACAGCCACTAATGGAAGGAACTGCAGAAGCGACTCGAATAAGTGATCAAAGAGCTAATGCTAAGGAAATTATATTTGGTGAAAAAATCATGAGTCAGATTCTTAAAGATGCTGGCTGGTTAGATGATAATCCTAGTGAAATTGAACAGGCTCAACTTAAGAAAAATATTGCAGGTAATATAAATATTGATGGTGGCAAGGAGCTAATTAAAATTTCTTATCGTGATAGTGATCCTATGAGGGCCTATATCACTACAAAGCGTATAGTTGAACTATTCATAGAAGAGGGTGAAAAATCAAAAATTAATGAGAGTCAGGCCGCATATGACTTCATTGAAAAACAAGTAAATGAGTATTTAGACAAGCTTACAAAAGTTGAGGAACAGTTAAGGGAATTTAGGTCTAATAACCCAGATGCTAGACCAGGGCTTGAAGCAGAAGTTGCCAATAGAATTACTAGATTAACAGGGGATATTGAAAAGACACATCTAGAATTACGTGAAGCAATGATTCGCTCAGAATCATTAAAAAAACAATTATCTGGTGAAGCGGCAATAACTATAAGCCAATCAAAAGAAGGGCAGTTTCGTGTAAAAATTGCAGACTTACAGCAACAGCTTGAAACCTTGAGGTTGGATTATCAGGATACTTATCCTGACATTGTTCGTTTAAAACATCGTATTGAAGATTTGAAGTTATCAATGAATGCGGAAATTGAACATCGGAATACGGCTAAAAATAAAGCTGCGGAAACTGGTGTCGTCTATATGGATGAATCAATACTCTTAAACCCCTTATATCAAGTTTTACGTAGTGATGCATCTAAGTCAGAAACACAGATTGCAACTTTACATGCACGTATGAATGAAATGAATAAAATGCTTGAAAATGAGTATGAAAGAGCAAAACGAATTCATGGTGGAGAAGCGTCATTAGCTAAGCTCACAAGAAATTATCAGGTGAATCAGGAAATATATCAAGATTTGCTGCGCCGTATGGAACGTGCTCGCGTCTCAAAAAACCTGGATAGAGAGAATCAGGGTTTAACATTCAAAATTCAAGAACCAGCCAAAATACCCTTGATACCAACAGGAATAAGATTTTTACATTTTTTAATAGGGGGTATATTTTTAGGCATAATGACACCAATTGTACTTATTTACTTTATGATAGAAGTCGATCCCAAAATTCGATATTCACAAATTATTAGTAAAGATTTAGGTCTACCCATATTAGCGGAAATGAGTGTTCTATCAAGCCAGAGCGACGAGAAAAAAATAAAAAATAATCTACTCCTTTTGGGTTTAGGTGTAATTATTGTATTTTTAATATATGGCTATGTAAGTTGGCTTAAGATTACAGGGCAGTTGTAATGAGTAAAATTGAAGAAGCTTTAAATAAGGCAAAAAAATCTAGAGAGAAAGGCCTTGCCACAATCAAAGCTATAAACACTACAGATGAAATTCCATCATCTGTAAGATCCATGGTTTCAATATCATCAGACGATGATGGAATACAGCGAGAATCATCTACAAAAGAAATATCATTAATGGATAGTGGTGATATTCGTGATAAAAATGAACTGGCAGAGTTGAAAATTATTCATTCAGAAATGTCAGATAATAAAATAGCAAATACATATCGAGATTTACGGACTAAATTAATTCAACATAATCCAGGTAAAAATTTCATTGCGATGATTACATCGTGTGTACCAGATAATGACTCAAGTCCTACTACATTGAATATAGCAACAGCTTTTTCATTTGATGAAAGTAAAACTTCATTATTAATTGATTGTAACTTAAATAACCCTAAGCTTGATGCATTATTGAATATGGAAACGGATAAAGGACTAACAGATTATTTGGAAGATAACTCTATTCCAGTCGACACAATAATGCATAAAACTGGTATTAAGCGTCTTAAAACTATACCTGCTGGTACCGCAAGAGAAACAGCAACAGAATACTTTACATCCATGAGGATGCGGCAACTCATGAGTGATTTGTTAACAAGATATTCAGATAGATATATTTTTCTTGATACGGCTCCTATTAATGAATCTGCTGATACTAGAATACTCGTTGAGCTTTGTGATTTTGTAATACTTGTGGTGCCTTACGGGATGGCTACTAAAAGTAAAATTTCAGAATCAGTTGAAGCTATCGGCAAAGACAAGTTACTAGGTATTGTTTTTAATGATAAGCCAAAATTACCAAAATTTAAGCTTTCAGATATTTTTAAATAGATGATTATTGATTGTTATGCTTAAATTTTTTCAAACAATATTTTTTTATCTATTGATATTCTACTCTTCTTACTCGATTGCTGCAGATGTGCGATTTAATGTTGGTTCGTCTATTATTCATTATGATAACGTGAATCTCGAAGTTACACCTGATAGTGATGAAGTTTCAACTAGTTTGAATGGAGGCATTAAGTTATCTGAGGATAATGCCAGTTTTACTTCTCGATTAGATGCTCAACTGAGAGTGATAAACTATCATAACAACATTGTAAATGACGAAAGCAATGCCAACATCATCTCAAATAATCTGTGGCGAATCAAACCTAATCAATTTGAATGGTATATCGCTGATACGTTTACACAGACTGCAATTGATTCACTCGGCAACGATTCACCTACTAATAGGCAAAATGTAAATGTATTCTCGACTGGGCCCAACTATATTATTAGAATAAATTCTACAAATAATTTACGCTTTGAAGCACGTGCAGAAAATTTTAGTTATGAGGAAGGCACGGATAGTAATAGACTGTTTATAGCTGCACGTTGGGGTTATGATCTAAATTCTGCGATTAATATAACTGTAAATGATGAAGCGACTACAACCAAATTTACAGATGATACAGTTTCAGACTACAACCGAAATGATGTGTACATCGGCGTTAATTATTTACGAGGCTTGAATACCTTGAATGCTGAATATGGATACACACGTATAAATAATGAACAAACTGAGGACTTCAGCGGTGGAAGATACGCACTTTCCTTTACTAATGTTCGAACAAATACATCATCAGTGCGCTTCATATATGAAAATATATTGACAGATAATGGCACGCGGATATTGAAAAGTACTGATGAAACTTTAGATGAATTTGGTGACAACACATCTGTGAATAATATATTTGTTGAGCAGGTGTATAAAGCGAGATATATGAAGGCCTTATCAAATGGAGAGCTTGCATTAGAGTTAGGTGTTACTAATAAAGATTACGAGCTACAATCTAATCTTAACCAGAAAGACAAAGTTGCTAGATTTAATGGTGCATGGAATTTGAAACGGACAAATAAAATAATTTATAGCATTAGATATGTAGATAGAATATATCAAGATCCACTCTTCAATCGTATAGATGAAGATTATGAGTACTCTGTAGGTTATTTACATGAATTCATGAGAAATATAAACCTAAATATTCAAGCGATATCAAAAGAAAGAATAAGCACAATCGAAAGTGAAGAATATCAAGATTTAAGATTTATATTGTCTATTAATTACTCAACATTATAAGGAAGCAAACATGTATATGGAATATTTTGGGTTGAAAGACTACCCGTTCCGTATTACACCAGATACAGATTATTTATATATGAGTTCAGCTCATTCCAGAGCCAAGGCTTATATGGAATATGCAATATTTAACCGAGAAGGTTTTGTTGTAATTACTGGGGAGATAGGTTCAGGTAAAACAACTCTTATAAAAAAACTATTAACAGAATTAGATAGTAATGTATTAGTAGCAAAAATATTTCAAACACAACTAAATGAAGTTGAATTGTTACAGGCAATACTAGTCGAGTTTGGTTTAAATCCTTTTAGCGCTAAAAAAGTTGAGTTACTTAGTATGCTCAATCAGTTTTTAGTTAATAGCTATTTAGATGGTAAGCAAATTCTTCTAATAATAGATGATGCACAAAACTTAAGTAAACGTGTGCTAGAAGAAATAACGATGCTCTCAAGCGTTGAAACTCAGAAAGAAAAAATATTGCATGTAATACTTGTAGGTCAGCCTGAGCTCAATTACAAAATTGAATCTTCCGATATGGAGCAGCTACTTCAACGAGTAAGTCTACGTTATCATGTGCGTGCATTGACTGAAGACGAAACAAAAGAGTATGTAGAGCATCGTTTGAGTATTGCAGGGATAACTGAGCACATATTTTCAGATGAAATTTATCCTGAAATATATGAATATACTGGAGGCATTCCGAGATTAATTAATACCTTGTGTGATACATGCTTAACATGTTCATTTGCAGGTGATCATAAAAATGTAACATTAGAAATATTTAATGAAGCGACAAATGAGTTGCAGTGGAATAAAAAATCAGATACTGACAATTCTGATGAAGATACTAGGATGGAATATGAAAATGATTCGTTATATCAAATGAATGAACCAACTCATGATCCATCTGAACGACCTGGGGTAACGAATATATTAAATGATGCTTACATACCTATTGCATCAAGAGCTTTAGTAGAAATTTCGAGGCAATTGAAACGGATCGCAGATTCTATGGAAAAGTCTAGTGATTAATCTATATTATTCAAATGCCTGGGAATAATTCATGGCAATAAAAGTGCTACATGTTATTGAGTCGTTAGGTGTTGGCGGTATGGAGAATGGCGTTGTCAATATAGTTAATTCGATAAGTGTGAACTTTCCTTCGACTATTTATTGCACTAAGTCACTTGGCGCTCTGTCTGATAAGGTTTTGAATGAAAATTCAGTTTTTTATGAAGAATGTGATGAGAAAATATTAATAATTTCCTGGCGCTTATTTAAATATTGTTTAAAAAATAGGCCCGATATTATACATACACATAGCTGGGGTACACTTATATCAGGCTATTTGGTATCTAAAATATTACGCATAAAGTTTATTCATGGAGAGCATGGAACAGTCTACTTTGGAAGTAGAAAAAATATTTTAGTCCAAAAGTTTATATTATCTTGTACAGATATGAACTTATTTGTTTCTAATTCATTACTGCAAATCTTTTCAAAAAAATTAAATCTTAATCATAAAATGAAAGTTATTCATAATGGTGTGGATACTAATCGATTTAAGAAAATAAATATCGACGTGCATAATCTCTTACCATCTTGTGCTGAAAGTTTAGTAATTGGTACGGTAGGGCGACTAATGCCAGTCAAAAACCATCTATGGCTAATAGCTGCTTTGTCAAATTTCCTCAGCGATAAGATAAAGCTTGTAATTATTGGTGATGGAGAGTTATCGAATGAACTTAATAATTTTATAAAAGTTAAAAGCTTAGAAGATCGTGTTGTAATGTATGGCGAATCATCATCGCCTGAATTACTTATGAATTGTTTTGATGTCTTTGTTTTGCCATCTATATCTGAAGGGTTATCGAATACAATATTAGAGGCTATGTCATGCGGTCTCCCTGTTGTGGCTGCTGATGTTGGCGGAAACTCAGAGCTTATATCTGATAAAAAAAATGGTTACCTGTACGAGTCAAATAATGTAGATGATTTTCTTCAGTCATTAACTTCTCTCTTCGAAGATGAAAAAAAACGGAAGCTATTTGGTGATGAATCAAGAAATATAGTGAATAAAAGCTTCAGTCTGCAAGTCATGCTTGATAGTTATATGCAAGTCTATACAGACGTTACTGAATAGTATCTGAATGTTTATAAACCATATAGAGCTGTCATAGAGGATATGCAGTTTATTATTTTAAAATTAGTATAGAAATTTAATATGTATAATTTATTGATTGGTTTTTTATTAATAGTATTTGTATTCGTTGTCATATATGTGTATAAAAAAAATATGCATATATGGCTTTATGATTATATATATTCGAATATATATAATTTTTTTACTTTACCTTCTAAATCAAATAAAACAAAAGATATAATGTTCTTATTTGTTGATCATTATGAGCTAGCTGGTAAAAGTGATCGTTTAAGTGCATGGCTTAATGATTACCCTACAATGGTTAGTAAATATCGTGACTTTGATGGCGTTAAACCTCAGCACACGTGGTTTTATGCATTGGACTTAACAAATGAAGAAGAACTAAAAGCCATTAAGCCATTAGTAGATGAAGGATTTGGTGAGGTAGAACTGCATTGGCATCATTCGCATAAATCAAGTCAGCAATTCGAATTAGACTTAAAGAATGGTCTAGAAGTATTTCATAAATATGGTTATATGAAATCATACAATAATAGTACTCATTCGTCCTTTTCGTTTATACATGGAAATTGGTCACTCAATAACTCACGCGGTGAAGAGTTTTGTGGAATCAACAATGAAATTGAAATTCTAAAGAAATATGGCTGTTATGGTGACTTTACTTTTCCAGCAATGTTTTCTCCAGCTCAACCTAAATATGTTAATAAAATAACATATACAAATTTAGATACCATTAATAAAAGTTACAATCACGCACGAATTTCAGAGGTTGGTAAATATGAAACTGATGATGAATTTATGATTATGCAAGGACCACTAGCTATTAACTTCAAGGACTGGAGACATAAATGGCATCCGACGATCGAAAATGGTGATATTAATGGTGATTTCACACAAAATTCATCCAAAAGAATAGATTGCTGGATAAGGCAAAATATACACGTTAAGAACAATCCAGACTGGATCTTTGTTAAAATATTTTGTCATGGAGCACAAGATTATAAAAGTTTATGCAGTGAATCTACCGCTCAGATGTATGAGTACCTTGGTGATAAGTACAACGATGGTAAAAAATACAGGTTACACTATGTAACTGCGAGAGAGTGTTATAATATCGTTAAAGCTGCTGAAAATGGAAAAACTGGTAATCCAAATAAATATCGAGATTTTATTATTCCTCATCCTAATAAAAGAGATATTTAAATCTCTTTCATTGAAGATTTAATTGATCAGTCTTCTCCAGTAGGTTCATCTATGAGTAAAAAGAATTTATTATCCAAAGCTATTTTTAATAACAAATTAGCTAGTAAATTTCTAACCAAAAGAAGCCAAAAAAATATACATATTTTGGCATATCATCGAATCGTAGATAAATTGTCTTCTGATTATATGTTCAATCCTGAAACATTTAGTGCTACTACAAGCGATTTTGATGAACAGATGAAATATGTATCAAAAAATTTTAATGTTATCAATTTTGCGCAGCTTGAATCAGGAATTATCAATAATAATCTGAAAGACAATAGTGTGATTGTTACATTTGATGATGGTTATTATGATAATTACTCTATAGCTATGCCAATTTTGAATAAATATAATATAGGTGCGACAGTTTTCCTAGCTACTGATTATATCGAAAATGGTAATTTATTCTGGTTTGATCTTGTATCCGGATTTCTTAAAACATATACAGGTTCTAAGCTTGATTTGGAATCCATAGACTCAGTATTTAATTTTGACAGTGTTTCAAAGCATGAAGCATTTAAGTTAGTAGGACGTAAATTAAAAACATCGGATGATTCTTTGAGAGTCAATTTGTTAACTGAAATCCATGATAGATATAATTTTACAATTCATGACAATCATTATCAGCAAGCTAAACCAATGAATTGGGATAATGTGTTAGAAATGAGTAAACATGACATTGAATTTGGCTCTCATTCAAAGTCACATTGTTTTCTGAATTGTATAGATGATGAGTCACTAAAATATGAATTGAATGATTCTAAGCTGATAATTGAAACTAAAACAGGGAAAGATGTCAATTCATTCTGTTATCCAGCTGGAGTCACAGATTTGAAAATACAAAACATGGTCAATTTATGCGGTTATTATTTTGGGGTTGGTTATCGACACGGGGTTAACGATATAAGAAATGTTGAGTTATATGATTTATATAGAGAACATGTTGAGTTAGATGTGAACTTTGATTTATTTAGAGCAAATATTACATTGCCAGAAATATTCATGCGTAAGGTTACGTCTTGAGGACAGGTAAAAAAGCTCTTTTAACTTCTGTTAGTAAATCGTTTAAACATGTAAGTGTTTTCTTGTTAAGTATTTTATTATCAAGGTATTTGTCTTTAGATGATTACGGATCATATTTGCAGGTAATGCTTATTGCAACATCTGTTATCTACTTTTCCCTAATGGGAATACCCTCTAGTATTTATTATTTTGTACATAGAGTTAAAAATAAAAAACAGTTCATTAAAAGAACTATTTTGATGATACATGTTTTAGCTATTGTCTCATCAAGTATAATCCTGCTTATGTCAGGTTATATTTCTGAATTCTTGAATAACAGTCAATTGGTAGATGTCGCATTTGTATTTGTTATGTTTATCTTGTTTCAGATACCGATCAAAATTTTTGAGCCGTTGATGATATCAACAGATAATATTCTTGGTTTTGTTAAAATCAATATTTTCTTTAATATACTATTTTTCTTCGCAGTCGCTATACCATTGGTTTATTATAGTGATATTGATTATGTTTATTATTCAATGATCTCATTTTTTATACTTCAATATTTGGTTATACATATCTCAATTTTTCGTGAATATGTCAATCTAGATAATGCTGACAGTGATGAATATAAAGATATTGAACATTGTTCCATAATGAATCAATTAAAATATTCATTGCCAATAGGTGCTTCAGGTGCAATTGCAGAACTTAGCAGAATTGTAGATAAAATTATTGTAAGCAGCTATTTCTCTCCAGCGCAATTAGCAATTTATGCACGAGGCGCGATGGAGATCCCAATGTTAAGTGTCGTAATAAACTCTTTAGCAAATATTTTAATGCCGAATTTCGTTAAATCATACGAGAATAATGATGTAGAAAAAATATTAGTCTACTGGCATAGATCAACAGTGCTTATCGCTTTTGTTGTATATCCTCTAATGATTTTAATGATTGCAATAGGTGATATTTTAATACCTATGCTTTTCACTGAAAAATTTAATGACAGTATAATAATCTTTCAAATATATACATTTTCACTGTTGTTTAGGATAACTGCTTATGATTCTATTGTTAGAGCTGTAGGGCGTACTAATGTATTGCTAAGGGTTACTTTTATTTCCTTAGTTTTAAATACACTATTAACAATTATATTCATAGAGCTTTTTGGTATCATAGGTGCACCTTTTGCAACTTTTATTAGTATATTGGTTGTTAGACTTGAAATGTTAAGAGTCATAAAGAATTTATTAAATATAAAATTTGTAGAAGTCTTTCCCTGGATGAAACTATTAAAAATTCTATTGATATCGACCTTATCTTTGGTTTTTATTGTACCAGTCATTAATCTAGATATGATTTTAATATATAAGTTTTTTTATTCATCGATTCTTTATGCTTTTGTTTACTTAATTTTTGCCAGGTACTTTTCCATACTTGATAGCAATGAATTGAATTCATTAAGTAGCATAGTGCCTAAGAAGTTATTATCGGTATTGATTAAATGAAGATATCAAAAAATGTAATAGAAGTTTCAAAAGAATATTTACAAGGTGCCTATAAAAATACATCTATATCTAATGAAAGCTTAAATATTATTCCTATAAAAGGATACTTAACAACTAATGTTTATAGAATGACATACTCACATGATTCTCTTAATATAACTTGCTATATTAAGGAAAGCTGTAATTTGGAACATGATGGTTACAATAAATTTATTGAAGATGAGTATAAAAACACTAAATATATCTATCAAAATTTTATTTCAAATGAAATAATTTCAGTTGTAAAGCCATTAATTTATTACCCGAAATACAATTCTTTTTTTATGGAAGAAATAAAAGGTGATAGGCTAGACAATGTAATAATTCGTCTTGTTTTATTTAGAAAAAAAGATACGTTAATATCAATCATTAAATCTTGCAAAAATTGGCTACATCAGTTTCAGCTCATTGAACTGACCTCTGATTTAGCTGGTAATGAATATGATTTTTGTCATCGTGAATTAAAGAAAATAAAGCGTATACATGAAAGAACTTTACAAAACTGTGAAGATTCTGAAGTTGAATTAATAGATAAGTTATATGCTAGGCTTCATGAGCTTTTTCGAGACATTACTATATCTGAGACTGATATTACGTTGAAACATAATGATTTTGCACCTTGGAATATAATGCTAAATGGTGAAAGTATAACTGTTTATGACTTTGCTGATATACAAGTTGATTACAAGTTCTACGACCTTATATACTTTGTGCATTCATTGAATAAATTAGCTTCTAAGGTTCCTTATAACAAAGCAGTTTTTAAATTGTTACAGGAAACAATGCTAGAAGGTACTGATATTTCTGAATCTACAAAATCATACTATTTTATGCATTTCTATTTACAGGATATTGACTCTTTAGTAAGAAAAATTAAAGCTGGTGGTTTTATGTCATATATATATAGATATAAATACATGACTGTTAAAAATAAAATTATTAAATATTTGAACTAAATTATGACCAAATCAATATTCTTCATATCTGTCTTATTAATTGGTTATGTTTACATACTATACCCAATAATCATGTTTCTTCTATCTAAACTTAAGCGAAGAAATAAATTTTCATTAATTGCGTATGATGAATTGCCTGAAATTACAATTGTAATACCTCTTTATAATGAATCAGATTTGATTATCAATAAATTAAATGACTTCTATTCTATAAACTATCCTCAAGATAAAATAAAGTATATCTTTGTATCCGACGGTTCTGTAGATGACTCAGATAATATATTGTCTGAGTTACAAGCTAGTCATGCCAGTGTTTCTGTGATTTATACAAGAGAGCGTAAAGGGAAACCTAATGCTTTAAATCTAGCTATGAAAATCGTTTCTACCAAAATAGTAGTTTTCTCAGATATTCGACAGACAGTATCTAAAGATTCTATTATTAATATAATATCTGAACTTGAATCTAGTAATGACATTGGCGTTGTATGTGGAGAATTAGTACATGTTGATTTCACAGGATCAACCTCTGCGAATGTTGGTGCTTATTGGAAATATGAAAAATGGATTAGACACTCTGAAAGTAGATTTAATTCAACAATAGGAACAACAGGTGCATTATATGCACTATACAAAAAAGATTATATTAATATTCCAATAGATACGATTTTAGATGATTTTGAAATACCGATGAATATTCTTCTTAAAGGTAAAAAGATAAAAATTAGTGATAATGCCTTTATATATGATGTTGCGCATGAAGATCTTGAGAAGGAAAAAATACGTAAAATTAGAACATTAAGTGGGAACTATCAATCGTTTGTAAGAATGAAATGGTTATTCCTACCAAGTAAAAATCCGATTTTTTTACAGTTTATCTCCCATAAATTTTTACGACTTGTTGTTCCATATCTTATGATATTGAGTCTTTTGACTAATATATTATTAATGCATGAATCAATTGCATACTTTTTATTGTTAGTTATACAATTTTTATTTTATTTTATTGTTGTACTGGCTAAGTATAACTCTTCATTTAGAGGTAATAAAATATCTAATTTTTGTCTTGTCTTCTTCGAACTTAATATGTCTGTTATATATTCTTTGTACCTTTATTTGACAAATAAAACATCCGTAACATGGAATAAAACATGAGTAAACTAATCGTATTGATGTATCACTCTATCTACTCAACAGAAGAAGAATATGATGATATTAGTGATGAAGACAAGCCATATGCAATTCATAGTGATTTATTCGAAAAACATATTATTTGGTTATTACAAAATAATTATAATATTGTAGATCCAAATTCTATGCTGATTAATACTTCTACTGATATCAATATTCTAATTACATTTGACGATGGGCATATAGGCTTTTATCTATATGCGTATCCAATTCTGTGCAGACATAATCTATCTGCTATTTTTTTTGTAACTACTGATTTTATTGACTCTAGAAACGAATTTTGCACTTGGGCTCAACTAAATGATATGTCTATTAATAATATGCTGATTCAATCACATGGTAAAACTCATGCATTTATCTCAGACATGTCGGAAGATGAGATGCAGAATGAATTAATTGCTTCTAAGTATGCGATTGAATCTAAGACTCACTCCAATGTTTGGTCGATCTCTTTTCCAGGAGGTAGGTATATACCACGATCAATTGAAATTGCTAAAGAAGTCGGTTATACGCATTTATTTACCTCTGAAATGAAAAGTAATGAAACAGCGTTGTCTTTAGGTGGAGTAATTGGAAGATTTGCCATTAAATCTAATACAGACGTAAATTGTTTGCAGGAATTTATTAAACCATCAATTATTACACTATTTAAGCGTAAACTTACTGAAATTATAAAATATTCATTAAAGTGTATATTCGGTAATTACGGTTATCATCGTTTATATAAAATAATAAATAAGACAAAATGAGCTTAAGTTATGATCGATTTATATGAATACATTAATAGAAATATAATCTTTCCGATATATCACAAAAGACATAACGATCCCCGTTTGAAACAATTGTCGAATTTAGAAAAAAATCAATATTTAACTCATGATGAGTTGATGATGCTTAGTTGGAATAAATTTAAAAATCTATTAGAGTACGCATACAACCATACCGTTTATTATAACGAATTACTAAATAATTTATCTAAAACACCTAATGATTTTACTTCTTTTGAAGATATTGAAATAATTCCAGTTTTAACAAAAGATATATTGAGAGATCGTCAAGATGATCTTATCTCTGACAAATTTATTAAATCAGATCTTATATTAGATACATCAGGTGGTTCTACAGGAATTCCAACGGAATTTTATAAAGATATAAACAGAAACAATATAAGACGAGCTGACCAAATACGTCATGATAGATGGTCTGGCTGGGATATAGGCAAAAAATATGCATTATTATGGGGAGCGCCTAAAGACAATCAACATTATAATAATTTAAAACAACGAATCTATTTTAGATATATCGAGCGCAATATTATACTCGATGCTTTTGATATAACAGATGAGAAATATTCTGAGTTTACAAAGACTCTAGAAAGATATAAACCAAGCATGATATTAGGATATGCAAACTTACTCTATCAATATGCTAAATATTTGAACAGAAAATGTCCAAATCATACAATTCGACCTGAAGGTATTGTGTCTTCCGCTGAAACCTTATCACCTGATATGAAAAAAGTCATCGAAGAGGCTTTCAAGTGTAAGGTGCTTAATCGATATGGCTCTCGCGAAGTCGGTCTCATTGCATCTGAGTGTAAATCACAAAATGGATTACATATAAATATTGATAATATTTATGCAGAAGTAGTCGATAGTAACCACAAGCATGTTTCTCCTGGTACAGAGGGAAATATTTTAGTTACTGATTATTACAATTATGCAATGCCACTTATACGGTACGATTTAGGAGATGTTGGTGTTATGTCTAAGTCTACTTGTGATTGTGGCCGATCGCTTCCTTTATTGGAAAGGGTGGTAGGAAGGAAAAGTGATTTTTTTGTAACTAGGTCAGGGAAGCTTATACATGGAGAGTATTTTACTCACCTTTTTTATGGAATTAATGGTATCAAGCAATTTCAAGTTATACAAGATAGTCATCAGCAAATAACTATCAACGTGGTTAAGAGTACAGATACAGATATAGATCTATCTAATGTAGTTTCAAGTATTAAAGACAAAATGGAGGCAGATATTGATATTGTTATAAATTATATGGATAAAATCATGCCTTCTGCCTCTGGTAAATATCTGTTTACTAAATCTAATATATCTTTCTAATAAACCTTATTAAATGAGAATTTCATAGCATATGAAACTAGATAAAGAAATAATATTTGAGTTCTTATCTGAAAATGGTCGGTGTAAAAGCGATGACTCTATAAATTATGAATGTATTTATAAAGATGATCGCGAGATTTACCGTGTCTCATGTAATCATCTAAATTATGTATATAAAACAATTGGAAGTAATAGAAAAAGCGTAGATGAATTCGAAATTGAATTTAAACTAATGACCGATATATGGGATTTATCAGAAGGTAAAATCAGCATGCCACAACCATTGTTTTTAATAGAAAATCGTGGTTTTCTAATGACTGAGTGTTTAGGTTTGACATTTAAAGAGATTTACTACAGTTCTCTGTTGAATTTCAGTCAGAGAAAAAAAGTTAAGAATAAGATTGAGATGGTAGGAAAATGGTTAGGTTCTTTTCATTCACTAACATTAAATAAAATTAGCTATATAGATTTATATTCTAATCGTAGAAAAAACCTGATTAGAATGATTGATTCAATTAATTCAAAAGCTGATATAACTGTCATAAGTATAATGAAAAAAGTTGTTGATAGCATTGATAATGTTAATACAGCTGATGAAATTGAAGTAGCTCAATTACATGGTAATTTTGCGCTCAGAAACATGATAGTAGATAGTCATCATGTTAGCTTAATCGACTTTGAAGATAGCAAAAAAGACTGTATATATTATGACTTAGGTATGTTTGTTGCGGAACTAATGAATAAGAGCATTTTGTTATTCAATACGGTATACAATAATCACTTAATTAAAGCTTTTATCCAGAGTTATTCTTCTCATGTCAGAATTGACAAAAATATTTTGAATTCATATATTTTGTATCATCTTATTTCATCTTATTATGATGTGGTAAATAGAGAAAAACCCATATCTCATCTAAAGAGTATTTTTTTGTATTATAAGACAAATTATAATCTTAGATTAATAAAGGATGTACTCAAAAGTATTTCTTAGTTTTATATGATTTTTAAAAAAGGTTGTCTTGATAAATGAAAGTAGCGCACTTTATTACACCAGGTGGATTTTATGGTGCCGAACAATGGGTTCTTACTTTTCTTAAGTATTTCGACACAGATCAGGGTGTACTTGTTTGTACTGATAAGGATGACTTAACACTTTACAATAAAGCAAAAGGGTTAGGTATTAATACTCATCTTATTAAAGTGAAAGGTAGTCACTCTCTTAAGGAAATAATTACAAAACTTTCCAACTACATGCTTAATGAGAATATAGATATACTTCATACACATGGATATAAATCTGACATAATTGGTTATATTTCAGCCAAAAGTTCTAATAAGAAGATTGTTAGCACTCCACATGGATGGGATCTACAATCAGGAATTAAGGTTAAATTATATGATGTTCTAGACCGATTTGTTCTTAGATTTTTTGATAAGGTTGTACCTTTATCCCAAGACTTATTTGATTCACTGAATCATATTTCTCATAAGAAGTTAGTTTTAATTAATAACCTAGTTGATTTAGATGGCTTACCTAAGATACAGAAAGGAAATTTCAAGACTGTTTGTTATATTGGTCGTTTGACTGAATTGAAACGTGTGAATGTAATAATACAGGCTATCAGTTTATTACCTAATGATATTAAGTTACAAATCATTGGAGATGGTCCTAAAAAAACTGAATTAATTCAATTGACGTCAAAGCTAAATCTAGATGATAGGATACAGTTTCTTGGCTTTAGGGAAGATCGTTTAGAATTATTGAATCAATCAGCTATTTTAGTATTGGCATCTATATCTGAAGGTACATCTAGAACATTAATGGAAGCCATGGCATTACAAAGGGTTGTCATTGGTTCAAATATACCTGGTAATAGGAATTTAATAAATGATACAGAGACTGGATACCTATTTAAACTAAATGATCATAAAGAATTAGCTGATATTATAAAAAATATTGTAGATAGTCCTCTACATTCCGATTCTATCGCAAAAAATGGTCGACAATATATTTACGAGTCATTTTCAGCTAAAACAGTTATCGAAAAGTATATAGACTTATATAAAGATACCTTATCTATATGATAAGTATTTTTAGTATTATTTAATTTTAAAAGAGCTTTCATGAAATTTTCAATTATTATACCTACTTATAACTCAGCCGGATATATCACTGGTTGCCTTGATCATATTGAAAGTCTTAATTACGATAAAGACATGATCGAAGTAATTATAGTAGACGGTGGATCTAAGGATAACACGAGTGAAATTGCTATTTCTTACGGTGCTAAAGTTGTTTCATGTAAAAACACTTCTGTATCGAACTCACGTAATGTAGGTGCTGATTTTGCTCAACATGAAACGCTTGTTTTTATAGACTCTGATTGTCTTGTGCATACGGACTTATTAATTAAGTCTAAATCACACCTGAAACACTATTCATGTGTTGGCTCTTATTATAAACCGTCTCCGGATCAAACCTGGATAGCTAAAACATGGTTATTATCGGAAAATAGACCCTCAGGGGAAGTGCGTTGGTTACCAGCTGGTACGCTAATCATTAATAAAGATGATTTCAATGTTGTTGGTGGTTTTAATGAAGGTTATATAGCAGATGAAGATGTCGAGTTATGTCGGCGTATTAGAAGCCATGGTTTTAAAATTTATAATGATAAATCAATATCTTCAATACATTTAGGTCAATCAGATAGTATAAATAAATTTATGGAAAAGGAAATGTGGCATGCCAGTTCAAATTTTCGTTATTTGAAAGACTATGGTATTAAAGAAGAGAAATTCAGTGTACTTATGAATCTATTTTTTGGGTTCATAAGTACTTTGCTGTTAATAGGCTTATTCTCATTAAATATTGATTATTTAATAGTCTCAATTCTATCTTGGCTAGGAATTTCAGGGTTATTTTCTATCATTAAAACATACAGAATAACTCAGGCTGATGAATCATTAAGTAAAGCAGGGGTGTTAACACGCTTGTTTTTTCTGTTTAATTTATATTTATTAGCACGATATATTTCAATATTTAAATACAAACAATATAAAGTACTGTTTTCCTAACATTGTATTTAACTTTCCATGATTAATTAAAAGCGACTAATAAAACTATCGTATTAGCCGCTTTTACTTTATCTTAGTTGCATGTATCCCTGTTCTATAATCGCTGCGCCTGTCGCTAAATGCTGTAATGCTCTATAAGAATGATAATCTTGCAAATAATCATTTCTATACATTATTTGTCGATCTATCCATAAAATACCCAGATTACCAGGTCCAAATTGATCGGGTTGTGTGTATTTCCAATCCCACATTGTCCAGTCATCAGGGAATGCATTCATCATATCTAATGGTATATAGCTGGTGTCCACAGCTGGGGCATCAATACCATGGTTATTAAATTCTACTGATTTCTTGGCTAAATTGTAATAAGCCGTACCATCAATATTAAGTGATGGCGCAATGGCTGCTGCATATGCAAGAGAGTTTATATGAAAAAACGTATTACCTGCATGACCATCTAATCCTATGTCCCAGTCATCGCCATCTCCAGTAGGGTTTTTAGGGTCTCCTACTGTCAGTATATTTGCGGCATCTATAATTAGTTGTGCTGCACTTGTATCTCCAGTACGTTCATGTCGATACATGATACCTCTGGCTCCACGTACAAAGTACTCAAAGCTCCGATCATATAGAACCTCATTTGAGTAGTTTACACTGTCATGAACCCCATCCTCATTTTTCCGATCTATAAGTCTTGTTTGAACAACGTTATAGCCAGTATTTCCAGGAGAGGATTTTAAATAATTAACGTAATCTACGGCCTTATTTTCAAACTCAGTATGGATTGTACTGTTATCAAAGAAAACCGCAGCTGCTCTGTCTATAACGTCCAGTCCATTTTTAATTGATGTTCTATCGCTTGATTGTCTTGCAATGAACTGTGCTTGCTCATATAGAACTTCCTTAGCTCTTTCATCACCAGTTAGGTAATAGTAGGTTTCAACACCTGCGACATGACTATAGTCTGGGCTGCCAGCATATCCCGACCATGCCTGTACACCATGCCTATGTAACGAGCCGACTGAGTTAAGCATGTTTCGACCATCTAATTCAGTGCCACTTTCTCCACTAGATGTAGCAAAATGAACTGTTTGTTGATCGAGTGTATGTCTGGCAAGTGCTTCTGCGTCTAAAAAAGCTTGCTGATCTGGTTTGCGAAGATACTGAATCCAAAGTTGATTTGATGGCTCACCTGAATTACCTGACCAGCCATAGCGACCTCGCTCATTGAATGCATATTCACCATTAGAATCACGAGAGCCATGAAAGCGTCCTCTAATATCGCCATAGTTTTCTATGCCAAACCAGTCAAACTCTTTACGTTGTGCAACACGCATAAATTCTTGTGCAACCTGCAGTACTTTATCAATTCTATAATGACCTTCAGCTGTGTTTTGGTCGTGCTCAAAGGCAAAGGCTCCTACGCCCATAACTCTTGAATCTGAGTACCAACTTGCGGGTGCCACAAGCATAAGAGGGCCGCGCTCAATAGCTGTTCCTAAGTCTTCCAGGGCAGGTTGATCTAAAGTGCCAGTTGCAAATGAAATAATATAATCATCGCTAGTACTTAAGCCCTGAGCACCACGTAAGAAATAATGATTTGTGAAACTTGTTGTTTCACCAACCTTTGTTGCGATTTCAGCACCATTTCCTGATGTGAAATCGGATTCACCTGCCTCAGGCGTGTACTTAGTTAAGTTCCATGGAGATGTAGATTCGGGGTATAACTGAACTTCTAATCCATTAGAGGTTGCTAGCAAGGCTTTAGGGAAGTGTTCTGCCATATCGCGAAGAACAACACTCATATTTACATTATCTTTACTTCTGCCGATATAACCAATAGCCTGGCCAGATGTTGAATTACCATTCACTTCAAAATTTCTATAATTGAGGTGCCGCACTTCACCTAGACCAGATGTTGGTGTCGTACCTTCTATTAATGTAGATGAACCTGTCTCTAGCATTGGAAGTTTAAGCCCAAAACTTGCTACTTGTTGTGTTTCATCACCAGTGTAAACCATGCTGTGCGCTACTTTAATACTGCTTTGATTTTTATAAAAATGAAGCCTAACTATAAAAGTTGAAAAACCTAAACCAGCATTGTTTAAATGCGCACCCGATATTCTAATTACAGAATGTAAAGGTGCATCTTCTTCTACAACAACTTCTAAATTAAATGGGCTATACAAATTATAATTTGAATCACCAGAGCTATTTACACGATCCATATAATCTTTAATTGGATCAGAAGCTAATGGAGAAGAGTTAGATTCTAATAAGCCACCATAATAATCAATTGTACTGTTATCTGTACTATCAAAAACTGTGATATATGCACCACGATCTGTAGTGGGTACAGAAGGCGCATTAATAACAGGTGTGCCATTGATTGAAGCTGTATGGATAATACCACCATAAAGCTTTGGAATTTGAACAGTCAATGGTCCAGTATCTACGGTGATAAATTCAGCGCTCTGTTGAATTTCTATACCGTTAACTGGTGTTAAGTTATTAACTTTTTTTAGTTCTAGTATTTTGGTTTCATTTGCCGTTAGTGGCACAACAGAATCAACTAAAAGCCAGCGGATACTACCATCATTCCATTTTGATATAGGCCTTACTTGCGTGGGTAATAAAATATCGTTTGAGTACAATTCAACATCATCTGATGAAAGTAAGCGTCCTTTAGGGAAGGGAACACCAGATCTTATCTGTGAGTTAGGTTGATCTACACCCGATGATTCTGTGACTTTTAAGCTTACCAACTCAGGTCCTGTATTAATTACAGGAGGTGTAAGATCTGGAGGAGATACTGGGGTCGGCTCAGTTATTATACCTGAGACTGGGTTGTTCGTATTTTGTGATGAACTAGCTGGCTGGCTTGTTGATCCTGCACATGCATTCAGTAATAAACTGATAAGTAATGTGCTCAATATATGCGCTGACTGCTGTATTCTCATGGGATATTCAACTCAAATAGTATATTTAAATAATGAAATTCATTGATTTTCAATGTTTCACGCCAACGAGCTTTTTCATTTTTAACGCGGGCTTCTCTTAATAAAGATGCACCTTGAGCCACAATATTGAGATTGTTTGGGTTGGTAATTTCTAATTGCATATTCGACTGGGTATGATTCTATCGAATACTTTCGGTATTAACTGTGAATTAGTTCATTAATCACATGTTTGGGTGATTGATTATAGTATATTTTGGTGTTTTAGAGAAAGCGCGAAAGGCTTCCGTTTCATATTATGCATTTTATTATATGATAATAATTAACATTATATATATCATATATGCTATTGATAAATATATAATTAATAGTTTTTCTATAAATCTATTGTTTCAATTCATGTCATCCTAAGCTTATTGACTGTTAGTTAAATCAGTCGTGTAGCAAAAAATCTACCCCATAGGCATTTAAGCAGGGGTAAGGATATGCAGTGAGTGCTGTACAAAACCTTTTCAGTTAGCTTTGCTATAAATTGTGTAATTATTTGGCTCGCCTACGATATGTAAATTAAGTTGGTCATCTAATGTTATACCTTCGGGTTGTTTTCTGATTGGTAGTTGTAAAACACCATAAACAGTACCTTTTAAATCTATATCAATTACTCGGTAATCAATATCACTTAAGATTAGCAGTCTACCAGTAGACGGATTATATGTAATGGCGGATAAATCTTGAGTTAAGCGAGGAGAGGGGATAGCCTGAATATCAAATGGAATGATTGGAGTGACGGTTAAATTGTTCTTTTCTACAGGTCTGGCAAAACTGTATAGTTTCCTAGGGTGGTGCTCTTTTACTACATAAAATGTTTGTGTTTTAGGGTTGTAAGTTACTCCTTCTGTTCCTTCATTGCCTTTATAGGAATCAAAAGTAATTTCCTGGAAGTCTTTTGAGTTGACTGAGTCGCTACCAGGTAAAATTTTACCGATAAAAATTTTTGAGTCTTCATTAACGATAGCAAATTCATTAAGACTGCCTAGATATACAATGTCTTCTGAGTCACCAAAACCGATTAATTTTACTTTACGTATAAGGTTGTAGTCTGTATCGACTTCCCATACATAACTCAATCCATTATTTATTAAATAAAAAGTATTTGTATTTTTCACATATGTTATGCCTGATAAATCATCAGGTATAAATTTCATGTACTTATATGAACTTTTTATTGAGTAGTTTTCAAGTGTGCCACAGCTTAGTTTTGTTCCACAAAAATGATACTTTTTATTTTTATTTCTCTTTGATTTTTTTGTATAAGTAGGTTTCTTTTTAATTGAATTAGTTTTATTGAGTATCAATCGTGGGTTTAAAGATAAATCGGAGCTGCTAATTGATGAGTTATGTATTTCAATGGCAAGTATATTTGTGCCCTCAAGAATGAAGTTTTTGTTTTTTGTTACATCAAAACTAACTAACTTATTAGCTTCATGACTTCGGGTTGCTCTTGTAGTATGAGTTGCTATCTCATCAGGCATATTGGCGCGTGCAATTTCATGTCCGTTTAAATAAGCGATAAAGCCGTCGTCATAATAAATGTCTAGTATCATGCTAGTGATATTAATAGATTGATCATAAGTGAAATATTTACGTGCATAAACTGAGTTATAACGCTTGTGCATGTCATTGAGAATCGTTATGTCATCATTGTCACCGTAACCCAAACCAGTGCGTCCTGATAACCAGTTACTAGCATTATAATGCGTTTTATTCCAATTAGGGGAAGGCATAGATATGCCTTTTCTGTACAACCATTCATCACCAATATCAATGAGAATAACTTCGCTAGTGTTCTGAGAGTCAATAATATTTATGGGTGAAGCTTCAACTGTGTTAGTGGGGGAGGTTAAAGAATCTAAAGTGTCAGTACTTTCTGGGCTATTTAATGATATGCATGATATTAGACTTATATACAACGTAGAGGTCAGTATTGTTTTTAAAACAATACTGACCAACGGTTTTATCCATCTATTTCTTTTCGACATTTAAAAATTAGGGTGCCATGTTATATGTACGTTGATAGTTTGCTTCACTTACAATTTGTAGTGAGCCATTGTCATCAAGTGTAATACCTTCAGCTTGACGTGAATCTGATAAATCTAAAACGCCTAACACGTTACCGGTGATATCTAAATTTAGAACTTGATGTCTTGTATGGCTAAGTAGAAGAAGTGTATTGTCACGAGGGTCGAATGTTATTGCTGATAAATCACCATATGTACCTAGAACATTCGCTAATACAGTTTCTGCATCAAATGGTACATCCGGAACGATTGATTGATTACCCGCTGCAGGACGTTGAAAGCTATATATAGCCTTAGGCTGCATTTCTTTTACAATATAAAACGTTTGTGTGGCTTGATCAAAAGCTACGCCTTCAGGGCCAATATTACCACCATCTGAACCAAAGTTAATGGTTTGCACTGTAGATGTATCTGTTGCATCAAGTGTAGTTGTATCTGAGAAAATGCTAACAATAAATAACTGGGATGCTTCATTTACAATTGCGTACTCATTGTTACCCATGTAAACAATGTCTTCAGAATCATCAAAACTGTTATTTAGCATGCGGATAACTCGCAGCAGATTAAAGTTTTTGTCTACTTCCCAAATCCTTCCACCATTATTTTGTATCATAAAATAAGTATCAGTAACGGGATTATAGGTAATTCCTGATAAGTCATCATTTGCGTAAGATAGAGTTCTTTCAGCTTCTACATCGGTATAATTTGATAAAGTACCAAATGTGCCGTCTGGTACAGTACTTCCGCTTCCACCACCAGTACTTCCACTTCCACCACCAGTACTTGGGCTTACAGGCGCATCCTCATTAATATAGAGAGAAGTTATTAGGCTTAAGTCTGAGCTGTTTGAACTCTGGTTATGTACTTCAACTGATAGAATGTTGTCTCCAACATTTAAATCATCGATATATGCACTGAGATCGATATTTACAGCTGTACCTGCTTCATGTGTATTTGTTGCTAAAGTACTAAATGTAGCAGAGCCAGCTGGCATTGTGCTAGAACGAGATACTTCTACGCCATTCAAATAAGCAATATAACCATCATCGTAATCAATGCTTAGGGTTAACTTTGTTATTGTAGTAGCGCTATCATGAAAGAATGTTTTACGTGTATATAAAGTATTGTAGTTACCTGACATATCACTTAAAACAGTTGCATCATCGTTATCGGCGTAACCAAAGCCGCTAGCACCCGTTAGCCAGTTGCTGTCATCATAATTAAGTGTGTTCCAGTTAGAACCAGGGCTTTCTGTGCCTTTAAAATAAGACCAGATCATGCCTTCAGTTATACTTGTATCGGCGTCTGCTGGAACGTTCTCAGAAGGGGGAGGAGTTACTACATCGTCAATTGTTAGGCTAACAGCAGTTTGTGAAGTGTTGTTAGCAGTTGAGGCATCATCTGTCGTACCAGCACATGAAGTTACTACTAAGCTAATGATTAATGGGCTTAGTAGATTTATTAACTGTTGTGTTTTCATAAGGTATTCAACTCAAATAGTATGTTTAGGAAGATGAAATACATTGAATTTTCAATGCTTCACACCAACGTGCTTTTTTTTCATTTTTCACGTGTGCTTCCTAAAATTAAGTTGCACCTTGAGACATAATATTGTGATTTCTTGGGTCGCTAATTTCTAATTAACTATACGACTGGTTGCTACTTTACCAAATGCCCTTAAAAAAACTGTTAATTGGTTCATGTAATCACATGTTTGGGTGATTGATTCTAGTATAGATTAGTGATCTATAATACATGAGTATGCTCATTATTTAATATAGAAATTCAGCAATTGGGTACTAATCGACATTAATAAGATCGTATAAATTATTGTTATATAAGGTTTTATTATGTATATCAGTTATTAAAAATGATTTATTGATGGAGTATTAGTTGAATTTGGCACTGTTAATTCATCAGCTATGAGAGTTTATTAAATAATTCCGATTATTTCCCGAAGGTGGACTGTAAATCATATTCATAATATGGGAATGTGCTTATTACGAAATAAGCCTCTATGTGAAGTGGAATTGATCTGGTATGTCTTGTATTACATTAACTATTGCTACAGGTAGTTAGAGGCTTTAATTCTAACTGATAGAGTGCGGATACAGCTCTATGCAAAGCTGGGAAATGTGAATATGTAAATGACACTAAACTAACTCATATACAGCTATTGTTTACAAACTAAATTATATATAATTCACTTCATAAGTCTTACAGTAAGGAAACAAGTTAAAAATGTCTGAATCTTTTAGCAAAAAAGTCTCTATCTTTTCAATAATTTTCTTATTTACTATATCTGTCTTCTCTTATGGTTTGATTGTCGGTAATTTTCAGATATGGCCATATAAACCAATAAAATCTATGTATAGTGCCGCATTATCTATCATTAGATTTGGTGAGCTAGTCCCAGTAAATCGTTTAATAAAAGCACCAGAACACGTGTCACGTGAAAGATTTGTAATTTATTCGGATGATAAAGTCCAAAGTGGATACTACGCTTATATGGGGTATGACGGTCCAAAACAAAAATATATGGCCTGGCTCATGGATGCTAAAGGGAATAAATTGCATGAATGGGATTTAACATATGAATATTTAGATAAGAATGGCCCTTTGAATGGCTCAGACTCTCCTCATGCTTTTAAAGTATTAAAAGACGGCTCGCTTGTTGTGAGTTTTGACTCAGGTGATGTGTTGGCTCGAATAGACCAGTGTAGTAAGCCAATATGGACAAAAGAGGGTGTATATCATCATTCATTATCAATTGATGATAATGGGAATTTATGGGCATGGCGAGGTGAAAATACAGCCTATGCTTATTATAATTATCTAGAAAATATAAATTCAATAACGGGCGATACAATCAGTGAAATTGGTTTAATTGAAGATTTACTTCAATCACCCGACTCGTCTGGAAATATATACGGTGTGAGAGCGGACTATAACTTCCAGCATTTCGATGAGACACCTAAGAATAAAGAAGAGCATGATTTATTTCACCCTAATGATTTAGATGTTCTAAGCTCAGACATTGCTGATAAATTTAAAGATTTTAATGCAGGGGATTTGCTATTAAGTTTTAGAAATAATCATTTGGTTGCAGTTGTCGATCCTAAAACAAAAAAATTAAAATGGTGGAGTACAGGCCCCTGGAAATTCCAACATGACCCAGACTTCACCTCCGATGGGAAAATTTCGGTATATAGTAACAATACTGATTATGGACGTTCTGAAATTATTAAAATAGATCCCGTTTCAAAGAACGTTGAGAATGAATTAGAAAAAGGAGATTTATTCTTTTATTCTAAAACACAGGGTAAACATCAATATTTACCGAATGGAAATTTACTCATAATAATGCCTGATGAAGGAAGAGCAGTGCAAGTTACATCAGAAGGAAATAAAGTTTTTGAATATAATAATGTATCGGCAATTTCTAAACAATATAATGAACACTTAGCAAATGGTATCTGGTTTTCTGATGATTATTTTAACTCAGTACCCGATTGTCCTACTAAGTAACAAAGGAAAAATTACGTGACAAAATATGTATTAGTTGTTTTATCAATATTATTCTATAGCAGTAGTGCTCAAGCATATGTTGGACCCGGTCTAGGTGTAGGTGTTATTGGTGCTATTGTAGGTGTAGTATTAGCTGTACTAATGGCAATAATTGGCGTTTTTTGGTATCCACTAAAACGGATGTTTAAAAAAGGTGATGATGCGGAAACATTAGAAGACAATAACGACTCTGATAATAAATGATGTATTCCGTTTTATTAGCTTCTTCTATTATTTTTGTTGAGCTCTTTATCGCATTTAAAATTTTAAAAGATGCTCAGGCTGTAATGTCTCTATCATTACAATCAATAAATACAATGAAATCATCTGATATGACTGATAGGCAAAAAGAAGAGTTTATGCGTAAAAACTCTCTTGTGATGCTTGTTGCAACTTTAAAGTTTATAGCTAAGTTTTTTGCAATATTTGGTATCATTTATTTGCTGATCATGATTTTCTTCAATTACTTTCCTCATTTTAAAGAATCTATTATGGACGGGTTTACTTCGCTTGTACCAATGCTAATTTTGACATTGGTTACTATGGTTTATGTATGGGGCCGAAATGTCATTTGTTCAAAATTATAGTTCTATAGATAAATTATTACATCACCTTTCCTTTTCTGTTCCAGCCACACAAAAAATTCTATGTGATATAGAAAATCATCTATATCAAGACGAATTAAAGCTGATTGCTTCTAAAAATGAAGTGTTTGTCACGGGCTTACCACGCTCGGGAACTACCTTGCTATTAGAGTTATTATACAAGACAGATGAATTCGATACTTTTTCCTACAGACAGATGCCTTTTATTTTATCGCCTCTGATTTGGGGTAAAATTTCACGTTTCTTTTCAAAAAAAGCCGAAAAAGTAGAAAGAGCTCATGGCGATGGTATGGAAGTATCTTTCGATAGCCCTGAAGCTTTTGAAGAAGTTATCTGGTTAACTTTTTTAAAAGATAGATATGTAAAGCAGGATAAATTAGAGCCATTAGTTGCAGCAAATACAACGAAACTCTTTGCTAAAAATATTCAATTAACGATTAAAAAGCTATTACATTCTTTTTCTCAGGACGATCAAATAAAGCGCTATATTTCTAAAAATAACGCTAATTGTTCGAGATTAAAATTACTCTCACAGCTTTTTCCAAGTGCTACTATTCTTGTACCATTTAGAGACCCATTGGCACATATCGGTTCATTAATGAAACAACATCAGCAATTTAATGAGATGCATAATGAAGATAGTTTTTCACGAAATTATATGCGTTGGTTAGGTCATTATGATTTTGGTCAGAACTTTAAACCCATTGATTTTGACAAATGGTTAGATGCTTATGACGGTAAGCCTGATTATGATGATGAGAATTTCTGGATGTTGTATTGGTGCTCAGCGTACGAACATATTTTAAACAATATAACAGATAATACATATCTCGTTGATTTCGATAAATTATTATCATCACCAAGTGCGAGTTTATCGTCTATTTCTAAATGTGTAACATTATCGGACGAATCTAAATTAACCGATCTATCGAAAGAGATACGTTCACCCACATCTCAAGCTAAGAAATCTAGCTGCATTAGAAGTGACTTGCTAGCAAGAGCTGATGAATTACATAAGAAGTTAAAAGAAGTTGCTATTTAAAAGTTTTAGCCGCAACCCATTTATAATACTAAGTAAATACCTTTTCGTTATGGGCATGATATGCATCAGGCAATAAGTTTCTAACAGCACCACATAGCCCTATATAAAAGTAAGTCCATACTGCATAGGCTTGATTTCCCAAGAAAATATAAACTAACCAGCCAACAAAAACTACTACAACGGCTATTGCAACAGTTTTTGTTTCCATATCGATAGATGCCGTTATAGGTATTTTACTTTTATTTTGCTCAGGAGGTGGTTCATGATTATTAGATTTCCATTCTTTACCATTCATATTTTGCGATGATTCATGTTCATTGCTAAAAAATGGTTTAAATTCACGGAAAGATAAACGTAAGGTCATAAGGAATAATATTATCCCTGCGATACCCAATTCAGCCATAATTTCAACATATGAATTATGAGGTCTCCGACCGTGATAATCTAACCACTGTCCTTTGCCAATACCTGTAATTGGATACCACGTTAACATGTCAAAGCCTTGTTCCCATGCACGAACACGACCTTGAAACGATTTATCTGAACCAGCATTTAGTACTGATTCAAGTCTATCCTGGATAGGGCCAGGTGCGTAAGATAGGCCAACAAGCAATAGGAAGCCAAGAATTGAGCTCTGGATAGTTTTTTTAATGACATTACCCCGACCTCGCAAAATGAATGTTAGCATGATCATCATACCCAATATAATCATAACTGTTCTAGATTCTGTTTTTCCAACAACATAAATTAAAATTGCGATAAAGCAAATCGCTATCGCTTTAAAAAAGATACTATTCTTCATGAGTAGTGCAGCAAATAAAAAGGGTAAGGTTGTGATCATTAACTGACCAAACTCATTTGCATTTTGATAATATCCAAGCCCCTGCCAACGACCATTTCGAATATCAATAAAAGGAGTTGTAAGAGGATGTAGCGTAACATCTTGTATTGCTTCGTAACCCATATAAACAATACAGCAGGACATTACAGCGAATAGAATAATGAACTGTCTTCGTTCTTGTAATATTCTCGTAGCGAAAAAATAGAAAGCTAAAGCACTGACAAATTCCCATGTTTGGGGGATAAGATCAGAGGGGTTCATTACAAGTAAGCCAAATATTGAGACAATAAGCATGCCAATGAGAAGTTTATCTTGTTTCCAGTGATGTTTAGATAATGAATCTCTGTGTATAAAACATCCAATAACCATACCTAAAAAAAGTAGGCTGAAAGGTTTAATGGAAACAATATCAGGATATCTGTCTTGAAACCGTATTAAAACGCTGAAAATTAATCCAACAAGACCCCAAAATGGATTAATAAGGCTAGCGACGAAACTACTAAAGTAAAATATATAAGCAGACGTCATGTATGGCTTTTCTCTTTAATGAAGTAATATGTTTGAATTTTTATAACATCTATGAGCATCCATAATGCACTGTAATTAATATAATGTTCACAGTTATATGGTAAAAAATAGCATCATATTTACTGTTTATATATAGAAAAATATAGTTACTTGATACTTTATTAAGAACTAAGCAATTATATTTTTAACTACTATCATTAATAGTATGCCAGAGTTAAAAGATGATATTATCCCGCTATTGATCGACATGTAAAGCTCTATATAGAAATTAAATACAAATATGAATATAGGTATTTGTATCTCCTCATAAGTCTGATTTATAGAGTTTAAATCACCTATATTAGTTATTTAAAAATGCATAGATTTAAATTTATAATTTTTATATCCATATTTCCCATGATTATATTATTGTTTACGGGAAACTTGTTTAATCCAGATCGATTATCCCAAGCTATTTGGGATCTTGGGCATCTGTTTCTATTTGCTGCTATCGTCTGGCTATTGTTAGCTAACAAACGACTATGTCATTTATCTAATATTCAGATGCTGTCTATCGCTATATTTTCAAGCGTATTTATTGGTGGGATTATCGAAATAATTCAATATTTTACTGGCAGAAATATGGCACTTAATGATTTATTTAACGATCTGTTAGGTGGGTTAATAGGTTATTTATTTGTACGAATTAATTTATATGATGATCGATCATTTAGAATAAAAATATTTTTAACATCTTTGATTTTTGGTGTAATAAGCATATCTCTTATGCCAATATTTTTTATATTAAAAGATAATGTAGCTATGCAGGATCAATTTCCTGTAATAGCGAGTTTTGAAGTAGATAGTGAATTAAATCGTTGGATTACACATAATATTACTTTTTTTCAATTAAGTTCTGAATATGTAGCTAAGGGCAAATCTTCTCTAAAAGTGAATTTTAGTATCTCAAAGTATCCCAATATATATTTAAAATACTTCCCTTCAAATTGGTCTGAATATAAATACCTGAACTTTAGTGTCTATAACGATCAAGCTGAAGATATCACTATTGATATGAAAATAATTGATCAGGAGCACAAAATTACAAACTATGCATATAATGACCGTTATAATAAATCAATAAATCTTTCTTCAGGGTGGAATAAGTTAAAAATAAGTTTGTTAGATGTATCTAATTCTCCGCATGGAAGGAGAATGGAGATGAAAAAAATATCAGGATTCTCCATTTTTATAAAAAAACCAGATAAGGTAATAACTTTATATATTGATGATATATTTCTTTCATTATAAATTTTTGGTTAAATGTATAGCAGTAATTTAAAAAACATAAATCAATACTACTTAAATAATTTAAAAATCCGATTTAACATGAAAATTATACTGAATCTTTTTTTATTAGTTATAGGAAACAAGATATTGTAGGGAATAAATAATATATTAATAAATGAGTTTCTTGGCCTTAGAAGTGTTTTCCAGATTATCTTAATATTGTTTTCATTAAAAAACTTATTATATTTATGACCACCTGTTAAATATAACTTAATTATCGTATGTAAAATATAAACATTAACAATAGACATATTATTATATTTTAATAATGACTTGTTGATAGGGTTTACACCAAAAGGTAATGCATTAGCTTTCTCTAAATAACTTAAAACCAGATACACACTAGATGCAGAAGCAGTATTCTGTATGTAATCAGTTATCCTGCTCCACTCGAGTCCCTTGTGATTATTCTTAATTAAATTGATGACATCAATCAGCTGAATACAGCCTTTGTAGGTATGATAATCTTCGGCCCAGTGAACACATGTGTATATTAGTTGCATTTCAGGGGATAGCTGTCTTATATTAACGTTATTGTCAGGTACTTCTATTGTGTTTTTATTAATGTTCTCCAATTTAAAAATATTATCAAGCTTTGATTTTGATGTATCTGAAAATAAATGCGTATGTACTTCAATCCATAAATTTGTATCTTCATTATAAAACGGCATCCCATGATGATGCTTATTATAAAATTCTAAGGGATTGTTAGATGTTTGTTTGTATCCTAAACTTTCTAGGGCTTTCTCAAATTCGGGTATATCTTTTTCTGCAATGAGAAGATCAATATCACTCATTATTCTAAGCCATGGTTTAGGGTAATATTGTTGGCCTACAGCGATACCTTTAAGCAGAATTATTTTGATCGAATGCATATTGGGAAGAGTGAAGATCTCGTTCAGGCTGTTTATCATAGATTGAGTTATGATTTTTGCTGTAAGATCAGCTGACAACAAGGTATCTAGATTTTCTTTTTTTACTATAGAGCTAAATTCACTTGAGCAGTATTTTAAGTATGGGCCAACACCTGCAGCGACACTAAAGTCAATAAAGTCAGCACTCAGCTCATTAATGTTAAGATTAGCTTTATCATGAGCGATAGCATTTAGTAAATCTGATAATGAATTCATAGGTGTCGTTAAATATGAAATTAAGTTTAAAATAGGGTAATATAAATTTTTGTCAATTTTTTAAAAAGTTATGATTAATACTTTATTTATCCCTTGTCTTCGAGATGGTCTTGTCTTTCAAGAAGTTGAAAGTGAATCCTTAATACTTGATAAGGATAAGGAGTTAATTCACCAGTTAAACGAATCCGCTGCCTATATTTTCACATGTTGTAATGGAGAGAATAACATACAATCAATTATAGATCTTGTCATGGAAAACTATGCGATTGATAAAGAAACTGCATCAAATGACGTATTTCATGTGATATCAAATTTCATTAAATTAAATCTAATAAATGAATAGTTATAATAAAAAAATTTATCTTTCAATTTTTAATCGTTACATTTTAGCTCAAGTTAACTCTGAAGACTTATATAAAATGATAAACCATGTTTATGGTGCGATGATTACCCATAAACCTAAGTGCGAACCACATCTATCTTATATCTTAATTAAGATAGATCTCGATCATATGTCAATCACTAGGGAAGGTGATAGCTCAAAATATTTTGCATCAAGCCTTAGTGAGCTTCTTTTTCTCTTTGAAAAAGATATGACTATTGAATTACAAAAAATTAGGTCTGATTTACTTTTCATACATTCTGCCGCCTTAACTATAGATGGGGAGGCTATTCTACTGGTTGCTCCATCCGGCACAGGAAAATCGACTACTGCCTGGGCAATGATTAATTCTGGTTTTAGCTATTTGAGTGATGAGCTAGCCCCTATAGACTTAAATTCTTTGACTGTAATGCCTTATCCACATGCTCTCTGCTTAAAAGCTATTCCACCTATTTTTAAATTGCCTGATGACACCTTGTATACAAGCCACACTATTCATGTTCCCATTAATGAATTTTGTGATAATAATGTAAGGCCATTAAAAGCAATATTTTACTTAGAGTTTAATGCCGAAAGTGTAAAACCGGAAATTCATAGAGTAACTACAGCGGAAGCTGCTGCTAATTTATACGCCAATAGCTTAAATATACTTGCTCATGGCGAAAATGATAGTGGATTAAACGTTGCGATTAAAGTGGCAGGACAAGTAAATAACTATAAATTGAAATCGAATGATCTGGAAAAGACTTGTAAGGAAATTAAATTACTGATGAATACAATATAATTAATATTTCTAGTAATTAATTATTTGCAGCTAACAATACTGATGATTATCTACATAATAAAAAGGCGCTAAAATATTGCGCCTTTTAAAATACTACTTAATTACAAATAAGCTTTATTGGTTAAGCGCCTTAACTACGTGAACGACCATCGCGATGCTGGCCACGAATAGGTCCTATAGCTTGAGGTTGTGGTCGAATAGGGCGTTGTTGAAAGCCAGAACCTGTTCCTGCGAACGAAGGCGCTGCTGCCATAGTCATAATAACTGGAGCTGCATATGCTGCTTTCTTAACGAAATCACGCTTATTTTGGTCAACATTAATACTTTTATTAGACTTTTCCACAATTAGTGTCCTCTTGATTGCGTAACTATTGTATATCGAAAATTAAGATTAGCAAATATATTACTTACGCTGGTTCTTACGGCGCCCAATTCCAGCCAATCCTATCAGTCCTGAGCCAAATAACCATATTGCAGCAGGCACTGGTACAGCTGATATGGATGAATAACTACCTACTTGCCAAGTACCATCAACTAACCCAGTATTATCGTAACCACTAACGTCAAACGGGCCATTTACGAATCCATTTGATTCAAATCCAGGGCTTTCTAAAACTGATAAGTAGCTGATGCCATCAAATATGCCTTCAGCTGTAAAAAACATGGCAGCACCACCTTCTACATCCATTTCATCTGTATATAGAGTATTACCGAATAAAATACTCATATTATTAAAAGACGTTGTAAAATCAATAACACCTGATGCGATTGCTGAATCATCAAACTGTCCAGATGCAGTAATTATATCTCCCACAAGTAGTCCAAAGCTGTTTCCTACAGCTGCGTCATGAATCTGTGCATCGACTGTGAAATTAACCAAAGCAGCCTGTGCCTGGTTCACAGTAAGTAAAATCATACAGATTAAAGATTTGATAGCCGTTTTTTTTGTAAGTTTTATGTTCATTTTATTGCCACTTTTAAGTCCATTCAAATTTTAGATGTATTTAAACAAAATAATTCGCATTAAACATCATTCATATGTGTTAGTTAATTAATATTTATATTAAGCAAGATATACGCCATTATAATAAAGTACATCAAATTCAGTATCTTATTAGATGTATAATTACAATAATATGGATATCTGGATAAGAAATGTTAACTATTTCGACACTTACTAAGCTTATGATCGTTATACGTAATACGATAACTTAGGATAATTTCACAGTGTCTAGTTATTTAAATGCTATCAATGCCTCTCATGCAATTGAACTACAAATTATAGCGTTAGTAATAGCTCACTGATTTCTATTCTATTGAATACCAGCTTCCACAAAATTAATAACCATTATTTAAGTGAGCTTAATATATATACCTAAAGGTCAGCGATGAGTATAAGAGTCATATCTCAGAGAGTGACAGATGAAAGTTAACTTGGTAATTCAATGAATAATCTTAAATAGGTTCAAGAACTTATTAATCATTGTGCTAATAATACCAATCTGCTATATAGTTATTTCTCAAATATAGTTTTACCTTATCTATTACAGGTCTTTATTTGGAAATGTATAAGCTAAACCATTAGCTTCAATGGATTGCGATCATAATGTACTTAATAAAGTATTTGTAATAAGAGTCTATTAAATATGAGTCAGAATCATACGGTTATATCGGCAGATCCTCAAACTCAGAAATCTAGCATTTTAAGTATATGGCATAAAAACACTTCTAAGTCAGATGCAGACGAAGTCAATATTAAATTTGATTGGTGTAACAATGATAATAATCCAGGCGGGTGGCGACAATACTGGTTTTTAAAAGATACAAAAAATGATGATTATATTGGAACCATAAGTATGAGTATAAGAAAATATAAAGTCTGGGATCAGTCTTTTTATTTTTATCGAGGTGCTGATTTTATGGTGAACAAAGAACATAGAAAAGTAACTCCTGCAAAATTTTTAATTTCTAGTGTCCATGAAGAATTAAAAAACCAAAATAAGTCCATCATAGGTTGCCCAAATAGAGCTGCTACAGCAATTATGATGAGATCTGGCGTGAAGTCTATTGGCGCTATGTCTAACTATGTAAAAGTTATTAAGTCAGCTAAATACCTCTCCAGAATTATTTCATCAAAACTTGTGGTTAAGCTTGTATCATTTCCAATAGATTTAATGATAATGATTACAGGAAAGGAAATATTTAATAATGTCCCTTTAGGTCAAAAAATAGCACATCTAACTGATTTCGATGCAAGATTTGATGATTTATGGAAAGGATGCAAGATTGATTTACCGATTATAGGGGATAGAAGCTCTAAATATCTTAAATGGAGATATAATAATAATCCATTTAGAGAATATCTAATATTCAGCTTCATAGGTGATAATGAATCAAATCTACATGGATATATTATTTATTACATAGAGAATGATCAGGCTTATATTAGTGATATATTTGCATGTGAATTGAGTATAATGCAATCACTTTTAATTGAATTTTCAAAATATACAAGAAGCTTAAATCTATCTGCTGTCAGGATTGGTTTTTTTGGAAAAAAAGACATTCACGGTATATTTAAGAACTTAAAATTTTATAAACGTCCTAACGAAAGAAATTTCGTTTTTTCACCCGGAATTAATACTGACTCAATCGGACTTATGCAAGACCCTGAAAATTGGTATTTTATGATGGGTGATGAAGAAGAAGAGGACTGACTTTTTATGGAAAAATTATAATGATTGCGATTCATTCAATTACACGCATAGCAGCAATGTTTTTAGTATTAATGTTTTCAATGTCTATACAAGATGAGCTTATCTGGAAATCTCTCATAATTAGTATAGGAATGGGGCATTACTTGATTGCATTTTGGTATGCACGAAATCATCTAATACATGTTGTTAATCAAGTCGATTTACGCATACCATTTGCATTATTATGCATAGGCGCGTTTCTTTTGTACTGGGATAGATTTTCACTTGTAATATATTTTGGTTTTCATCATGTGTTTAACGAAGTTTATTTGCTTAATAGAATCAATAAAAATAAAAAGGTGCCTAAATTACAATATTTTAGAAACTCCTCAATTTTTCTAAATATATTTATTTATATAATTGTTCTCAGGAATGATTCCGAGCTAGCTTTTATTGGTAAAGGCGTGATGTACGGTGGGCTCGGAGTATCACTGGCTTTATTTGCTTATTATTTTATGGAAATACGTAAACAAATGAAATTCGGAGAATTATTAGATAATTGTATATTTGAAGTATTAGGTTTTGTACTTATTGCAGCTTCTTTTTTCGTTGAGATTAAATTCTTACATGTAGTCTTATATCACTTTTTCTTTTGGATGTTTTACCCTGTTCCTCGCATGCTTACACATGGCAAAAATGTCGTCCGAAACTATATAGGACTAACATTGGTTTGCACTGTTCCATTTATAATTGCTTCGCCAATTGGTATAGTTAGTTATGACTTGAAGCATTCATTATTCTATGCGCTCTTTATAATTGGTTCTTATGTGCATATAACATTGTCATATGCATTATCGGATTCGCATCCCAATTGGATATTGCGTATATTCAACCCAAAAGCAGCGTTAGCGAGATCGACTTAAGCTAATTCATGAAGTGATCAGTTACTATTTCAACAAGTTACACTTTGTTTAACTTGTTGAAATAGTGCGTATATGGTAATAAATGCTGCACTTCATAATCACGTAATAACTCAGTTGATATACGTAATGGCACATGTCCACGTGACGCATATAAAATTGTATTGGTCGATTCGATATCAATCATAAATATATTATGTGAAAACACTTCTGATACACTGTGGTACGAAGGATATGAGTAGATATTATCCCCAAGATGGTTAAAAGTAATGACGCCATTGTGATCTAGCATGTTGTATAAAGTTTTTATATATTTTGATACATCAATAGCTTGATCTTTTCCTTGTGTAGACGTTAGAAACATATCAACAATAATAAGGTCATATTTTTTATCTGAAATACTGGAGTCTAACCAATCAAAAACGGATTCATTATATATAGATAAACGCTCTTCTTGATCTGGTAGTAAAAAATATTCCGATGCTATATCTATAACTTTTTTTCTTAGCTCTACAGCATCAATCGAAGACTCTCCAAAATAGTTATACAGATGCTTT
>Ga0316204_10002724_pt1 | contig 38636 bp, 44 predicted proteins | sample 6monrhotite_MG_2_FD_205661 | JGI IMG/M metagenome (GOLD analysis project Ga0316204, IMG submission 205661) | Microbial mat bacterial communities from mineral coupon in-situ incubated in ocean water Damariscotta River, Maine, United States -... | ecosystem: Environmental > Aquatic > Marine >...
GCTCCGCCGTGGAGTGACGCCAGGCTCCGAGGGGCCGCTGTGCGGCAACCTCGGGTCGCACTGGCGAAGTTTGCTCCCTTCGGACGGCCTGCAAGAAGGCAGGCCACGGGGAGCTCAGGTTTCTCGGCGAAGGAGCTTCCGGTTCGACGCTCCCGTGTCATCTCTCAGTGAGAACGCAGGAGCGAGGTGGACGGCCGGGGGCAGAGTTCTCGGAGAAAGTGTGGCGCGTCAGCGCGCTCCGAGCGTTTGGTCAGGTGGAGGAGGGAAGACGGGCCCGCCCAGACAGGAGCAGGGCCGTTCCCCCGCGGTCAGTGCTCCGAGGGCAGGTAGAGCGTCCAGCCTTCGCCGTTGAAGCCCGCCCAGATGTCGATCTCGTCGAGCGGGAAATCGGTGAAGGGGATCTCCTGAGTGATCGCCGGCGTGATGCCAGAGTCAGCTCGGCAAGTCAGCAAGGCGTTACGGGCACGAGGGAGAACATCGAGCCGCCAGAACTGCATGTCCCGAAGACGGTCATCAGCTTCGATCGCGGCCCGCATCTCTGGGCTTCCGAAGTAGCTGGCAATCGCATCGATCAGCCAGAACGCTTGGGTCTCTTCGGCAAGGAAGCGCACCCCTTCGGTGTAGATGATCTGCCGGTTTAGCGGGTGCCTGATGAACAGCTCGGAACCCGTGAAGCATGAGAGCTGCTGAAGCAGTTGCTCGCGTGTGAGGGTTTCAGTTGGTGGCGCCATGGTCTTCTCCTTTGTTGGCGGTTGATGTGCCTGTCCAACCGCGTGGGAGAAACGACCGGTGCCAAGGGTTCGGCGCGGGCAGGCCCGCCGAAAGCGCAGCGATGCCGGCGGGACAACACGGGCCCTTGCGCCGCGAGTGTCCACGCGAGGATCAGGGCACGCTCAACCCGCCGTCGATGGAGGAGGAGACCCGATGAGCTCCTGAAGCCGCGCCGAGTCGATGCTCTTCTCGGCCTGCAACGCCGTGGCTACGCGTTGGATCGCAGGCCAGTTTGCATCCACCTGCTTGGCAGCTTCGGCCTGGTAGTGCCGCACCACAGGGGCAGTGCCGCCGGCGTCGATCGGAAGCACACTCATGCAGCGCTCAGCCCGTTCGAAGTCGTCACGGGCGCCGGCGAGAGCGCACTCCTCGGCGTGCGGCGCGTACTTGATGTGCGCGGCGTAGCCGGCATAGGAAACCGTCATCTGGTCCATCACCCCAGGGGCGCGGACCATCTTGTAGCCGCCTGCGTGTCCTGACGCCCCGGCGGCGTTGCCATCCTGGACGAGGGTCACGTAGTCGGGCGGGAACCCTAGCACGGCGCTGACCACTGCGTGGCCGGCTTCGTGGTGCGCGAGCTCGTCTTCCGGCGGGCGGTCGTTCATGCCCGGGCTGATTGGTGGCTTCTAGCGCGCTGCCGCAGCCAGGCGACCCCGTGCTGGAAGAGCAGCACCAGCCCGAGGAGCAGAGCGACGGGCACGCTGAAGAAGACGCTGAGGCCATGCCAGAAGCTGAACTGGTAGAGCCACCACGAGACGATGACTCGTTCGCCGTCCATCTCGATGAAGGGCGGCTGGTGGTGCGGGACCTCACCGAGGAAAGCACTCCCGCCAACGACCTGGGCGATCAGCCAGCAAGCCAGGCCGTTTCCGACCAGGACGAGCACGAGCTTTCCGTAGCCGCGGCGGTCGGCTCGGAGCAATTCAGCGTGCTTGTCTCGTCTCTGCGGCATGGCCGCATTCTGCCTTCTTGGCTGGGTTTCGTCGCGGTCTGGTCTGCACGCCAACTAGCTCGGCTGGCGCCTACGCGCCGCCCGTCCGTTCCCTCAGGTGAGGCGAAGGGCGGCGTAGCCACGCCAGCCCGTGCAGGCCCACCAGGTAAACGGTGAAGAGTGGAAGGCACAACGCGCTGAAGAAGACGCTGAAGCCGTGCCAGAAGCTCAGCTCGTAGACGAACCAGGAGACCGGCACGCGGTCGTAGCCCACCTGGATGAACGGCTGGCCGTCGTAGGGGATCTCGCTGAAGAGTGCGCTGCCGCCGATGCTCACAGCCATGAGCCAACAGGCGAGGGCGTTCAGGAGCAGGAAGAGGACGAGGTTCCGGTAGCCGCGCAGGTCGGCACGAAGCTCCTCGCGTCGGGCGTCGCGAGCGGTGCGAAGGGCGATCATTGCGGGTCTTCTCCTGGCAGGAGCAGGTCCTCGAGAAAGAACGCCGACAGTTCATGGCGGCCGTTGACCCCAGCCTTCTTGTAAATCGCCGCGGCCTGCTGACGCACGGTGGCTTCCGCCACCGTGCGCAACGCCGCGACCTCCTTATGGCTGAAGCCCTTGAGAATGAGTCTCGACACCCCCCGTTCGGCTTGGGTCAGGCCCCACCGACCGAACTGGCGGTCGATGAGAGCGCCTAACCCTTGCAGGAGCTCTTTGGCCTCCTCACGCCATCGCTCCGCTTCGGCGTAGGAACCCTGAAGCCGCTCGGAGAGATCGCTAGCCTCGCGAGCAAGCTCCCGCGTGCGTTTTTGGAGCGCAAGAACTCGGACCACACCGAAGCAAATGCCGACCGCCCCGAGCGCAGCGATGGCCCCCTCGAGGATGACGTGCTCCAGAGTCGTCCCCTCCCGCAGATCGGCGGCGAGGTCGAAGACTGCGATGGCTGCCACGACCGCGAACGCCCCGGCAACGAGGGCGAATCGTCGCTGCTCCGATCTGACATCTGTGCGATCTATCGTCCCTAAGTCCATGTCTGAAGCGCTCCTATCGCACCTGTCGGATGGTTTCTGAGCGAGGCGGGGGCGATTGTCTCTGCACGCGGACTGCATTCGCAGCCCCCACAACTCGGAGATTCCCAACATGGATACGACCCCCCTCCACCCGCTGATCGTACACCTGCCGATGGCCCTCGCTGTCCTCATGCCGCTGGTCGCTGGCGGGATGCTGCTTGCATGGTGGCGCGGCTACTTCCGCAAGCGGACCTGGTCGATTGTGTGCCTGCTTCAGGCGGCAATGCTCGCCTCCAGCTTGGTCGCCATGCGCACTGGTGAAGACGACGAAGAGCGTGTCGAACAGGTCGTCGCTGACGCAGCGATTGAACAACACGAAGAAGCCGCCGAGCTCTTCACCTGGGGGAGCGGTCTGCTCCTTGTCGTCAGCCTGATGCCGCTTCTCCTGCGCAGCCAGGGCAAAGCCCGTGCTGCTGGGCTCCTGACAGTGGGAGGGACGCTTGTGATGCTGGGCCTTGGCTACAACGTGGGCTCGGCCGGGGGCGAATTGGTCTACAAGCACGGCGCCGCCGCCGCGTTCACCGCCACGGACCAGGGCACACCGAGCCGCTCGCCGGCGAGGCACGGCGAGGACGACGAAGACGATCACCGCTGAGGGGAAGCTGCCTGATGTCCCCTCCGTAGTCACAGGATGATCCTCTCCACCTCGTCGAGGGACACCTCGTCGTCGGTCCGATCGTAGAGCCTGGTCGTACTGGGGGAGGAGTGCGCGGCCATCGTCTGCGCGTGCTCGAGCTGGCCACCGTTCTCGAGGTAGGCCGTGATCCCGGTGGCTCGGAAGGTGTGGTTCGTGAAGCGCTCGCCCAGCCCCGCGGCCTTGCACCGACGCTTCACCATGGCCAACGCCTCACGTCGATCGAGCCGGCGCTCGGTGTAGCCGTTGCGTCGCCGGTTGATCGAGCGAAAGAGGGGCCCTTCCTCGGCGCCAAGCGCCGCCAAGTAGGCCTCCATGTACTCGATCGCCGTGTGGTGGGCCGGCATCTCGTGGTGCTTCCCACCCTTCTCCTGCAAGCGGAAGAGCATGCGTCGTCCGGCCTGGTAGTAGTCCTGAACGTCCATGGCCAGGACGGCGCCGATCCGCGCAAAGGTGTAGACCATCACCCCCAAGAGCGCCTGGTCCCGGAGGCCGCTCACCGTGCTCGTGTCGATCGACTCGAAGAGAGCTCTCGCGTCCTCCTTCTGAAGGTAGGGCGTCTTGCCTTTGCGGACGACGTGCTTCGGCCCCCGAACGTCCAGGGCGGGGTTTCGCGGCAGAACCTGGCGCACGACGAGGAAGCTGCACAGCATCCGGATCGCCGCCAGGTGCTGCTTGACCGTCGGGATACCGTAGGCCTTCTCCGGGGTCTTCGAGCCTGGCTGGCCCATCCACTCGATGAACGCAGCGACGTGGATGGTCTGCACGTCCCGAAGGGCCACCCCGCGCTCGTCGAGCCAGGCGCAGAAGCGCCCGACGGCTCGGCCGTAGGCCTGGCGCGTGTTCGCGTTCCGGATCTGGCCGGTGAAGTAGTCGCGGAACGCCTCAGCACCGGCCGCACCGAGCCCGGCTACCGCCGGGGGCAGTAGGAAAGAAGAGTCGGTGCGGGTGGGCAGGTGATCGGACACGGGGTTGTGGAGCCTCCTGAAGAGTGGTCGGCCGGGGTCCCGGCCAGCTCCCCTACTGTATCACATAAACGACGTTATGGGATAGTCTTTTCTTCGGTGGGGGACCTGAGACTCAAGTGACGGCCTCCACGAGCCGATTGACCCTCCAGACGGGCTGTGCTACAATGTAAGACAGGTCCAGATCAGCCAAGGAGGTTCCACATGGCCAACCGAGAGAACATCAGCGTGTCCTTCACGCCGCACCAGGCGGAGTTCCTCGCTGACTGCGTCGCGTCAGGTCGCTACCAGTCGACGAGCGAGGTCGTCCGGGAAGGCCTTCGTCTGCTAGAGAACCGCCAAGAACGACGGCAGGCCGAGCTCGAGCGAGCTCGAGCACTCATCCAAGAGGGCGCCGATCAGCTCGACCGCGGCGAAGTCATCGACGGCGACACCTTCTTCCGGGAATGGGACGAGGAGCTGGACGCGCTCGAAGCTGGCCAACGCCGGAAGGCTGAATGAGCCGGGTCGTGCTCTCCGAGGCGGCTCGGATCGATCGCAGGGAAATCACGGCGTACACGGTCGAGCACTTCGGCCTCGCCCAGGCTCGCCGGCTGCGCGATCATTTTCAAGCAGCGCTGAACAGCCTCGCGGAGTCGCCTCGTATCGGCCGCACGAACGAAGAGTTGGACCCGCCAGGCCACACCTTCCGCTACTCCGTCGTGATGAAGAGCTTCATCATCGTCTACGAGCCGACGGATGACGGGATTCGGGTTGCTCGCCTTCTCCACGGCGCGCGGCACCTGGCCGCGGAACTCGACCGCGACGCCGGCGACGATGACTGAGCACTGAGACCGCCCGGCGAGGACCACCGGCGACGGCAAACTTGACAAGCGACGGCGATCTGTGGCATCGGTGATGGATGAGTACAGAAACCACCACCGGGACCGGCGCACGCCCACCTCCCGACAGTCTATTGCCGGGAGAGCTGCGTGAGCGCATCCCGGCACTCTACGCCAACGAGACCAGCCCCGATCCCGTCGTCCACGCGAAGCTGTTCACGCCCTGGACCTCCTGGACCTGGTTCGTGACGGAATTCGACGGCCGGGACACTTGCTTCGGGCTCGTCAGCGGACATGAGGTCGAACTCGGCTACTTCAACCTCGACGAACTTGAGGCGATCGAAGGGCCCAACGGGCTTCGCATCGAGCGAGACCTCCACTTCGAGCCGCAACCGCTGAGCAAGGTCCGTGAGGACCTCAAGCGGATGCGCGAAGGCCCGGACGGGTTCACCGCGCACGAGGACAGCGAGGCGTTCAACCCCAGAGCCAACGGGTCAGTTGCTGTTGAGCACGATGGCCGTAGGCCACCCTCACCCGTCGAACAGCCGGGAATTCGGCTGATCGACACCAGACTGGACACGGCAGGGCTGACCGCCGAGTTCGGCACGGTTGCCACGCCGCGCGCTGCCGCCTCAATTCTGCACCACCTCATCGGGGAAGCGGACTGCGAGCACTTCGCGGCGCTGTTCCTGAACGGCAAGCACCGCATCACGCACGCCCACATCGTCTCGCGAGGAACCGCGCAGAAAGCCCCGGTTCACCCTCGGGAAGTCTTCAAGGCGGCCGTGCTCGCCAACGCGGCCGCGATCGTCGTCGGGCACAACCACCCCTCCGGAGACGTGCAACCCTCGACCGATGACAAAGCCGTCGGCGAACGGCTTGAGAAGGCTGGCGAGTTGCTCGGCATCCCGGTGCTCGACTCGCTCATCGTCGGGCACGCGGGCCGGTTCTACGCAACGAGCACTGGTGACATCCAAACCATTCCCGCCACGAGGTCGTCAACCGGGCAGCTCGAGGCCAACACCGGCAGCGATCTTGCGGTGATCTGTCGAGCCCTCATGCAAGACATCGATGAGGTCCTCGAGCGCCAAGGAGAAGACTGGTGGGACGAGACCGTGACCTCGGGCACGTACAACCGGTCGCTGGCTGAGAAACGCCTCGGGCTCTCCCCCTACCAGCCACTGGTAGACGAAGGCGATCGCCCAGAGCCGCACGGCATTTGACAACCGGCATCGATCTGTGGCATCGATGAAGGATGGAAGAGGATCTCAACGAGAACAACCTGTTTGGGGAGCGCCTGTTCAGCGAGCGCTGCATCGCGTTCGTGACGGAACACGCGCGCGGGCTCTTGCCGTTAGACGTGGAGCGTGACGCGGAAGAAGCCGAAGACGGCATCTACAACACCGCGCTGGATCTCTGCCGTGGCAAGAGCCCGTACCACGTTGCCCTCGCCTTGGCGTCCGTCATCACCGACCTCTGTCGGCACGAGCCGGAGGCCGTAGCCAAAGCCTTGAGCCATCTCGGGCTCACGCTCGACGTCGAGCTCGCCGAACGCGAGTGGCGCGAGCTCCTCGCGGAGACCAGATGATGTACGGAACGCTCTCCGCTCAGTTCGAGGCGTCGAGCCTGTCTCCCCGGTGGAAGGACCCCAAACCGAAGGGCCTGCACGCACGCCGGCGCTTCAAGGCCAAGCACAAGCCGAAGTTCAAGTCGCCCCGCCGGCGGCGGTTCCCGCACCCGAAGCGCTGATCGCGACCTCACGGAAGGCCTGTTTTGGCCGTCGGAGCCGGCTCCGCGGGCCAAATGTGGCCTCGGAACGGGTCACATGCAGAGGGAGCAGGCCTCGTGCGGCTCTTCAAGCCGCTCCGGGGCAACCCGGGCCAGGTTCTCGCCGTCGAAACCGCCGGCGTCGGCTCGGTCGATGTACGCGCGCAGCTTCGCGCGATCGCACCAACTCACGGTGATGGTCTCCACTTGCCGCCAGGCGCCATCCTCGCCCCGGCGAAGGACACCGTACTCCTGGAGCGCGTCCTCGCAGGTCGAGTCGTTTGCCCAGACCGTGCCGCGAGCCGTTCGGAACGCCGAGCACAGGGTCCAGGTCTGCTCGGTCAACTTCGCCGCGAGCCCGTCGGCGTCTTCACATGGGGCTACTCCCCACCGCCTCTTCGTGTGCAACATCTTCTCCTCCTTCGGTTGCCATAAACCTGGCGACCGTCGCACGAATCGAAGAGCGGTGTCAACTTCTGCGCATCTCGGGAGAGCTCGCGCGGGCCGAAGGGGTGAGGACCCGCCCCGGGATGCGGCGGGCCCTCGAGCGCCCTAGGCGGGGCGGTTGGCCTCGGCCTGCCGTAGATCGGCGATGCGGTCGTAGGCGCGGGAAGCCAGTCGGGCGATGCGGAGCAGCTCGGAGCCGCTGAAGCTGTCGCTGTCGTGGTAGTTGCCGGCGTCGTCGGTGTAGATCCGAGTGAGGCTGACGCTGAAGAAGGGGCCCTTCTCGCCTTCGTTCTTCCAGATGGTCGCCTTGAGGCTGCCGTCTCTGAGGGTCTCGGTGGGTTTGTTGGTCGCCATGGTCTTGCTCCTTTTGTTGGCGGTTGATGTGCCTGGCCAAGAGGCGTGGACCAACGGGAGCGGTGACAAGGGTTTGGCGCGGGCAGGAGCGCAGCGACAACACGGGCCCTTGCGCCGTGAGCGGCCACGCCAGGATCAGCGCACGAGTTCAACCCGCCACTGACAGAAGGAGCAGGTGGCGTCCCCCACCGCACCCCAGGACGGCGCATGGCGTCATCAGAGGAACGGCGGCGAGGAGGGTCGCCCGCGCGACTACTCGTTCTCGAACCCGCGCGTCGTGAACTTCAACGTGCGGCTGTTCTCGGTCACGGTGCGGGCCTTGTCGGCGTTTAGGTCTACTCGTTCGAGCCCTGGGGCGAAGCGCAGGCCACCGCTACCCAGATGCACTCGAGCACGGCATCGGCAAGCTCGTCAAGGACCCCGAAGGTGGCGCCCGGCGGGACGGGCTGGTGCTTGATGGGCGCTACCGCAGCAGTAACGCAGCCCAGGGTCTTCGCCAGCGCCTATGGGCTCCAACTAGAAGTCAATCTGGAAGCGCAGCATGAAGATGTCTGATTCGCCGACGCCGCTCTTGTCGGAGTGGACGTAGTTGGCCATTACGCGCGAGTAGGACGAGAGGTACCAGTTGATTCCCCCGGATGGCGCTGAGCTCGCCGCCATTCACGCCCGAGTCGTTGAGGTCGCTCGAGGAGTAGCGCAGAGCGAGTTCGACGGCACCTGAGCCCCCTTTTGCCCCACGGGTTCTTTGGGTTCTTTGGCTTCACAACTCTGGTTCTGGGCCTGCGAGACCGACACCTCGCCACGAGGCCGCTGCTTCTTCGGGCCTGTGTATCACTCTGGAAATGAACCCCGCTTCTTGCGTTACGTTTGTGAAGCAGTCCTGCCCCCTCTGCAAGGTCGCTTGATCGTCTCGAAACGCCCCCTGCTCGTCTCGCTTGCCCTCCACGCAACGTTCGTGGGTGGAGCGCTCGTGTTCGGGTGGAGCCCTGCGGAGGCGAGAACTCGTCCAACGGTCCGCTGGCTCCCGAGTGACGATGCTCCCTTGGCTCGGGATGAGCCAGTCGAGGAGCCAGTGGTCATCGAGGAGCCACTTCCCCCCGAGTTCTTGCCTGACTTGCTCCCGCTGATTCTCGAAGAGGAGTTGCCATTCGAGCCGCCGTCGCAGGAACTCCCCGAGGCCAACGACCAACCGTGGCAAGACGAGCAGGCTTGGCGGCGGCTGGCGCTGACCAAGGTCGCGCCACCGAAGCGGCGTCATCAGGCGGTAGATGCGCAACCCGAGGAGCGACCCACGGAGAAGCGGGACCCGGCGAAGTCACGCAAGCTCGAGAGCGAGGTCGCCACGTTCGTGGAGCCCGCCCCACTCGCGGACAAGAACCGCCCGCCAAGCTACCCCGAACGCGCTAGAAGGCGGGGACAGGAAGGCGAAGTCGCACTCAACGTGTTGGTCGGCATCGACGGGCGAGTAAAGGACGTTCGAGTCATCAAGAGTAGTGGCCATGCGACGCTTGACAGAGAGGCGAAACGAGCGATCTCGCAATGGCTGTTTTCCCCCGCTACACATGCTCAAGTCGTCGTCGAGGCTTGGCATCGAGTGGACCTTGTCTTCCAACTAGTCGACTGACGACTCCAGCAATATCCGCGATCGATTCTTGGGTCCTCCACAGCAGCGTTTCGTGATGCGCGTTCATGGCGCGCTCCGAAGTCCAAGCGATCTGAATAGATTGAAGGACGGCCGCGAAGACTATCGACGGCCGGGGCAATATGGGTCCGAGGCGTTCGCTGATGCTGTTCCGGTTTAGCCTGTACGGGTTTCTCAAGAACCTTCGGATATACGACGCCTTCTTGCTGATCGCCCTTCTCGATCGAAACCTCGATTTCGCCGCGATTGGTTGGCTCGTTGCGATTCGAGAGGTTTCCGCGGTCGCGCTCGAGGTGCCCTCCGGCGCCGTTGCCGACACCGTTGGACGCAAGCGTTGCATGGTCGCCAGCATGCTGGGATACGTCGCTTCGGCGCTCCTTCTCGGTCTTGCGGAGTCGTATTGGATGTTGGCGCTCGGAATGTCGCTATACGGTGTCGGCGACGCGTTTCGCAGCGGCACGCACAAAGCGATGATCTACGCCTGGCTCAGGCAGCAGGGGCGCATCGCCGAGCGAACGCGCGTGTACGGTTTTACTCGCTCTTGGTCCAAGATGGGCTCTGCTTGCTCAGCATTGGTCGGCGGCGCAGTCCTCATGGCCGGAGTGGGCTACCGCGCGATGTTCCTTGCCAGCGCCATCGTTGCACTCATGAATGCGGTGAACCTCGCTACCTATCCGAACGATCTGGACGAACGCGTTCCCGTAGCGGAGACCTCGACGGAGGGGACCATCAAGCGCTTGCTCTCCGCACTGCGCCAGGTCGTTAGACAGTCGGATCTGCGTGCCGTCGTGACCGCGAGCGCCGTGGTACAAGGCGGGTACGACGCCGCGAAGGACTATGTGCAGCCCGTGGTTCAGGCCGCGATCCTGTCCATGCCGGTCCTCTTGTCGTTGGGGGATGAGCAGAAGGTCGGACTCGTCCTGGGACCGCTCTCCGCCGTGCTGTTCGTCGTTGCTGGCATCGCATCCCGAAAGGCATACACGTTCGAGAGGTGGATCGGGGGCCCGGATCGCTCCGCTCGGGCCATCGCGATCCTCTTCGTGTTCGCCTACTTGACGATGGGTGCATGCCTCGCCATGGGATGGCCCTGGGCGGCCGCCCTGACCTTCGTCGGGTTGGCCACGCTGCAGAACCTGTGGCGCCCGGTGCAGGTAAGTCGTTTCCACGGCAGGGCCGATGCGAATGCGACTGCCACCGTACTCAGCGTCGAGTCGCAAGCGAGCGCGCTCTTCACCGCGGCAGTGGCGCCACTACTGGGCGCCTGCATCGACTGGTTGGCTGATGGCGAGGGCGCGGCTCCGCTCTACACTCTCACTCCCGTGGCTCTGGTTGCGCTGCCGATACCGCTCCTGCTCCTATTGCAACCTGCTCGCAGCGAGACGGAAGCGGCGACGAGCGGGGAGCTCGATTCTGCAAGCGAGCCCACCGTGCCCGCTGCCCCACGTCCTCGATCGGATCATTCCAAGCGTCCATGACCCTTCCTTACCGACACCGAAGCACCTTCGATGTGATCGGCCCGTTGCCAGGAGTCGCATTCGAGTCCCCCGAGGAAGAGACGCCGCTCTTCGCAGCGGACCCCAGCTTCGCCCGGGCGAACGGTGGCCAAATCACGCGCGCTTTCGTCGATTCCCTGCCCAGCGCATGGGGTGACGACCTGGTGATCCACAGCTCGTTGGTCTGGCTGACGACGGGGTTGGCACACGACGTGCAGTTCGGAACATCCAGGGGTGCGCCACAGCGCGATCCACCGCCGTTCCGACACGAGCCGTTCCCCGCGTGGACGAGCGGAGTGCGTGACGCGGCCAACCGGAACCGCGAAGCCGTGCACCGCGTGTTGGTGGTCGGCGGCGAGTCACCAGTCTTCGCGAGCGGCATGATCCAGCTCCACGCGGACGAGGACGTCGAGGAATTCTGGTTGCCGCGGGCGACTCTCCAGCCGCGCGATCGCCGGCTGCGCGCCTGGCTGACCGACGGGAAGCTGACGGCCAACAGCCCGCCGAACGGCAACGTCGTCCAGTGTTCATGGGGAACGTTCTGGTGCCCGCAGCCAGCTGTCAGGTCTGGGTTTCAGCTTGTTCTGTGGGCAACTCATCGGGACGTGTGCCTTCCGGTCAACGGCCTTCGCAACGTGAGCTTCATGTGAACGAGGCGCGATGAGATTCGATTCGAGCCTTACTGAGATCTACCGGATGCCCAACTTCCCGCCCGAGGTCGTGCGTGAGGAGAAAAGCCAATGCCGGGTTCCTTGCTCGGTAGCCGCTCAGGCCGGACCGGTTCACGAGGCGTTTGTCGCCGCGCTGCCCTGCGAGTGGCGTGCCGACTCGAGCACGGAGATCTTCTCGCGGCTGCTCTGGCTCAAGGAGGGTTGGTACCCTCTGGCGATGGGGTTTCACCTCGACTGGGGCCCATCGGCGGAGAACTCGCATCGTGTCGAGACTCTTGTCGCGAACTTCGGCGGTCACAGCTTCACCGAGTTCGTCGTCGGGAGCTTCGAGCTACCGGACTTGCCTGAAGAACTGAGACGGCGGGCGTGGCCGGCGCAGGTCGAGTCGATGGTGGCGAGCGGCGAACTCCAGACCGCTCGACTGCGGAGTGGTGTGATGGCGCGGTTCGACAATGACACGTGGCATCGTGCCACGCCGGCAACCTCGAGGGGCTGGCGCCTGCTGGTCCGGGCGATCCGGGGGCTACCCGCGTCACGACGGCACGACGGGACAAGCAAGTTCACGAGCGTGCGCAACGACTACGTGCCGCAAACGCCAGGCGAAATCGAGCGCTATGCATCCTACTGCACCTGAGCACCTCGACCCATGGGAACGGCGACCGAAGCTGCTCGCGGTCGCCGACGTGCAGACCGGCTATCACCACGGATCCATCTCTCATGCGCTCGCCACGTTGGAACGAATCGGCCGCGAGTCCGGCGACTTCGTCACGGAGATCCGAACGGACTCGCAGCTGATCACGCGCCGACCGATCCTCGGCACCGGGAGCAAGTACGGCGGGCGCCCGGTCAACGCGCGCAATCTGAACGAGTTCGGAGCCCTGTTTCTGCTCCCGAGCGGTTCCGGCACTCTCACCGAGGAGCAGAGATCCGATCTGCTCGCCTTCGTCCACGATGACGGCAAGGGCCTGGTAGCGGGTCACGCGGCGTTGGTCGGCTTCTTCGATTGGCCCGACTTTGGCAACCTCCTCGGCGGGCGCCTGGCCGGGGAGTTCGATGGGACCGCGAAGGTCTTGGTCGAAGCCCCCGATTTCCCCGGCGCAGATGCATTCGGTGACACCGCATTCGATTTCACCGAGCAACACGCAATCGTCGCGCCACCTTACGACCGCCACGACTGCCGCGTCGTGATGCGGCTCGATCCGGAGTCGCTGCCGCCCCAGCACCGGGCCAAGCGACCGGACCAGGACTTCCCGGTGGTTTGGACGCGCCAATTTGGTGCGGGCCGGGTGTGTAGCATCACATGGGGACATCACGAGGCCACCTGGGACGACCCCAGGTTCCAGGGGCTGGTCCGTGGCGCAGTGCGCTGGGCGTTCGGTCCGGACGGCCTTTGATCACTGCTCAGGTGCGAGGGGAATCGCCGACCGGGGATTCCGCGACGAAGAGCGGCGAGCCCGACCCGTCGATCACGCGACCCTCGATGTCGAATGCGCGACGCATCCTTTCCGTGGTGATCACGTCGGACGGTTCGCCCTCGGCGATCACCGCGCCGTCGCGCAACAACATCACGTGGTCGGAATAGCGCGCGGCCAGGTTCACGTCGTGCATGACGGCGACGATGGTGATGCCGTGTTCATCGCACAGGTTGCGCACTACGTTCATGACCTGGAGCTGGTGGCGCATGTCAAGGAACGTGGTCGGCTCGTCGAGCAGCAGGATCCGAGTCTCCTGGGCCAGCGCCATCGCGATCCAGACCAACTGACGCTGGCCACTGCTCAACCTCTCGAGCTCGGTCGCGCGAATCGGCTCGGTCCCCGTCAGCCGCAAGGCCCGCTCGATTGCCCGGCGATCACGCTCCCCCTGCGCCTCGAGGAACCGCAGATGAGGAAAGCGCCCGTACCGCACGAGCGCCTCGACGGTCAGGTTCGCCGGCGCGGAGTTCTCCTGGAACAGGACCCCGAGCTTGCGAGCGATGTCTCCGGGTCGTTCGCGCACCATCTCCTGGCCGTCGAGGTAGACGTGCCCGGCCGACGGCGCGAGCTGCCCGGCCAGCGACTTCAACAGTGTCGACTTACCCGAGCCGTTGGGGCCGAGCACGGTCGTGACCTGCCGTGTGGGCACGCGGATCGATATGCCTCGGAGAACCGGCTCGGCGCGCCGGGGGTAGCCGACGACCAGCTCCTCGCAGCGGAGCTCGGCGGACCGAGTCGCGGTGGTAGCGGTGGATCGCGAAGTCATGGCCGAATCAGGTATTGCGTGCGCCGCATCAAGTAGAGGAAGTACCCGCCACCGACAATGCCCGTGACCAACCCGACCGGGATCTGCGCGGGACTGAACAGCAGTCTCGCCACGGCATCGGCCGTCAGCATGATCGCCGGGCCGACCAGCAGGCAGCCGAGCAACAGCGCACGCGACGCCGGGCCGACTACGGTTCGCACGATGTGCGGGACGATCAGCCCGACGAACGCGATCATGCCGGCGACCGCGATCGTCGAGGCCGCCGCGAAGACCGCTAGCCCGGCCAGCAGGAAGCGAGCCCGCTCGGCGCGCATTCCCAGTGCCCGGGCGCGCTCGTCCCCGAGCAGCAGTACGTCGAGATGTCGCGAGCTGGCGAGCGCCAGCGCGACGACGATCACCGTCCACGGAAACGCAATCCGGACGCGCTGCCAGTCGGCACCGGTCAGCGTACCGGTCGTCCACGAGACCGCATCGTGGATCGAACCGAGATCCTCGATCAACAGGAACAACGCCGTCTGAACGGCTCCGCCAATCGCCGCGACGATCACACCTGCCAGCACGAGCCGGACCGAGCTGGTGCCGTGGTGCCATGCGATGCCGTACACGATCAGGAACGACGCCATCCCGCCGAGCCCCGCGATCAGCGGTAGGTGCGGGCCGATCTCCGGGATCAGGACCAGGACGATCAACACCGCCAGGCCCGCGCCGGCGCTGACACCCAGCAGGTAGGGGCCGGCGAGTTCGTTGCGGGTGATGCCCTGGAACACCGTTCCCGCGATGCCGAGATTCATGCCGACGATCAGGGCGAGGACGACCCGCGGGACGCGCACGGACCAGACGATCAGGGTCGGGGTCGCCAGCGGTCGGGACGGACTCGTCCCGAGCATGTCGGCCATCGAGTCCCCCAGGACCAGTCGCAGGAGCGTCGCTGGATGCCCCCACAGCTCCGAGTCGGTCAGAGCCGCCCAGACCTCCGTCCCGGTGGACTCGTAGGAGCCGAACCCGATCTGCAACCACGCGGCGACGGCCGCCACGGCGACGGCGACCAGCGCTGGTACGACGGGAAAGCGCGAAGAGCGGCTGGATCGGTTCACTTGGTCTTTCTGAGGGGTTGGCGCCCCACGATGTCGGCGACCCGATCGCGGCTGAATAGCCTTTCCTCGGGCAAGTAGCGCTGATCGTCTCGGTAGCGACCGAACAACTCGGGGTAGATCTGCTTGGCGGCCATCTCGACCTGGAACAGGTGGAAGATCGGCCCCTGTAGCGGGGACCCTCCCGGATACAAGCGATCCGCCTTGACGGCAGTGAGCCGCTGGCCGAGCGGGTGCGTTTTCAGGGACTTCAGCTCCTCGTACCGCGACGGCTCGTAGATCGCCCAAGGAACAATCAAGATATCTGGATCGATGACGAGCATGGCCTCGACATCGATCCAGGTTCCGCGGCCGGCGTCGGCGTAGGTCCAGTCGCGGTTCGCTGCAAAGGCGTCCCTGGCTCCGACTGCGCGGTATTGAGCAGTGCCGAAGCCGAGTTTCGACAAGCTGAACGGCAAGAAGCGACCCTGTGAGTAGATCACGAGACCGACCGATGGCCGCGCATCCTCCGGTGGCACTCGTGATCGGAGTGTCTTCATCATGCGGTCGTACTCCGCGCGCAGCTCCCGGATCCGGTCGGCGTCTCGATAGACTGCGCCGACCTTCTCGCACAGCTCCCAAAGGGTGTAGAACTCGTAGGGCTCGCTTCCGGGATACTCCCACGTTCGACTGTATCGGTTGGCAAAGAACGGTCCGACGTTCCGTGCGATCTCCGCTACGTCGCTCGAGGTCCAGGCGCTGCTGCGAACGAGACGCATCGGGTCGATGTGGTGGACATCCGCGTTCAGTGCGTAGAGCGTCTCCTTGTCGAAACCGCTCCCGGACTGCCCGTACAGATAGCTCACATGTGCGCGGTCGATCGAAGGGTCGATGCTCTGCAGTTGCCGGTAGAAACCGTCGTAGAAGTTGGCCGAGTATCCGGTCGCGACGATGTCGTGCTGGCGCCCCACTGCTGAGAGCATGTCGTTGTAGTGCGCGTCGAGCGTGACCATCCTTCGCGGCACGGACGCGAAGCGAACCGTTCCGACCGGCGACATCGAGACCTCGTAGCCATCCCCGTCACGCGACCCAGCGATCGAGTTCACCGTAGTGGAGACCGCTCCTCCGTCGGCCACGGCGGTCAAGACGATCATGCCCACCGCCGAGGCGAGTGCGAGAACGAGAAGCCAGCGCGCCAGCCGCCGGCGTTTCGCGCCTGCGGTGTCCGCGTCGTCCTTTGCGGCCACCGGACTCGATGTGTCGGCGCGAATCGAGATCAAACCTAGAAGGTGACGCTCATACCCCCGAACACCGTGAACGGCGAGCCGGGTTGCACTCGTGCGATGTTGAACGAGGACTCGTAGTACTCCTCGTCTGTGACATTGAACGCGTTTAGATGGAATCGCACGTTGCGGCCGCCCTCTAGATTCAGGTCGTACCATGCGGCCATGTCTAGACGGGTGAAGCCGTCCAGATCGAACGTGTTGGCATCGTCGCCCGGCTTGCTGCTCGAACCGAAGACTCCTGCGCCGAGACCGAAGCCTTCCAGTGCCGAAGCCTCCTCGAAGGAGTACTTCACCCAGAGGCTCGCGCTGTGGAGAGGGATTCCACGGAACCTGGCGCCCACTGGCAGCGCGCTTGACCTGACGACCTCCGTGTCGGTGTATGCATAGCTGCCGATGACATCCAAGCCTGGAGCGATGCGCCCGGAGACATCGAATTCGAACCCCCGACTGCGCAGCTCTCCGCCATTCACCCGGAACGACGGGTCAGCCGGGTCCGCAATCGCGACGTCTTCCTTGTCAATCTGGTAACCGGCGATCGTCATCTGGAGCTGCTCCTCCAAGAACGAGAACTTTGCGCCCGCCTCGTATTGGATGCCCGTCTCAGGATCGAGCTCCGATCCGGCAGCAGTCATGAGGTTCGGTCTCGTCGGATTGAAAGACGTGCTTACGTTCGCGTAGGGGGCCAACCACGGAGTCACCTTGTACAACAGGCCAGCCCGCCACGTGAGCGCCACGTCTTCTTGGCCTTGTGAATTGTTGTCTTGCCTGGCGTGGTCGACTCGCAAACCGCCCAGGACGTGGAGCCGGTCCTCGAGCAAACGCATGTGATCCTGTAGATACAGGCTCACGAACGTCAAGTCCTCGTCTGATCGTCCGGTGTTGTTGATGGTGTAGTTGAGGTTGGGGAAGTTGGGGTTCACGATCGAGATCGGGGGAACAGATGTCGTATCCCTGCGGCGCCTGAACTCGTACTGGCGACGAAATACCTGAAGTCCGAGCAACACTTCGTGTTTGACTGATTCGGTTTCCGGCGTGAAAAGCAGTTCGCTGCGCGAGTTGATGTCCCACTGATCGAACTGACTGGCGTCGTAGAAGGGTGAGACGGTGTTCGTCGGACTGGTCCCGCCGAACCGACGGACGGCATCCATTTCGGCATCGAAGAGGTGGGCCTGCACCTCCTGACGGAAGCTCAGGGTGTGGCTGAATTCGTGTTCCAGAGTGACTCCACCGAACACGTCATCGATCTCTTGCGTGTTGTGGTTGGGGTCACCGAGAAACGTCTCGATGGGCGCGATGGGCTGACCGGCGTTGGAGAAAGCGACTCCGTCGTCGACGGGCTTGTCGAGGTGCTGGTACCACAGCCAGGCCGTCACGCGCGTGTCGTCTGACGGATGCCACGCGAAGCTTGGCGTGAGGAACACAGACTCGTCCGTCAGCGAATCGCGAAAGGAGCCGCTGTTCTGATACGCGCCTGCGACCCGGAAGGCCATCTCGCGCTCCTCGTCCAATGGTCCGGTCACGTCAAAGGACCCGCGATAGAAGTCGTAACTCCCAGCCTGCAAAGAAGCCTTGTACCGAGGCGAGAAGAGTGGCGTCTTCGGCACGAGATTGAGAACACCCCCGGGTTCGATCGCTCCATAGAGGAGCGATGCCGGCCCCTTGAGGATCTCGACGCGCTCGATCCCAGCGAGATCGACCGGCCCCAGCCCGAACGTGCGAGTTCCGTTGACGTACGGATTCTGATGGAACCCTCGTAGGAACGCGGACTCGAAGGTGACGGCGAAGCCCTCGGTCTTGAATGGCTGGACGCCGCTCACATTGCGGTATACGTCCTTGAGCCGCCAGACACCTTGGTCTTGCGCGACTTGCTCGGACACGACTTGAACGGAAGCGGGCGTTTCGAAGATTGAGGCCGAGGTCCGGGTGGCTGTGGAGCTCTCGGTCTGCACGTAGCCATCACCCTGTCGGGTTGCGGTCACAACGATGGGTTGCTGCCGCTTGCCCTGGAGTTCGTCCTCTTTCTCGGGCTGTTTCGCTTTCTGCGACTGCCCTCCTTGGGACTGCTTGGCAGGCGGATTCTGTTGCCCTGGAAGGGAAGTGAGGACGGAGCAGTAGATACCAAGGGCGATGAGGGGCTCTATGCGCATAAGATAAGAAACGAGGGGGAAATCGAGAGTCGGCCGAGGTCTGAACGGGCCTCGACGCAAGCGGTTCACCCCCAGAGCAAGCCGCTCAACGAAGTTGGTACCGGGGCGTCCATGGTCAGGCCAGATCCTCCAGCCTCTCGAGGTCCTGCCGCGTCTGCTCGAGGACACCGGCGAAGCACTCCGCGCAGAAGCGCCGCGTTGCGGAGTGCGGCTTCTTCGGCTGCGGCACGTCGTAGCACTCCTCGCCCTTCGGGATACCGACGTGGCACCGGCTGCACGGCGTCTCGCGCCCGCAGGTCTTCTTGCTGGGCCGCCCGAGGGACGAGCCGATGAGCGACGGCGTCTTCCCCTTAGGCATTCTGGGCCCTCTTCAGTTGGCGGACGAGGTTGTTGAGGATGCCGGGGAGCTCGTCCGTCGCCGCGACGAACTCCTCGAAGGACCACTCCGGCCGCTTGCGGCCGTCGCCGACCTTCTTGGCGATCGCCTGGTTCACCATCATGTAGGCGGCGATCGTGTTGTTGATGGCGCCGATCTCGGGCTTGAGCTTGCGCGGGATCTCGACGCCCTCGGGCTTCAGACCGACGCGGTTGAGCAGGACCTTCGCGGTGCGCCGCGCCTCCTCGTCGAGGCGCCGTTTCGCCTCCTTCCACTGCTTCGCCGGGATCTTGCTGAACGGCTGCGCCGCAGGCGCCACGGCCGGCCCGAGCGCATCGGACCGGCTCTTCTTGACGACCTGCTGGGCCAGGCGGGGATCGAGCCCCAGGGCCTCGAGCTTCTTCTCGAGGTCGTGTTGGATGTCGGCATCTTCGGCGGTTGCAAAGTCCTCCTCGAAGAGCTGCTCGACGATCTCGCTCTGGACGACCATGTCCTCGTGCAGCTTCATCCGGGCGCTGCCGTCGAGGACCTCTTTCGGTGGGTCGGGCTCCTTACCGCCGGTGACCTCCTCCCAGAACTTCTGGTCGTCGTTCTCGAAGAGCTTGAAGCGCTTCAGGAGCTCGTCGAGGTTCATCCCGACGTGGGTAACGATGTGGCCGTAGTTGTCGGGGTGCGTCGGGTCGTTCTGGACCACGACGCGCAGGATGCGACCAACGAACTGGATGTAGGGCGCGAGTGAGCGGAAGGGGCGGAAGATCGCCGCGACGCTCAGCTTCGGGTGGTCGAACCCCTCCCCCAGCATCTGCACCTGGACGATGCAGTCGAGGACGCCGCTGTAGAGGTCGCGCATGACCTCCTCGTTCGCCTTCTCGTCGGCTTCCTTGTCCGGGCTGCTGTGGACGATGGCGGTCTCGTAGCCGCGCTCCTGGTAGAGCGAGCGGATCTGCCGCGCGTGGTTGATCGAGCAGGCGACAGCGATGAGCTGGTGCTTGGTCCCGGTCTGCCGGAGCTGCTCGAGCTTCTCCAGGCTGTTGTCGACGATCGAGACGTTGCACGGCTCTGAGAGCGCCACGCCGCGGCTGAACCACACCTCGTCTTTCATCTCGAGGACCTCCTCGAGCGTGAAGGTGCGCTCCTCGTCCTTCAGCGTGAAGGTCAGCTCGCTCGGGGCCGCGTAGCTGGCCTTTAGCTTCTTGACGTAGCCCCTGATGCTGGCGCTCTTGAACGGGTAGCGGAAGACGAGCTCGCCCTCGAGCTCCTGCCGATCGCTGCGGAACGGGGTCGCGGTCAGGTTCGCGACCTTGGCGTTCGGGAACCTCGCAAAGACCCTCTGCCAGCTCGCCGCCGCGCCATGGTGCGCCTCATCGACGATGATGAGGTCGAAGAAGTCCTCGGGGAACTTCGTCAGCCACTTGTCCGCGTTCGTTCCGAACTGCTGGATGTTGGTCAGGACGATGTGCGACTTCTCGCACACGGAGAGGTTGCCGGTGTCGAGCGTGCAGACGTAGGGGCCGCTCGTCATGTCCCTGGGCTCCAACACGCCACGCTGACGCCAGAAGCACTTCTGCTTGTTGGTGATGTCGAAGGCCTTGTAGAGCTCGTCCTTGATCGTGAGGTTCGGGGCGATCACGAGGACGCGGCCTTCGGCGATCCCGAACGGGAGGATGGCCGCCACCCCGGACTTGCCGCAGCCGACCGGGAGCTGGATCAGCGCCTTCTGGCCGCCGCGCTGGTAGTACGCCGCGGCCTGGAGGTAGGCGTCGCGTTGCGGCTCTCGGAGGTTCGGGTTGGCCTCGATGTTGGCCGGCGTGTCTTGGAAGAAGTCCTCGAGCCGCTGGCTGGTCTGCATCCAGGCGGCCAGTTCTTCGCGGTCGTACATCCACTTCTTGCCGACGCGCTTCGCCGGGATACGGCTCTCCCGCGTGAGCTCGTAGAGCTTCGTTTTGCCCATGCCGAGGTACTCGGCGGCCTCATCTGTGCCGATCCATGAGTCAGCCATTCCGACAACGATAGCAAATGACACCATCCGATACCAATGTCTGTCCGTAGTTTTCCAGAAACCCGTTCATGCGAAGGGCCTCAGGACCGAATCCTCGTCGTGGCCGGGGTTCTGGCGCCGGATCTGGGCTGTTCGGTAGCGCAGGTAGGCCTCGTCCCACCGGGGACGGGTCCATTTCTTGGCTTGCTGGACGATCCGGAACGGGTCCTTGATCCCGTGTTGGCGGGCGGCGATCAGGCAGGCCTGGACGATGCGCTCCTCCTCGGTGAGCTCGGGCGGAGCCTCCCGGTACCCCCCTCCCCCACCGCTCTCACGGGTGTCGGGGCCGTACTCGTGCTCTCGGATGTGTTTGCGGGCTGCGTCCTCGTCCGAGTGCGTGATGAACTCGGTCTTGCGCTCCTTGAGGAGCCAGATGAGCAGGGCTCCCGGCTTGTGGCCCCGCGTTCGGGCACGGTTGGCCATGGACAGGAAATCGAGCCGGCCGGCGGGACTGGCGCAAGCGAGGCCGATAGCCACCGCTTGCCGGTGCAGCTCGAGCAGTGCTTCGGTGTCCTTCAGGTGGTCTGGATGGACGTTCCGGATGTTCGGCTTCCCGGTCGGTCGCTCCTTCCGCCCGGCACGAGGATTGTTCTTTTTCCTACTGCCCAACCAGGAGGGGTCTGGGGCTTTGCACCCAAGTTTTCTGGTTTTTAGATCTCCCGTAGGGAGAGAAGATCTGTTTAGACATGGGGTGGCAGATCCGGCTGAAATTTGGGCTGGAGGGGTAGCAGATCCACCTGACCCGCTGCCCTCCCCCACCGGGTCGTTGGCGGAGTTATCCACAACCTCGCAGGAAGCCGTGGGAGCGTCTCCAGGAGCCCAGTCGACGTTGACGACGTCATGGACCCCCCACTTGTTGAGCGCCCACTGAGGCGTCTCCTGGGGGCTCAGCCAGCCGAGCTCGATGAGGCGGGCCCGGGCGTCGGTGACGGCGCGGCGGCTGATGTCGAAGGTCTCTGCGATCCAGGACAGCTTGGTGCGGCCGTCGGTGCGGTAGATGCCGCTCTGCTTGTGCCAAAAAACCGATCGGAGGAGCGCAGCGAGAATGTAGGCCGTCTCTGCGCGCCGGAAGCCGGCCGCGAGGGCCCTGAGGGTGCGTCTTGGCACCGGAATGGAGCGTTTGCGGTTCGGAAAGGCCTGGAAGAGCGCCCAGAAGTCCTCGAGGCTGTCCTCGAGGACGATCTGCTCGACGGAGGACGCGAAGGAGATGGTCCGGGGGGTGATCTTGACCAGTCCGAGGTCTCCGAGCCGCTTCACGTCGGCTGAGAGGTCGCGATCGGCCGTCTTGGACCCTCGCCCCCCCACCAGGGCCTTGAGCTCCTTGAGCTCGTAGAGGGGCTTCACGCGGTCCCCTTCAGGGCCGGTGTAGCGCCGTCGCTCGGCCATCTCGTGCGCGGCGAAGTAGACGCGCAGCGCTCGGTAGCCGATCCGGCCGGTTGAGTAGAGCCACCAGGCCATGGCGACCTGGTGAGCGGTGATCCTGCGGTACCGTCCTGTGATCGCCTGCTGGAATGTGCCGGTGATCTCCTTGGGGCCCGTCCGCGCAGGCGCCCCTGCCGGGGCCTGTGGGTGGGTTGTCGTCGTCAAGTCGCGCCTCCTGTGCGGGCGCGCTAGGCACAAAGGCTCCCTGGAGCCTTCCAACTCCGGGGTTGACGACTTGGGCAGTCGTGAGCTAGGTTGAAGGTCTCAAGCATCAGCCTAGCCCGGCTGCTAGTCCCCTCCCCAGGGGCCTTCAGGGCTCTGAAGGACCACCCGCCCGGGTGGTCTTTTCGTTTGTAGGGCGTCTCGAAGCGGTCGCGCGCCTCCTCTGGTGTGAACCCCCCACCCGATGCTGACGCACCGGGTATGTGGGGGTAGTGGAATCTTCTAACACCAGATGTAGAGGCTGCGGGGGACAGAGTCAACAAGCACAAGTCTGGCCCCAGCACTGGTTTAGTGCCACTGAGGAGGCTGGCGTTCCGTCATTCCCGCGGTAACGTTCCGTCATTCCCGCGGTAACGTTCCCGCTATATCGCGGTAACGAGACGACCGCGGTAACCTGTGGATGGATGGCCTCTGGCCCTTGACATCGCGGGGTTTGGCGCGAGATACTGACCCCAGGTTAGTCATCGCGGTAACGCTTGGATCGTTCCGTCATTCCCGCGGTGACTTCATGTCATTCCCGCGGGAACGTTCTCGCGGTAACCCGCCATTACCGCGGTAACCAAATTGTCCACAGGGGAGGCCGATGGCGCACGCTGAAGAACGAGAGACGCGAATCATCGCAGTAGGAAACCAGAAGGGCGGCGTCGGCAAGACGGCCACCTCGATCCATCTGGCTGCTGCGTTGGGCGAGCTGGGCCGGAAGTCGCTGATCTGGGACCTCGACTCGAACACGGGGCTGACGAACGCATTCCAGATCCCCGAATCGATCTACGACGGATCGTATGAGGTCCTCCTCGGGATGAAGGACCCCGACGAGGAGTTCTGCGACCCCGCGGCGTTCATCGTCGACGAAGATGAGGAGGGAATCGATCTTCCAAAAGGCGTCCATGTGCTGCCGGCAAAGAGGGAGCTCGACAACCTGGACATCGCCTGGGCTCAGAGCGACCGCAAGTTCGAGGACGTCAAGGACGCGCTGAAGGAGCCTCTGGAGCGGCTACGCGGCAAGTACGACTACATCTTTCTGGACACGGGTCCGAACGTCTCGACGTGCACCTTGGCTGCCTACAAGGCCGCAGAGTGGTTCATCCTGGTTTCAGAGCCCGAGCCGCTGTCGGTGAAGGCGCTCGAGGCAGCCCTGGCCGACATCGCCCAGGTCCGGCGCCGCGGTAACCCGGGATTGCGACTTCTTGGCATCGTGCTCACGTGCGTGACGAAGCGCCGGTCTCTGGATCGGAAGATGGCGGCATGGCTGGACGAGAACTACGCCGGGGCGGGAGAGTTCGGCGTATTCGACGACACGATCAGCCGGACCACCTATCTGCCTCGAGCTCAGGAGTCCGGCCGGACCTTGTTCCAGACGAAGCCGGATCACGAGGTCTGTGAGCAGTTCAGGGGCCTCGCAAGGGCGATGGAGGCCCGGATGAGGCAGGAGCAGCCCGCCGCGGTCGCTAACGACGCGCCCGCTTCCTCGGAGGCGAGCGGGGAGGTGAACGTTGGCTAGGAAGCGTGAACGGCCTGCCGACGAGATGCCTGCTAGCCCGGTTGCGGCGAAGCTGCTGGGCGAGGTGACGCAGCCGGCAGCCGCGGTGCAGGAGGTGGTGGAGGAGCCGCCCGCAGCACCGCCTCGCGCTCCAAGCCAAGAGGAGCCGCCGAAGAAGGCGAAGGCGCGGAAGAAGAAACCGAGCAGGAGCGCACTGGCGAAGACGTACGAGGCGCGCGTGATGATGTCGCCGGATGAGCGCAAGGCCGCCAAGGAGGCGGTGGGGGCGCTCCAGGATGTCTCTGGGACGGAAGTGACCCAGAGTCACGTAGTTCGGGCCCTGCTGACCTTGGCCTCTCGGGCCTCCGCGGCCATCAAGGCCAACCAAGAGCACGCCCAGGTCCCGCCACGTCCCGCGAACAACGACTGGCGCCAACTCGCGGTCTACGAAGATGCGCTGGCTGACTACCTGTTGATCGCACTGCGAGATCGACTTCACATGGATACCGACGAGTAGGGGAGGCGCTTGGAGACGTTCCGTCATTCCCGCGGTAACGTTATCGCGGTAACCACCCTGGCGCGGCTACCGTGGGGGGATGCCGTGGCGCTCGCGCAGAACGGCCAGGCGCTCGAGGCGAGCCAGCCAGTTCCGCTTGTCGTACTTCGACCGCTTGAGCTGGCGCTCGGCGCGGACGGCGCTTCCGCGGTCCAGGTACATCCGAAGCGCGAGCAGGCGCCATCTGCGGCCGCGAGTCCAGTCGGTGTTGTGCGGGCTGTTGTGCTCGGCCAGGCGTCGCTTGATGCAGGTCGTCGAGCCCAGGTAGACCTCGCCGCGCTCAGACAGGATCAGGTAGACGAAGGCGCGGGGCAGCCGGCGCACCGATCAGCCCCGTCCGAGCTCGGGTGGGGGAGGGGAGGCACCCCTCGTGCGCAGGACATCATTCCAGTCGAACCCCTCGGCCTCCGGCCGATGCTCGCGGATCTCCTTGGAGCAGCCAGCGAGGACCTCTCGGAGCCGCGCAGCCAGCCCTCCCCCCGCCTTGTCGTTGTCGAGGGCCAGGATCACGGTGCCCGACGTCAACTTCTCGGCCGCGGCCGCGACCAGGTCGAGCTGCTCGGGGCTCACCTGGCCGGCGAGGCTGATGAATCGAGAGTGGGCATGTTCGGAGATCGCGGCGTAGCTGAGCGCGTCGATCGCGCTCTCCGCGATCACGAGCTCGTGATCGAGCGCGCGGATCGAACTTGCCCAGAGGCCCTTGGCACCGCCCTTGGCGAAGCCCTTGAAGCCGGCGTTCACCATCTCGTAGCCGCACAAGCCTTCACGGTTGAAGTGCGGGAAGACGGCGTTGCCTCGGCCATCGACGCGGAGCCGGTCGCGGAACCGCGGGTCGCGGAGGAGGGCCGCGGGCAAGCGACGCTCCTCGACCAGGTAGCGGTGGAAGCCCTCGATGGGCCGCATGTCTTCGTACCGGGCCCGGACGGCGGCGACGTCGCGCTCGATCGGCTGGAGGTCCTCGATGAAGGAGGACCTGGCCGGCCTGGCCGATGGGGGAGGGGCTTCGCCGATCCAGGGGCGCAAGAGCTTGCGGACCTCGCCCAGGGTGCCAGCACCTCGGTTCTGCGCGAAGTCGATGATCGAGCCGCTGTCGCGCTCGTCGCGTACCGAGAAGTAGATCCAGTGTCCGTCCCGGCCTCTCGCGATCACGACCTTGTCGCCGGCGTCATCGACCATGATGGCGCTGTTGCGACTGCTGGCCTTGCGATCGAGCTCGTAGCCGCACGACGCGGCGTACTCCGTGAGGTTCACGGAGTTCTTGAAGGCCTCGAGTTCGTCGGGTCGCGTCGTCATCAGTCGACACTACAACGAATTCCGAGCGCTTGTCCATCCACGCAGGGGGTGGCGGCGTGAGCAAGCGCACGCACAAGAGATCCGCTAAGCACGCCTCTCGGTATCAGTACGTCGGCGCGGCTGGGGTGGGTGGGTTCCGCATCGCGCACCCGCAGAGGGACTCGGTTGTCGCGGTGATGGTGGCGGAGTTTGGGGAAGAAAGAGCGGAGGCCCTGCTGCGAGGCGCAGAGGACGAGCGTGTCAGCTTCGTCACCCACCTGTGGAACAAGAAGGTCCTGGCGCCGGCCGCGCTGAGAGAGCTGTGGCAGTCCGTTGAGAAGCGGGCGGCGCAGCAAGAAGCAGAGGCCGCGAAGGCGATCGAGTCAGGCGAAGGCAGGACCCTGACGCCGAAGATCCTCTCACCGGCAGAGGGCGAAGAGAGAAGGCGGGAGTGGCGAGAGGCGAGAGAGGAGGGCCGAGTGATCTCGGGCCCTCTCCTGGAGCCTGAGTTTGATCCATGCTTCCGGCCGGAAGCATGGCCATGGGAGGCAGATGCCGCAAAGAGGCGCGAGGCTGCCGAGAAGTACGCGCAAGAACGGGTCGCCGCCGCGCTGGCTTCAGCGGAAGGTAGGCAGCAGGTTGCGTACGACTCGGCTAGAGCGAAGAACACGATCGCTGCTGCCCTGAGCAGGCTCGGCATTCAGGAGGCGGCAGGAGCGGACGGTCGGACCTTCCTCTGTGCGGATCTCCTTGAAGCTCCGTGGGAACGGTTCGGTGACGTTGGTCGGGCCTTCTTGTCGGCGCTGTTGAAGGAGATCCGCTCGAACGACCGTGCTGGTTCTCTGGGGGCAACCGGCGCGTACTTGCTTCTGGAGGGGGAGCTGCGCTTCGCAGCGGCATATTCGGCGTCGCGCGCTACCCCAAAAGCGGCCACCGGCGCAACAGAAACGCCGGTGGGTGGCTGGCACCCCAACTCCGCCGAGAGCGACGCGGGCCCTCCGGCTCAGACGGTTGAGCGGGAGTCTTCAGTCTTCCCCGTCGAGGCGGACTTCCAGTTCGAGCTCCGGGATGCGAAGGACAACGCGGGAACGTTCGAGAGGCAACGAGTAGAGCCTGCGGAGAAAGCGGCCAAGGCGTGGAAGCACGAAGAAGACGCCGATGCCCTTGCTGGAGCAACGCTGTACTTCAACCTCGGCACACGCCTGTGCGCCCTTGGGACGGCGAAGTCCGACGGTGCCGCCATCGCGAGAGCGGCCGAGTCTTTCCGTAAGGCCAAGGAAGTGGCGGCCACCGCCAAGAAGGGTGATCCCACGCTGGCGGCAAAGATCCAGCACAGCCTTGGGTACGCGCTGTTCACCGGCGCGGAGACGACGGGAGAGCTCGCCGGATTCCAAGCGTCCGCAGAGGCCTCGAACGAAGCCGCGGAGCTCTATGCGGGGACGGACGACCCGAAGAGGTGCGGGCATGCGAGGTTCAACCTCGCGCTCGCCCTGACGGCGGTGGCAAACCGAACCGGGAGGGTGTCGGACTTCACGAACGCCGCCGGCGCCTTCGCGCAAGCGGCTGAGATGTACGCCGACGCCGCCGAGCCGCAGGAATCGGCATCCGCCCTGCATCGACAGGGTCTGATTCAGCTCGAGCTCGGCAGGCGGACAGGAAACGCTGCGGCCTTCCAGGAAGCAGCGGCCGTTTCCGCAGAGGCGGCGAAGCGATTCGTGGCGGTCGACGATGTCCGCACTAGCGCCGCGGCTCGGGACAATCAGACCATCGCATTGACTGAGGCTGGCGAGCTCGAGGCGGCGGCGAAGGCCGCCGCCGAAGCTGCGGTCAGACACGCGGAGAGTGGAAACACCCTCGGGTGCGCACACGCCAAGTTTCGAGAGGGGCACGCGCTATCCGAGCTTGCGCGCGCGGCGGCAGGGACGGAACCGCTCCAGCAAGCTGTTGAGGCACTGGCGAGCGCCGAACGAGGGTACGTCGAGAGCGGTAGTGAGCGCGACCTCGCAAGCGCGCTGCACAACCAGGGGGTCTGTCTCCTCGAGCTCGGGGACCGTACCGGAGACCCGAACGCCTACAGGAACTCCGCCGCTATCTTCGTCCGGGCGACGAAGAGCCACCTCGAGGTGGGGAACCGGGAGAACGGTGCCGTTACCGAGTACTACCGAGGCGTCGCACTGCTGAAGTACGCGGCACTCCAGGACGAGCATTCCGCGTTCCGCCAATCTGCGGAGGCGTCCGCCACTGCGGCATCGATCTCCGAGGAGTCACCGGGCGGCGAAGAGTGGCACGCGAATGCCCGCTACAACCAGGGCACGGCGATCCTCGAGCTCGCGAAGCGGACGGACAGAGATGCCGACTTCCAGGAGGCTGCCGCGGTCTTGGAAGAAGCCGCGCGCTGCCTTCGCAGCGTAGAGCACACAGAGAGGGGAGCGGAGGCGGAGGCCGCGCGTGAACTCGCGTTGACCACACTGCGGGAGCGAGTGGACACGGCGAAGTTTGACAGTGCGACGCAATCCGTGGCAGGGTTGCAGAGCACGACTGGATCAACAGGAGAGAAGAGGACTGAGGAGATACCAGAGGGGACTGACCCACCAGCAGCACTTCAGAGTGTCCGCGAAGAGTTCGCGGGCGCGTCGAGCGACGAGCTGTTGGAGGAGATCGCCCGACTCCGCCAGACCTCTTCATCGGGCTTGGATGATGAACGGAGCAATGCCTTCGATGACGCTAGCCTTGATGACCTCGTAGCGACACTGGAAGGGGGGAAGAGCGTTCCCCCGGCAGGTCTAGCTCAACGCCTGGGTGAGCTCATCCGCGTCGTGCAGCAGGAACCCACGCAAGCTCGTGACCTGGAGGAGAAGCGTGAGCTCGCTCGCAAGGCGAACTTGCTCTTGGATGGGTACTCCCTGCGGTTCGAGTTGTCCGATGGCTCCCTCGCTCGGCTGCGGGTCACCCCCTACAAGGAGGTTGGGACTTTCCAGTTCGGGCTGACGCGCGGATCGCGTGGATTCCGCAAGGAGGAGCTCGTTGGCGTTCGCCGCATCATCATTCAGAACCACGAGTTGCGTCTATCCGCAGATATTTAGTGCGCATGCACTTGCAAGGTTAGTGCGTGCGCACTAACCTTGGAGCCAGACGTCGAGAGAACGGCGTCTGGGCAAGGCAAGCCTTGCTCTCCTGGCATCCCCCGGAGACCCAGCATGAAGCACCAGCAGCGAACGGCCACACGGCTCGAGACCACGATCGAGCACGTTTCCTACGCCGAGGTTCAGCGCATCCGTGGCCGGAAGGATCTCTCTGGCGGTGGGCCGGTCCTGTCGCGCGCCGCTCAGGCCGAGGAGCCCGAACGCCGCCGCCGGCGCGAGGCCAAGATCCTCGGAGAGGCTGCCGGCCGACCCATCCTCAGGGAGTGGTTTGGGGACCAGCCCTGCCGGTGGCTCGGCCCCGTGATCCGAGAGACAAGCGAGCACTACATCTACCCGGCAGGGATGGAGATGCGCATGGCGAAGGCCGATGCCGCAGCTCACATCAAGCCGTGCTCGCTCTGTAGCGATTGGCCGGAGAAGGGGGAGGCCAGTCGTGAGTGAGAGCCTCGAGCAAATCGTTGACGACTTCAGCCGTCGGTTGGGGGCGTGGCTTCCTCAACTCGATGGCGACGCTAGCCGCCTTCAGTCCCTCCAGGAGAGCGTTGAAGCTCACGCGGACCTCCTCGGGGCAACCGCCAGAAGGGAGCTGAGCAGCGCGCTGGGCGGCGCGAGGGACAACGTGCTCGCGGTTCGACGCCGCATGGCGGCCGAGGCGATCGCCAAGGCCTGTCGAGAGCACTTGATCCGACTGGAACCCGGGCGGCCGCTTCAACGGAAGCCTCGCAAGAAGTCTTCCCCGAAGAAGCCGGACTCCACCTCGAAAGCAGTACTGCCCCGCGACGGGGCGAGGCAACCGCAGGGGGAGGGCGCGTCATGGTGACCCTGCCCTTCCAATCGACCCCGCTACGCGAGGTCCAGGCACGCTACGCGCCGGTTGAAGCCCTGCTGAAGAAGCGTGGACCGAACCCGAAGGCCATCGGCCTCGACGGCGAGGTGCTCAGCCACGCGCTGTACAAGGGCGACGCCGGCATCCGGGAAGTCGAGGTGCACCATCGCGCCCTCTTCGCCAGCAGTGAAGGCGAGGACCTTCCTGCCCTGCTCGAGTACGAGGCGACAGCCCGCGGGGAGCACGGAGCGCTCAAGGGAGCGCAGGATGTCGACGCGGCCCTCCGCGCGAAGATCAACTCAACCGTGCCGGCGAAGGACGAGGAGGGCGCGGGCATCCCGTGGGACGGCTGGGACCTGGCCCAGGCGCTGTTCTACTTCTCCCTGGCTGCCGCGCTGATTCTGGTTGGTCTGCGCGCGGTCAGTACGGCGTTGGAGCTGTCCGGCCTAGAAGTGTTCGACGCGAGCCAGACCAGCAACCGCGTGCTCTACTCGTTCGTGCTCGTGGGACTGGCCGCGGTTCTGAAGACGACCTGGTCCCACGCTCGGACGGACTCCGGCCGGCGCAACACGGCATGGGTCATCTCGATTGCTGGCATCGCCGCCGCAGTGTGCTGGGGCTGGCTCTTCTCCGAAGCGTTCGGCGGAGGGTTCTCGGCCGAGTTGCCAGAGTTCTCGATTGGCGGCGCCGCACCTGATGCCGGTGGGGGAGGGGCCCACGGCGGCAAGCTGCTGACGTGGCTCGGGATCATCGCGGAAGCCTTCATCTCCGCGGCCTGTTGGATTCAGGGGTCGGTCCTGATGGAGAAGCACCGACCGAGCCGCGAGGTCCCGAACCCGAAGGCCGTCGCCATCGACGAGCGGATGGAGGGCCGGAAGCCCGAGCTCGGCTACCTGGCTGATCTCGCGGCGCGCCTCCGCGCTCGCATCGAAGCGATCAACCATGCGTCCGCCGTGTTCGCCACTTCCGCGGTCGCGAAGCTCAAGAACGCGGTCCGCAAGTCCCAGCGGTACTTGCAAGCCGCCGAGGAACTCGAGGCGCTGTCGCACGAGACGGCAGCGGCACCAGGCACCAATGGCCGTGCCGCCGCGAGCAACGGTGGGGCGGCACTCGAGCACCGCGAGCGGCTGCTGGTGGCTGCGAGCCGGAACGGAGCGGCAAGCGCCGCTGAAGACGACCTCCAGGCCCAGGCGCCCGAAGACGGCGACGCGGGCACAACCGACACCCCCGACCCTGAGGAGACATCCGAATGAAGAGCGTCCTTGTTTCCGTGATCGCCGCCCTCGTCGCCGCGATCGGTTTCACCGTCCCTGCGAATGCGCAGGCGACCTACATCGTTGGCGCCCCCGGCGCCATGGACACAGATACCGCGGGCATCGTCCTGAACTCCGTGGTCAAGCTGCTCGACACGGGCGCCGGCGGCGACGAGGTCCGCGTCTACGACGCCTGGAGCGGTCAGCTCATGGGTGGGTTCACCATCCCCAACACCAACTCAGCCCGGGCGCGGCGTCTGCGCACGAAGACCGAGATGGGCGTGCTCGTGTCGAAGCTCGAGCGAGCGTCGTCGGTCCGCTCCGGACAAGAGGGCGAAGTCCGCCTACCGCACTTCTTGCAGCTCGTGAGTAGCGGCCTGCGCTCGGGCGCCGGCGACGTGCGGGTGCTCGTCTTTGGAGGCCCGTACTACACCGACGCTCGGGACAAGGGATTCACCTTCGGAGACGGCCTCTATCCTTCGGACGGCCACATCCTGGCCCCGCAGTCGAAGAGCGTCTTCGGGACGGCCGGTCGACAGGACCTGCTGTCGGGCTGCGTGATTCACGTGTGCTATTTCGACGACACCCGCTTCAAGGGCAACCTCCGAAGCCTCGAGATCAGCGCGCTCCGGCGCTTCTGGCACCTCTACATCTCCGAGATGGGCGGCGTCCTCTCGAGCTTCGCTCCGTCGGCCGACGACGTCACCCGCCGCGCCATGACCGGGATGAAGGACCCGGTGCTGCCCGACAAGATCGACCGCACGGACACGGTGATCGAGATGCGGCGCGTGGGGGAGACCCCCAAGGAAGAGGTCAAGGCAGAAGTGGCCTCGCCGGCGGCGCCCTCGTCCGCACCGCATCTGATTGTGCTCATCGACGGGTCTGCCTCGATGGGCGAGGCCCTTTCCAAGACCGTGACGATGGTGGAGACCGCCGTCACGACGGGCGCGAGCCTGCGCGGCGAAGTGCGCGTGGCCGTGGTCGTGTATCGCGGGCCCGGAGAGACGGACGTTCTGCCGTTCACCGCAGTCCGACGGCCGCCGGGTGACGGCGTAGACGAGGGTATGGGTACGTTCCTGCACTTCCTGAAGGCCAAGGAGGTTCGCGTCGCGGATGAATCTGCACCGACCGGCTTCCGGATGGTGTCGCGGATGCACCCGCGCAACGGCCTGGCCGACCTGGCTGGCGCCCTGCAAACGGGGTTGGCCCTTCTGCGAGCGTCCGCCGCGAAGGATGCGCCGTTGCTCTGGGCGGTCTGCGGCGATCGGGGACCGTACGAATTGGGCGATTCGAGCGTGATCGAGCCCGAGGAACGCCGCACGGCCGAGAAGTTGACCGGCGAGCTGCGCACTCTGGCCAACGACTACCCTGCGATGCAGGTGCTCTCGGTCTACACCGGCGACCGAAGCGCTGGCATGGGGGCCGAGAGCGCAGCGTTCTTCGAGAAACTCGCCAAGGCGGCGGGCGCTCGAGGGCAGTTCGCTGAACTGCCGGAGAGTCTGCTCACGAAGGCCCTTGGCATCTTCTCCCCGTCGGTAGGGAACTGAGATGCGCCGTGCGATGCCGAAGCCGAGGCAGCACACCGCCTGGTGGCCGGCGATCGCCGTGCTCTGGGTCCTGGGGCCTCTCGCAACGTGGGTCGTCTACCGCGACATGGCTCTCGATAAGCCGCTGTGGATCGGCGGGCTTGACTCCCTGATCGCGTTCACGGGTTGCTTCTGGATCGTCGGCAAGCTGGCTCCATCTCACGGGCAAGGCTCAGGCGGGATCGTCTGGGCGCTGTCCGTGTGCTGCTGGATCTTCCTGATCGCCGGGATGGCGATCGCCGCGGAAGGCCGCGGCGTTCTCGAGGACTTCCAGCTCCTCGCGGGGAGCGTTTGGAGGGGGATTGGTGGCCTTCTCTCGTGAGTCCGTCGTGCAGGCACGAACACCAACCGCCAGGAGCTTTCCAATGCGACTGACTTCAGACCATCTTCTCGACATTCAGCACGGCCTAGTTGGAGCCACGGCGACTGCTGATCAGATCACTGATGAAGGGAAGAGGATTGCTCAGAGACACCGTGCTTTGGCGTCCAGGTTCCACGGCCTGAAAGCACGCCTGGATGCGGCGACGGTCCGTGCAGGCACGGCAGGGGACATGGACACGGAGGTCATCGCCGCGCGCGCAGATCTGCACGGCACTGGCGGGCGCCTTGTGCAAGAGATGCTCCATGAAGAAGCCGGGATGAACGCGCTCAGCGATCGACTTGTGCCCGTCGAGGCTGAGATCGCTGAAGCGGCTCTCTTGTTGGGCCAGCACGCACCACAGAAGAGGGGGGCGCTTCGCTTCGTGAAGCTCCTGCTGGTGGCGCTCACCTTCGCGGAACTGGCTGGGGTTCCTGTGATCGAAACGATCAGGCGCGGCCTGGAGGGGTGAGCGATGGCAGCAGGCGCCTACCGTTACCAAGGCCAATCGGCTCTTTGGCTCTGGACGCTCGCGCTGTTGGCCGGGTGGGGCACACGCAAGCTCTGGGCCGTCGGACAAGGGCCGGGGGAGGGTCTGGCTTGTCTGATTTCAGCTCTACTCGCGCTGCTGTGCGTGCGCCTGAGTTGGTGGGGCCTGGTGGCGCACGACACAAGGCAGCTCCTGAAGCGCGTGCAGCGCGCCTCTCGGAAACGTCCCGATGCTCTGGGAAAGGCTGAGCCGGCATCGCGGAAAGTCACGCGCCGCGCGGGAATGGAGAAGGCCGGCGGCATCTTCTTGGGAGAGCACCCGCCGGGGCGCGAGCTGTTCTTCCACGGCGAAGGCAGCGTCACGGTGATCGCGCCGCCGGGGGCTGGCAAGACAACCGCCTTCGCCATACAGAACCTCCTGCGCCTTCCTCTGGGGACGTCCGCCCTGGTGCTGGACCCCAAGCTCGAGCAGTACTCCGTGTGCAAGGCGGACCTCGAGCGGCGCGGCTTCCGGGTTCTGCTGATCTCCCCCTGGTGGGAGACCTTCGCTGAGGAGTTCGGCGGCCGGGTCGACAGCCGCGACGACGGCTTCGACCCGTGCTCCTTCCTTGACCCCGCGAACCGGAGCGTCATCGACCACTGCACGCTGCTGGCGTCGCTCCTGATCCCGCAGCCGCCCAAAGGAGGCACGGAGACGGAGGACTTCTTCCGGGACTTCAGCATCTCCATTCTGGTCGCGTTCCTCCTCCTCGAGCTCGATCGCGCCGGAAGAGTGACGCTGCCACGTCTCCGCCGGATGGTGATGGCTCCGGAGGAGAAGGTCGAAGCCGACATCGCGGCGATGCTGACCTCAGAAGCCTTCAGCGGCGTCCTGGCCGAGTACGGAGCTCGCCTCTACTCCCCGAAGATGAATGCACCGAAGGAGTGGAGTGGCGGTGTGAGCGGCGCCATGAAGGCGCTTCGGCTCTACGACGCCCACGGGCCTCTCGGCAAGAGCGTGGAGAAGGCCGGGGTGGACTTCCGGACAGTCAAGGACGGCAAGACCGTCGTCTTCTTCGCGCAGCCGGCGGAAACCATGGACACGCACAAGGGCTACACGGCCGCCGTGCTGATCCTGGCGATGGAGATGCTGGCTCGCGATCGCCGCAAGGCTCCGGCGATCCTGCTCGCGGACGAGATCCAGAACACGCCGGCCGCACTTGTGCCGGTGCTGAAGGGGATCGCGCTGTACCGCGGGACCGGGTTGCAGTTCATCTGCCTCTTCCAGTTCTTGGCCGCGATCAAGAGACACGTCGGAGATGCGTGGCGCGAGTTCTTGAGCGTGGACGTAGTGGCCGCCATGGGTGTCCCGTCCGATCCGGAGACGCTCAAGATCCTCTCGCAGCTCTCGGGCGAGATGACCGTGCGTACCGCGAACTACTCGAGCGACGCTCAGCGGCTCGCATCGGGTGAGCTGAGCGCGGGAATGAGCTCGCACGAAGTCGCCCGGGCGCTGCTCACGAGCGATGACATCCGAACGATGGACCAAAGGGAGATGCTCGTGTTCGTGCGCGGGATGCCGCTGATCCGCGCGAGAAAGCAGTCGTACCTGAACAACAAGGAGCTACGCCGCCGTGCTTCCCCGAACCCGTACTACGTCTGATCCACAGGGCTTCGACGCCGGCCTCCACGCCGCTCAGCGCTGGCGCGAGCTGCGGCGTTGGGTCCTGCTGCTGATCGGCCTGGCCTTGTTCGTCGAATTCGCTGGCCTGCCGGCTCTTCGGGTGACCTACGTCGAGCATCGAGGACAGATCCGTTCGGGCACGTACCTGGGCTTCGCCGGCCACCGCACGATCGTTGCCGGCGAAGTAGCGCCGACCTGCCCGTTGATCGCCCTGGTGCCCCTGGAGCGATCTCTGACGAGCTACGCGCGCGAGGGGTGGGACTCCCTCCTGGAGAACTGATATGGCGGACGACTTCACGAAGGACCCCTGGGTCAAAGCGCCGGATGTCGCAGCCGCGTTCGACCGGGCGCGCAAGGAACCCGAGAAGGAAGCGGACAAGCCGGAACCGAAGCTGGAGTACCAGCCGCCGGCGCCGGCACCGTCGCCGATGGGGGAGGGGCAAGTGCAACCCGCGCAGGTATCTCCTCAGCTACGTCGCGAGGAGAAGGAGCGCACGTTCAAGGCGGCAATGCTGGCGCGGCGTGAGTTCAACCGCGCCGCCCGCGATGCCTTCGAGCGGTAACGCCAGAGCTTGCTTCGGTTCTCGAAACCGTGCTACGGTGAAACATGGCGTGCTTTGGCTTGCAACTTGATAGGGAGATCGAACGGTGGATGAGACCGTTCTCTGCGCGCGTGCGCATGCCGGGCTACAAGCTCGAGACCTTCGAGAGCACGAAGCTCTTCTTCCACCTGTACTGGAAGCTGGAGAAGCTCGGCCTCACCGAGCAGCAGATCGCTGACCACGCCGTCACCTGGGGACATCGCTCCCAGCTCCCGCGTGAGATCGCGCTCGTGCAGGCGGTCTTCGACCTGGCCGAGCACCACCGCCTCGAGGTCGGCGAGCCCTTCATCCCCTTCCTGGAAGTCTGACGGGGCGTCACGCAGCGCCACATTTGGCCTCGCGAGCCCGGCTCCGACGGGCAAATCCACCCCTTCGAGAGGGTCGTTTCGAGCTCTCTCGTCGACCTGGTCGACGTCGAGCCCTGGGATCGGATCTTCTGGTGGACGAGAACATGGCCTCAGCGGCCGCGATCGTCGTCCTTGCCTCGCTGGCGGTCGCGCTCCTCGCGCGCCCGCCGCATGCGCCTCATGTGCTCCTCGGCCGCGGCCTTCATGGCCTGGTCGGGCTTGGTGGTCTGGCGACCGTGACGCTGCTCGGGAGGCAGCGCTTCCATGGCCTTCCGGTGCTCTTCCCAGGCTGCCTTTCTCTCGGCTTCACGGGTGCGCCACAGGGACCGAAGCGCTCGCACCCGCCGGCGATGCCGGATGAGGTACTTGGCGCGATCAACCCGGAAGCCATCCCCGAGCAGGAGAAGCTCGCGCTGTCCCCGTGCCCGCTCCTCGCGCCCGGCATCTTCCTTGGCACGCCGAACCCGCGCCTCGAGCTCGCGCTCCTGCGCCGACAGAGCCTTGTCGAGAGCTTCCCGGCGGGCGCCCTCGGACCAGAGCACATTCACGCCGCCCTTGAGCTCGAGGAGGCTCTTGATGGCGTTCATGGCCTTGCCGACCAGGCGGTTCTCGTTGCGCTTGAAAGCCGCCTTGGCAGCCTCTTGCTCGTGGTAGAGAGTCGCTCGCTGCTCGCCGAAGGCTTCGCCAGCTTCCCGACGCGCGGCCTCGACCCTCTGGTCCGCGCTGCGCCAGAGCACTTGTCGATCCTCGCGGTGTGCCTCCTCGAGCTGGCGCCAGCCGTCCTTCCACTCCTCGCGCTTCTTGGCCGACTTCTTGGCCAAGGCCCTGTCTGCGGCGCGCTGCTCTTCTTGAACGCCCTGTGCGGCAGGGTGATTAGCATTCGCAGCCTGCTCGAGCTCGTAGACGTCGCGAGGCGTGCGCTTCATGTAGACGCGGTCGCCGGCATCCCGACGAGCGTTGTTGATCGCACGTTGCGGAACCGCGAGCTCGCCGCTGTTGAACTCGTGGTCGTACCTCTGCGCCCATCGGCTCAGCCTGCGGTAGTCGTGGCTTGTCGGAAGGAGAACACCGTGCTCGGGGTGGACTCTGTTGACCACGACGTGGCAGTGCGCGTTGTCGGTGTCCTCATGGGCGACGACGAGCACCTGGTGCTCGTTCGCGAACTGATCGCGTAGCGCCGTTCGGCCCATCGCCTGGGTGCCGTCCTTCTTCTTTCCACCGCCCTTCTTGCCCTTCGTCTCGCCAAGAACTGCAAGCGAGCCGTTCACCGCGCGCATCATCTCCTCGCGCGAGGGCTCCGCTCCTTCGGGCCAGGACAGCGTGTAGTGGAGGACGTGGCTGGTGCTCTTCCTGCGGGTAGGCGTACCGGCTTCCCGCATGATCCGGTGCTGGTCAAGCGCCGTGGCTGCCATCACGCGGGCCGCCAACACAGGCTTCGTGGTGGCCAGGTTTCGGGTCTCTGTCCATGCCACGCGCTCCGGATTCTCGGCGCCCTTGCTGCCTTCGAGCAGGTAGGCCACGAGCCCTTGGAAGGACTTGCCTTGCTTGGTGTGGACGACGTCAATCATGCTCGTCGACCAGTTGCTCGAGCTTGGCTTCGACCTCCTCGCCGAGCTCGTGGACGCGCGCAACAACGGCTTCCCAGCTCGATCGTTCTCGACGTCTGGTGTGCTTGTTGAGGGCGATCTGGTTGGCGTTGTTCCCGATGGCCTGGAGCTGACGCCAGAGGTTGTTGAGCTCGGTGATGACGCCCGGGTCCGTGCGCCGCTGTGACGGCGCCGGCGGCACCTTGTAGCCAAGCACCCGACGCCGGCAGAACTCATGGACGGCGAGACCAGCGATCCGTGCCTCGGTGGCGACATGGACGCGCTCGGCTTCAGTGAAGCGCAGGTTGAAGCGCACGCTACGCGTTTCATCTGGGTGCATCTTCGGTCGAGCCATGCCGTCCTTTCCTTCCTACTGCCCCGCGTCCAGGGCCGGGCCTTGGTGGTGATTGAACGGGCAGCCGTTCACGCGGATCTCAACCCGCGCAGGGTTGGGCGATGGGGTCCAGGGGAGAGCGAAGTCTCCCCGGTCATGGGTTTTGAAAGGGAGCTCGAAGGCTCCCTTCACCACGGTTCTCGAAGGAGCTCGGAGGCTCCTTGATGGGTCCAGGGCAACGCCCTGCCTGCCAGGAGCACCCCGGCCCAGGGTGCGATGGCAGGTCGATGTAGCGGCAACAGGTATCCCCGTAGGGATGCCCGTTGCGCATCGAGTGGGGCCCAGGGGCAACGCCCCAGCCCTGGAGCATCCCGCACGGGGATGCGGAGGGGCCGACGCGCTTACAACCGGCCACCCGAAGGGTGAACCGTTGCGCGTCGGGTCGTCGATCGGGGACGAAACCCCGACCAGACGGCCGTCAGGCCGCCGCGAAGCGGTGTTTATGGGCACCATAAACATATCTGGCTCCTCGTTTGCTCTCGGGAACTTGCCATAAGCCCCTGCCCCATGTCAAGTCACGCAGAATCGGGCCACGCTGCGCTGCCTGAACCGCTGTGCGTCCAGGCGCTTAGCGGGCCTTCTCTGCTCCCGGCTCCGCCGTGGAGTGACGCCAGGCTCCGAGGGGCCGCTGTGCGGCAACCTCGGGTCGCACTGGCGAAGTTTGCTCCCTTCGGACGGCCTGCAAGAAGGCAGGCCACGGGGAGCTCAGGTTTCTCGG
>Ga0316204_10002725_pt1 | contig 38630 bp, 25 predicted proteins | sample 6monrhotite_MG_2_FD_205661 | JGI IMG/M metagenome (GOLD analysis project Ga0316204, IMG submission 205661) | Microbial mat bacterial communities from mineral coupon in-situ incubated in ocean water Damariscotta River, Maine, United States -... | ecosystem: Environmental > Aquatic > Marine >...
TGGATGGGATCGTGACCTCTAACGAGGTCGAAGCGCGCAACATTGAGCGCGAGATCAACCAGCTCGCTCAGAACGAGACCAACCACAAGGCCAAGATCCAGACCGGCGATCCCAGCCAACGGGAGAAGCTGAACGTCCTCCGCGAGATCAAGCGTCTCCGGCGGCGAATGGACAGCCTCGAGAAGCGGCACCGGATCCACCAAGACAACATTGACCTCCACCTGGGGCTCTTCGACCGCATCTCCGAGATGCAGGCCATGGAGCTCAAGAAGGTCAGTCAGGCGCAGATCGAGGAGCTCTCGGCGGACTACGACGAGGCCCTCGACAAGCACCGCGATCTGATGGCGACCGCGCGCGCGGCCGCTGGCCTCGAAGGCGTCTACGAGGACTCAGCCGAGCAGGCTGAGCTCGCAGCTCTCGAAGCCGAGATCCTGGCCGAGATGGGCGGCGGCGAGGAAGAGGCTGAGGTCGAGGCTCCGGTCAAGGTCGAGCCAGCCAAGGTCGAGCCAGCCAAGGTCGAAGCCAAGGTCGAGCCGGCCAAGGTCGAGACCCCAGAGGCCGAGGTCGAGGCCGCAGTGGCCAAGGAGTCGGCCGCCGAGGAGTCTGCCTCGGAGCGTCGACGTCGGAGCCTCGATGAGGAGCTGGCGAAGATGGAGGCCGAGCTGGAGGCCATGGACGACGTAGAGGACGAAGACGAGCTCTTGCTCGAGTAAGGGAACCGCATGGGCATCTTCGACAAACTGTTTAACGACGACGACAAGCAAGTGACGTCTCGCGACTTGAAGGTCGCGCTGCGAGGTGTGGAGCGTGAGCGCCGCAAGAAGCAGATGGAGATTCGCAAGCTGAGCAACAAGCGGACGGACGTCCTGGGTCGCCTCAAGGCGGCTCGCCGGGACAACAACCGCGAGGAGGTCGACTTCCTCTACGAGGACCTCCAGCAGATGAAGATGGATCAGGCCTACGCTCGGCGTGAGAGCAAGATCCTGAACCTGGAGGCGATCGGGCTCAAGCGCTACGTGCGCGGCCTGGAGCGGCTCGAGAAGACGAGCAACCGCGGCAAGATCAGGGACCTGATGCAGCGGGTCCAGATCAGCGGCCTCGACGAGAAGCTGCGCGGGTCCGCCGTGGACGAAGAGGCCTACCTCGACGCCCTGAACGCGACCCTCGACGACATCAGCATGGAGCTCGAGGACACTGAGCTCTACCTCGAAGAGGAGGACCCCGGCAAGGCGGCGCTCCTGGCTGAGATCGACGAGATCATCGTGGCGGAGGAGGGCGGCGACAACGAGATCGCGCTCCAGCGCCAGCACGCCCTCGAAGAGAAGTTGGATCGTGAGACGGCCGGCGAGGCCGCTCAGGAGATGTAGTGGCCAGCTCCGACCTCAACAGCGAACGCGCCAAGGTGATTCAGGCCCTCGAGACTGAGGCCAAGGAGCACTACGACGCCAACCGAGACGCCGAAGCCGCGAGCTGCTACGAGCGCGCGGCGGGGCTCCTCGAGCGCCACGCCGAGTCTGCGCCCTCGCGCAAGATCGAGGGCGTCCGCAAGGCCAAGGCCCTCCGCTTCCGCGAATACGCCAAGGCGCTCAAGTCGGGCGATATCCCCAAGGCCGAGGCCGGGGCCGGCGGCGGCGAGGCCACCGCGACCAAGGCTCGTCCTCGCCGCGGCGGAGACACCAAGGGCGGCGGCAAGGGTGACAAGGACACCGACGAGGTCAAGGGCGTCGTCACGGGACTCTTGCACCACAGCGACATCACCTGGGACAAGATCGGCGGCCTCGAGGCCACCAAGCGCGAGATCAAATACGCCCTGGCGGTCTCTCTGGCCCAAATGCCACCCGGAGTTCAGCTCGCGGGCTGGCGGAACATCCTCTTCTACGGTCCTCCCGGAACGGGCAAGACGCTCTTGGCGGCCGCGACCTCACGGGCGCTCAAGACCTCGTCCGAAGCGCCGGCGGTGTTCTTCAACGTCAAGGTCAGCTCGGTGATGTCGAAGTTCTTCGGCGAGTCGACCAAGATCGTGAGCGAGCTCTACGGGACGGCGAGGGACATGTCGCCCGCGGTGGTGTTCCTCGACGAGTTCGAGGCCCTCTGCGGCTCGCGCAACGACGGGGACACGGGCACCGAGCGCCGGATCCTGTCGACGATCCTGAGCGAGCTCGACGGCCTCTCCGAGAAGGGTCGCGACGACATCTACGTCTTGACCATCGCCGCCACGAACCGCCCTTGGGACCTGGACCCCGCGGTCCTCTCGCGCTTCGACAAGAAGATCCTGATCCCGCTCCCTGACCCCGTTACGCGGCGCGCGATCCTCGAGATCCACCTGACCAAGAAGGGCTTCGAGCTCGACGTCGATCTGGCCGACGTGATCGACATGACCGAGGGACTCTCGGGCCGCGAGCTCGAGTCCTTGGCCAAGGAGGTCACCAACCGGATGGTCGCTGAGGCCAACGAAGACCTGCCCAAGCTGGTCGACAAGGGCCTCGACGCTGTGCGGGGCTATCAGATCAAGCTCAAGCCCTTGACCTTCGAGGACTTCGAGCGGGCGCGAGCCCAAGTTCAACCCGTGACGAGCACGGAAGACATGCAACGCTACTTTGACTGGCGTGACGCCGCGGAGGCCTGAGATGAGTCTGTTCAAGAGCAGTGAAGAGCGGCGCATGGAGCGCGACATGGAGATCCGCAAGGGTCTCAGCCGGATCAAGAAGCAGATCCGGACCTTCGAGAAGGAGGAGGGCGAGTTCATCAAGAAGGCCAAGCGCGCCCGCCAGCTCGGCGACGAGACGATGCTCAAGGTCATCAAGGCCAACCTCAAGCGGACGGCCTACTCGCGGCGGATGATGGAGCGTCAGCTCCTGAACCTCGAGGTGTTCAAGCAGCTCAAGGGTCAGGCCGAGGCCCAGGCCGACTTCGCGCGCTCCCTCGAGACGGTGTCTGAGGCGATCGCCGAGAGCTACGGCTCGGTGAACCTGGCCCAGGTCCACAAGAACGTGGAGAAGGCCGTCTCCCAGAGCGAGTCCATGCAGCAAATGATGGAAATCATGATGGAGCAGACCAACGACTCCATGGGCAACATGGAGGGCGCTCAGTCCGACGACCTCGTGACCGACGCCGAGATCGACCAGCTGATCGATGAGCAGATCGTGGCTGAGGAGACCGAGTCCATGGACGAGAAGGTCGACAGCCGACTCGACGCCCTGCGGGATCGCTTCGAGCGGAATCGGGCGAAGGAGTAGCCTTGTCCAAGAAGAAGAAGACAATGGACTCGAGGGCTGAGGGCTACAAGAAGTCCTTCGACCGCTACCTCGACCTCGTCGACGAGGCCGAGAAGTCGGGCGACTTGGTCCGCCTCCGGAGGAACTTGGGCTACGCCATCGAGGCTTGGCTGAGCTTCACCGAGGCCGCGACCTCACCCACGATCCGCGCCGCTCGTGAAGAGAACGCGGCCAAGCTCCTCGACTGGTACGAGTCACTGCCTGACGACGCGGCGGACCTCCCCGACCCGAGCTCGGGCAGCGGAGGCGGCGGCTCGGGTGGTGGCGGCGGCGGCGGCGGTGGCCGCGGCCGGAAGGTCAAAGAGGGCAAGGACGAGGCCAAGGACTTCATTCCGGTCGAGCGGCCCACGCTCTCCTTCAGTGACATTGCAGGCTTGGAGGACGTCAAAGAGGACATTCGCCTCAAGATGATCTACCCCTTCAGCCATCCCGAGGCGGCGGCGAAATACAAGATCCGCCGCGGCGGCGGGATCTTGCTCTGGGGCCCGCCTGGGACCGGCAAGACGATGATGGCCCGAGCCGTGGCCGGCGAGATCGACGCCGCGTTCTTCACCGTCAAGCCCTCTGAGATCATGAGCAAGTGGGTCGGCGACTCGGAGCAGAACATTGAGGCGCTCTTCAAGACCGCCCGCAGCCACGAGCGCTCGATCATCTTCATTGACGAGATCGAGGCCCTGATCCCCTCTCGGCGCGGTGAGTCCGGCTCGCCGATCATGAAGCGCCTCGTGCCCCAGATCCTGGCCGAGCTCGAGGGCTTCGGGACCTCCGACGAGAACCCGCTCCTCTTTATCGGCGCCACCAACGAGCCTTGGTCCCTCGACCCGGCCGTCCTGCGGCCCGGCCGCTTCGACGAGAAGGTCTACGTCGGGCTCCCGGACCTGGCTGCGCGCAAGAAGATCCTTGAGCTGAACCTCAAGGGTCGCCCCTTGGCCGACGACGTGAACCTCGACCTCCTGGCGGAGAAGACCGTCAGCTACTCCGGCGCGGATGTGAAGAACATTTGCGAGAGAGCGGCCGCGGACTGCTTCTTGAAGGCAGTCAAGGGCCACGAGGGTGATGGGCCCGTCGAGGACATTCCTCCCATCGCGCTCAGCGACATGCTGACGGCGATTCGGGAGGCGAGGCCTTCGGTCACGACCGAGGACCTCGAGAAGTTCATTGAGTACCGAGACTCGAACTGGGGAGGTGCCGAGTGAGCGCCTACCCCACGAGTCGCCACCTGACGAGTCAGGGCCCCGCTAGGTCGGGAGGAACGCCATGAGCAAGCTGACCAGCTTTAGCGACGACCCAGGACTCTTCGCGGTGACCTTCGAGCGAGGGGACCTGCCGGGTCTCCTGAGCAAGAAGCTCACGGTGCCAGCGGAGGCCTTCGCCCTCGTCTACGACGATGCCGATGGGATCTCCGTGTTCAAGGCCGGACAGGAGACGAGCGACCTCAAGCGCGGGATCTTGGTCCGCAACGGCCTGACCATGGAGGTCGAGGTCGACTCTGGCCGCAGCGAGGACGGGCTCCCCTTCTCCTGCACCCTCGAGCTGGTGTTCGAGACCCGCGACCAAGCCCTCGACCTCGGGCAGCTCGAGCAGACCTGCCTTCAGGACGGCGAGGCCACGGTCAGCATGGTCGGGACCCACTTCTTGCCCTACCTCCAAGACGCGCTCCGCTTCTTCGCCAGCGAGCGCAAGGCGCAGGTCTTGGCCGAGAAGGACCAGCGCAAAGATCTCGACGAGCACCTCCGCAAGGAGCTCCAGAAGCCCTGCTTCGAGACGGGGCTGCGGCTGAGCGACGTTCGCCACCCGAAGTTCAAGTCGAGCGAGTGGGAGTCGCGTCGAGAGGCGCTGGTCGCGGCGGACGCTGAGGCCCAAGCCGTGGCGCGCGAGCGCGAGCTCCGAGAGCTCAAGAAGAACCTCGATCGCAACGCCCTCCTCGCGGACATTGAGCTCAAGGACGAGGCGGATCGGAACCGGAAGGAGAAGCGCCTGGCGCGCTACGAAGAGCTCCGGACGCGAATGGGCGACGACGATCGCAAGGCCCTGATCATGATGCTCGACGACGACGAGCAGCGGGCCAAGCTGATCCGAGAGCTGATCGAGAAGGACATGACCCCCGAGCAGCGGGCTGGGCTCAAGGTCTCTGAGATGGAGTCGGCGGTCGAGGACCGCCTGAGCGAACTCCAGGCCAAGCTGGCCAACCTGACCGGCGGCGAGCTGCAGCGGGGAGAGAGCGACACCACGACGCGCCGCGTCCTGTGCGTGGTCGGCAAGCGGGTCCTGGCCTTCGATCCCAAGACGAACCTCCACCCCGAGGTCCCCAAGGAGGTCTACGACACCGAGGACGGCACCTTGGGCTATCTCCGCTCCGTCCGGGTCGAGACCATAGGCGGCGAGGAATACGTCCTCTGCGGCGCTCAGCGCGGGATCTATCGGATCAACGGCGAGGTCCGGACCGAGTTCCTCTTCCCCAAGGACCCCCAGGGCAAGGGCGGCGCGAACGCGGTCGCCTTCTTCGACGGGCGGATCTTCGCGACCCACTCCGAGATCGGGCTCATCGCCTGGCCTGAGAACGGCGGCGAGGGGCGCCTCCTCTGCGAGTCCTTCCTCGAGGGCGTGGGCTCGGTCCGCGGGGCCTACGTCCACCGCGGAATGCTCTACTTCTCGGCCGGGAGCGAAGTGTTCGGGATCGACCTCGCGACGGGGAGCGAGACCCCGACCCGCTTCAAGGGCAGCGACGATTCGGTCACGAGCTTCGTCGTCGCGGGACGAGAGCTGGTGGCTGGTAACCGGAGCGGCAAGCTCTATCGCTGGTCCCTCGACGATCCCAACTCGCCCGAGTCCTTCGGCGTGATCAAGCACAACCCGATCTTCATGCTCCGGCACACTCAGATCGCGGGGCAGCCTTACTTCGCCATTGGCTCCAAGGACTTCACGGTCACGGTCTGCGAGCCCAAGAAGGACCTGTTCCGCGAGTATCAGGCTCGCGAAGAGGTCCGCTGGGTCGAGGCGGCCGGTGACTTCGTGTTCGGGGTCTCGCGCTCGGGCTACAAGGTCTTCTGCTGGGACGTGTTCCGCCAGACCGAGCCCAAGCTCACGATCCGCGTCAGCGACAAGGTCCAAGACCTGTTCGCCCTGCAGCAGGAGGCCTAGGCCGTGAGCAAGAAAGCGCTCCGTTTCATCATCGTCTCCGTGCTCCTGTCTTCGGTCGTGGGCGGCTTGACCTTCTGGCTGACCCGCCCTGAGGGTCCCCAAATGACGGTGCTCATGAAGCGCCTGACCGAGGGCGTGAACAAGGAGTTCAGCACCAAGATCCCCGTCAACCGCAAGGTCGAGACGGTCTACGTCATCGTCCACGGGCGCGGCTCACGGACTCCTGAGGAGGAGTTCCAGGAGTCGCTGATGGAGACTGTCGCCGCCAGCGACCGCTACAACATTCAGAGCTGGCGGGCGATTCGGGAGTTCCTCGAGGAGGACGCCCAGAGCAGCATTTGGCGGCAGCTGCGGAACAAGATCCTCGGCGACGACCAAGGCAACATCGTCGAGCCCCGCTCCATAGAGACCGCCAGCGAGGTGATCAAGAAGCTCGACGAGGCCAACTTCAAGCCCGAGATCGACGGGATCCTGGTCGTGGACGTCACGAACTTCTACGAGGGCCCGGACAAGGACGGGTTCGGCGCCAAGGTCAGCGTCGAGGCCAAGCTCTGGAGCAAGGAGGAGGGGCGCGTCGTCGAGACCGTCCCGGCCATCAGCGACGAGATCACGAGCGTCCTCGACATTCGCTACCTCCAGCACCAAGCCAGCCAGTGGAACTGGTTCCTGCGCTTCTTCCTCTGGTTCATCCTCAGCTGCGGGCTGCCCTGGGCCGGAATCCAAATCGTGCGCGCCGTCGTCAAGCGACGGAACAACGTGGCCACGATCTTCCTCCTGGTCGGCTTCACGAGCGTGGACGTCCTGCTGGCTTGGCCGCTCCTGGCCTCCTTCGGGCTCGGCGGCGGCACGGTCATAGCGCTGCTCTTGGCCGCGGGCGCCATGGGCTACTACAACTACGACGCGGTCGAATACATCAACCGGCGCCTGCTCTAGAGCCGCTCCAGAGCCCCCGGTTCCAGATTTCGCCTCGGTGAGCGACGCCCCCCGGGGTCTCGACGCCGAGGCGAAGCTGTTCCGGAGTCGCGGCGGCTACTCTTCGCTTCACGGTCCGAGCGAGAGCAGCCGCCTCGACCGCCCGTCTGGGGTACTCGCTCGGCTACTCGTCCGTACCCCAGAGCTCCCACCTCCCAGCGCGGCTGCCCCGCAGCACCAGGCTCTCGTCCGTGGAGAGCATCAGGCTCTCGGTCTCCTCTGGGACTCGGATCTCTCGGAGTTGGCGCCTGGCTCTCCAGTCGATCACGAGGAGCGAGCTCTCGGACTCGAGGCTGTTGAGGGCGATCCAGACCCGGTCGCCGGCCCGGTTGAAGACCTGAGCCTTGATCCCGGCCGTGAAGGTCCGGCTCAAGACGTCGCCCTCCTTGAAGGCCGGGACGCTCGCGATCTTCTCAGCGCTGGGGCTGAGTCGGACCAGGTCACCGGAGGACAGACCGAGCAAGATCTCCTCGCTGAGGGGATCGGCCGCGAGGCTGAGGGGCGCGCTGCCAGCGCGGATCTCACAGCGCTGGACGACTTCGCCTGCCTCGGCGTCGATCACGAGGACCGCGCCGTCCATGGTCGTGAACGAATCCGGCACGCTCCGGCCGACTCCGACCCAGATCTGGCCGCGGCGGTCGAAGACCGTGGCGTGCCCGAGGGTCGGGAGCCGAACCCGGTGTTGGACCTCGCCTCCTGGCCAGCCGACGATCAGGACCTTGTCCGGGCCGACGCAGGTGAAGGCCAGGCGCTTGGAGTCTGGCGAGGCGACGACGTAGCGCGCGTGGTGCCGGCCGAGGTTCATGGCTGGAGCCTTCTCACCGAGGGGACCCGAGGCTCGTAGCTGGAGCGGCATGATCGTCCACCACAGGGCTCCTCCATCGAGGAGCGGGAGGGTCCCCGCCCGCATGGAGCCCTTCTTCAAGCTCCAGCGGACCTGAGTCCCGTCCAGCGCGAGCACGAGGCCGCTTCGCTGCCCCGCCACGAGGAGCCTCCCCTTGGGGGCGAAGCTGGCGGTGACGCGCTCCGTGGCGGGCCCGACCTCGCCGCTGCGGAGGGGCTTGGAGAGCAGCCTCCGGTAGGCGCGCTGCGCTCCGTGGCGCTGGGCGTGCTCGGGCGGGGCCTCGGCGAGCCAGCGCCTGAGGGCGGTGTAGCGGTCGAGAGGGTCCGGGATCCGGGACAAGCGGGTGACGTCTGCGAGGGACGCCTTGGGCTGGGGCGTCTGCGCGGGCGAGCTCGGAGCTCGGGAGTCAGCCGGGAGGGGCGAGCCCTCGCCCTGAGCGCGGCTGGAGGCCAAGGCCAGGGCGGCAGAGGCGAGGACGAGGGCCGCCACGGCCAGGGAGGCCAAGAGCCAGGCGGGGGTCCGGCGAGGGGCGGCCAGCTCGCCGCGGAGATAGGCGTCGAGGTCGTCGGCGAAGGCGTCGCCGTCAGGATAGCGGTCCTCAGGCGACTTTTCCAAAGCCCGCTTGGCGACCCCTAGGAGGGCGGGCGGCACCTCGCGGCTCGAGTCGATCGAGGGCACCGGCGCCTGGACGACTTGGACCCCGAGGGTCACGAGGGAGTCGGCCGAGAAGGGCGGGATCCCGGCCAGGAGCTCGTAGAGGATCGCGCCCAGGGCCCAGACGTCCGTGTGCGGTCCGACCTGCTCCTTGATCCCGCCCAGCGTCTCGGGTGCCATGTAGAGCGGGGTCCCGAGGACGGCCCCGGTTACGGTCAGCTGGTCGAGCCCCTTGGCGGCCGCGAGGCCGAAGTCGGCGACCTTGGCGCGACCCTCGGCGTCGATCAGGACGTTGTCCGGCTTGACGTCGCGGTGGAGGATGCCCCGGGCGTGGGCGTGGCCCAAGCCGCGCGCCGCGTCCCGCAGGAGCCGGACGCCCTCCTCGATCGAGCAGCCCGCAGCCATGACGTCGCAGAGGGTCTTGCCGCCCTCGACGAGCTCATAGACCAAGCAGGGGCGTCCTTCGCGGACACCGCTGGTGTGGACGCGGACGATGGAGGGGTGGTCGAGGCGGGCCGAGAGGAGGCCCTCGCGCTCGAAGCGATCGGGCGAGCCGGCCAGGAGGACCTTGAGCGCGACCTGGCGCTGACTAGCGGGGTCGAAGGCGCGATACACGACGCCCATCGCGCCGCGTCCGAGTTGATCTCCGACCTGGAGGCTGGCTAGGTCCACGACCCGCCCTTCTGGTCCCACGACGCCACGGGCTCAATCTATCCCCGCCGCTCGGCCCTCGCTCCGAATCAGCGCCGCCGCTTGCCGGTGCCTCTCAGCTCCCAGGTCCCGGCCTGGGTCCCGCGCAGGAGGAGCGAGTCGTCGGCCGAGCGCGTCAGGCTCTCGGTGGCCTCGACCAGGCGCACGCTCCGCCGGAGGGTCCGGTCCCTCCAGTCCACCGTGACCACCGAAGAGGCCCCGCGGATTCCGTTCAAGGCCGCCCAGAGGGTCCCGCCCTCGCTGTCGAAGAGCAGGGTCCGGGGGCCGTCGGGGAAGGTCTGCTGCGCCATGCCCTCTCCTGGCACCAGGGGCGGGAGGGTCTCGAGGATCTGGGCCGAGAAGTCGACGCGAGTCACAGCACCCGAGGTCAGGCCCACGAGGAGCTCCTCGCCCAGGGGCTCGAGGACCAGAGCGGCAGGGATCCCCGCCGCGAAGCCGGTGCTCCCCCGGAGGGTCCCGCTCTCGGCGTCCACGATCAGGAGCGCGCTCCCCCGCGGAGCGAAGGTCGCCTTGTCGCCGAAGCCGACGCCGACCGCGACGGCGTCCTTGGTGAAGGCCAGGGCGTGGGGGTCCTCGGGCAAGGGGAAGGTGTGGAGGAGCGCGCCGCTGGGGAGCTCGAGGATCAGGAGGCGCTGATTCTTCCCGCTGCTCGCGAGGACCAGGCGATCGCCGCTCGGTGAGAGGGCGGCCAAGCGGACCTCGGCGTCACGAGCGCCTGGAGGGAGCTCGAAGGCAGGAGCCTGTTTCGCTCCCGCCGGACCGACGAAGTAGACCCGAGCGGGGTCCGCGGTCCACCACAGGGCGCGACCGTCGGGGGTCGTGAGCGCGCCGCAGCGACCCCGGCCGCGGAAGGTCCAGCGGAGCTGCGCGTCTTCCCAGGCGGTCACGATGGCGGCGCCGTGGCCCGCGGCCAGGATCTGTCCCTCGGGGGCAAAGCAGGCCACGACTCGCTCGCCCGCGGCGCCGAGGTCGCCCTTGAGGAGGGGGCGCTCGATCAGCCTGTCCAGGCGACGCCGGGCCTTGAGCGCGTGGCGGTGCTGGGGGTGCTCGTGGAGCCAGTCTAGGGTGGCTCGATAGGCCGGGAGGGGCTCTGCGATCTCCGCGACCTCGCTCCAGGATCGGCTCGGGCTCGGCGTTGGACGCTCTGGCTCGAGGGGGCCTCGGGAGGCGGCAGGGGCAGGAGAGGCGCTCGAAGGAGGGCGGCTCAGGGCGTAGATCGCAGCAGCCAGGAGCACGACCAGGGCCAGGGCGATGGGGAGGCCCAGGGCCAGGCCGCGGCGAGCGGGCGCGGCGATGGCCCCGCTCAGGTAGTCGTCGAGGGCGTCGGCGAGGGCGTCGGCGTTGGGGTAGCGCTCCTCGGGGAGCTTGGCCAAGGCGCGGCTGGCGATCATGACCAGGGCCTCGGGGGCGTCGCGCTCGGTGTCTATGGGCGGGGTCGCGGTCCCGCAGACCTGGACCGTGAGGGTCACGATGGAGTCGCCGGCGTAGGGAGGAAGTCCAGAGAGGACCTCGTAGAGCATGGCGCCCAGGGCCCACACGTCGGTTGGGGGGCCGACGAGGTGGCGCTTGCCGGTCAGGGACTCGGGCGCCATGTAGAGGGGCGTCCCGAGGATGGCGCCGGTCGCGGTCAGCTGATCGAGGCCCTCGAGGCTCGCGAGGCCGAAGTCGCTCACGCGGCCCCGCCCTTCGCCGTCGACGAGGACGTTGTCGGGCTTTACGTCGCGGTGGATCACGCCTTGGGCGTGGGCGTGGCCCAGGCCGCGGGCTGCGTCTCTCAGGACCTCCACGGCCCGGCGCCGCTCGCAGCCTCCGCGGAGCATGTCCCCCAAGGTCTTCCCGCCCTCGACGAGCTCGTAGACGAGGCAGGGGCGACCCTCGCGGATCCCGCTGGTGTGAATCGTGACGATGGAGGGGTGGTCGAGGCGGGCCGAGAGGATCCCTTCGCGCTCGAAGCGCAGGATCGAGCCGGCGCGGAGGACCTTGAGGGCCACGTCCCGTCCGCTGGCGGGGTCATGAGCTCGATAGACGGCGCCCATAGCACCGCGCCCGAGCTCCTCACGGACTTGGAGCGTCGCCAGGTCCATGGGATCCCGCCTCGGGGGCGGGGCTCTGGGGTTCGACCTTACCTGCGCCGGTCAGGCGGAGGAGGGCCGGGAGGACGAGGAGGTCGGCCACGAAGGCCGCCAGGAAGGCTCCGGCCGCGATGGCGCCGAAGCGCCGCAGGTTGGCCAGCTCGGCGCTGAGGTAGACCGAGAAGCTGCCCACGAGGACCAGGGTCGTGAACAGGATCGCGCGGCCGGCTCGCGCGAAGGTGCGCTCCAAAGCGTCCTCCAGGCGCACGCCGGGGCGGAGCTCCTCGCCGACGCAGTGCACGATGTGGATCGTGTCGTCGACGATGATCCCCAGCGCCACCGTCGCGATCAGGGCCACGGGGACCGTGACCGGGACCTCGGCCCAGCCCATGAGGCCCAGGATCAGGGCCACGGGGAGGACGTTCGGCACGAGCGAGAGCAGGCCCAGGCGGAGGTCGCGGGTCGAGAGCGCGATCAAGACGCTCACGATGAGCAGGGCCAGGAGGAAGCTCTCGCGCTGGGTCGTGAGCATGTAGTCGTTGGAGCGCGCCAGGAGTCGGGCTCCGCCGGTGATGTGCGTGGTCGCGATCCCCTCGAAGCGCTGCTCGAGCTCCCGCTCGAGGTCGCCCAAGAGCTGGTCGTAGACCTTGCTCCCGGTCAGCTTCATTCGGATCGTGATCCGGAGCGCCGAGCCGTCGGTCGCGACGTGCTGGCCGTAGAAGCCGGCGTCGGAGCCGCTCAGGAGGAGCATTAGCTGGCCGGCTTGGCGCGAGTCGCGCGGGACCTCGAGGGGCAGGTCGAAGGCCTGGCAGATCTCGATCAGTCCACTGGAGACGCCGACCACGGCGCGGATCACCTCGGGGTCGCGCTGGCGGAGCCACTCCTCGAGCTCAGCGGCTCGGGCCAGGATCTCCGCCGGCGGAATGTTGTCTTCCGGGACCTCGAGAGGCTTGATCACGATCTCGGCCGCGACGCTCCCGCCCATTCGGTCGTGGACGAACTCCAAGCGCTGGCGGAGGGGCTCTTGAGGTGAGAGGTCGTTGAAGGGGTCGGCGTTGACGTCGAGCCGGCTGGCGCCGGGCGCGATCACGAGGGTCAGGAGGGTCGCGCCGGCCACGACCCAGCCGGCCCGCTTGGTGGCCAGGCGCTCGCAGAGGCCGAGGACGCCGCCCAGGAGGCCCCCGCCTTTGGGGCTGACGCTGGGGCGAGGCGTCCAGAGGAGGAGGATCGCGGGGGCCGCCAAGAGGAGGGTCAGGTAGGCCAAGAGGCAGCTCGCCGCCGCGAAGATCCCGAGGTGACGAATCGGCGCCAGGTCCGAGCTGAGGAGCGCCAGGAACCCGGCCGCGGTCGTGGCCGAGGTCCAGAGGCAGGGGCGCCAGATCTCTTCGAGGGCCAAGGCGCAGGCTCTGGGCTTGGGCTGGCCCTCGCTGCAGAGGCGCTGATAGGCAGCCACGAGGTGCATCGCGTCGGCGATCCCGACGCAGATCACGAGGGTCAGGAGGATCCCGCTCAGGGTCGAGAGCGGGAACCCGCTCAGGCCGTGGAGGCCTATCGTCCCAAAGAGGCTGAGCAGGATCACGACGAAGGGCGGGATCGCGGCCAGGGGGCTGCGGAAGAGGAAGAGGAGCGCCACGAAGGCGACCAGCATTCCGCCCAAGAGGGCCCGCACGATCTCGCGCCCGAGGATCGCGGCGATCTGGGTCGTAATGATCGGGGTCCCGACGACCGCGCCTTCGAGGTCCTTCCACTCGGGCTCGGCCAGGAAGGCGTCGACGCTCTTGGCGACCTCGTTGCGACCCTCGGGCGTCATGAGCGCCGGGTCGAGGCGGAGGAGGAAGGCGACGTAGCGGCCCTCAGGGTCGATGAGGAGGTCCTTGAAGGGCCGATAGGCCAAGACCCGCTCGCGCCAGACCTCACGCTCTGCTGGAGTCTCGAGCTCCCCAGCGGCCGCGGCCTGGGCTATGGAGCGGGTCTCGAGGGTCCCGTCTAGCTCGAACACGACGGGGGAGTGAAAGGGCGAGCGGAGGCTCTCGCTGAAGGCGTGGCGCTCCGGGCTGGCGCCGAGGGTCTCGAGGCGGTCGCCGAGGGCGATCAGGCGATCACGGGTCGCGGGCTCGAAGGCGTCTTCGACCTCGAAGAGGCAGAACAGGACCTCGTCGCTCCCGAAGGTCTCCTCCAGCTCGTGGAAGCGCTCGAGGACCGGGTCGCCCTCGACGAAGAGGGCCTCGTTGCTGACGTCGAAGCGGAGCTTGGGGAAGCCGAGGGCCACGAAGCCCGCGACCAAGAGGCAGCAGGCGAAGAGCGTGATCCAGCGCAGACCCACCAGGCGCCTCCAGATGCCGTCGGGCTGACCGAGATCAGTCGAAGGGTCGTAAGGGGACGCGTGCGGTGCGTGCTCAGCCGCTTTCGCGGGCGTAGGGGCGGGGTTTACCCCCGCCGGCGGCTGCGTGTCGGGGGAGGGATCGCCCGAATGGGTCGCGCCGGGCGCCTCGTCTGGGGAGCCAGGGTCGCTCGGGGGTTGGGGGGGAAGGGTCTCGTCCGTGCCGGACACCAGCTAGCCGCTGTGGCGGAACAAGGTGTATTGCCTGCTCGAGGGCCCGGTCTTGTCGTAGAAGGTCGGGCCTTCCTTGGCCAAGGCCCCGACGCCGCAGGTGATCCCAGCCTCGAAGGCTCGCTCCATGGACTGGTTGATGTAGGCCTCGACGAGCCCCTTCCGACGGTGGTCCTTGAGGATCGCCATGGTGTGGAACACGACTCGCTCCGGGGGTGCTGCGGCCATAAGACTCGGGACTTCAGCGACGCGCGCGGCATGGCCGGCGATCTCGCGGAAGGCCGCGCTGGGGTCGGGATACATGAAGGCCAGACCCACGACCTGACCCTCTGGGTTTTGGACCAGGGGCATCATGTTGGGGTTCACGAAGGCGCGCATCGAGCCATAGGCGTCGGCGAAGGCTTCGAAGGAGAGCGAGGTCGCGGCCACGTTGGGCGCGAAGCTGGGCATCAGAATGTCGTAGACGAGGCGCAGGTCTCGCTCGAAACCGGCGCCCGTGTCGAAGTTGCGATAGACGTAGCCCCCTTCGGTCAGAGCGTCGCTCCGAAGCGCGAAGCTCATCTTGTGCAGCCCGTCGAGGTGGGGCTTGAGGAGGTCCCAGCTGAACCACTGGGCGTGATCGACGAAGCCGTTCTCGCGCCAGCGCTCGGGGTAGTAGGAGGGGTTGTAGGGCTCTCCGAAGAAGGGTTCGCGCTCGAAGCCTTTGACCATGAAGCGATAGGGGTGATAGATCGAGTAGTCGAAGGGGCCCCAGATCTCCTGGCGGCCTTGCTCGCCGAGCCAGGCTCGGGCCGCGGCCAGGACGCCTGAGATCGCCTCGGCGTCGTCGAGGGCGTCGAAGTGCCCGATGGTCCCGACCGGCTGGCCCTCGTGGCTGAGGTCGGGGTTGATCACCGCCGCGCAGCAAGCCACGGGCTCGTCGCCGCGGCGGGCGAGGAAGAGGCGCCAGCGGTGGCCCGCGGCCAGGGGCGCCCCCAAAAAACGTCCCATGGTGACCTCAGGGAAGGTCGGGATCCACTTGGGGTCGTCTGCGTAGACGCGGGCGGGGAGGGCGACGAACTCGCTGAGGGCGGCCGAGTCTTCGCTGGCGTCGAAGGCGTGGATCGAGAGGCTCATGGCTGGCTCCTAAAGCAAGGGGACGGTCGGTCGGCTCGAGCGGGTCAGCTCAGAAGCTCCAGAGGGTCGGGTCCCAGGGCAGGGCCCCGGTCTGGAGGCTGACGCCCCGCGCCACGCCCCAGGCTACGCAGAGGCCGGCCTGGGTCGCGAAGCTGTAGGCCTCCATGAAGGGACGGAGCTTGGTCGCGGCGGGGGTCGGCTTGAGCAGGAGGCGGAGCGCGCCGCCCACGGCGACGAGCGCGCCCAGGCCCAAGAAGGCGTAGAGGACGGGGCCGCCGGAGCCTGGGATCTTGGCCGCCAGCGAGAACCCGACCAGGCAGCCGAGCGAGATCAAGACCAGGACCGCGGGGACGATGGCCGCGCCCTTCCAGCCGAAGATCTTGCTGTAGGTCTCGTAGTCGGTCTCCATCTCGGGGAGCCGGATCTTGCGAGAGGTCTCCCAGGCCGTGAGCGGGAGCCAGAGCCCGAGCAGGAGCAGGCCCAGGGCCCAGGCCGGCCCGGGGACCGGGGCCAAGACCCAGAACATGGCCACGACGTAGAGCTCGACGACCAGGGTCAGCGGGTTGTGGGTCACGAGCGCCAGGAACAGGCTCTGCTGGATCTTGGGCCAGAAGTACCACTTGAAGCTGAGCCAGAACACGAAGTAGACCGCGAAGAACACGACCAGGGCCTTGAGCCCCAGCGAGATCCCGCAGAGCAAGAGCGCCCCGCTCGTCAGCCAGCGCGCGGTCTGAAGATCGCCCTCCGTGATCGCGCCTGTCACGATCGGACGATCCATGTAGCGCGTGTCGCCCGCCGCCGCCAGGCGCCGGTCGTTGTCGGCGTCCTTGAGCTCGTCATAGACCCGCAGAATGAAAGCCAAGAGCGTCACGCTCAGCCCGCCCGGGATCACGCGCCACGAGAGGACCAGCTCTTGGTCGCCGCCAGCCAGGCCCTGGAGGCTCCAGTCCAGCGCCAGGAAGGTCAGGATCCCGACCAGGATCATGGGGATCGGCGGGAACTGCTCGCTGAGGGTCCACATCCGCCCCAGGCGGCTGGCGCTCGGTGGCTTGGGCGCCACCACGGGGGTGGGCTCGGGGCTGGGGGAGGCAGGACCGGAGGGGGCGGGCTCAGTCACGGCGCAAGGTTACCAGGGGCGCAGGGCCAGATCGCGGACCTCAAGGTCCAAGCGATTCGGAGTCGCTGGGCCCTTGCTGCTCTCTGTGCGCAACCTAGGTGGGCGAGGAGCACCCTGAACTCCGATTCCCTCACGGAGCCTGGGTCCCAGGCGTGCACACAGGGCACGAGCCTTCCCCGAAGTCCTGTGAACAGTCCGGCCGAGCGATCTCTAGGCCACTCGGCGGCCAGGGCTGATCGGGGCCCATCGAGTCGAGACGGCAATCCGCTATTCGAGCGTGGATCCGGGACAGCGCGGGTTCCTGAATCGGCGAGAGGCTCGTATGGCGGGTCAAGCTCTCGACGATTCGGACTGAGGTTCCACGCCAGTGAGTGTCCTCGAAGGTCAGCAGGATCTCGGGGTCTTCGTCTGCGGTATCAAGCCAGAAGCCCCACTGGACGACGTTCTGGTTCTCATGGGAGAACACCGCGACAGGCCCACGCTCGCTGCTCCGGTCGATCTCTATGAACTCCGGCCAACAAATGTGGTCCTGGTTTCCGTATCTGAAGGTCGGCAGCGAGTAGAGGAGAAGGTAGGCCTCGGTCAGCGCTCTCGGGAGCTCGCGATCAAGCACCTTGGACGCGTGCTGGATCGCCTCTCGAATCGGAGCCTGATTGCCCCCGGACGCAATGGCCGAGAGGAGTTCACGGCGCGAGATTCCCCTCCGCTCTTCAACGTTGAGCCCCTCAGGGAGGTATTCAGCGAGCTGGCTGTCGAGCTTCGTAACGAGCTCGGACCAGCGCTCACGCCCGCGAACCTCCGAGGCCTCTGGCAACTGACCCGCACGCGCCAGCGCGCCGAAGTAGTCGCGCTCGGTTTCCCGGGATGGTGCCGACTCCCAGGCGCGCTTTCGTTCGCGGAGGTCCTCGTCGCTCATAGGGCCACCTAAGTTGCGGGCACCGGCGTCTTCCGCTTTAAGAAGGCCTGGGGCGGCAGAATCGGGAGCGCGCGGCCTCTCCGTGCGATTCGGCGGGCGCGGTCGCGGTCGACTCTACACACGTCTTGGGCGTCGCAGCGGAGGCAGTCCTGAGCGTCCTCGGGGGACGGCTCGATCAGGCCTTGGGCTATCCCGGTCACGATTCGGCGGACGTGGTCCTCAGCGCGGTTGAGGGTTCGGTCGAGGGCGACCTTGTGGAGGTGGACGTGCTGCTCGTCGAGGCGCGGCTCCCAGCGGGCGCCGACCTCGGGCTCGACGACGCCGGTTCGGCGGCGGGTGCCGAGGGCGGCGAAGGCCGCGCCTAAGGGCCGGACGCCGAACACGCGCTGGAGCGCCAGCAGGTAGAGCGGGATCTGGAGCTTGTTGCCCTTGTGCATCGAGTCGAGGTAGGAGTTGTCGACCTCCCGACCGCCGAGCTTGTAGTCGGTCACGAAGCCAGAGGGCATGGGCCCTGTGCGCTCCTGGGCGCTCGAAGCAGGCGGAGCCGCTTCGCGAGGAGGCGGTTGAGGGGAGCGGTCCCGGAGAGGGGTCGCCGCTCGATCGGCCTGGCCGCCGGAGGCAGGGCTTGGCTCGACCGGGGAGTTCTGTCCACCGCCACCGCCAGGCTGGGCGGCCTTAGCGACGCTGACAGAGGGCCCGACGTCTCCACGAGGAGGCTCCCCACCGAGAGGCTCTCCACGAGAGGGCTCCTCGCCGAGCTGCTCAGCGAGGGGATCGTCAGGGTCCAGTCCTGGTGAAACGTCGTCGGGGGACATGGCAGTCGGGAGCGTGGGCGCCGGGACGCCGCGCTTGATGTCCACTCGGTCGATCTGACCCCGGAGCGCAATGTCCCCGCCGAGGGCTGGGGCTTGGATCTGGAGGGCCCCGGCTGGAGTCTCGGGGCCGAAGGGGAGCTCGAACTGCCAGGGATCGAGGTCGCCGCAGGAGCGGAAGGCGGGGTCGTCTTCGCCTACGAAGGCCTCGATGGCCCGCAGGGCTTGGCGCTTGAAGGCGTCCTCCTCCATGCCGAGGTCGAGGTCCTTGACGCCGCGGGCGAACTCGCGCTCGAAGGCGGAGCGGGGCGAGTCGCCGTCGCGATAGACGCGCTCCAAGGTGTCGTGGACCACGCGCCCGCGCAGGAGCGCGTCGAGTCCCGTATGCGAGAGGTCGTCGACGGGCCGCGCCGCGACGAGGTAGCGCACGAAGTGGCGGTAGGGGCAGGTCGCGTAGCTCTCCAGCTCCGACGAGGAGTAGACGCGCTCGAGGGCCGCGGCGGGCCGCGGGCGCAGCCGCGCGTCCGGCTTTCCGAGGGAGAGCGCCATTCGCGCGCGCTCGTAGGGGTCCTGGAGGAGGCGCTCGAAGAGGGCCACCCCGAGGTGCGAGCGCTCGCTCTGGGAGGGCCGCGCCACGGCGCACATGTAGCGGTAGGCGAAGCGCCGCAGCCCGCGCCAGGTCAGGAGGTGCTCGGGGTCGTCGCTGATCAGCTGGCCCGGCGAGCGCTTGAGGGTCACCGCCGCCCGAGCCTCAGACGAGAGGAGGGCCTCGACCTCGCCCAAGAAGCGCGAGGCCGGACGCGGGGCCCCATGAGAGCTGAAGCCGGGGTAGAGGAGCCACAGCTCGCGGCGGGCGCGGGTCGCGGCGGCGTAGAAGAGGTGGCGGTCCTTGGCGGCGTGGTCCTCGGCCGTCGGCAGGCGGAGCGCGCCCTCGCTGGCCTCGTTGAGCTTCTTCCCGCTCAGGGCCCGGCGCGTGGCCTCGGGGAGGAACTGGTCCTCGTCCGGCGCCCGGGGGAACTCGCGCTCGACGAGCCCCAGGATCAGGACCAGGTCGGCGTTGCGATTCCGCGCGCCCCTGGCGTCGACGACCGAGACCACGTCCCGGCGCAGGTCGCGGGGCTCGAAGCGCGCCGCGCGGATCTCCTCCGCCACGCGCGCCACGAGCTGCTCCGAGGGCCGGAGGGCCGCGCCGCCGCTCTGGGCTCCGCCCTCGGCGTAGAGGGGCGCCCCGAGGCGGTCGAGGTCCTCGAGGAGGATCAGCAGCTCGCGCTGGGCCGCGGCCTCGGCGGCGGCGCTCTGGATCGCCGCCGCGTCCGGGCGGTCTCCCAGCGCGCTCAAGCGCGCCGGGCGAAGAAGTCGCGCGAGGACCTTGTGGATCTCGCGCGTCGCGCCCCGGGTCGTGGCGTTGCCCTGAGAGAAGTCGCCGCGGGCCTCGTAGGAGGCGCGCTCGATCCGCTCCAGCTCCTCCTCGCAGGACTCCTCAATCGCCAGGCCCAGCTCGGCCGCCTCGAGGAGGAAGGTCCCAGCCGCTCCGCCCAGCTCGCGGGCCAGCGAGCGCCAGCGCTCGGCCGTGCCGAGGACCGGGAGCCCGCGCCGGCGGGCGGCCCGCGCCAGGCGATCCGCCTCCTCCACGTCGAGCCCCAGGGCGGGCGAGGCCGCAGCGACCAGGAGCGGGCCGAGGTCGAAGCGGGCCGCGGCCTCCAAGAGGGCCAGGGCTCCGCGGACCGAAGACGCGCTCGTGAGGGCCCGGCGCCCCTCGACCCGGAGCGGGACCTCGAGCTCTCGGGCCACACGCGCCAGGAGGCTGCGGTAGCGCTCGGGGTCCGAGGCCACAATCAGGACGTCGCGCCAGTTCCCGGACGCGCGCTCGAGGACGAAGGCCCGGACCTGGGTCAAGGCGACCTCCACCTCGTCCTCGCGGGACGCGGCGCGCACGATCCGGAGGGGGGCCGGGCCGGGCCCCAGGTCGCTGGCCTCGAGGACCGACGAGGTCGGGGCGAAGAGCTCGGCCTCCAGGCGCTCGAGGAGGGCAGGGCGCGTGGGCGCCGCTGGGGGCGGCTCGGGAGGGCGCTCGAAGCCGTAGCTCTCCTGGAGGAGGGCGGCGGTCTGGGCTGGCCACGCCAAGCCGGGGGTCGGCTGGCCGAGGCTGGGCCAGTGGACCTGAACGCTCTCGACCCCCTCGGCGCCGGCGAGGGCGTCGAGGAAGGCCAGCTGGCGCGGAGAGAGGTCGCTGAACCCGGCCACGATGACGAGGTGCGGGAGCTTCCCCAGGGACTCCTCGGGATCGCGGAGGGCCTCCGCCGCGCGGTGGAGGAGGTCGGCCTCGGTCACGAGGGCGGGAGCCTGCTTGGGGTCGCGGGGACCCTGGGCGCCGGCCTGGAGGCGGGCCCGATAGCCGCGATAGGCGCTGTGAAGTCGGCCCGCCCGCTGGGGGTCCAGGCGCGCGCCCTCGAGGTGACCCGCCAGCTCCTGCTCCGAGAGTCCGTTGCCCTCCAGCTCGCGGAACACGTGCAGGAGGCCCTTGCGGAACCCGCGGTAGCGGAGGGTCAGGTGCTGGGCCTGGCCCGGGAGCTCGCTCAGGGCCAGGGCCAGGTAGGCGTCTCGCTCGCGCTCGCTCGCGACCCGCGGGGCCCGGGTCCCGAGGATCCGCCGGGCCAGTCCCCCGAAGCCCGTCGCCAGGCGCGGATCGCAGCCCTGGAGCCGTCGCGCCAGCGCCTGACGCGCTCGACTTCGCTCGCTGCGCCCCGGGAGGACGAGGACCGCCGAGCGCTCAGCGGCGTGCGCTCGGGCCAGCTCTGCGAGCGGGCCCTCGAGCGGATCGGCCGCCGGGAGGTGAGGGATCAGGAGGCGGGTCGCCATCCCTGCAGAGTAGGGAGGGCCACCGACACCCAAGGGCCTGGAAGCCGCATGAAATATGAGCTTCGCCCGGCTGGTCCTCCCCAGGTTCTCCCCAGCCCCCCCCCCGAAGACCACCCGCCGGCCAGGAGCGAACCATAGGGCAAGGCGACCTCGCCCAGCGGAGCCTTGGCGGCCTTGGTGCCCTTGGCGGTTCAACCTGGCTATGAATCGCCAAGGAGCTCGCGAGCGAGCGGGGAAGCGGGGGAGGCGGCCTACCTACATCTGGACGTCGAAGAGGGCCGGGATCTGCTCAGGGATCGGCTCGAAGGCGAACTGCTGGCGGAGGTCGATTTCGATTCCGCGGGCGATGGTCGAGATCGGGACGTCGTTTGCGCTGCCCTCGAAGGGGTTCTCGCCGACGCGCCCGATGCGCTCCATGGTGTGAAAGACCCAAGAGACCATGGTGCAGAAGGGCACGGCAGCCCACACGAAGTGGGGCGCGACCGCGGGCCAGGCTTCAGCGATGCGGGTCGCCACGTTGGCGAACTCCGGGATGGCCGCGAAGGGGAGCAAGAGGAGGAAGAGCCACACGAAGAAGTGGCTGAGGGTCGCGTATTGGCGGGGGTAGGGGAAGTTCTTGATCCGCTCGGACTTCCCCTGGAGCGCGACGAGCTCATGAAGCACGTTCTCGAGCTCCAGGAATGAGAACTCCCAGACCAGGCCGCGCTCCTTGAGCTCTCGGAGGTGCTTGGACTGGAGAAAGAGGAGGGTCGTGGAGGCGTTTCCGCGAGAGCCGACGACTGCTCGCTCCTCCTCGCTGAGGAGCGGGGCCAGCTCCTCTAGGAGCGGAATCCGTCGCTCCGGGATGCAGACCTTGGCGGACCACTCGCGGTTGGTGCGGTGGTTCTCGAACATCTCCCAAGGCTTGGGCTGGCGCATGGCGTAGCGGAGGGCCGTTAGCCAGGCCACGTGACGCTCGATCAAGACGCGCTTCTCGCGTCGCAACTCCTCCGCGCCGACCTCGCCTGGGGCGTGCTCGGCGGTGATCATTTCGTTGACCTTGAACCCGAAGCTCCGCGAGACGTTCACGATCCCGCCCCAGATCTTGCGCGCCTCCCAGATTCGTCCGTAGGCCGCGTTGTTCTGAAAGCCAATGATGAACGCGACCGCGGTGCCAATGATCGCGATCGGAGCCCAGGGGAGCTGGAGGAAGTTGAACCCTGCCAGGTGGTGGAGCGCAGTCACCCCACCCCCCAGGAGCAAGAACACGAGGGTCTCCCAGCGCGTCCAGAGCAGGAGCTCCACGAGGGAGTAACGAGACTTGATGAGCACGGGGGGCCTCCTTGGGGAGGAACACCTTCTGCGCTAGGAGCTCCCGCCGCCAGTCCTGGCCTAGTTGCAGTTGCAGTGAAGGAAGGCGGTGACGGCCTCCCTCAGTTCTCGCTCCTCGAGCTTGAACTGGAGGGCGGCGCCAACGATCAGGAGGTCTACGCTCTTCGCCCTTTGACGGACGAACTCCTCGACCCTCGCCTCCTCTATCCCGAAGGCGAGCTTGAGCGCGTTGGCGACAACGTCGCGCATCGCTCCGACTTTGGTGAAGTTGTCACTGCACTTCTGCGCAGGGCATTCGCGGTCCTGCGGAGTGGCTACCTCGGGGTGCCTCGCGAGGACCTTCATTAGCTCGACTCTCGCTCTCACAGACTTGGCCTGCTGACCACGTCGGAGCCAGCTCGCAGCCTCGACGAAGTCCGGGGGCACGCCGTCGCCCCTCGCGTAGAGCCGGCCTAGCTCGAACATCGACTCGGCGACGCCGCCTTCAGCTCCCTTGCGGAAGGAGGCCAGCATCAGCTCCTGGTCTCTCGGGACGAGTCCGTCGCGGTGGAGGAACCCAATGTTGTGACTCGCGAGCGCGCTGCCCCTCGCCGCCGCCAGCTCGAAGCACTCGTTGGCCTTGGCGTAGTCGGCCTCGACCGCCCAGCCGTTGAGGTAGTGGCGCCCGACCTCGTTTATGGCCTCTGCGTCGCCCGAGACGGCCGCTCGGCGAAACCAAGCCAGGGCCTTCACGTAGTCCGGTCGACCTAGCCAAGTCTCCTGATAGACGACGCCGAGTTCACGCTGAGCGCGGACGTATCCCAACTCTGCAGCAGTCGTCAGGTGCTGACGTCCGCGCTCGGCGTTCGCTGTGACACCCCTGCCTCTGAGGTAGGCGAAGGCAAGGTTCATGAGGGCGACGGGCTCTTGAGCGTCTGCACCCTTCTGAAACCACACTACGGACTGAACCGGATCGCGTTCGACTCCCCAGCCCTGGAGGTAGTGACGGCCGATCTCGTTGAAGCAGCGGCTCTGACCCGCCTTTGCTCCTTTGCGGAACCAGGCCAGGGCTTTGGGGTAGTCGCGAGGGAGGCCGTGTCCACCCCGATGGAGGAGGCCAAGCTCCACGGCGCTGAGGCTGTAGCCCTTGGCCCAGGCGCTCTCGAAATACTCCCTGGCCTTGGCTGGATTGGCGGCTCCAGGGAACCCAATCTTGGCGCCGACCCCTAGGTTGTGGATCGAGGCTGGGTTACCGAGGGCGGCGCCTTTGGCCCACCACTCATGGGCCAGATGGCGATCCCTCGCTCCTCCTCGCCCCTGATAGATCATGGCCCCGAGGTTCGCCATCGAGTCTCCATAGCCCCGCTCTGCGCCCAAGGTGAACCACTTCAGCGCGCGCACCTCGTCGGTCAGCACGCCGCGACCGTCTCTGTAAATGACCCCCAAGTTGTCGCAGGCAGGAGGTGAGCCGGCGGCGGCAGCCTGTCGGTAGAGGGTCAGGGCCTTGGCTTGATCGACGGCCACCCCCCGGCCCGCGAGATACATCACGCCCAGGTTGTTGAGGGCCCCGGCGTGGCCCTCAGCGGCTCCTGCTCGATACCAGGTCAGAGCCTCCGCGAAGTCTCGCTCGACTCCCCACCCGTGCTCGAAGCAGCGGCCGAGGTTGTTCATGCCTTCGGCTGAGCCCGCCAGAGCAGCGCGGCGATGCCAGTCCTTTCCTCGAGGCTGATCGGGGGTGGCTCCGCAGCCTAGGCGGAGGCAGGTCCCGAGTCGGTCCATCGCGGCGGCGTGGCCAGCTTCGGCAGCCTTGCGAAACCAGCCCACCGCAGCAGCGAGGTCGGCCTCGACTCCCCGGCCGCTGTGGAGGCAGCTCCCCAAGCTCAGCATGGCCTCAGGCGAGTCCAACTCGGCGCCCCTCCGATACCAGGCGATGGCCTGCTGGCGGTCTTCAGGCATCCCCTGGCCGCGCTCGAAGAAGCCTCCCACGGCGTGCATCGCCCCCGGGTGCCCGGCGTCGGCCGCCTCGAGGAAGAGGGCGAAGGCCTGAGCGTCTCGCTCGGCGCTCCCCTCGGGGGGAGCCTCCTGGGCCGCCTTGGCCTGCGCGCTCAGAAAGAGCTCCTCGGCTGTGGGGCGACTCCAGGCGAACCCGACCGCTGCCGCGAGGAGGACCCCGGCCAGGAGCACGAGCGAGAGAACCCCTCGCCTCGAGCCTTGCCCTCGCGGGGCGACGAAGCGGCGGAGTTCGTCTCCGAGCTCAGCGGCGGAGGCGTATCGGTCACCTTGGGACTTTGCGAGGGCCTTGAGGCAGATCGCGTCCAGGCGGCGGGGGACTCCCTCCTGGATCTGGCTGGGAGGCGAGACCTGATGCGCGTGGGTGCGAGCGGCGATCTCGGCCAAGCTCCCTCCCACGATGGGAGGCTCGTCGGTCAGGAGCGCGTAGAGGAGGGCCCCGAGGCCGTAGACGTCGCTCCGAGTCCCTATGGCTGTCAGCTCGCCCCGGGCTTGCTCGGGGGGCCAGTAGCCCGGAGTTCCGAGGATCTGCCCCGTCCGCGACATTCGGGTCAGCGAGGCTTCGATCTCGAAGGCGAGGCCGAAGTCGGCGAGGAGAACCCGCCCGTCCGAGGCCTGGAGTACGTTGGCGGGCTTGAGGTCGCGGTGGAGGACCCCGAGCTGGTGGCAGTGGTCGAGGGCCTCGGAGACGACCGCCACGATCTCGGCGGCTGCCTCTGGCGAGAAGGGCCCTTGGGTTCGCATCACGTCCGCGAGGGACTCTCCGTCCACGAGCTCGAGGGCCATCCAAGGGCGTCCCCCGTTGACGCCTGCGTCATGGACCCGGACGACGTTGGGGTGCTCGATCTGCGCCAGGGCCCGACGCTCGCGCTCGAAGCGAGCGCGGTCAGCCTCAGAGCCCCCGCTCAGGACCTTGAGCGCCACGGGGCGCCCCGTGACGTCGCGAGCTCGATAGACGACGCCCATTCCGCCTCGGGCGATCTCTCCCTCGATTGCATAGCCGCCTAGATCCACCTCCCGAGTCTACTCAGGACCGCGGTCGCTCGGCCTAGCTGCAGTTGCAGTGAAGGTCGGCCTTGACCTGCGCTCTGACCGCAGCTTCCTCGAGGCCGAACTCTTTGGCGGCGGCCTTGATCAGGTCGTCCGCGCTGGCGTGCTTCTCACCGGCGTCGCTCAAGAAGTCGTTGACCTTGGACTCGTCCTGCTCGAGCCCAACCATCAGCGCGTTCGAGAGGATGTCCGAGATCCCCCCTGCGGTCCTGACGTCGAGCCTCTCCAGGGCGCACTTGCCTGGCTTGGCTGGGCACTTGCCACCCTTCGCGTCACCGCCAGCGGCCTTCTCGTCCGCCGTGGACTTTGCAGCTTCCCGATAGGCCTCGGCCAGGGCTTCCCTGTAGTTCGCCTTGACGGGAAACACGAGGGGCTTGTCTGGGGGCAGGAGCGTCTTGACGAAGGCGATCCGCGCCGGGATCGCCGCGCGGATCTTCTTGGCGTCAGGAGCGGGAATCCGCTCGGGGTGGTGAATCAGCGTGAAGGCGAAGAGGGCCGACTCGGCCAGGTCCTCGCCCTTGGGGTTCTTACGCGCGTAGCGGGTGATGAACTTCCCGTCGGACCTCTGGGCCGCGAGCCAGCCCTTGGATTTGGCGTGGAGCCCGTCCCAGGCCGCGTGGACCGACTCGTGGAAGATCGTCTCTTCGAGGTCGTGGGTCGAGATCCGCTTGGTCGCGTTGGCCGAGTAGACGACGATCAGACCGCGGTCGCTGAAGGCGGTCGTGTCGGGGTTCCCCTTGTGGACCACGACCCGCTCTACGCCGCGCCGGAGGGAGGTGGGCAGCTTGCCGAGGCGAGGCGTGTAGCGGAGGGCTTCCTTCTTGGCTGCGCCCTCGCTCTCGAAGTCGGCGTCGACGTTGAGCCGGATCTTGGTGCCGTCGCTGAAGGTGGCATCAAAGCGGTAGGCCTCCTGAATCAGGGGGGCGTCGCCCGACTTGTCGGGCATCTCCTCAGGCCCCTTCCCCTTGAATTCGAGGCTCTTGAAGGTGTCTGGGTCCTTGTCGGTGATGTAGTCGAACTCGGTCCCGACCACCGAGGAGGGGTAGAGCTCGTCCGCCCCAGCGGGCGAAGCCACGAGCAGGGCGGCGGCCGCCAGGAGGCAGCGTTGAGTGGGGGACATAGAAGGACTCCAGGTGAGGGCGTCGGGGGTGCATACGCGCCAAGGCGCGTCTGAGTTCCCTCAGACCGTGCGCAGGACCTCCGCGAAGCGGAAGCAGTCTTCGAAGCTGTTGTAGAGCGGGACCGGCGCGATCCGGATCACGTTCGGGCGGCGGAAGTCGCAGATCACGTCCGCGGCCTGGAGGCGCTTGTGGAGCCCCTCGGGGTCGCGGTGGGCCAGGATCGAGAGCTGGCAGCCGCGCTGGGTCGTGTCGCGGGGCGTGATGACCTCGAGGGCCTCGCTGCCGATCCCGTCCAGGAGGCGCTCGAGGTAGCCCGTGAGCTGCAAGGTCTTGGCGTTGAGGCGCTCGATCCCGACCTCGTCGAAGATCCGCAGCGAGACGCGAATCGGCGCCAGGGCCAGGATCGGCGGGTTGCTCAGCTGCCAAGCGTCGGCCGACTTGACCGGGACGAACTCGGGGCCCATCTCGAAGCGCGACTCGGGGTCGTTGCCCCACCAGCCCTCGTAGCGCGGCCGCGCCGTGAAGGCCGCGAAGTCCTCGGCGCCGCCACGGCCGAGGTGTCGCTCATGGACGAAGGCGCCGGCCAGGGCGCCGGGCCCGGAGTTGATGTACTTGTAGGAGCACCAGGCCGCGAAGTCGACGCCCCACTCGTGGAGCTTCAGCTGGGCGTTGCCCGCGGCGTGGGCCAAGTCGACGCCGACCAAGCAGCCTTGAGCCTGAGCGGCCTGGGTGATGGGCCCCAGCTCCAGGAGCTGACCCGTGTAGTAGTTGACGCCGCCCAGGAGGAGGGTCGCGATCTCTTGACCGCGCTCCTCGAGGACGGCGAGCAGGTCTTCGCTGCGCAGGGTGTGCTCGCCCTCGCGGGGGCCAACGACGATCAGGTGCTCGGCCGGGTCGAGGCCGTGGGCTCGGAGCTGGCTCTTGACCGCGTAGACGTCCGAGGGAAAGGTCGGGGCGTCGATCAAGAGCTTGGTTCGCGTCCCCTCGGGACGGAAAAAGCTGGCCATCAGGAGGTGCAGGTTCACCGTGAGGCTGTTCATGATCACGACCTCGTGGGGGAGGGCCCCCACCAGGCGCGCGGCCGGCTCGCGGAGCGGCGCGTGGGCGGCATACCAGGGATGCTTCCCGTGGAAGTGGCCCTCGACGCCGAGCTGTCCCCAGTCCTCGAGCTCTTGGAGCATCTCCTCCTTGAGGGCCTTGGGCTGGAGCCCGAGCGAGTTGCCGCAGAGGTAGATCGACTCGCCCTGCCCGCTGGGAGCGGGCGGGATCAGGAAGCGCTCGCGGTAGCTCCGGAGCTCGTCCGCAGCGTCAAGGGCCTGGGCCTCTTCGAGGGTTCCCTGGGGGGCGTTCATGGCTACTCCGTGAACTGGCCGGCGTCGAGGCCGAGCCATTCGAGGGCGGCGCCCGCCAAGAGCGCCTGCTTGGTGGCGTCGCTGAAGTCCTCCATGGACTTGATCAGCTTGCCCGGGACGTGTTCGCCGAGCGGGAAAGGGTAGTCCGAGCCGAGGGCGACTCGGTCCGCGCCCATCAACTTGACTATGTAGCGCAGGACCTCAGGGTCGTGGACGAGGCTGTCGATCCAGAACTTGCCGAGGTAGTCGCGGGGCGAGACGGGGTTCTTGACCGCGCAGAGGTCGGGGCGAACGTCGAAGCCGTGCTGGACGCGACCGATGGTGGCCGGGAAGGAGCCGCCGCCGTGGGCGAAGGCGCAGCGCAGGTTCGGGAGGCGCTCGAAGACCCCGCCAAAGATCAACGAGCAGATCGCGCGGCTCGTCTCTGCCGGCATGCCCACCAGCCAGGGCAGCCAGTAGTCGGGCATTTGGTCCTTACCCATCATGTCCCAAGGGTGGACGAAGACCGCGGCCCCGAGCTTCTCGGCCAGCTCGAACACGGGGAAGAGCTCCGGCGCGTCGAGGTTCCAGTCGTTGATGTGGGAGCCGATCTCAACGCCGGCGAAGCCGAGCTCCTTGACGCAGCGCTCGAGCTCTCGGCAGGCCAGGTCGGGGGCCTGGAGCGGGAGGGTCCCCAAGCCCACGAAGCGCTTGGGATGCTTGGCGACGGTCTTGGCGAGGTCGTCGTTGAGGAGCTGGGAGAGGTCGTGGGTGTCCTTGGGCTGAGCCCAGTAGCCGAACATTACGGGGACCGTCGAGAGGACCTGGACGTTGACGCCGTCGCGGTCGCACTCCTTGACGCGCTTGTCCGGGTCCCAGCAGTTGCTGTCGATCTCGCGGAAGAAGTGGTCCTCCATCATCATTCGCGCGCACCCCGTCTTGTGGTGGTCGAGGCGAATGAAGCCTCCGTAGCCGTAGCGTTCCTTCAGGTCAGGCCAGCGCTCGGGGAGGATGTGGGTGTGAATGTCTACCGAGAGCATGCTCAGGCTCCTGCGGGAGGCTGGGCCTCACCAGGCTGCTCGACCTTGGCGCCGCAGGCGCAGGTCCGGAGCGCGTCGTTGGTCCAGAACTCCTCCATGATCCGCTTGAGGTCCACGGCGATGTTCTCAAGGGTGAAGGTCGCCTCGTGGACCTGCTGGTGGCAGGCGTCGCAATACCAGCGGAGGCGATCAAAGGTCCCCTCGGGGCGCTTTTGTTCGATGACGAGGCCGACGGTTCCGGCCGAGCGCTGGGGCGAGTGGGGCACGCCCTTGGGGAGGAGGTAGATCTCGCCTTCGCGAATCACGAGGTCCTTGGGCTTGCTCGTGGCGGGGTCAATGATCCGCAGAATGATGTCGCCCTCGACCTGATAGAAGAACTCTTCGGTCTCCTGGACGTGGTAATCGTTCCGGGCGTTGGGGCCGCCGACGATCATCACGATCGTCTCGCGCTCGTCGACCCACACGGCCTTGTTGCCGACGGGGGGCTTGAGCAAGTGCCGGTGATCGGCGACCCATTGCTTGAGGTTGAGGGGAGAGAACACGGGCGACCTCCTCGGGAGCGCGCGCATTAGAGCCCGGGGGCGGACCTCGCGCAAAGCGAGGCCGGGGGAGGTGCTACAAGGTGCCCGTGTCGAGACGATCCGAGAGACACCTGACCGGCCTCAGACCCCAATGCTGATCGCGAGCGCGACCTGGGCGGCGGAGTGGGCGACCTGGGGCCTGATCGGGCTCTGGCTCTCGGCTTTCCTCGCTGGGGGACCCCTCCCCTTTCCTTCGGAGGTGACCCTCGTGGCCCTCCTCGAGGCCGGCGCGAGCCCTTGGCTCTGCTGCGGCGTCGCGACCTGCGGGAACGTCGTCGGCGCCGCCCTCATCTACGGGGTCGGGCGCGGGATCGCTCGCGGCGGTCGCCTGGGCGAGCGGCTGGAGGCTCGCTACGCAGAGGATCCGGAGCGGATGGAGCGCGCCCGAGCCCAGGTCGACCGCTGGGGCTCGCCCATCATGATCTTGGCTTGGGTCCCCATCGTGGGGGACGTGTTCGTCCTCGCAGGCGGCCTGGCCAGAGTCCCCTTCCTTCCGGCCCTGGCGTGGCTGACCCTGGGAAAGGGCGCCCGCTACGCCCTGGTGGCCTGGACCTTTCTCCAGGTCCGCTGAGCCCAGCAGGAGACCCTTGCGAGACAAGGAGATAGGGTTACGAAAGAGCGTCCAAGAGGGTCTCTTTTGAAAGAAAAAGAAACCAACCAGAAACGAATGAGCCGCAATCCTTCAACTTAGCTGGACTTCTGTTCAGGAACGAAAGGTGCATGAAATGATTATGGAAGGAAGAGACCATGATCAAGAGAGCACTGCTCGCCACTTCAGCCCTTCTCCTGATAGCCCACAGCGCCTCCGCTGACCCGGCTAGTAAGGAGAAGCTGACCGCGATCCTCAAGGACAAGGACGTCGCCTCGAACCCGGAGCGCCTCCTCCACGCCATAGGCAGCCAGGACCTGAGCCTGACCCGGGGGGAGATGATCGGCGCCCTGGGTGACGCGGCAGCGCCGCGCACGGCCCGACACCTCCTGAGCGTCGCCGAGACCCTCGAGTCCAAGGGGGGTCGAGTGAAGTTCGATCGCCTCTTGGCGAACGGGGTTCGCCACCCCGACGGCCGGATCATGGCCTTCCAGTCGGAGCTCTCCTACTGGGTCCAAGGTCGCGACTTGGTCGGAGTCCGTGGCCTCTACGCAGCCAAGGACGCCCAGAGCGGAATGGAGCGCCTGAGGGTCGTGCGCAACGCGGTCCCCGCCCCCGAGCCCGAACCGGCGCCGGCAGAGCCTGCGGCTCCACCCCTCGAGACGCCGGACGGACCCAGCGGGGCGCCGATCCCACCTCCCGCTGCTCCCTCGGTGACTGCGCCCGTAGGACCGCCCGGATCGCTAGCTCCCCCTGCAGCGCTCCCCACGGCTCCTGCAGCGACGGAGACGCCAGCCGCGGCCCCCGCCGGGACGCCGGCCGCGACTCGCCCCGCTGACGTCGCGACGACGGCTCCCGCTTCTATGGGAATCGCCGGGGCCCTCCAGCGATCTCTGGGGCCGCAGTCGTCGGGTGACGAGGTTCGCGCGATGCAGGAGCAGCTGAACCTGCACCTCCCCGCGAACGACGCTCCGATCAAGGAGGACGGCAAGTATGGGCCTCGGACAAAGCAAGCCGTGACGGACTTTCAGGCGATCCACGGCCTCCCCCAGACGGGGGTGATCGACTCCGCGACTCGCCAGGCCTTGGAGTCGGCCAAGCTGCTCCGCAAGGGGGACAAGGGAGCCCAGGTCTCAGAGATCCAGCGCCTCCTCAACGCCCAGCGGGGCGACGCTCCGCCTCTAGACGAGGACGAGGCCTTCGGCGCCCGGACCGAACAAGCCGTCAAGGACTTCCAGGCCGCCAAGGGCCTCCCGCAGACTGGAACCGTAGACGCTCCGACGCTGACGGCCCTCCGGCGCGGAGCTCAGCCGACCGAAGCGACCCAGCCTGTGGGGCCTGCTTCGCCTGTGGGGCCGGAATCGCCCGAGCCGACCGTGTCCCCCTCGACCCTCGAGCGAGGCCAGGAGGGCGATGCGGTCAAGGACCTCCAGCAGGAGCTCAATCGCCATCGCCGCGCCGCAGGACAGGACCCGATCAAGGAGGACGGGAAGTTCGGCCCGGGGACGGAGCGCGCGGTCAAGGAGTTCCAAGAGGCCAAGGGACTCGACTCGACGGGGAGCGCCGACGTGGGGACCGCTGCCGAGTTGAGCAAGGAGGCCGTTCGTCCGAGTGTGTCACGCGGCGACGATAGCCCCGCCGTCAAGGCCCTCCAGCAAGAGCTCAATCGCCACCGTCGCGCTGCCGGAGCAGCTCCGATCAAGGAAGACGGCAAGTTCGGTGCCGGCACCGAGAAGGCCCTCGAGGAGTTCCAACGCGCCAAGGGCTTGCCCACGACCGGCGCGGTGGACCCGGGGACCAACGCTGAGCTCAGCAAGACCCCGACGCGGCCGCGTCTGGCGCGAGGCGCCGAGGGCGACGCCGTCAAGGCGCTCCAGAAGAGCCTCAACGAGCACCGCCGGGCCGCCGGTCAAGCCGTGATCCCCGAGGACGGCAAGTTCGGTGCGGGAACCCAGAAGGCCCTCGAGGAGTTCCAGGGCGCCAAGGGGCTCCCGACCTCTGGAACCCTCGACGCGTCCACAGGCGAAGCCCTCGAGACGACCCCTGAGCAAGCGCCGACGATCAAGCGAGGCGACGAGGGCCAGAGAGTCCGCGAGTTGCAAGAGGACCTCAACAAGCACCGATCGGCCAAGGGAGAGCGAGCCATCCCTGAGGACGGGAAGTTCGGCGCAGGCACCGAACAAGCCCTGAAGGACTTCCAAAACGACAAGGGGATCTCCCCCACGGGAGAAGCCGACGGAGCGACTCAGTCCGCCGCCGAGACCGCCCCAGACACGAGCCAAAACGCCGTCAACGCGAGCTCCTCGGAGCTCGAGATCCTGGCGCGGATCGTCAAGGGTGAGTGCCCGGCCAACGTCCCCTGGGAGGGCAAGGTCGCCGTCGCAGCCGTGGTCCTGAACCGAGTCCGCTCGCGACGCTTCCCGAACTCGATCCGGGGCGTGGCCCACCAGCGCAAGCAGTTCAGCTGCTACAACGCCAACGTCCGCCAGCGACTCTACTACGGCCGGATCCCGGACTACGCCTGGCGCGCGGCCCGCGCGGCCTTGGCGGGCCAGGACCCCTCCCGGGGCGCGACCTTCTACTTCAACCCCTTCATCGTGAACCCGAGCTGGAAGCGGAACATGACCTTCATTCGCCGGATCGGGAACCGCAGCGCGCCCAAGACGACCACCCACGACTTCTATCGCCCCTAGAAGGAGGCTCGGCTCGGCTCGGCTCGACACGGATCAGAGAGAAGCGAGAGGCTCCGGCTCGACAAGAAGCTGAGTAGAGCGAGAGGCTCGACCCGAGTGGGTCGAGCCTCTCTTTTATTGGGGGGCTGCGCCCCCCAAACCCCCATCTTTTGGCGTGTTGGCTTGGCGGGGGCAGTTCGGGCAAGAGCCCGGACCTGCCGGCGTGAGTTTTGTTGGGTTTGGTGTGCTGAGTAGAGGTCCGGTCCGAGCAGCCCGAACTTGGGCTTCGCCCCTTTATTGGGGGGCTGCGCCCCCCAGCTGCTCTGAGGTCGGTCGGGTTGAGGCCCTCGGGGCAAGGTCAGCCAGGGTTCGCAGCTCGCTTCCAGGTCTCTGCGTCGGTCCCCTGAAGTTCTGCCGCAGCAGAACTCTCTCCGCTTCGCGAGCACCCCGTGGAGCGCCCACTCGCTCTCTGCGAAACCTCGGCGCGCTCTGTGTCTCTGCGGTTAACCGACGAAGGGCCAAGCCACCTCGCCTTCGGAGTGGGCTGGAATCTCAGTCAGCCAGCGGGACCTAGAACGCGTCCGATGTGGACGAGGACTCGCGCCGACCCAAGTCGCGTCGCTGCTCATCGCGCGTGCGCGAAGGCTCACGAAGGAGCGGCCAGTACGCTGTGGTCCGTCCAAAAGGGACCCGGGTTCGGAACCTAGGCTGGGAGCTTCGCCCGGGCCGAGACCCGCGGAGGGCCTAGATCAGGCGCTCTTGAGCGGCGTCGTGGTCCGCCCAGAGGCGGAGACCAATGAAGGTCAGAGGCACGCCGACGATCAGACCGACACCACCGCCGATCATGACCGTGCTGTTGCCGCCGAGGCTCTCGAGCGCGTTTGGCTCGAGGAAGGCGACCCCAACAAGGCCAAGTAGGACGGTTCCCACGCCGCCGAGGGCGCTCAGCATGCCGCCGAGGGTCATAAGTTGGTGCATCTCGTCCTCCGAGCGAGGACGAGTGTATCGGCTCGCCTCAGGATTCCCAGCCCCCGCGTGGAGCTGAGACGTTTCCGACCCAAGGCTTAGGACTAAAGCACTTAGCTCCCCCACATCTGGCCCGCTTCGGTTCACCGAGAAATGGGAACGTGAGACGAAGCTTGGTCCACAATTGGGTCAGATCCATGCAACCAAAGGGGTTAGCTCTTCGGCCCTCAGAGTGAATGAAAAGAAACTTGAGATAGAGGAGCGAAGGAACCAGCAATGAATCGCGCATTGTCCTGTTTGAGTCTGTTGATCCTGGTGGCGAGCCCATCACTTGCGGATCCAGCCAGCCGAGCCCGCCTGAAAGAGCTCCTCGAGGACCCTCGAACCAACGCCACATCAGGGCGACTCCTCCACGCCATAGGCAGCGAAGATCTGACCCTCGATCGAGGCGAGATCATTGGCGCCCTGAGCCAGGCCGGCGCGCCAGCCCACGCTCGCCTGATCCTGGGACCAGCCCTCTCGATCAAGAGTCGCCAAGGCTCCGTCAGCATCGATCGCCTCCTGACCAGCGATGTAACCGGCGGCTCCCGAGTCGTGAGGGTCGGGACCGACTTCCGCTATCGCGTCAGCGGCGATGACCTCGTCGACGTTCAGGGACTCGAGGGCGGGACCCACGTCGCCACCTTGCGCCCGATTCGGACCGTCGCGGGCGCGGCAGCGCCCGCAGCGCCCGCACCCGCACCAGCACCTGCACCCGCACCAGCACCTGCACCCGCACCTGCACCCGCACCCGCACCCGCACCCGCGCCAGTGGCTGTTCAGCCCAGCGCCCCGGCCGTGACCCCTCCGAGCGCTGGCATTGCGGGGGCCCTCTCGGAGGCGCTCCGCAACGGGTCACGTGGTGACAAGGTTCAGGACCTTCAGTCCAAGCTGAATCGCCACCGCGACGCGACCGCCGACGCCATTGACGAAGACGGGAAGTTCGGCGCCAAGACCGAGACCGCCCTGCGCGCCTTTCAGGCTCGCGAAGGACTCCCCATTACGGGCCGGGCCGACGCCGCGACCCTCGCCGCGCTAGACGCGCCGCCCGCCATGAGGCGCGGCGAGCGAGGTGAGGACGTCCGCGCCCTCCAGCGCCTCCTCAACCACGCCCGGCGAGCCGCTGGCTTGTCCCCGATCTCGACTGACGGCAACTTCGGCCGTGACACCGAGCAGGCCTTGCGCGCATTCCAGCGCAGCCAGGGACTCCCGGATACAGGCGTCGTGACGGGCCCGACCGCAGCTGCGCTCCAGTCAGCGCGTCCCACGACACCGGCCCCGAGCAACGGCGGCTACCCGAGCCCGCTCCTCGAGCGCGGTCACTCCGGCGGCCCCGTCAGCGCTCTCCAATACCTCCTCAACAAGCACCGCGACGCCGCAGGCAAGCCCGTCATCGACCGGGACAGCACCTTCGGGAGCGGGACCGAGCGCGCCCTCAAGGACTTCCAGCGCGAGCACGGGCTCCCTGCGACGGGAATCGCGGACCCCGCGACCTGGTCCGCTCTGCGCGGCCCGGCCACGACGAGTCCTCCCGGGACGCCGAGCAGCGTCCTCCGCCGCGGCGCCGAGGGTGACGACGTCAAGCGCCTTCAGTCCCGCCTCAACCGCCACCGTGAGGCCGCGCACAAGTCGCCGATCAACGTCGACGGTGACTTCGGCCCCGGCACTGAGCGAGCGGTTCGCGAGTTCCAAGACACCAAGCCCAGCTTGCAGAGCACCGGCGTCGTCGACGCCCCGACCCTGGCTGCTCTCAACGCCGAGCCCCCCGCGGTCGTGCCGACCGGCAGCGAGCCACCGGCACCCGTCAGCGACGGCAGCCTCCGCGGCATGCGGATCGGGATCGACAGCGGCCACGGGATCACCAGCACGGGTCGCTTCGACTCGGGCGCCGTCAACCGCCACACAGGAGTCACGGAATACGACCTCAACCGTCGCGTGGCGACACGCGTTCGCGACCTCCTGCAAGCCCGCGGCGCGAGGGTCAAGCTCCAGATCTACGCCCGAGGCGCGACGCGCCGGAGCCTTTACCGTAAGGGCTCGACAGCAGCCAGCGGGCAGCACCTCTTCCTCTCGATCCACCACAACGCCTACAACGCGTCGGCCCAAGGCTCCTTGGTCTTGGTCCACCAGAGCCTCGCGACGTCTAGCTCGCGGAGCCTGGGGCGAGCGATCCAGCGCCACCTGGTCCGTGAGCTCTGGGGTGGCGCGAGCAATCGCGACCGAGGCGTCCGGAGCCAGGGCCTGAGCGTCCTGCGCGGTGCGCACAGCCAAGTCCGGACGGCGGTCTTGGTCGAGGGCTTCTTCCTGGATCCGCGCAACGTGACGCGCTCTGTGGCTGACGCCTGGGTCGAGCGTGAGGCCCAAGCCATAGCCAAGGGAGTCGCGGAATACTGGCAGGCCCGCTAGAGGGTCGGAGGGACGGCTCGAGGCAGCTCGAACCAAAACTCGGTGCGATTCTCTGAGCGGGTGTAGTCGAGGTCACCCTGCATGCGGTGGATGAGCTCGCGGCTGATGTTCAAGCCAAGCCCGGTGCCGCTCTGCTTCCGAGTCGAGCCGCTGCTGGCTTGAGCGAAGCGCTCGAAGAGCTGCGGGATGAACTCCGGCGGCACGCCGGGGCCCTCGTCGAGAACCGAGACGCGCCAACGCTCTCCAGCCGATCGCCAGGTGACCTCGACCTTCGCACCAGGAGGCGAAAACTTGAGCGCGTTGGACACCAGGTTGCCTATGACTTGCTGCAGTCGTTCGGGGTCAGCGACGACCTCGGCAGCAGGGGGGCCCGCCACGAGCAGCAGAGAGCAACCGAGCTCTTCCGCGTAGCCCTGGTGAGGGCCTAGGGCTTGCTCGAGCAGGACAGGCAACTCGACGGGTTCAGCCAGGAGAGTGAGCTGCCCAGTGGCGAGGCTCTGGGTATCGAGCAGGTCGTCCACGAGGGTCAAGAGTCGGTCGACGTTGCGGCGGGCCAGGTCGAGCAACTGTGTGCCTTCGTCGTCGAGCTTCTCTCCCGCCGTGAAGTTCAGGAGTGAGAGCCCACCTCGGATCGAGGTCAGCGGGGTTCGTAGCTCATGACTGACGGTCGAGACGAAGTCGTCTTTGAGATCTTCGATCCGCTTGCGTTCGCTGATGTCGCGGACGGTTAGGACGTCGGCTGGGGCGCCCAGAAATTGGCTACTGCCGAGCGAGACCTCGGCCGTGAAGGGCCGCCCTCCCGGAGGAAGGATGTCCACCTCGAGGGCGGCGACCTCGTTCGCCAACCCCGCCGCGCGGAGGCGATCGCCGTCCTCGCTTCCGACGAAGTCGAGGAAAGACCTGCCGCAAAGCTCCTCGCGACCGACCTGCTCGGCGAGCCGCGTGTTGAATTCGCTGATGACCCAGTCGGTGTGAATCGCGACCCCCTCGACGGTCGCTTCGGAGAGGGTCGCGAAGCGCTGCTCGCTGAGCCGGAGCTCCTTGGTTCGCTCCGATACGCGCTCCTCGAGGACGTCCCTGCTGGAGCGGACGGCGGTCAGCTGCTCGAAGAGCGCGCTTGCCATGGCGTCGACGTTGCGGCTGAGGGTGTCGATCTCCCTCACTCGACTCCTTGGCCAAGTGGGTAGGGGCGCCCCAGTGGCGACGAGCCCCGGGACGTCTGTGCTCAAGCTGGCGAGGGTCATGAGCTTTCGGCTGACCACGCGGCTGACGGCGCTGGAGGCCAGGAGGCCCACCGCGAGGATGATCGCCAGGAGTCCGAGCTGGAAGCGTTGGGTCGCTTGCGCCGCGCGCATCAGGGGTGCTGCCGGGCGCGTGACCCGCAGCCACGCTCCGGGAATGGCCTCGCTGCGAATCGTGTAGGTGTACGCCGAGCGCAACCAACGAGTCATGGCCGGGAGGTCGTCGTCGAGGGGAGCGTGGAGGGTCAGTCCGAGCGCAGTCGGCTTCGGGATCGCCAGCAGGTCTGAGTCGCCAGGGCCGGTCGAGGCGAGGAGGCTCCACTCAGAGTCCCAGAGTTCGAGCCTTGCAGGGAACCCTGAGGGCTCGAGGCGCTCGGGGGGGGCCGCGGGATGCTCTGCGAGTCTGAGTTCGAGGGAGTCGAGCTGGGATCGCATTCGGACTTCCAGGGCAGCGACGCGCTCGCGCTGGAGCTGCGTCGAGTGGAGGACCGTGGTCGTCAGCACTGGGACGAGGAGGAAGATCGCGAGGACTGATCCTGTCGCAGCCTGGAGCGAGATAGGCGAGCGTTGGCGGAGCTGCGGGGTGAAGGTCAGGATCAGAGAGGCTATGAGAGCGTTGAGCATCCCGTTGACGGGCTGCTTGAGCATGATGAGGGTGACCGCATCGAGGGGGAGTTCGAGGAAGCCTGCGTAGAACAGATAGACGAGGGGAGCTCCCACCAGCAGCCAGAACAAGACGTCGCAGCTGCCGAGGCCCAGGGCCTTGCGGCGCGCCAAACCGGCGACGAGGGCGGCCTCGAGGGTGAAGATGACCAAGGCGAAGGGGTGGCCCCAGAGAATCACGGTGTAGGCGCTTATGGCCGCCGCGCAGGGCACCCCCCAGCGCAGGCCGAAGAGGCTGACCGCGAGGAGTCCGAACACCCCGCCCCAGAGGAGGTCGACACCGAAGAGGAGGGGAACCGCGGCCACGTTCGCGACCAATCCGAGCGCGGTCAGAACTAGGCAGGCGCCGGCCTTGTGGAGCACGGGGAGCTCGTGGGGTGCTGTTTCTGAAGCCGTCACTGGGGCCGTTCTACCCGAGCGAGTTTGGCGAATGGGACTTTGAGAGTGCGACGCTGGCTCGAAGGACGCCTAGGCAAGCAAGCATTGGGCGAGTCCAAGCAGGGCGGCAAGATTCTCGCCGGCCTCGTGATCTACCCGAGAACCCATGACAGGGGCGAGAGGAGGATTCGTAGAGAGGGGCGAACACCAACG
>Ga0316204_10002727_pt1 | contig 38602 bp, 44 predicted proteins | sample 6monrhotite_MG_2_FD_205661 | JGI IMG/M metagenome (GOLD analysis project Ga0316204, IMG submission 205661) | Microbial mat bacterial communities from mineral coupon in-situ incubated in ocean water Damariscotta River, Maine, United States -... | ecosystem: Environmental > Aquatic > Marine >...
GATTGATGCAAAGAGCATTAGAGAATGATTCAGTGCTAAAAACACAGAGTGTAGACCTCAAGGAAACTGAAGCGCTACTCAAGGTATCAGGGGGTGATGCAAGAAAATTACTCAATGGATTAGAGATGGTGATTTCTCAGCTAGATGGCGACCCAATTGAAGTGACGAATGAAAAAGTAACCTCTGTCTTACAGCAGAATATTGCCATGTATGATAAAGATGGAGAACAACATTACGACATCATTTCTGCATTCATCAAATCTATTAGAGGTTCAGATCCGAATGCCGCAATATATTGGCTAGCTAGAATGATTGAAGGCGGAGAAGATCCAAAATTCATTGCAAGAAGATTAATCATATCAGCTTCTGAAGATATTGGATTGGCTAACCCTAATGCATTGATGATGGCTAACACTACATTTGAAGCAGTGAATAAAATTGGATGGCCAGAAGGCCGTTTGGTTCTGGCTCAATGCGTTATCTACTTGGCCAGCTCTCCAAAAGGAAATGGTTCATACATGGCCATTAATAAAGCGCAGGCTTTGGTGAGAGAAACGGGGAATCTACCAGTCCCATTACCCTTGCGAAATGCACCTACTAAATTGATGAAAGATTTAGGATATGGTGAAGACTATAAATATTCTCATGATGGTGCCAACAATTTTGTAGTTCAAGAGTTCTTTCCTGAAGAGCTAAAAGGAACGAGTTTTTATAAATCGGGGAGCTCGAATCGCGAGAAAGATATTGAAGCGACCATAAAAAACCTTTGGGGAGATAAGTACAAATGAGTAAAACAAAAGCTTGGATAAGCGCAATGAGGTTGCGAACTTTGCCGTTATCATTTAGTGTGATTATAGTTGGGAATGCCTTAGCTTACACACATAGTGTCTATCCAGAATGTAGTGGTCTTTACTGGGAATTCAATTGGAAGCTTTTTGGCCTTACATTACTCACAACTTTATTACTTCAAATTCTGTCGAACTTTGCCAATGACTATGGCGATTCAAAAAAAGGCGCAGATAATGCTGACCGAATAGGACCTGAGAGAGCTGTACAATCTGGGGTATTAAGTAGCAAGGATATGTTAAAAGGAATGATCATTACTTCCTTACTGTCACTTATTTCTGGCCTCTATTTAATTTACTTCGCTTTCGGAGGCTTTAATAAATTCTTTTTCAGCTTTTTATTGTTAGGTGTTTTTTCAATAATTGGAGCCATCATGTACACTGTCGGTAAGAAGGCGTATGGCTATCTAGGTCTTGGAGATGTGTTTGTATTCATATTCTTCGGACTTCTTGGTGTTCACGGAAGTTACTTCTTACATTATCAAGAAATCTACATACCAGCTATCATTTTTTCAGTTATCATGGGATGCTTTTGCACTGCTGTGTTGAACCTTAACAACATGAGAGATCAGGTCAATGATAAAAAGGTTGGGAAAATGACACTTGCAGTTCGTTTAGGTTTCAAAGGAGCCAAAATATATCACTACATCTTATTTCTGATTGCCTGGTTTCCAATATTATTAATGTTATTACCTTCAATCGAGCGCAACTGGTTGACAGCATTATTGTTTTTACCTGTTTTAGTGATTCACGCGCTTCATATCAGAAAAGTAATTAAAGTATCAGACCCAAAAGATTTTGATCCTGAATTGAAGAAAATCGCACTTTCGAGTTTTCTTTTTTCCATCTTGTTCTTTCTTTCTATTTATCTTGATGCCATCTATTAATTATGAGAATTGACATCCTTACCATACTTCCAAAGCTATTAGAGAGCCCACTGAATGATTCAATAATGAAGCGTGCTCAAGAAAAAGGACATGTTGAAATTCACATTCATAATATTAGAGACTATTCTACCCATAGACAAAAGAGTGTTGATGACTATCAATATGGCGGAGGCGCAGGAATGGTAATGCTTTGCCAACCAATTGCCGATTGTATAGATAAATTACAAGCAGAAAGAAAGTATGATGAGATCATTTACATGACGCCTGATGGTGAAATATTAGAGCAGACAACTTGTAATACTCTTTCTACTTCACAAAACCTTCTCATTCTTTGCGGGCATTACAAAGGCGTTGACCAAAGAATTAGAGACATCTATGTGACCAAAGAGGTGTCTATTGGATCATATGTGCTTTCTGGCGGGGAACTCGGAGCAGCCGTATTGGTTGATTCAATTGTTAGATTGATTCCTGGAGTTCTTAATGATGAGACCTCTGCCCTAACCGATTCGTTTCAAGACGATTTGCTAGCGCCACCCGTTTATACACGGCCAGATGATTTCAAGGGGCATAAAGTACCTGAGATTTTACTTTCAGGAGATTCAAAAAAAATTGATGAATGGCGTAATGAGCAAGCCATTAAGAGAACTGCAGAAAGAAGACCTGATTTGAATGAGTAAGACTTCAGCACACAGTTTACTCAGCTGATTTCAATACGAATCGAATCGGAATAGTAAAAGATGTAGATTTGGCTTCACCTGCAAATTTATAGGGACTCCATTTTTTAGGAAACAACTTCACCACCCTCATAGCCTCATTATCCAGTAAAGGATAGCTTCCTCTTACTATCTTATAATTACTTAAATATCCTTTTTCATCAATATCAAAACGAATGTATACAATTCCTTCTTCGCCTAATTCAACTGACTTTTGGGGATAAATTAAGCTGTCAGATATAAACTTCATCATAACAACTTCACCTCCAGGATAGGTAGGTCCTTCTTCTGTCCAGCCAATGATTCCCTCTTCTTCTCTTTCAATTAAATACAGTGTAGAATCATCTTCGATTTCTTCAACTTCAATTTGAGCCAGTGATGAACAGCCAATTAGAACAAGTAACAATGATAAATAAGGCCTCATATTTAATGTAAGTTAAAATGAATTGGTGCAGTATATCTCACTCTTCTGAACTCTCCATGACAATAAGCAGGCTCCCATTTTGGCATTGCCATTACAACATTTAAAGCCGGTTCAATTAATAAGTCTGGACCATGTACCGCTTCAATATCCTGCAAGACGCCAGTAGAATCTACAACAAACTGAACGTAAACTATCCCTTCTACTCCCAGTTCTATAGCCAACTTAGGGTAAACCGTTGAGTCAGAAACAAATTTCATCATGGCAGCATCACCACCAGGATACTTGGGGTCACAGCCGCTTCCGCTTATCTCCATAATCTCACCATCTTCTTCAATCGCCGTAGAATCCTCAGGCTCGATTTGAGAAAACCCAGTGGTAGATTGGAATATAGATAATATGATTATTAAGATTTTCATTAAACACCAAATCTTATTGGAATTGTGAATTGTGTACGAACTTCAAAGCCTTTGACCTTACCTGGCTTCCACTTTGGCATTTTCTTTATCACTTTTATACATTCTTTGTCGGCATCCTCTGATAACCCTCGAACGCATCTAATATTTGTTATTGAGCCGTTTCTTTCAATAATAAATGTGGCATATACTACTCCTTGTATGCAAGGACCGTCAATAGGATATTGCAAACTATCTTTGAGGAACTTCATTAATTCAAATTCCCCTCCAGGGAATTCGGGATTCTCATCACAAACGTAATATACTGCTGTATCAGGAACCTGAATATCAGAAGGATAATACTGGCCGAAAGATATTAAGCCGGCAAATAGAAAATATATGTATAAAATCGATTTCATCTCAAACAAACTTGAAGAGGCAAGGTAAATTCAGTCCTTACTTTTTTTCCATTTAACTCTCCAGCCTCCCACCTAGGCATCTTATCTAATAAAAACATAACCATTTCCTTAAATTCTGGCTCATGGCAATTAAAGCAGCCTTTATTGGAAAGAGTACCATCAACTTCAATTATAAATTTCATGTAGAAAAGTGATTGATAATGACCTCTTTCTGTCAGATCTTCGGGATACACTACATTCTGAGAAATAAACATCATCATTTCGGCTTCGCCTCCAGGAAACTGCGGCTGTACGTCTAGACTTTCGTACGGAACAACAGTTGTATCATATGGGACACAATCTATATTTTCAAAAGGGTCAAGAATTGTATCGGCTTGCGCAAATCCAAGAATAGGAAATAAAAATATGAGGAATATTGGACGCATGGTTTAGAGACAACAAAAACCGTGCTATTATTTTTCTCTACGAAATGATGGCGTAAATGACAATGTATGAACCCGTTCTGCTTTGAACTCTGTTTTCAGGATCACACGAATCCCACTCGCCATCTTTAACTTCCCCTTCAATTTTGATTGAATCGAATTCACCCAAGTTAAGTTTCTCAATTTCTTCTTTTGTCACCTTGCTTTCACAAAATTTGATGAAGTAATCTTGAACTGAAAGTCTCAAGTACATATCCTTAAAACCTGCAGCCTTTCCACCTTTCGTGTAAAATTCCTTTTCAACTACTTGACCTGTGTATACTGCATGATCATTACTTACTTCAGGAGTCTTATTCATGGGTACATCATCATTTTTTGCAGTTCCACATCCAAGAACGAATAGAAAAATCACGCATAAACTTATTAAATTCTTCATTTTTCTCTGATTTTCAATAAGTTCTTATTTGCTGTGCTTTAACATTTTACGCCTATCTCTCTCTGCCTGTCTCATTTCTTTTTTAGTAAGATTCTTTTTACCGTCATCTAATCTGAAATGAATTGGTAAAGTATATCTCACATTCACTTTTTTCCCTTTTTGTTCACCAGGTTCCCAATTCGGCATTAAGCCAATTACTCTCATAGCCTCTATATTGAGGTTTTTGGTCGCTCCACGTATGATTTTAATACCATCAATGTGTCCGTCTTTGTATACTATGAACTGCACGTAAACGATACCTTGCTCTCCATTATCAACCGAAATTTGAGGATACTCAATGTTAGATTGAATAAACTTCATCATTGCTTCTTCGCCTCCGGGAAATTTTGGTTCTTGTTCAGCAAAATCCATTATTGGCCCTTCCTGAGAAACCCCTGTAAATGGAGCAGCAAGTAACAATAAAGCAAAGCTTAGATATAGCGTTATTTTCATTTAAATTCTTTTAGCTCAAAGAGAAAGTAATAGGAAGCGTGTATCTAACCCTTACTTTCTTTCCACGCATAGAGCCTGGTTTCCAATTAGGCATTAGCTCAATAATGCGCAATGCCTCGGCGTCAAGAGATTTGTGAGCCCCTCTTCTAATTTTAGCTTCTGTAACTGAACCGTCTTTTTCTACAATAAATTGAACATATACCTTTCCCGTAGCTTGAGCAGCTTTAGCATCAGCCGGATACTTTATATTGGCTTTAACGAAGTCATCTAATGCATCAGCCCCACCAGGGTATTCAGGCATTTGCTCTGGCATGTCATACACCATAGCTTTTTTTGTAGAGTCTTGAGGAGTTTCATGAGCATATGTAAAATGAACTGAAACCAGTAATAGCAGCAGAATAATAATTTTGTTAGGCATAAATTGGAGGTTGTTTGTTTACTAATTTAAGTTTTTTTTGAATCGATTCATAATCATAAAAGTAATTTTAGATTAGGACCTCATATTACACCTTCAATCAAATTTATTGCCAGATTAATCAACAGAATAGAAAAAAACGAAATCTGCTTTGTGATTTCAATAAAAAGAACCTAATTTTATCAGAGATGAAAAAATCCCTTATATATCTGAGTTTATTAGTGATTCTTAGTTCTTGCAATAAAGATCCAATTCAATATACATTCGAAGGAACCATTACTGAAGATCAAACAGGAGGGCCATTAGAAGGAGCTACGGTAAGCATCTATCAAAAACCATTTAATAATTCTGTTACAACAAACAACTTTGATTTGGCTGCAAGTGCAGTCACTGACGCGAATGGATATTATACTATGACTTTCGATAGAGAGAAAGTGACGGAATTTAAGGTGAACATTGAACGTGACAATTACTATAAAGCTGATTTGGTGTTGAGTTCGGGCGATATATCATCTGAAAACAACAATACTATTGATTATGAGATGGCTGCTGAGTCTTGGATTAAATTTAATATCTACAACAGCATACCAGCAGCAGAAAACGATCAATTAAACTTGCTCTTAATTAATTATAAAGAAGGATGCGAGGAATGCGCAACTGCCGACACCTATGGCTTTGGAGGGATTGTAGATACCTCAGTTAAATTCGCCTCTACAGCAGGTCAATATTTTACCTTTACGCACATTGCAGTCGGAGAATCTTCAGGAACAGATTCAGTTTACATGACACCATTCGACACACTTTTTTATTCAATCAACTACTGATTTAGAGTCGTTTATCGAATAATCTTCTTTTTTTCTAATCTACCCTTTCTTTGACTTATCTTTGCGCCAATTTTAAAATTGTATGCTAGCAATCATCAAAGACTCAAAGAAGAATCTGAAGAATGAGATTTTTTCAGGATTAACAGTTGCACTGGCACTTGTTCCTGAGGCGGTCGCCTTTGCTTTTGTGGCCGGAATTGATCCTCTTGTTGGGCTTTATGGAGCATTCATGATGGGAATCGTCACTGCTATTTTTGGTGGAAGACCTGGAATGATTTCAGGTGCTACTGGCGCAATGGCAGTAGTAATGGTTGCACTAGTAAAAATAGGTGAAGAAGCCGGCGGTCATGGTTTGCAATACTTGTTTCTAACATTACTTTTAGTAGGTATCATTCAAATAGCAGCTGGCCTGTTTAAGCTAGGAAAATTTGTTAGATTGATTCCTCACCCGGTCATGATGGGCTTCGTGAACGGATTGGCTATCGTAATTTGCATGGCTCAGTTCGGAATGTTTAAAGAACCTATTCTAGATGCAGCAGGACACAAAATTCCAAATATTGACGGACCAGGCTTTCAAACACAATTATTGGGTTCAGGAGATTTGTGGACCATGATAGGATTGGTTGCTCTCACTATGGGAATCATGTTTGGATTACCTAAATTAACTAAGAAAATACCTGCAGCCTTAACAGCAATTTTAGTGGTTGCGGCCATTGTGATATTTGGAAACATGGACGTCAGTACTGTTGGTTCATTTATAACAGATGGATTACCTGACGGGCAGGTAGGTGGAATTAATGGAGGATTACCTCAATTACAAACAGACTTATTCACGGCAGTCCCGCTTAATTGGGAGTTATTTGTGACCATATTCCCTTTTGCATTAATTCTCGCAGCCATTGGTTTAATTGAATCACTCATGACATTGAACCTCATTGATGAATTAACACAAACAAGAGGTAACGGAAATAGAGAATGTATTGCGCAAGGATCAGCCAATATCTTGAATGGTTTCTTTGGCGGCATGGGAGGTTGTGCAATGATTGGACAATCAATTATTAATATCAATTCAGGAGCAAGAGGAAGGTTATCAGGTATTATTGCTGCGGTTGCATTATTGATGTTCATATTATTCGGAGCATCATTGATTGAACAAGTTCCAATTGCAGCTCTTGTTGGGGTAATGTTCATGGTAGTCATTGGAACTTTTGCGTGGTCTAGTTTTAGAGTTATTAGAAAAATACCTTTGGCAGATGCCTTTGTTTTGATTCTTGTATCAGTTGTTACCGTGCTTTCTGATTTAGCGATAGCCGTTATTGCAGGTGTAATCGTTTCAGCCTTAGTTTTTGCCTGGGAAAACGCCAAAAAGATTAGAGCTAGAAAGTCAATTAAAGAAGACGGAACAAAAGTTTACGAAATTTGGGGGCCATTATTTTTTGGTTCAGTATCTGCCTTTGTATCTAAGTTTGATGTTCAAGAAGACCCAGAGAAGGTTGAAATAGATTTCATTGAGTCAAAGGTTTCTGATCATTCAGGAATTGAAGCTATTCATAACTTAGTAGAGCGTTATGAAAAAGCAGGAAAGACGGTCATTTTAAAACACTTATCTCCTGATTGCGTGACGATTCTTAAGAAAGCTAATCCGAAATTTGAAAAGCATATTCAAGAAGACATAGATGACCCTAGATACTATGTTGTGATTGAAGAGGCAAATTAGGGTATTTACCCTATACAGAATAATACATCATGTGATTAATTTTGTAAATAAACAGATGTATTATGAAATTATCTAACCTAAAACAACCTCTCTTAGTAGTCTTCGCGGTCACATTATTCATCAGTTGTAAGAAAAGTAAATGTAAGGATGAATGGCCTGACGGTTTTGAGTTTTATGAAACGAGCGCAGCAAAATCTAACCCAGTTTGTTCTACTCCAATATTAAAGGGCTGGATAAAGCAAAATCCAAATTCGAGTGAGTCTGTGTATTCAATGCAATTAACACCACAACAAGGGGTTGCGGATATATTCATTTACTCTACTGCGACTGAACAATTTCAGTCGGGTGACTCATTTACAAGCAATTCGAGTGGCAACAAAATCTCTACCCTTTTCATTTCTGCAAACGTACAATATGACGCCAATGGCTCTCAGATTAGCTGGAGTGGTTCTAATGGTCAGTGCACAATAAGTGCTTTTGATTCTTCTACGTTAAAAATTTCGTGTGATTTAAGCTATACCCTCAACAGCAACACTGGTTTGACGAATTCCTATCAAATGATCCTGACAGATTACACCATACCATTCAACCCACACTAAATTACCAGAGTCTCCAATCAGACTCTAAGACTTCTGCTCTATTGGTGGGCTGTTGTCTTCCCTTTGTGAGTTCGTAAACAGCTTCTCTGATATACTCATTCATCTCTCCGAGCATTACTCTTCCATCTTTATTTACATCAGCTTTCATTTCTGTTAGACCTGAAATAAAACTGTAGGTAAAAACACCATTGTTCCACTCTCCGCCTTCAATTGCAAATTCCAATCCTCCAGCCGAAGAAATGATCACGGTACCTGATGATTTTCTTAAATCAGTAAACAGTTCTTTCATAAGCTCAAAACTGTTGGACAAACCAAGATTCTTAGTGGTTGTTGAGTTCACGGCTCTAAAAGTTAAATCGTTATCATTTCCATCTGACCCCAAATCATCTTCCACTGCCACCAGTTCATCTTTATCAATTTCACCACTATGACAAGCATCCAACATCATTAATTTTCTTCTTGCAGGAATTCCATCCATCAGATCTTCAAATGAATCATACGGAATACCTTTCTCGGCTGGATTATTAAAGTCCATATCATTTGATGCTATGAAATAATTAAGATCTGCGTCTAAAACGCCGTGCCCCGCATAAAACATGCAAACAATGTCATCCACTTTAGTTTTTTCTAACTCAACTTTCAAGTCTTCAATCTTTTTGACGTTTACCTCTTCATTCGTAATCAGATGCGTTTTGACATCCATGAATCCCAAATTTTTCGAATCGAATAAGTTCACCAAATCTTGAGCATCTTTGGCAGCATAATCCAAATTAAAATTGCTTTCTTGATACTTAGAGACTCCTATGGCGTAGACATGCAAAGTTGGCTTGCTTAGCTGAGCACCTTCATAATTAACCGTTACCGAATGAGTCAAAGACTCAACCCCTTTAGCATTCAAAGCACTCACCTCAATTAGATTTCTACCTTGGGAGAGCTCTAATTCAAGACTTTGGGTAACTTCTTTTGACAGCTTCTGAGCAACCGTTATCCCCTCTCGACCATTTACTGGAACTTCATTTACTCTTACGATAAGTCGATCAAGATTGAACTTCTGATCAGAAGCACTAATGTTAATGTTCAATTTATTCACGTCAGTTACGAAAGGAATATCATTTTCATTAGTAATGGACGCCAGAGGTAAATTAAACTCACCATCTAACATATCTTCAGTAAAGCCCATTTTCTTTAACCTTTTCTCGTAAGCTTTTTTGAAGGGTTCGATCATTTCAAAATTTGATGCCTCCAAACTTTGAATAATTAAATCTGGCCTATTGTATTTCAAATCAAATTGACCAAAAGGAAAAATATCTATCCCTTTCACAAAGTGAATCATCTTTTTCGCCCCTTTAGTGGCATAATAATATTGTTCAGGAGTAACGATCGCAAAATCTTTTGGCCCAGTGCTTATAAGGCTTACCATTGGTGTTCCTTTTTCAATGTTCCAAATCCTTCTAGTACCGTCAAGAGAAGATGTAATAAGTCGCTTTGAATCATCACTAAATCTTGCCTCTTCTACCAAACTACCGTGCCCTTCAAATTCAAAAAGTTTGGCTCCTGTTTTAAAATCGAAAACAAGAATATTGTTATGTGTAGCAGAAGAATAACAAACGTACTTATTGTCTTTACTAACTTGTCCGGCACCTAGTGTGTGACTCTTGTCTACATGTTCAAAAACCACCTTCCCTGTTGTAGCGTCCCACACCATAAACTTAGTGCCGTATACTGCGGGTTCTATTTCATGATTAGTTGAACCAAACAAGTAATTATGCTCTTGAGAAACTCCAAACAAATAGGTAGCCATTTCTACGCCTTCAGTGGGAAATCGACTAGATTCACCTGTAACCATATCTCTCTTAAACCAATTAAAGCCTAAGGAATCGACAATTATTTTATTCGGTTCATTAGTAAAAAACGCTTTGTTCGCGTAATCATAGGAGTTTAATAACTTGGCATTTACATGATCCACCACATTTACCTTATAAGATGTTTCAAATTCTGAACCAGGCACTTTCTTCATTTCGATATAAGCAAATTTGTCACCCTTTGGAGATTGGTCCAATACATATGCCGACTCTTGAACCTTAAAGACCTTTCCTACCCATTTATCTTTTTCTAAATCATACGTTTTGAAGTGACGTTTATCTGTTTTTCTGTTCAGGTATTCGCATACAAGAAGGTTTCCATCATTAGAAGATTTAAAATTGATCAAATTTGGTAGTGCAATATTCCTGACTTTAGGGAAATCCCAAATGGTAATTCCGTCAACACCCGAGGTCACTGGAGTTCTTGTTCCTGGCAAGAATGACACTGAACGTCCAGAAAAAGGAACAGTTTTTAACTCTGCCATTTTCTTATCTAAATCAAGACTATATATGGACTGTTCAGCAAATAAGTATTTAGAATCTTCGCTGAAGACGAAGCTTGCTGAATAAACTGTGTCCAACGGCCCTACCTTATTGCCATCTCTTTTTAAATACATTGCAAAGGCATGTGGCATTGTTGTGCTGGAACCAACTGGATTCTTGATTTTCTTGTAAACTATTGTTGTTTTATTATCAGGCGATTTAAAGCTTATGTCTTTCATGTTATTGGAATACAAGTGTGCTGTTGACTTTTGTCTGTTAGAGTACTTGTAAACAAAGTTTGTGTAGTCCATTGGAGCTCCTTTAACAAACTTAGATTCTCCTGTTTTCACATTGACTTCAAATTTGTCATTTGACATGGGCATTTTAATATTCAAAGTCAGATTATCTTGAGAGAACCACATTGTATCACCTTGCTTGGTTAGATCATCTGAATACTGAATGTTTCTAATTAGTCTTCCAGTCTTTGCGTCCCAAACTGAGCATGATGTCAATACACCCTTTGCAACTAATTTTTTATCAGCTGATATAGCAGAGAATACTGCCCAATCTAAACCTGATGCAATAACTACTTCAACTTTTTCTTGAGAATAAGAAAATGATGAGAATAGCAGGCATGACAAACAAATTAAAAATTTCATACTTGAAGATAATCAAATTAGAGACCAAATATCTAATAACTATCAGAAAAATCATTTTATTCTAAGCAGCAAATAGTTTGCATCATCTAAACCTTTTAGACATTGGTACACGAAAATCAATTACTTATCGAAAATAATTTGAAAGTAGTACATTAATTCATAAATTGATGAAACACCAATATTCTCATCCTATGAAAGACCTCATTAAACATGGATCAGAAAAAACTCCACATTTCACGCTAAACACCAATGGTGATTTACGCTTTGGCGGTATTTCAATGCCCGAAGATGCCGCGTCTTTCTATTTTGATATCATGGATTGGATTAGCGACTATTATCGTTCACCTTGCCCTAAAACCTTTGTCACAGTAAGTTTTCGCTACTTAAACTCAAGCAGTTCTAGTATGGTTTTTAAAATATTCCATGCCTTTAAAAGGCTACAAGACAGTGGAAAATCATCTGTAAAATGCATTTGGTATTATGAAAAAACAGATCAAGGAATGGCTGACTATATTGAACAAATTCAATCACATGTTGACAACATTGAATTTAAACTTCATCCTACCGATAACATCCTTGATCAATAGTTATTCTATTTCTTTGGTAGACTAAACCGATTTAAATAAATCACTTCGAGCTAAGTGTTTAAAAATCAACAATTAATATGCATCTAAAAGTTTTAGATTCAAGATAAATGTCATAGCTTTGTCGAAAATTTTGTGATGGCACTACAAGAAATAAACAGAGAAGCGACGCATAAAACTCCAAAGATTCAGTTGAAACCTGAAGGCTTTATTGTGATTCAAGGAACTTCTACTCCTATTGATGCAGCAGAGTTCTATTTTGACATTTTAGATTGGTTGACAGATTATTTCAGAAACCCTAAAGAAAATACTTCTGTTAAAATTGAATTGGAGCACATCAATTCGGCCAGTGCCAGTATTATCTACAGATTTTTTCACCTTTTGAACAGATTAAGTGAATCACAAAAAAGTACAGTAAGATGCATATGGACCTTTGATGTTGAAGACGAATTTATGATTGAATTCCTCGAATCTATTGAAGAAGTAGCACCTTTGGTAATGTTTATTTCTCAGCCTCGCTCAGTTGAATTTGTTGACTAAGTTGAGCTCTTTGCCAAAGAACAAAAATACTTGAACCTAAAAAATAGGCCACAACATCCCACCAATCTGCCGTGTATAGGATTGAACTTTTCGGCAACCACCATTCAAAATAGAAACTCCAATAAAGAGTTAATGAAAGAACAAAGAGAATAGGTAAAGTCTCTTTTTCATTTTTACGGATAATTTTTAGTAAAGAAAGACAGAGTCCCAATACTACAGGCATTGCACAAAAATCGGCTACATAATTTTGAAGAAAAGGCGCGTCATACCAATCAAACCAAGCCAATGACCTAATAGACAGATACAGTGCCGCAAAAAAGATAGTTATTGATAAGAATAGCGATTTCATTAGCCATTTGCCATGGCCACCAGCCAAGCCATAAAGGCCCCAAAAGCACCTATTACCATAAATACTGAATACATCAGGTAATATCCCCACCTAACCATCATGTACTTGGAATTCTTAGCTCGTTCTAAAAAAAGATCAACTTTTGATGGAGGTTTTGCCGCTTCTTCATCAATTCTTTTTTGCTCGCGTTTAGCCATTACGGCATCAGGAGACAAAGCTTCACCGCATTTAACACAGTGATCTTCTTCCTTGTTCCACTCAGAACAATTTGGGCATTTACGTTCTATCATAAGCAAAAAAAAGCCCAGTCAGTCAGAGACTGCTGGGCGTAATAAGTTATATTGAAGCTTTCTTAAACAACCTTTACGTTTACCGCATTCAATCCTTTTTTACCTTCTTGAAGTTCGAAAGTTACTTCATCATTTTCACGAATTTCATCAATTAATCCTGAAATATGTACAAAATGTTCTTTTCCTGATTCATCATCAACGATAAAACCAAAACCTTTAGTTTCGTTGAAGAATTTTACTTTTCCTGTGCTCATTTAATTCTAATTTTGCCCCTAATTTACAGATTTAATTATTAATCTGAATTATCGAAACATAAAAAAAAGGGAACAAATAAATTTGTCCCCTTAACCCTTAACCTGTAATCGTCATAATTGATCCGTTTACAATAATATAAACGGGAAGAACTCAAAAAGGTTTCAAAAATGTTTTTTTACGAATTATTTTGCTCAAAATAAGCAAGTTGAATACCATCCTCATCCATTACCCCATAAGAGAAGTAGTTAATCCACTCACCTAAATTGATGTAAGTTGAATTATCAGATAATTTGTGATTTAGTGGTAAATGTCTGTGTCCGAAAATGAAATAATCATAGTGCTCCTTTTCTAACACTCCATTACAGAACTGAATTAACATCTCTTTCTCTTCGCCATAGAACTTTGCATCTTTTGTTCCGGTAGCCGCTCTACTCTTTCTAGAACTGAAATTTGCCAAGCCAATTCCAAAATTTGGATGAAGTCTTGCGAACATCCATTGACAAACTCTATTTCTAAATACTTTCTTTATAAACTTATACCCTCGATCTCCAGGACCTAAACCATCACCATGACCAATGAATATTTTTTTACCAAAGTATTCTTTTACAATTTCAGTTCTATGCATCTGCACCCCTAACTCTTTAGGGATATAGTCAAAGATCCACATGTCATGATTACCAATAAACCAATGAACAGGAATACCTGCATCAGTCAGTTCTGCAATCTTTCCCTGAATTCTAACAAATCCTTTTGGAATAGCTCTTTTATATTCAAACCAAAAATCGAAAACATCTCCTAAAAGATAGATCTCTTCGGCATCATCTTTTATTGAATCCAACCAACGAATGATCTTCTTCTCTCTTTCTAGGCTAGCCTCATAATTGGGAGCTCCTAGATGGAAGTCGGATGCGAAATAGATTTTCTTTTGTGACATTTAGTGCCCAAAGATAGTTTTTAATTGATTTTCAAGTGCCGGACCTCTCAAATTGGTACCAATGACTTTACCTTCTTTGTCTATTAGAACAGTGAATGGAATACTCTTTACTCCGTAGTCTTTTGCAGCACCATTGTTCCATTTTTTCAAGTCTGAAACGTGATTCGGCCAAACCAAACCATCTTGTTCAATTGCCTTTTTCCAAGCATCAAGATTTCCATCAAGTGAAACTGAATACACTTCAAAACCATGATCTTTGTAGTGATTATACAACTTCACCACATTTGGGTTCTCAGCTCTGCAAGGACGACACCAAGAGGCCCAAAAATCAATAAGAACAACTTTACCTTTAAGATCAGAAAGCTTCATTTCTTTGCCATCTGGGTTGTTCATTGCTATTTCTTTTGCTTGATTTCCCGGTTCTAAAAATTTTGTTGCCTCTCTCTCTTTCTTCAAATTCGCCGCATAGGCTTGAAGATTTTTAACGGTCGGAGATTCACCATATGAAGTCCCTAACAATTCAATAATCTTAGTATAGGTAGAATATTCTTTCTTCTGATCAACAGCATTCACGGCAACAATTAAAGCAGGTGAATTCTGGTATGTATTTATGAACTTATCTCTTTTTTGATAGAATGAAACTGCAATTGGCTGAAAGAAGGTATTCACTTCATTAGCCTTTGATGGATCTAATTTTGCAACCCTTCTCAGAGAATCTTCTGTTCTCTTCAAATCACCATACTGAACCAAAAACTGATTCATTTCTTCTGATTCTTCAGATCCGATAAAGTTTGAATATTTCTGTACGTTTTTTACGTCACCGTAAATTTTGATGCTGTCGCCTCCGTGTAGAATTACATTCAGCAATTGACCGTTTTGAAATTTCAAGTAGTAATAATCTTTGAAAGGCAAATCGTAGCTGAGTGCAAATTTCCCTTCTTTATCACAAAGAATGTTCCTCAATGGTTTGTTAACACCACCTAAATTTTGATTTCCGAAGGCTATTTTCTGATTCTCTGCTCCAACAAACTGCCCTGTAATCACAGCTGTACCAACAGTTTTCACCTCTTGTTCAGGGAATGTTACTGAATAAGTTTGCCCGTATGAGAAAGCCGAAAAGCCTATTGATAATAATACTATGAATAATTTTGTCATTTCTATGTTTTACAGGACTTCAAGCAATTTTTGTTCCAACATTGAACCTCTTAAGTTCTTTGCAATCACAACTCCGTTTTGATCAAGCAAAAAAGTTGCCGGAATCGAATTCACTTTATAAATTGCTGCGGCTTCAGATTGCCATCCTTTCAAGTCAGAGACGTGATTTGGCCAAGAAAGGTTGTCAGCTTTAATTGCTGCTTTCCAAGCATTTATGTCTTTGTCTAATGAGACACTAAAAACGGTAAACCCTTTGTCTTTATACTTCTCGTAAGTTCTTACCACATTCGGATTCTCTTGTCTACAAGGTCCACACCATGACGCCCAAAAGTCAAGTAACACAACTTTACCTCTTAAATCAGATAGCTTCATCACTTTTCCATCAGGGTTTTCATAAGCCAAATCTGGAGCTGCGTCATTTAATCCTTCTCCCAGTTTTGCAAGCTGTGCTTGCGTATTTGCAATCGACTCTCGAACATATCCTGGATATTCAGAGTACGGATATTTTTCTTCCATTGCATTAGCAACCTTTTCGAAATAATCTAAATCAGTTGAATCAAACTCTTTTATACCAGCCGGTGGATAGAATTCTTGCAACATTATCCATGACACTGGAGACGAGGGTTTCTGGTCAATGTAATCAATAGCATACTGTCTTTGGATTAGACTCATACTATCTAATTGACCTTGGAGCTTTGTGAGAGCTGCTTCGTCAGAGACAGCCACAAGACCCAATTTCTTGTTAACTAATTCTTCTTCATTCAGCATAGGTTGTAAAAACATCCAATAGTCATGGTAATCTACAGAATTTTGATCTCCAGTCACATTGTAATTGGTGCCAATATCTTCATAATCACCATTGATTGTAATGTCTTCAGCAGATTCATCAGCAAAGAGATAAACCATTTTGTGATCTTCTCCAATATCTAGAACATACTCGCGTAACTCTTTTGTCACGGTTCTAACAACAATTTGACCTCCTTTGGCATAAGCCGAATCAATCGATTTTTCTTCTCCGTCTTCAAAAACCCATAATTTCACTTTCTCACCATCTGTGATTCCTGAAATGTCAAGAGTTATTTTTGTTCCCTCGTTTTGAGACGTAGTCGAATCTTCTGAACTTGTGTCATCCCCTCCTCCACATGCCACCAAGGCTAGCAGTACTGAACTAATTCCAATAATTTTTATCATTCTATTAATTTGCCAATTCGTTAATTAACTTGCTTGCTGACTTCGGATCAGCTTTCCCCTGACTTTTTTTCATCAGTTGTCCCATCAAGAATCCCATCAATTTCTTTTCTCCACCTTTGAATCTTTCAAATTCTGAAGGATTCTCGGCAAACACTTCTAAGACCATATTCTTTATGGCATCTTCGTCTGAATCTTGAATCCAATTGTTCGTTTCAGCAATCTTTAATGGTGAATCATCCGATTCTAACATTGCAGGGAACAACTTCTGAGACGCTAAATTGTTAGAAACCTTTCCAGAATCTATCAAATTAATCAAATCAGATATCCTAGAAGCTGAAATTGGAAACTCACCAATTCCCACAGCCTTTTCGTTTAGATATGACTTCACGCTTCCCATTAACCAGTTAGCTGCACTCTTATAATTCTTTGTGTTAGAGATGATATCTTCAAAAAACAAAGCAATTTCTTTTTGATCAGTAAGAATTTCGGCGTCATATGCTGACAAACCTAATTCTTGAGTGTATTTCTTAAATAATTCTGCCGGTAATGGCGGCATTGTAGATCTAACTTTATCAATATGCTCTTGATTTACAGTTATAGGTTGTAAATCTGGCTCTGGAAAATATCTATAATCATTTGCCGCTTCTTTAGACCTCATTGAAGTGGTCGTTCCTGTAACCGCATTAAAATTTCTGGTCTCTTGATTGATCGTTTCGCCATTTTCATTGGCGATAATTTGTCTTTCAATTTCGAAGTCAATTGCTCTTTGAACGTTTCTGATCGAGTTCAAGTTCTTTGTTTCAGTTCTTGTACCGTATTCTTTACTCCCTTTCAACATTACAGAAACATTGGCATCACATCTGAGTGATCCCTCTTCCATATTTCCATCACAGATATCTAAATAACGCACTAATTTTCGAATCTCAGTAAGATAATTGTAAGCCTCTTGTGAACTGCGGATATCTGGCTCAGATACTATTTCAATAAGTGGCACCCCTGCTCTATTCAAGTCAATAAGTGTATTGAATGGATCAATATCATGGATACTCTTTCCAGCATCCTCTTCCATATGGATACGAGTTATTCCGATCTCCTTCTCTACTCCTTCTCCATCTTTCACAATCACTTTTCCTCCAGTACAAATTGGTGTCGTATCTTGAGTAATTTGATAACCTTTCGGTAAATCTGGATAGAAGTAATTCTTTCTGGCAAAATGTTGCTCAGGTGCAATATCACTTTCACAAGCCAATCCCATTTTGATCGCAAAATCAATTGTCTTTTTGTTCATGCGAGGTAATGTTCCTGGATGCCCAAGGGTAATTGCACTAATATTAGTGTTTGGCTGTGATCCAAATTCGTTTTTATCATTCGAATAGGCTTTGGTTTTCGTCAACATTTGAGCGTGTACCTCTAATCCTATAACAGCCTGGTATTTATTTCTTATTTCTTCAGATAATGCCATTAGCTTCTTGCTATCAATTCTTTCATAATCACAGTCATTTTTGGCTCTTGCTTGTTTGCTACGGCAATTACATCTTCAACTGTCACTTTTTTAATTTTTCCTTTTACTCCCAAGTCTGTAATTATGGAAACGGCAAATACCGGAATCCCCATATGCCTTGCCACTATCACTTCAGGAACGGTAGACATACCAACAGTATCAGCACCAATAATCCTAACATAATTGTACTCAGCCGGAGTTTCTAAAGTTGGTCCGGACAGACCTGCATAAACACCTTCAGATACTTTTAAGTCGTTCTCTGCTGCAATAGTTTTCGCCAACTCAATCAATTCCTTATTGTAGGCATCACTCATATCAGGAAAACGATCACCTAATTGATCTAAGTTCGGCCCTGTTAGTGGATGCTCAGGAAATAAGTTAATGTGATCATTTACAATCATTATTTCTCCAATTTCGAAATCAGGGTTTACACCTCCTGAGGCATTTGACAGAAATATTTTATTGACCCCCAACATTTTCATTACTCTAATAGGGAAAGTAACTTCTTGCATTGAATAACCTTCGTAGTAGTGAAACCTACCTTGCATTGCCATTACTTTTTTGCCTCCTAATAATCCAAAAATCAACTTTCCAGAATGGCTTTCAACTGTTGATACAGGGAAATTAGGAATATCTTTGTATTCCAAAACATCTGTTACTTCAATCTCTTTTGCTAAGGCACCTAATCCAGTCCCTAATACAATACCAACTTCAGGTTTACCCCCAATTTGATCATGAATGAATTCAGTTGTTTCTATTATTTTCTTTAACATATTCTAAAATTGCTTTGTCAAATACTTCTTTCTTATCAATCACTACTTCGATTGGTTGATAGAACCACGGCTTATTTTTTAGAACCTCTGAAAATTCATCACAATGAATTCTCATGGCATCTTTCTCAGTAGTAATAATAACTGGTTTCTCTTCAACAAATTTATCAAATAAATTATGAATTTCAGTCAGCTCATCAACTCTAAATTTGTGATGATCATTATACTTAAAATGGTGTAAGATTTTACCTTTTGAATTCAAATGATCAACAAGAGGATTAGCATTGGCTATTCCTGTAACAAGAATGTAGTTCTCTGTTGGTTTTGCACTAGTTTCAAACGGAACAAGACTAGCATATTTGATTTCAGAAAAGAAGACTTTCTGTTTTTCTGATGGCCCAATTCTTTCAACAATAGATTTTTTTTCTTGGTCGTTCAGTTCAGGACATTTCGTTACCAATATCAAATCAGCCCTTTTCTTTCCACTTCGACTCTCTCTTAAATTACCAACTGGCAAAATGAAATCACTGTAAAAAGGGTGGTTATAATCAGTAAGCAAAATGTTCAAATCTGAATGAATTGCTCTATGTTGATAGGCGTCATCAAGCAATAGAACATTAATTTCAGGATGATTGTAAAACAAATCCATTGCACCTAAAACCCTGTTCGCTTCTACAGACACTTTAATTTCGCTCCCATACTTTTTATAGAATTGCAAAGGTTCGTCTCCAATGTCTTTGGCAGTTGAAGAATCATCTGCGATTTTGAAGCCTCTTTCAGTTCTTCCAAACCCCCGTGATAAAGTTGCAACTGAATATTCTTCTTTCAATAACCTAATCAGGTACTCAATGTGTGGAGACTTACCGGTTCCACCCATACTCAAATTCCCAACATTTATAGTGGCTGCATCAAATTTTGAAGACTTCATAATCCCCTTCTTGTAAAAGAAATTTCTTATTGATGTGATACACCAATAAATCATAGAAAAAGGAAAAAAGAGGAATCTTAAAAATTTCATCTACACAAAAATAATCTTCTCATTTGATTGATTCAGAAAATGCTCCAATAATTACGAATAATAAGTCACATTATTTTCTACTAACAGAAATGTAATTCAGTGAATAAGAAAATGCTAGATTAGAAGTATGAAACTCATACAACACACTTTTCTTTTATTCATTGTTCTTGCTTTTTCACCACTAAGCGGCATCAGCCAGAAGTATAAGGAATTGTACTGCCATGCTCGTTCAGGTTTGAGCATGAGATCTGTGGCGGATTTGAACGCAGAAAAAGATACGCTTGTAAGATACGGAGAATCTGTTTTTTTAATTAAAACAATGGACAGCACTTTTATGGTAAATGGATTGAAAGGAAATTGGCTTAAGGTTAAGTATGCCGATAAACTTGGATATGTATTTAGCGCTTACTTAAATGAATTCCCTATTAAAGTAAAAGAAGGAAAACATGTCTACTTGAAAGACTACGCCTTTGAAAACTTAAGGAAAACAGATGGGGATAAAAACTTTGAAATGACCGATTATCTTGAAGACTCAAAAGAGGCTATTTTTGGAAATAACAGATATCAATGCACAGCTGGAGGATATTGTGATCTTGACGAGCGGCTTTACTTGGAGAACATTAGTGTTCAAGATGCCATGGTCATGTTTACAGCCTATCTGATGGACTATAATGATTACAAATTCAAAAGGAAAAGATTTAGTTATGACAAGGAGTTCAAAGAATATCAATACTCTTTCATCAAAAAGGCCAAAGGAGAAGGCTTCAACCAAGACTACTACATGGCTTATAAGCTAGATAGTAAAGGCGATTACAAAAGAATGACTGTTGGTTTTGACTGGGAAGGTGGAGGCGGAACAGTAATCATTTCGAAATGGAGTGAAACCATTGTATGCATTGAACATTCATATTCTTGTCATTAAATTTAAACTATGAAATATTCTTTTATCATTTCTTTATTGAGCCTTGCTCTTTTGAGTGCTTCAAACATTTACTCACAGACCGAAAAGGTCGGTTTTGCAGTAATTGAATCTACGAATAGTTTTTATGAAGCTCAGTCATTGGCCCAAATTATCGCCGATTCATTAGAAGTTGAATTTAGAAACAATGTCATATTTGATAAAGAAGAGGGACTAAAAGACACTGTGACTTGTGGTTGTGGTGAGCAACATGGCTATATAAGAAGAGGACGTTTTAACCACGGCAACTATGTAACTATTGAATTGAATTCAAGATATTCAAATAGCCCAAGCAAGAAAACTTATGCTCTGATTGCTATGAGCCATGAAGTTTTAAGTGAAAATATACAAAAGGATTTGTCAATTATAAAAGCAAAATACCCTGAAGCAAATTACTTTACTGCCGAAATTTATGTAGGCTGTATGCACTAAGTCAAAAGGTCAATTAAACCTTCAAAATTCTTCTTTAAAACAAGCTGCATTTTGGCTGCTCTTTCAGGATGATATTCACGCTCTGAATCATCCATATATAAGTTCTTATTTCGCTCCAATTGAAGACCATGAATATTCTCAGATGGATTTCCAAAATAACGAGTAATATGACCTCCTTTAAAGGGATCGTTATGATTTACGTTATAAGTTGAAGACAGGGTGTTCAATGTGTTTTTAATCAATTCTTTACGAGAAGAACTTTCATCCGCATTCCCTAAAATCATTTCGGGAAATGAAGTAAGCCTAATAGTCAGTACTTTTTCTCTAATCGAGTGCGCATCCCAAAGTAAAACCTCTCCAAATTCTGCCCTTCTCTTCTCTAACAATTCGGTCACCTTGTTGTAATAAGGCCAGTAGTACTTTTCTAGTCTTCTTTCCTGCTCATTTTCATCAGGAATCTTTCCTTCTTTATAAAGAGGATTTCCTAAAAAATCAGTTGAACTACAGAGACCAGTAATCAATCTTCCGTCATTGTATAAAGGTGCGCTTTTGGGATCTCTATTCAAATCGATTGCCCACCTACTATATTTTGCATGAACTATTGTGATTCCCATTGCCGGAGCAAAGTCATATAAATCTTGTAGAAACCAATCTGTATCGTCGAGAGAGGCTAATTGATCTGCCAAATAATCATTCTTAATTTCATCTGGAAATTCAATTCCGCAATGCGGAATACTTATTATTATAGGAACTACAGGAGCCGTAGCCTCCTTAATATAGAAAGGATCAGCCATTAATTTCGTTTCCAGATTAATTCAGGAATCTCTTGATTTTCATCAATGATTTCAGCAGTTCTTAAATGATAGAGTACGTTTTCAATCATTTTATCTGATACCCAACCGTGAAGTGCCCATTCAGTTGAATTAAACCAACGTTCGCAGTCTTTCATTTGAAGTCCGTATCTATTTGCTGCTATTGCAATAGCATCACGATTCTCCATAAACTGATCGCATTGATCATGAATGATTCTGAGCATTCTGATTATTTGCTCAGGATATTTCTCTAAAATCTCATCTCTTGCGGCAATCACAAAACAAGGCCATGGAGTTCGATACTCCCCTATTCGCTTTAGTTTACCAGAATCTACATATGGTTTTGTAGTGTATTTCTCCCAGTAAAAAACGTCTGTTTCATTAGCCGCCAACGAAGGCATTGCTCCATCAATATTCTTAACTACTGTGAATTGCTCTTTATTTAACTTATGTCCTGCACTCTCGGCGTCTACAATTGCCATTAAGTGAGAACCTGATCCGAATCTTGAAATCGCGTACTGCTTGTCGTAAATCTCTCTATAATCTGAAAGAGGGTTATCAATTCCTGTATGTACACCCCAAGTCAATGGTGTAAGAACATATTCTGAAATTATTTTTGCTTGATTACCGTTAATAATATCAGCAACAACCCCCTCAGTTAAAAGGATACAAACATCTACTTCATCTTCACGCATGGCTTTGGTCATTTGACCAGTTCCACCTCCGAAGTCTGTCCATTCTAATTCAATACCTCTTGATGAAAAGGCGCCTTGCTCTTTGGCTAGATGAATCGGAAGATTAAAGTGTTCTGGAACTCCTCCAATTCGAATTTTAACTGTATCCATAAGGCGAAGTTATACATTTTGCCTCTGATTTTATCTTTTATCTGTGAATAAACAAATGAACCTTTTATGGCTGAAAGCGTAAAAGAACTTAACTTTGTTATGTTACCTTTAATACGGTTTTCGTTATTAAATCAAATGAAGGCACTTTTAACCATATTACTATTTATTCCAATCCTTGCATCTGCAAAGGGTGGAGACCTTGACACCTTTATGGTTGCTGAGGAAATTAGAATTGGTAAAATCATTACACAATTACGGTCAACTGATGATGATGCTGAGAAAGAATCAATCAATATTGATCTTCAGGCAGAAATCAAAGAGCTTTTAGCGCATGACGGGGTTATGGACCATCCGTTTTCAAGCTGGACAACTATGTCAACTATTAGTTCTCCTGATGGAGTTTTCAGAATATTCAATTGGAATATTGAATCTAAAGATCTTAGACATTCTCACTACTGTTATGTTGTAAAACCTAAAAGAGGAAAAGGAAATCAAGTTTTCGAATTCAAAGAAGATAAAATCACGCTTCCTCCTCGTCCAACAATGGGTTTAACTCCAGACAGATGGTACGGAGCCTTATACTATAAGATCATCCCTGTTCAAAAAGGTTCAAAAACATATTATACCGTAATGGGATATAATGGAAAAGACAAAGGCTCAAACATGAAGATGCTTGAAGTGTTTTATTTTAAAGGAAAAACTTTAAGATTAGGTCATCCTCTATTTCAACAAGAAAAAGGAGCGAAAAGATTAGTAAGGAGAGTTTGGTTTGAATATTCTGAAAAAGCAATATTCACCATGCGTGAAAACGAGAAGTTAGGCGGAATTGTTTTTGACCATTTGATTCCTGAGCAAAAAAGTTTAGAAGGCATTTACAGCTTTTACATTCCAGACATGACATATGACGCATATAGACTTCAAGATGGAATTTGGAGATATGATGAAGACGTTATTGCTTATAACGATCAAAATAAGAAGATTAAGCAATGGCATCCATCTGAAGGAGGCGACATGAGTGAATATAATGAGGTGAATGACTTTTGGATTGACCCTGTTGACCCTAATGCACCAGCAGGAGGAGGTACTGACGCAACTGCACCAGTTGTTGACATCAGAGACACAGATAAGAAAGCAATTAGAAAGCAAAAGAAGCTCGACCGTAAAAAGAATAAGCGAAGAGAATTCAAGCCCTATAAAAAGAAGAAGAAAAACAGATCAGCAATCGGAGCCGACTAAATATCGATATTCTCTCGATATATAAACTTCTTCTGCACAGATTCAAACGGACGATACACATAATACACCTGTCCATCTATAATCTGAATTCTATCAACATATTTAAAGTGTAGTTTAAATGACTTCTTCACATGTCCTGTTGTTTTGCTGATTTCTCTCAGGTAAGTGAATCCGTTTTTTTCAAACATTGCGTACACCTTTCCTTGAACCTTGTCTTGCAACAATGGTTGCTCCCATCCTGATTTTCGTTCTTGCAGATGATATGAGATCCTTGTGCTATCTACAAATCCTGATTCAGGAGTATATCTAAACATTCGGTTTTTATAATGATCATAAACAATGATCGTATCTTCACCTGTCTTAAATAAAGGTGCATAAACTGGGTTATAGTATAGCGAGTTTGTAAACACAGTAGCGCCTACCCAAATCTCCTTGTCTATCCCTGTTTCTATCTGCTTTTGATGCGCCCAAATTTTTGTTCGCACATCTACATACTTGAACTCAGCTCTGTAGAATTCCATCATAAATGTATCCTCTACTTCAAGGATGACATTATAAGTTGAATCTTTAAGGTTGAATTCATAGTAGTCAAAGGCTGGATAAACATCAGAGTAATTTGAAAAGTAGATGTTATCGGCAATTGTATCAATGATTGGGGCGACATATTTGAAGTAGTAATCCCTGTCTTCAAGAAAAACTTGCATATCTTCTTTCATTGTTTTAACATAGAATACTCGTTCTTCTGCAAGTAAATGAATGTGCCCTCTGTAATCTTTGCTTAATTCAATGGCATTACCAGGGATATAATATTTATCCACTTCATCAAGATTTTGATCTAGCATTCTTAGCATTGCCCCCTTCTTGAGGTTCTTCTCATAAGTGAGCAAGACCAATTGCCCATCTTTGGTGTATTCAAAATCTTCAACACTGTAATCTTTTCCGACAATTGTATCTGGCAAATCTGGGGTAACGTAAACTATACCAATCGTCTTGTCAGGCATAATAATATCCACTTCATACACCCCATTATTCTTTCCAGCTTTCTTAATTAGCCTTTTATTAAGCTCTAAAGTGTAAGAATCAAAGGCGACACTACGAAAATGCAGTGAATCCTGCTTCCCCACTGTGAATTCGACTTCGAACTCACCGTTTCTTTTCGTTTTAAAAACGCTTTTAGGCGAATTATCAAAGGCTATTGATATGTTATAGGCAGGATCTCCATCCACATCTAAGACGCGACCTTTAATCTTGATGTTCTGTCCAAAAACTGGACATAGGAATATTACAAATATAAATGTGACAAAGCGCTTTAGCATAGTGTGTGTTTTCTTACTAGATGCATATACCAAAAGTATTCCATAAATAAATTCAGCTCTAAAAATAGCTTAAGATATATTATTAGCCAACCCTTTTTCTACTTATGACGTTATTATTGTTGAAAGCTTTTCAATTAATGGATAGCATATTTTTGAGAATTAAACGTATATTAGGATAAGTGAAAACGGCTTTGACATATGGAGTAAAGATTAGTGTAGAGAGTATCTACCGCAAAGATCTTTCTAATGCTGAAAACGGCCTATTCTTTTTTAATTACAGAATTGTGATTGAAAACAAGAATGATTTTGATATTCAGCTTAAGACTCGTTATTGGTTTATTTTTGATTCTTTAAATCCGGCTAGAGAAATAGAAGGAGAAGGAATCGTTGGCGAACAGCCAATACTTTCACCAGGCCGAAAGCATGTCTACGTTTCAGGTTGTGACCTTCACTCTGAAGTAGGATTCATGCGTGGTCATTACGTTTTCGAAAAGGTTGATTCTCAAGAAACATTTGAAGTTGAAGTTCCTAGATTCAACCTTGTGACCAAGCCTAAATTGAATTAGTACGGTCCCCCATTCTATCTTCTTTTCTTAATTTGTGTTTTGAGGCCTAATGCTTCTCAATTTTGATTATTTTTGTTCTCCTTAAATCAAAATTAATTATGCCAAACGCAATATATAATGTTCCTACGCCGGTTAATGAACCAGTCAAAGGATACGCACCAGGATCAAAAGAAGCTGAAAGCTTATTGAACATGTACAAAAAAATGAGAAGTCAAGAAAATGTTGACGTCCCTATGTACATTGGAAGTGAAGAAGTGAGAACTTCAAACAAAGTATCAATGCACCCGCCTCATGACCATGGACATACATTAGGTCATTTCAATATGGGAGATGCTTCTCACGTACAAGCAGCAATTGATTCTGCAATGGCAGCAAGAGAAGAATGGGCATCTTTACCATGGGAACAAAGAGCAGCTATCTTTTTAAAAGCAGCTGATTTACTTGAAGGACCATTTAGAGATAGAATGAATGCGGCTACAATGTTAGCGCAATCAAAGAATGCAATGCAAGCTGAAATTGACGCAGCCTGTGAGCTAATTGACTTCTTCAGATTTAATGTTGCTTACATGCAGCAAATATATACTGACCAACCAGGATCAAATCCCGGAATGTGGAACAGATTAGAATATAGAGGACTAGAAGGATTCGTATTCGCAATTTCTCCATTTAACTTTACTTCTATTTGTGCAAACCTTTGTGCTGCGCCAGCAATGATGGGTAATGTAGTAGTATGGAAACCAGCTGAATCACAAGTTTATTCTGCTCAAGTTATTATGGAGCTTTTCAAAGAAGCAGGTGTTCCTGACGGAGTAATCAATATGATTACAGTTGACGGACCAGTTGCTGGAGACATTGTTTTCAAAGATCCAAACTTTGCAGGATTACACTTTACTGGATCTACAGGAGTATTCAGACACTTATGGAAAGAAATTGGAGATAATATCGCCGGATATAGATCATACCCAAGAATTGTTGGTGAAACTGGAGGGAAAGACTTCATCATTGCTCACAAAACTGCTGTTGCAAAACAAGTAGCGGTAGGTATTTCAAGAGGAGCTTTTGAATATCAAGGACAAAAATGTTCGGCTGCTTCAAGAGCGTACATTCCTTCAAACATTGCTGATGAAGTACTTGCATCAGTAGTTGAAGATGTAAAATCATTCAAAATGGGATCTCCTGTTGATTTTGGAAACTTCATTAACGCAGTTATTGATGAGAGAGCATTTGATAAAATCGCTTCTTTTATTGACTACGCTAAAGAGCAAGATGATGCTGAGATCTTAATTGGAGGAACTTACGATAAGTCAGAAGGATACTTTATCTCTCCTACAGTTATCAAAACTACGAATCCAAAATTCAGAACCTTATGTGAAGAAATCTTTGGACCTGTAATGACTATTTATGTTTATCCAGAAAATGAATGGGATGCAACATTAGAGTTATTAGACGGAACATCAGAATATGCACTTACTGGTGCAATTTTCTCAAGAGACAGATATGCTATTAACCATGCTTCTAAAGTATTAGAAAATGCTGCTGGAAATTTCTATATCAATGACAAACCAACCGGAGCAGTTGTAGGACAGCAACCATTTGGAGGATCAAGAGGTTCAGGAACAAATGACAAAGCTGGTTCTTATATGAACTTGCTAAGATGGGTTTCGCCTAGAACAATTAAAGAAACATTTGCACCAGCCGAGGATTACAGATATCCTTTCTTGGGTTAAGGGAATTTTACAATATAAATTGTGTAAAAAACGTCTCCACTTGTGGGGACGTTTTTTGTATTTTTGAGCTCCTCAATATGGATGACATCCAGAAATGACTGAAGAAGAGAAAATAATAGATATCAAACGCTTGATCAAAAGCAAGAAACCAAAACTGGCCAAATGGATTCCAGGTTTTGTTACTCGTTATTTGAAGCGCACACTTCATGAGGATGATGTGAACAAGAGTCTTCAAGAAAATATTGATGTCAAAGCCATTCCCTTCTCTGATTATGTGATTGAAAAATTCAATATGAAGGTTAACTTCATTGGTGGAGAGAACATCCCAAAAGAAGGCGGAGTCATATTCGCGGCCAACCATCCATTGGGAGGAGCAGACGCTATGGCAATGGTCACTGAATTCAAGCATTACCGAACTGATTTTAAGTTTGTTGTTAATGACATCCTCATGAACATAGATAATTTGAAAGATATGTTTGTAGGAGTCAATAAACATGGCACCAATACCAAAGAATCTCTCAAGGTCTTAAACGACCTATTTGCGAGTGAACAAGCAGTATTCGTTTTTCCTGCAGGTTTGGTGAGCAGGAAGAAAAAAGGCGTAATTAAAGATTTAGCTTGGAAGAAAACATTTATCACAAGATCAAAAAAGTTTGAACGAAATATTATTCCAGTACACATTGATGGAGAATTGTCAAAGTTCTTTTATCGTCTTTCCAATTTTAGAACCAAAATTGGGATAAAAGCTAACCTTGAAATGTTGTATCTTGTTGATGAATTATATCGACAAACAAATAAAGAAATAAATATCACTTTTGGTGAACCTATTCCCTACACAACCTTTGATAAATCTAAGAAGGATGTTGAATGGGCACAATGGGTAAAAGATAAAGTTTACGAATTAAAGAAGAATTAAAAATGTCCGAAAAAGATATATCACATATCATTCAACCCATTGATCGTGAGTTGTTAAAGTCGGAGCTCACAGCTGACAAATTGGTTAGGAAAACGAATAAGTTAGATAATGAAGTTTACATTATCAACCATCATAATTCTCCCAATGTAATGCAAGAAATTGGGCGTTTAAGGGAACTTACATTCACTTTAGCTGGAGGCGGAACAGGCCAGCCTGTAGACATTGATTCAAAAGATACGTCAGAGAATTGCTATCAGCAATTAATCGTTTACAGCCCTGAAGATGAGGAAATCACAGGAGGATATAGATTCTTTGACTGCGCTAAATCAGTTGACCCACAGCAAAAAGAACTTTCAACAGCTCATTATTTTAATTTCTCTGAGCAATTCGTCAAGGAATACTTGCCCTATTCAATTGAGTTAGGACGATCGTGGGTAAACCCGAGCTTTCAACCTTCGGTTAATCCAAGAAAAGGATTGTTTGCTTTAGATAATTTGTGGGACGGACTTGGAGGAATTGTAGTAAAGCATCCTCACATGAAATATTTCTTCGGAAAAGTAACCATGTACACTTCTTTTAATGATGAAGCTAAAAGAGCTGTGCTTGGATTTATGAAAACTTTTTTTCCTGATAAAGAAGGCTTGGCTTGGCCAATTAACCCAATCTATGAGCGAGTAGAGAATCATGAGATAGTTTCGCAAGTAAAGGACCTGGACTTTAAAGAAGGCCTGAAGGTTTTACAAAAATACTGCCGTGAAAGAGAAGAAAACGTTCCGCCATTAATCAACAATTACATGCAACTTTCACCGAGCATGATGTCGTTCGGTACGGCTCAAAACCAAGAGTTTGGAGGAGTTGAAGAAACGGGAATCTTGATTTCATTGGCCGATATATATGATTTCAAAAAAGAAAGACATTTACAGGGCCTTTAATCTAAAGTTGTTCTTTCAACATTTGAACGGTTATTATCATTTACTCAATGGAGCCTTTTAAGGCATATAATTTCTTATTTTTGTCAAAAAATTAAATATGCGCAAAGTAGTATCATTATTAGCCATTGTTTCTTCTACTATTTTCATGAGTGGATGTCAAACTGAATTCAGTTTAAATGGCGATTATGAAATTCAACCAGTAGTGTTTGGATTACTTGATCACACGAATGATGTGCATATGTTTAAAATCACAAAAGCTTTTTTGGGTGATGATAACAATTTGATTTATGCTCAAATTCCTGATTCAAATTACTTTCAGCAAGTAGATGCTAAGGTTGTTGAAATCATGGATGGCGACCCTACGGGAAGAGAGTGGACAATGACAGATTCTATCGTTACTACTAAAAGTACAGATGGTATCTTTTACGGTCCCGAACAAAAAATATATTATTTTGAAGAGTCAGATTTAGATTCTTCAGCTACCTACGAATTAACAATTGATTTAGAAAATGGAGCTCATCAAGTTACTGGTTCTACTGAGTTAATACCTAGAATGGATGTTGTGAAGAGTGGATTCACGATTAACCCAGCTTTTAAAATGAATTTATCTCCATCATTTGTAGATGAAGATGATGATTATTCTGACTGGAACTTTCAAGTAAAAGAGGGAATTAACGGGGCAGCATACACAATGTACTACACTTTCAGATGGACTGAAACTTATCAAGATGCATCAACTCAACAGTTCAGCATTACAAGATCGTTCTTAGATTTTGAACAAGAAAAACCATTGTCTCCTTCAATTACACAAGGAAGCGTTAACGGACTTGATTTTTACACTTGGATAGCTGAGAACATTGCCGTTGATGACAATGTTGCGAATCGTAAGTTTAACGGTATTGACATTCGAATTGCTGCGGCACACACTGAATTAAAGCAATACATGGATGTTGGAGAACCTATCACAGGAATTGCGCAAGTACAGCCTGAGTATACCAACTTAAAAGGTGCAAGAGGATTATTCTCTGCTAGAATCGTACAAGATTTCACAGGCTTTCAATTAGACGGAAACTCAATGAAGCAATTATGCACTGGTTTTAAAACTGGTGGATTAGGTTTCTGCTCAAACTTGTTAGAGCACTCTAGTGAATTATGGTACTGCCCTTGATTCGCCAATCGTGAGGCATTTTATTGTATTCCTTTTTATCTTATCACTTTGGTCATGTTCAACTTCTGAGCAAGAAGTTAATGAAATTCAACCGCCTGCCGAAGAAGACAAATATCCTGATGGTCCGGGACTTAATGTAGCTTTCTTAATTATGGATGGCACGTACAACACTGAGCTTACTGCCCCACTTGATATATTTCATCATACTAAGTTTAGAGATTCTATTGACGCTATGGATGTCTTCACAATAGCCGAAAGCACTGATCCCATCACAACATTTGAGCAACTCACAATAACGCCTGACTATTCTTTTAACGAACAGTATCCGCCAATTGACATATTAGTGGTGCCTAGCGCAGAACATCATCTAGATTCAGATTTAAAAAACGAAGCGCTTATTAATTTCATTCAGCAAACTGATGAAACGGCTGAATACATTACCTCACATTGTGATGGTGCCTTTCTTTTGGCCGAGGCTGGCCTTTTAGAGGGGATTCATTGTACTACCTTCCCTGCTGACATTGAAGAAATGAGAATGCGATATGAACACCCAATAATTCATGACAGTACTTTGTTTGTTCATGATGGTAAATATATTACCTCTGCTGGTGGTGCGAAATCATTTGAGGCTGCGCTTTATTTAGTTGAATTGCTTTATGGTAAAGAGAATGCCGAGCAAATTGCAGAGGGGATGGTGATTGATTGGGATTTGGAATCGGTTCATCATATTGTTATTGAGAGAGTTGATCTTCAAGAATAATCCCCTGTTGTTTTAAGAACTTCTTGCTTTTTTTCATTACCAAAAAAAAGGGCCCAGCCTAAGCCAAGCCCTTCTTTTCAAGGGTTAATCAGTATTATTTTTATCCTCCGAACTGGAATGTTTTAAATGACAATTGTACTACGAAGTAGCTGCGGCCGATCTCTACGGCATCTCCAACACTCACATTTACAATATCTTTTCCTGGTACCATGTGATACATAGCCGAAAGTCTAAATCCGCCAAATGCTATACCTACTTCAGGAGCTCCGCCAAATCCTCTACTAGCTGAAACTGAAGCGCCACCACTACCAGTTGCTCCTATATTGGCTTGAGTATAGTATCCTAAATTTAAACCTACATAAGGTTTAGTATTTGATTCTCCGAAATAGTATTCACCTTTTCCCAGTATCGCTACTCTTGAAGACATTCCTACACTGATTTCTTCAGAAGCTCCTAAGACCTTTCCTCCGAATAAAATATCAGCTTCAAGTCTTGCACCTACAGCAATGTTCTCATTAAAAAAGAACTTAGGTTCTGAGGCTACAGAGATTCCTCCTGATTTCATTTTACCAAGGGTAAATGCTCCACCTAAGGTAACATCATTTCTAAAAAAATAATCTTGTGCCATTCCAATTTGCGAGAATGCTAATACGGCAATTAATATAAGTTTTTTCATAGTTAATTAGTTAGTTTGGCTCGATACATCCAAGCACCATACCACAAATCATGAAATCTTAAATTTTGTTAAAATAAAAACCGCAAGCCAAATTACTGACAAAAAAAAGAGGCCCCAAAATTGGCGCCTCTCCATACTGTAATTCCTAATTCTATTAGAAGTTCGGACGTAATTTGTGTGATTTGTAGAAATCATCAATGTGTTTCACTGCCTCAGCCGGATCATCCGTCATAATCAAATATTCCATGTCGCCAGGAGAAATATTTCCCTCAGCCAACATTGTATTTTTTACCCAATCAACCATTCCTGACCAAAAACTAGTTCCGAAAAGTACAACTGGTCTTCTTTCAATCTTGGTTGTTTGCATTAAAGTAATTGCCTCAAACAATTCATCTAAGGTTCCGAATCCACCAGGAAAAGTAATGAACCCTTGTGAATACTTCACGAATTGTACTTTACGTACAAAGAAGTAATCAAAATCTACCGGGTGATTTACCCATTCATTACAAGATTGCTCAAATGGTAATGTGATATTTAAACCTACAGACTTTCCGTCAGCCTCATCAGCTCCTTTATTTCCTGCCTCCATAATTCCTGGTCCACCACCAGTAATTACTCCATATCCAGCCTCAACCAATAATCTTGCAGTCTCAGTAGCTTGTTTATAGTAAGGGTTGTCAGTTTTTGTTCTAGCCGATCCGAATACAGAGATACAAGGCCCAATTGATGCCATTTTATCATATCCCTCAACAAATTCAGCCATGATTTTAAAAATCGCCCAGCTATCATTTGTTTTTATTTCGTTCCAACTTTTATTTTCGTGTGCCATATTATTTATGTAAGTGTGTTAATTTTTTTCGCGGCTGACAAGATACGAATTTATCCGTAATGGCAGCAACAACTTATTAATAAGCAATTGTCAATCAAAGATATGCTTGGCAACTCTGAAAGTATTGGCGTGTGCATCAATGATGTCTGCAATTTGAACTGAATAACCTCCTCCCATTGCTACTACAACCGGAATCCCTTTTTGATGACATGATTCAAATACAAATTCATCACGCTTTTTGCATCCAGCCTTCGTCATTCCTAATCTGCCCAACTTATCGGTACTCAAAATGTCTACGCCACTTAAATAAAAAACGACCTCAGGCTGCACCTTTGCTAAAAGATCTGGCAGAGTATCATAAAGTATATTTAGATAAGTATCATCATCACAACCGTCAGGCACTCCTATATCAAGATCAGAACTCTCCTTTTTAAGCGGATAATTATTTGCGCCATGCATACTGAAAGTGAATACGCGATTCTCCCCTTGAAAAATAGATGCTGTTCCGTTACCTTGATGAACATCTAAATCAACAATCATTATTTTCTTCACCTCATTGGTGTGCAACAATTCATTAGACGCAATTGCGAAATCATTGAAAAGGCAAAACCCTTCACCTCTATCTTTATACGAATGATGTGTGCCGCCCGCAATATTTAGGGCTACCCCATCTTCTTTAGCATGATAATAGCATTGCAAAGTTCCTTGTGAAATATGACGTCCTCTTTCAATTAAGGTGGGATGATAAGGAAAACCCATGGCCCTAATCTCTTGCCTAGTGAGCGTCCCGTCTCGTAATTTCTCCCAATACACTTTGCTGTGTGTTCTCAAAATTTGAGTTTCAGACAATGCTACGGGTGTAAAAAAATCACTCTCACTCAAGGTACCTTCTAACAATAATTGTTCGGGTAATAGCTCATACTTATCCATAGGAAACCTGTGCTCCTTTGGTAAATATTGATACCTGTATATGGGACTGAATGCAACACGCATAAGTGAATAACAAAAATAAAGGAAATTTGTTGGCTGGCCACTGACGTTTCTGCGAAAGTCAGTATCGGGCTATTCGTTATAGTTTTGAATCGTGACTTCGAGAGCACTTCGACAGGCTCAGTGTGACACCTCAATCACACTTCAAAAGCTGCCACTACTATCCCTGCCAGAGTTCTTACTATTTTTGAAGAACAAAGTCGGCCGTCACGCTACCATCATGCTTCACATAGAATTCGCTTAGCATTAAAATATCCTCTTCGTCTTCATTCTTATACTTCGTGAGCTTAGGATTAAAGTTATATCTGTGTGTTTTAGTTTTAAGTACCACTTGCAACAAATTCTCATCATCTTTAAGCTCCTTAATTTCTGAAGTCATATCAATTGTTTCATTGTAACCAGCTGTAGCATGTCGCTCGAAGTCACTTCCGCTTTCAATTAAATGGTTTGATTTATCTAAACCTGATTTTCTTTCATACACGACCATGAATTCGCCGTCTAGCATGTGATAGCCATTATCTCCATCATATTCAAAAGAGATGATTGCAAGATCGGCAGTGAGCAAAATCACCTTCCCATAGCTCAATTCTTCAACCGCATCAAATGAATAAATGAATTGTTTATCAAGAACTGGCTTTACAAAATCAAGGCTGTGGCCGTCTGACATTTTACCGCCTTTTTTAGTAGCATCAATATAGCTTTGTAAATTGGCGTCTGTTTCAGCTTGCACAACTTCAAATACTTCTTCAGAATCTAGAGAAGAATCCTCAAGTTCTGTTTCATTTTCTGAACTATTCGCGCATGAAACAAAGGCACTGGCGATTGCCACTAAAAACAAGTATGATTTCATATTGTAAAACTATTAAATTCTTTATTCACTTCTATCTATTTGAATGATTGATTTTATTAGTAGATTCGACAAATGAGCTCTGTTCAAAATATGACAGCCCAAGAATTGCAAATAGTCCAAAAGCAATTTAGAAAAGAGGTCACTCAGGTAACGGCAGTATTTGTCGCTACGATTGGAATTATGATTGCAGTGGGATTCATACCACGACATTTTCTTTTTAGAACATACAATTACTCTGATAATCTCTTAGATCATTTCGGGCTAGCCAAATCAATCATAATTATTGGATCAGTGTGTATTGGGTTCACCTATTTCATGTATAGAGTAAGCAACATTCCACAATTAAAAAGAGATGTTAAGGGAAAAATAAAGCATGTAGCTAAACTCAAAGTGATGAGGATAAATCATGAACTCGGAACAAAAAACAGTGATATCACTAGTGAATTAGTATTTGAGAGAAACCTTTATAAGATTGATACTCATGCCTTCAATAGGTATCAGAATCCCGAATTTGAGCTAGCGAAGGAAGTAGAAATTACAACTTCAGAATTTGCAAAAGTTTTATTTGGTATTCAAATCTCAGAGAAAAAAGAGCTCCTTGATGACACTTCGTTAAAAACGAAAGTCAACCTTTTTTGAAAGGGTTTTATGGGTTAGTTGAAGATTCTTCATCTGCGATTAATTGAATTTCACCCGACTCAATAATTGATTTGTCTACTGGTCTATTGGCTAGTCTCACCATAGCCTCAGCAATTCGCTCTGCCTTTATTGATCTATATTTTTTGAGTGGTCCAAACAAGAGCAAATTAAAAAACGAGAACATGCCGGCAAAGAACTGCTCTCCTGCCCTTTTTTCATTTCGATCTCCGGTTATTAAGGCTGGGCGAAGTATAAAAGTGTTTTTAATTTTTTGTTCAAGAACGGCTTCCTCCATCTCACCCTTGGTGCGATTGTAAAAAATAGAACTTGTTTTTTTGGCTCCCATTGCCGAAACCACCAAATAAGTATTAATTGAATTTAACGCACAAAGCTTTGCCGCAGCTACCGGAATTCCGTAATCAATTTGATGGTAAACTTCTTTATTAGGTGTTTTCTTTTTGGTGGTGCCAATGCAGCAATACACTTCATCTGCCATAAAAAGATCGGCCGATTTCTCGAGCTCAAACAAATCAATGATGTGTTCTTTTACTTTGGGATGGTTCAGCTGCGAAGCTGACCGTGAGAAGAGCTTAATCTCTGTATAGCGATCATCTTTTAAAAGCTTCTCTAATACGAGACCACCTGTTAGGCCAGAGCTTCCGAGAATTATAGCGGTTTTAGACATCCTATAACTTTGTCTTTTTACAAAGAACCACTCCTTTATTATCCTTAATGATAATTGATTTCACTTGAACATGAGGTAGCCTCAAAACTTTGGCGTCTCTGTCTGCCTGAGAATTACTTTCGTCAGTGTAGAATTCAAGATCAGTTAACAAAACTAGCGGCCAAGATTTAACCTCTGTTTTCATGAAAGAGCCGCCATTCTCCATCTCATACTCTACCTTTTCATCTTCAAAGGGTAACAAATTGCAGTTAATGATGCTCTTGCGCTCCCCCTTCACCAATTCAGGCTCATAGAGTTCTATCTCTGCTAATCCGTACGGTAAAGTTGCATTCACCTCTCTCCAAAACATGCTGTCTTTGTTAAACAAATCATTTTCATTCATACCACAAAGTTAGGGATTCTTTGAGTCACAGCAAGCCAGTTCAATCCCGCCCAATTTTATTGGAAAGAAGAGTCTATTTGCACAACAATACTTCTTGTCCATCTTGAGTAGAGCTTCTACCCTCCCATATCAGGGTGATATTATCTCCACTTTCAGTAGTTAGCCAAATTTTGTCGTCTTTACCCATACTAATGCTAGTACTTGAGTTAGAATTCATATACGTATTACTATATGATGATCCTTGATCTCTTTTGTAATAAACTTTGTCTGAACAGCTATTTCTTATAGTGATATGAATATCAAGCCATCCTTCTTGAAATTTCTCCTCTCTTATTTCTGCTTCTGTTTTAGGAGGACAAAAGCTTATTACTTTTTTATTAGATGAAGATGAAACAGTATGAATCAATTTATTTTCATTGTACACCTTATCGCCTGGTCTCACTTTAAAAAAGTTAGATTGATTGTTGCCGCTCACGGTAAATGAGCTGTTGGTATAAGAGCTTTCGGTTGAAATGCTAATAGATCCTTGTCTTGCACAAGTGTTTTGAAGCGCAATGCTCACGATATCGCTAGAAGCATAGTATTTATCACGAGCTGCTTGTCTTTTCTCAGCCTCAATTGCGGCTTGCTTTTCACGTTCAATACGTTCTTGCTCTCTCTTTTCAGCTTCAATTTTTTCAAGTCGTGCTTGTTCGTCTTTCAATGCTTGAAAGGCACCAAGCCCTTCACTTAAATCTACATTCACTTTGCCGTAAATTGCGCCGTTAGGACGAATGGTACTTGTTCTAGACCCAATTTTAAACGTTAACGAAGATACACCTGTAGGGAGCTTACCGAAAAAACCAGCCAACTTTAAATGGTTCTCATTTGTCATATCCAAATCTTTTGGCAATATCTCAAAACATCCTGCTTTTTTTGAAGCTGATGACTCATCTATTGATAGTTGTATTCTTACTTCTTCACCATTTTCAGCTGTAATGTATAGCGGAGCAGTAATTGCTCCATCTCCTGATTTAAAAGTGGTGTGAGAAGCTAACTTCACTTTCAAGAAAGCTGTACCATACAATACTTCACTTGGTTTAAAAACAGTTATGCCTGTTGTAAATTCTTTCTTTTTTAAAACTGTTGTAGGCTCAGTTGTGAATCCGATATCACCATAGTATAACACTTCGGTAAGTTGGGCATTAAGTTGGCTTGTCAACATTAGAGTAAACATTGATAGCATAAAGAGTTTAAGTTTCATAGTGTCTGCTTTGAGAACAAGATAACAATTAATGAAAACATCAATTTCAAATAAGAAGCTTATTTTTATTGTCACAAATGCAGATTAGAAAAGCAAATACAATTGACATTAGTCAACTAACATCTTTGGCTAAAGAAACCTTCATTCAATCTCATGGTCATAGCTCACCCAAAGAAGATTTAGAAGCCTATATTAAGTTAAACTTCACCGAAACAGTATTTAAAAAAGAGATAGAAAACCCTAAAAACATTTACTATTTGCTTTACAATGAAGAGAAGTTGATAGGCTATTCAAAAATTGTATTCAATGATCCTATATCGCCTGTGAGTGATCAAAACATTACAAAGCTGAGTCGCATTTATATCTTAGAAGAAGCTCATGGAAAAGGTTTGGGAGTCGCTTTTTTGAATTACAACCATGAATTATCAAAATCTGAAAAGCAAGCCGGAATGTGGCTATTTTTT